>Ga0315280_10005876_pt1 | contig 17251 bp, 25 predicted proteins | sample YL17G06_40_MG_FD_203697 | JGI IMG/M metagenome (GOLD analysis project Ga0315280, IMG submission 203697) | Sediment microbial communities from Yellowstone Lake, YNP, Wyoming, USA - YL17G06_40 | ecosystem: Environmental > Aquatic > Freshwater > Lake > Sediment | place: USA: Wyoming | collected...
CCCTCATCACCACTCTCTTCTTCCATTTCAATGAAGTCGGTGTTTGTGTCTTGCAAGTATGGACTATTGCCAGTCTCGATCCAAGCAGTTAATCGGGCACTGAAAGCGTTTGTGTAAACTTCTTCAGTTGTCATGTGAACGCCACCTGCTGTGTTCCGACTACTTCAATCGTGAGGTCGGCGCCTGCAATGGTGCTTCCGATCTGGTCAATGTAAACCGAAAATTCGTCTCCTTCAGCTATGGAAGTCACATCGGGAGCCGCGCTCACGCCAGTCTTGCTGCCAGCCACAATCGTTGGACGATTATCCTGAGTCGTGAAGATTGTTGTGCCAGCACCAGTTCCAGTGTGCACGTCAATTATCAAGTTCGCACCAGTCGGAGCAGTGTCAACCACCAATCTAACCTTCGTGAGCGTCATGGCGCAGGGAGCCAAAAGTCTCTGCTTCTTCTGTCCAGTCGTTAAAGTGTCTGGGATGGAGAACGCGAGAGTGAGAACTATTGTTGTGGTGTCAGTAGTTAGGATAAGCTTTTTCCACGTTGCGGGCATTAGCCTTTAACCTCAGACGGCGGGGTTTCTGAAAGTTTGGGTGGTAATCGTTGTTCACGAACCATTTTCAGTTTAGCATCCCGCGCTTCTTGTAAGGCGATTTCTAAAGCAACTATCATTTCGTCGATGTGCGCTTTTTCCTTGGTCATTATTTCAACTATCTCATTGTAAATCAATGCTACTTGCTCGTTCTTCTGGTCTTTCCATTCTTTCTCCCATTTTTGGAATATCATATTCATCAATTCTTTTTCGTCTATCATTTCATTCCTCCTTTTATTTCTAAAAAAAAAAGGGAAATTACGCTATTGCAGTACAGACGTATGGATGTGTGTCGCCCGTCTTGAAGTAGACTTTGCCTAAAACTGGTGTTGTCGGATCTACTGCATTGTTTTCCAGCACTGCATTTTCTAGTTGTTGCCCGTTGCATTCTAGTTTAGCTGAAAGCGGCTCAATATGTTCACTTCCCACTGCGTCGTCGGCAATTTTTGTACCATCAATGGCGTCTGCGGCAATTTTGCCTGTGGTTACGTTCAAATCCTTAATCTTCAAAGTTTCAACTACGTCTGTTGCCAATATGGCGGCTACATCTACTGCTCCGTTTCCTAGTCTGTGAACGTGATCGTGTCTGCTTGCGTCTGTGGCTACTCCTGCGCTTGCTGTTGTTCCAACATCATGGGCTACTTCGTAGCTGAGTGTTGCTACTTCATCGAGAAAAGCGATTTTTTTCCATGTTGCTACCATATTTCAATCACCTCCTTTAAACTTCAGTTCCAATGTAGATGTGACCGTCGGTGAGGAGGAGAACGATTCTGCCCATTGTTACCGTCGGTAAAGTTGTGATTTGTTCTAGTTGAAAGCTAATCTGGTGTATGGCGCCGTCAAAGGCGTCGCCCCCGCCTTTTGCGTGGCTTGCTACGTGTGCTCCTCCGCCTCCCGCAATTTCGCTAGCGTGTAATCCATCTACTTTGTCGGCGTCTACGAGGCTGCCGTGTCCTTCTTTTAATACGTCAACTACGTCTGTTTGCCATTTTAGTTTTGGTTCAAGAGGTTTTCTTTCTCTTATTGGACTCATTTTATTTCCTCCATGAGTTCGTTTATGAGTTTGTGGCTTTCACAAGTTTCTCGACAGAAGGCTTCAGTTGGAAACCATTCAGTTTTATGATATAAATTAAGACAGTTTTGGCATATGAGTTTGCTGAGTTTCTTGAGTTTTTCTATTGGAGTCATTTTCCTGTTGTCGCTTCCTTACGTAGGTTTTTTACAAAACAAACGTTTGAGGAGAAAGGAGAGAAAGGCGGCAACTTCAGGACGGCTCCATTAGAAGTGTTCGTACTTTTAGGATACTGTTTAAAACTTCGGTTCCTTGAGGTGTTAAGATGTAGTGAGGATGGTTAAAGGTTTTCGTTCTCTTTTTATATTTTCTAAATTGTTCTTTAGGCATTGTTGTCGTTGTCACGAGATTTTTTGTTGTCAAGTTTTTAAGTTCCCGTTTTAGGGTGCTTCCATTTATCTTCGTCGTGCACATTATGTGGGTAATAATCATTGGAGTTCGTAAGGCTTCCATTATGGCTATTTTGAGGGATAACGCGTCTCTTCTCATTGTTGCGTCTCCGTCGGTGTTGGTTTGGTTAAAAGTTTCTTGATTTCTTCTTTTGAGGGCGCGGGGATTCCAGTGATGTTTTTGAAAGCGTCTGAATCAAAAGCTCCGTACCACCATGATTGGGCGATGTTCTGAAGGTTTTTCATTGCTTGCGGGTTCAAGTCGCCCCAACTCAATTTTTCTAAGCCTTCAGATAGGCGGTATTCGTTTACTGTGGCGGCTCCGTAGTCCCATTTCTTTATCCACAGTTCCAGTTTCTTTTCTTCTTCCAGCAAGTCGATAAGGGTATAGTGGAAGTAGCAGTCTGGTTCTTGCCCGTTTTCGTAGAAGTGCGGGATTATTTGTTGGTTGATTACTTGTTCCAGCGTTGTCAATATTGGGATTATTGTTTCTTTTATAAAGGCTCGTGTTTCTTCTTCTGGTATTCCTTTTGCTTCGCGTGTGGCTGCTCCGATTCCGCGATGGGGGACTTTGAAGGTTCTGTAAACTATTTCTGTGAACCATTGCTGTGTTTCCAGAAATTGCAAGTCCCTAAAACTCGTTATCAATGGCACCCATTTTGTGGGAACGTTTATCATTGTTCTTTGGTAAACCTTATTCTTGATGTTGGTTTCCCACCACGCTTTAAACGCCGTGAAGTCTTGCTGGTTCATTCCTTCCAGCGCCAAGATTCCGCTTGGTATTCCTCCTTTTCTATACATCATTTCGTGTGTTTGGATTCCCTTTACAAGTCCTTTTACTACCATGACTATTGTTTCAACTGGGCTTTCGCCGTAAACGCTGTCGCTTCTTGGGTTCAATGAGAGGTAAGCGATTTCTTTTGGCGTTAGGGCGATGGGTTCTATCATTGATGCGTAGTCGTATTGCCAGTATTGTTTTAAGATGCCATAGGGATCTGTTTGTTTTATTATTGTGCTTCCGTCGCGGCTGTGGATGCGCACGAGTCTGTTTTTCAACGTTTTACTGAACACTTTAACGATAGCTCCTGCGTCCAAATCCAACAAGTCCATGACGGTGCTGAATATTATGCTGTTGAATGTTTCGTAGTTTTGAACGTTTGGTCTGGCGCCTAGTTGTAAGAATTGTCGTATTTCTCTTATTTTATCTTCGTTCCTTTTTTGGGGATTAGTGGGTAATATGTCCCATTTCGCCGCGATAACGGCATCCGCAATCTTCTTTTTGCATTGCCAAACCGTAGTAGAGCCTCCGAGCAACCGCATTTCGCGGGCGTTGAATACTTCGCCGTTTCGCATTAGGCGCCCTAATCCATAAGGCGGGTTGAACATCCAAGTGGGCATGACGACTTTTTCTTCGGCTTCGTCTGTGTCGCCATAATTAAGATACCTTTCTTGTGGTTCTGATTTTTTGCGGATTTCGTAATTAGTGTATGGAATTTTCATGTCATCACCGCATATCCTGCTAGAACACAGTTTACGATTTTTTCGCTTCTGCTTTTTCCTTCAATTCTTTCCTCAACGTTATTGAGAAGCTTTTGAGGAATCGTGATGTTGATTGAAACGCAATGGTCGTGATTTTTATTTGAAAACTTTTCTTGATTGGTTGGTCTTCCCCTTTTCATATATAAATCCCAACAGTTCATAATCATAGTGATATAAGTATTTAAATATTTTCACTATAATTTCTATGATATGTCGAGATTGATATGCCTGTTCCGAAACCAGAATCGGGTGAGTCTAAGGAAGATTATATCGCGAAGTGTGAGAAGTTTTTGCATGATGAAAATAAAACGCGGGATGAGAAACGTCCTAATGATCAGATAAGTGCTATTTGTTTTGAACAGTGGCGTGAGTATGCTAGAACACTTGGTATTTGTGGAGAACCTATTCCCATCTTAAGAAGTTTTGAGAAGGATGGAAAGAAATACGTGTATGGTTATGCGGCGATTTTTAACACTCCAGACGCTTTTGGCACGGTTATGACTAGGGAAGTTGTTGATGCTAGTATTCCGCATTTAACAAAGTTTCCCGCAACTCGTTTTATGCATAGAGATCCTTTTGCTCAAATAGTTTTTAATCGTCAAATTGATGGGTTTGGGACTTTTGTGGATGAACATGGGTTTCATGTTCTCTGCGAAGTCTATGATCATAAAGAAAACGAGTGGAGTATGGTTCAACGTGGCGGATGGGGTTTCAGTTTCGGATTCTTTCCCAGTCCTGATTCGAGCGGATTTGAGAATAGAACAACTCCAGACGGGCGGACGCTTCCACATTTTGTGAACGGGTTGATTTATGAAGTGAGTGTTGTGGACACGCCTGCACATGAAGATGCGGTGGCGTATGCTATGCGCCGCATGATTGACGGTCATAAAGGGGGTAATTTTATGGCAAACGAAAAGCAGAGGTACGTCCCAGTAGGAGACGTTGAAGAAAAGCTTGGCACGGGCGGTTACGCGTGCAAGGTGGGCGACGAGTGGAAATTGCCCATTCACGATGCTGCGCACTGCCGCAATGCGATGGCTCGTTATAATCAGGCTGAAGGGTGCCAGACGTCTGAAGTTAAAGCCCGCATTTGCAGTGCCGCCAAGCATTTCGGCATCGACAACGCCTTCGAGAAGGGTGGCTTCTGTTATAAAGGAGAAGAAAGAAAAATGTCAAATAAAGACGAAATGGAGCAATGGTTGAAAGATGCAGAAAAGCGAATATTCGACAAAGTGACCGAGGCAATCAACTCTAAAAAGACAACGGTTTCTATGGAAGATTCGTTGAAGGCGATGGAAGAAAGAGTTATGAAGGCATTAGATGCGAAACTTGCAGAGAAGAAAGAGCCAAGTCAAGTTGAAAAAACCTTTGGCGACGTTCAACACAAGATTGAAAGTTTAGACAAAAAAATTGAGAAACTTCGCAGTCTTGAGAAAAGTTTGAAGGCTGAAGGCGAAGACAATAGTAACTTGGTTACTAGGATAACTGAACTTGAAAAACAAAAGGACGATTTAGCAAGCACTATTATCAAGAGTGTCGAGGATGTTGTTGAACGCAAACTGGGCAAAGTAGACGAAAGATTAGCTGCAATTGAGAACATTCCAGACCTCCGAAGTCCCGCGACGACTGGTGAAAAACCCGTTCGGCGTGGAATGGGAGGATTTGGAGAGATGCTCGAAGAATGTCGGAGGGGAGCTTAAATGCGTCCTGTTGGTGTAAATGAAGACTTCAAACCTAAGCCAGTTGTGTTAGACTATTCACGTCTTCTTGTCAATCCTGAAGAGCCGTGGAAGTCTGAGCCAGATCCGTTCATAAAGCGATACAATGGCAAGACCTACTACGATCCTTGGGTTGGCATTGATTACACGCCGAATCCGTGGATGAAGAAGAACAGGGCAGTTGAGAGAGCTATTTGGGCTTATGCCGCGAGTTCACAGACTGTGCCCACGATTCTGCCAACCTTCCTTGATCCAGCCTTTGCGTATACAGTTCCCACGGACGCTCCATTGTATGCTGCTTTGCCTCGTAAGGCAAGTTTGGGCGCAATGGAGAGTTACGTTAGAGTCACTGCTTTGGGCACACCTAGCACATTGAGTTATTGGGTTAGTGAAACTGCTACTCCAGAATATCTTTCGCCGACTGCTGCTCGTGTCAATCAACAGAAAGTGATTTCTCAAACGTGGGGTGGTGTAACTGGGTTCAATCGTGCTGCTGGCGAGAATTTCAAGGACATGCTTGAGGAATCTCATAGAGCGCGACTGTATGGATTAATGACTGACGGACTTGAAAACGGTTGTCTAAACGGCGATCCTACCTTAAACGCCGTTAACAACAAAGGTTTGCTGACATGGCAAGGAACGACCAATCGTATTGCTGGAGGAAGTGCGGCTCCGACGCTTTCAGAGATTCAACAAGCGATTCAGGCTGCGTGGGTTGCAGGCGGAGACTTGGAAAGTTACGGTTTTGCGGTGACGGATCCGACGAATTATGACATTGTGAAGAACTTAATCAGCGAATACTTAGGCTACGTAAACGTTGAAAACTACAACCTTCCTTGGGGCTTGAAGACATTTACTATTCAAGGAGTTCCATTCATAAAGAGCCGCAAGATGCCCACAGGAGCGAACGTGAAGAAGATTCTGTTTGTTGACAGGCGTTATTGCTACAACGCCATCTTAACTGATGTGACAACGGAACTTTATGGTAAGGTCAAGGATGAACAGAATTTCGCAATCAAATGGTACGGAGTTACCATTAACCGTGCTCCAGAATTCGGTGCGGTAATCGACGCACTAGCATAAGAATCATAAGAATGCCTTTGGGGTTGGGCTGGTTTTTTAATCAACCCTAATAATTTGGGGGAAAAAGTAAAAAAATGCTTCCTGTACGAAAAATAATAGATGCTGAAACTGGTCAAGCAAAAGCAAGTCTTACGTTCACTGCTCAATGGTATCCTCACGTAACGGCTTATGTCAAGCGTACTGGTGGCTCCGCACACAGCGTGATTCTTCAAGGAAGTATAAATAATGTTGACTGGGTTGACATAGGTTCCGCACTTACGACTGATGGAATCTTGACGAATTATGTTGCGGCGAATGGATACATTTGGTATCTGTACTATCGAATCTACATTACGACGAACACTGGTGGCACATTAAACGCTTGGATGGGGGCTGGTGGCGCATGAGCGACATAGTTCCAGTTCTGAAGAGTGAAGTCCAGAAGCGCGAGGCAATTCTCATCACCGCTTTGCAGGATTATTTTGGCGCTCAGAACAGATATGTGCAGACTCTCGAAAATCTTGCGAATGTAAACGTTAAAGTTGAAAGTAAGGAGGTTGAAAAGAAAGATGCGAAGAAAAAATCTAGTGTTCACGAGTAAGACAGGCACGGGCACAAGCATGGAAGTTTACGCGAGAAAGCTTTTCATAGGTAATATGATAGAGCAACCAGTTCTGGCGAAGTTTATTATGACCATCGGATCAACTCCAACTATAACTATGAAGCTTCAAGGATTGCGACTTACCGATAATACATGGGTAGATTTGGGCACTTCAACGCAGACGGTTGCGGGAACATATTATATTAAGAGTGACGTTCTGAAAGGTTGCCATCGCTACAGACTCAACATTACGGCTAACACGAACGTGACGGTGACTTTCGCATGGATAGGCGTCGGGATGGTGCAAGATTAATGCCGTCCGCTTTTGAGCATCGTCAAAACCGCATTCAAGTGGTTCTTGAAGGATTAGACAAGCGTCCGCTTCGGTACAAAGACATCATTGCCATCTGGCTTCCTGCGGGCGGAGACTTAGCGGCTTTGAGTCACAGTCTAAACTGGATGAAGACGAAAGGATACGTGAGAAAGAGTGACAGCCAAAACCGCTTCAGTCCTTATGAAATCACGGCTGTCGGAAGAAGGTATCTGGAAGGGCTGAAAGCAAAATAAAAGGAGGAATGAGAAAGAATGACTGAAAAAACAACAAACATTTCGCCGAATCTTGAGAAGATTGGAAAACTCGTATTAGCTGTTGTGCTGGTTACTGCTGTTCTTCTTGGATTGCAGACGGCGATCGTAAATCTAGACATTAGTACAATGCCTTCTGGCTTGCAACAGTTCTTCGGGGTTCTAAAGACTTTCTTTGCTGGTAGCATTCCTGTGCTTTCACCGATAGCATTGTTTGTATTGTCTCTGGTTCGGAATCAATGGGGCTACATTACGGAATGGGTGAAGTCGACATACAAAGAAAGTTATGAGTTCAGCAAATTCTGGACAACTGTGGCGTACTATGTTGGTTTGCTCGGAACCTTTCTGGCGGTCGCGGTTACATTGCAGATACCTGACACATGGCGAAACTTTGGTGCGTTTCTAATAGTGATCGTTGATTTGCTGAAGCAAGCATTAAGTACCGTTGGGATAACTGCTGTTGAAGTCAAAAAGATCTTTAATATCTAAGTTTCCCTTTTTTTCTTTTAAAAAAGATGGTGAAAGTCTTTGGGTGAAACGATTCGGGTTCTCGGAGAATACTGTCATCTTGAACGTAATGATGAGGACGGGCAGTATTATATGAAGTTTCGTTTTCCAGAAAAATTTAACATAGACCAGAATAAATCCCCATTTTCTTTTCCATGCAACTCTATTTGCATGTTTAAACTGAATCGTCCTCACGCTGGCTGTTTCAGGTGTCGTCTGCGGGCTGCTTACGTGGGAAAGATTCCTAAAGAACTTCGCGTTACTCCTTACACTATTTGGCTTTGGCAAGATCGTCCGCACTCGAAGATTAAGAACGTGTTGTTTGGGCTTGCCGCAACAGTTCTGGAGATTTTAGCGAGCATGTAGGAGGTGAAAAGCGTGTTTGAGGAAGAGGAGGAATCAGAAGAAACTGAAGACGAAGAAGAAGAGGAAGAATGGTAATTGTGTCTCGGCTGAAAATGCCGAAGCGCCTCAATTTCTACTTTATCTACTATTTTTAGCATCTAAAGCTTAGTTTTCTAATGATTTTTGATAGATAAACTTATAAGAGTCTAAGTAGTCATAGAAGTCATAGGTGAGATAAATGATTTCGGATCCAATTACTCGATGGAGAAATTCGATAACTGGTTCCTCATGGGAAACCTATTCCACATGGTGGAGAATTTTCGAACGATTCATTAAAGAAAAATACAATATCATTTCTGTAGATGAGTTGATTAAGTTTTCGTTGCAAGATTGTGGAGATATAGCTTCCGCGTTTCATTCGTGGCTTCAGATTCAAGGCTATTCCAGTTCTAGTTGCTCTTGTGCTTATAATACGGTTCGAAGTTTCTTTAGCTATAATGGTATCACGTTCGCGAAGGTTGGAAGCAGTAAGTTTAAGGGACATTCGGAGTTTGAAGCCCGCGTGGTGTTGACTCAGAAGCAGGTCTTCCAGATAATCGAAGCAATCCACAATTACAGGGATAAAGCCGCCAGTGCAATAACGTTGATGGGACAGCGGGATGGACTTGTTTGCTGTTTAAAAGTCAAGTACATTCAAACTAAAGATTGGAAAACTGCTTCCGTTATTGTGTTTGACGTTCCCGATTTTGTTCCAGATGTTAGCGGAAGAAACCAGAACAAACGCAACGTGCGTTATCGGTTCGCAATTTTAAATGATGTCGCCCAGTTTATCAAACTTCATCTTGAAGAGCGGGAACGTGCTGGAGAGCGGATAACGCCCGAATCTTGGTTGTTTAGAAGTCGCCGTGTGGACGGGAGAGTTAAAGTGGATTTTTCTGATCCACGGATTTCTCCAATTAAGTCGGGCTATTTGAATGCTCTGATTGAACGGGCGGCGGAGAAATTGGGATTCCAGTGGAGTGTCCAAACTCGGCGTGGGCGCAAGCGGTGGGCGATTCATGCTCAAATTGGAAGACGCTATTTCAAGACGCAGACGCGACTGGCTGGAGTTGATCCTGAACTTCGAGAGTTCATGCTCGGTCACGTTGTCGGCTACGGCGGAGCCTACGACAAGTACGACGAGCGCGAGGTTTCCGCGGCGATGGAGCAAGTACGTTCGCGTTTGGCTTTGAGTCCGCAACCGTTGGATGAAGTTGAACGTAAGAGGCAGAATTTTTTGGATGCTGGTCGCGTGGCACTTTCGCCAGAGAAGTATGCGGAACTTGAGAAGTTGCTGTTGACGTGCAAGAGCACGAGTGAACTTGAAGTGACTTTGGATAAATTTAAAAATGGAAGGGAACAATTGGAGAAGATAGGGAGGTGATTGAAATGGATGAAGAAGGAGAATTTAAAAAACGATTCGACGCTAAAGCGATTTCTGGACAAGATGTAGAATGGCAAATGGTTGCATTAAAATATGTTCACGATGTAATTGATGAATTTAAAAAAGAATTTCCTAAGAAGAAGGAGGAAGCAAGAGTTGGGGGAGACAATGAAGAATATAATGAGGAATATTATGACGTAGATGAAATGGATGCTTTTAAAAAGAGGTGGTTTGGAGAATCTTAGTCTCTTTTTCCTTTTATCTTCAATTTTTTTATTAGTTGCTCCACTTCTTCTTTGTGTTCGGTGAGCATGACTTCTATTATTTCGCTTGCAAGTTCTTTCGCTGTAATATCGTTCATTTTTGCCATTATACCAACTTTCTTTTGCAAGTCTGAACGTATCTGTTGGGCTTGAAAACGGTTATTCATTATGTTCTCCCTTCCTGTTTAGTTTATGCATAAGTTCATAGCATTGTAGTTCCTCTTTTGAATATGGTAATCTACAAGTTGTTTTGATTCCTCGGTTGAATCGACTTTCGAGGAACTTTATTAAACATTTGGCTTGTGGTTTCTTTAAATCTAAATAATTTACAATGTTTTTGACGATATAATATGTTTCATTAAAGTTTGTGGCTTCCCAAATCCAGACTTGTTTATATGGAAATTTTGGCTTACGTTTGTAGAAAGTGCCTAGTTTTATAATACTATAAAATTTCATTAGTAATTTATGGCTGGTATTTCCTATTGTTATAATTGGAGCTAAATCAAAGCGTTTTGGATTTCTTGATTTTTTGTGACTTTTATGTATTGAAATGGTGCCTTCCCAGTCTATACTCCAAGCTATAATCTTCTTTTCTTCTTCTGTCCATATTGGTGGGTTCTCTAGTTCTTTTAAGAAGTATCTAGATAGTTTTAACGAGTTTAGTTTCACGTTTCAGAACTCCATATCTTGCCTGTTTGAAACCAACATTTATTTTTAAAAGTTAGTGGACATCGCAAACACTTGTATTGCATGGGCGGGATTTGTTTTTCTGGATTATTCCAACTCCACAATATTCGTTCAATGTCCGCTAGAAGTTGTAGTTCAGTTTCTTCATTCCAGAACATTTGTTCCGTCTGTCCTATTGGTTCAAAGTTTCCGTTTCTTCCTATACGCTTCAGGAATATTATTTGTCCGCCTGCAAGCGTAAATGGGATCACACTAAAAATGGGGGCGAAAAGCCAGCAGTAAAGTTTGTTTTGGAAACGGGCAGGTGCAAGGTCAACGGGAGTTACGTAGTCGCTTGTTTTTGTTTTGTATTCGATAATCCATGTTTTGCGGTCGTTTGTTACTTTCCATTCATCTGCCCCATGGGTGATGAAGATGCCGTCTGCTTGAATCTTCGTGTTCTTGTATGTTCGGCTGATTATGGGTTCGCCGTCTTCGCCGAGCGTGTAGAAGGGTTTTAGTGCTTCATTCAGTTCTACTTCGAGGGGCGAAGGGTTGCGAGCCGTTGTGATGTTCTTGTGGATGAGAGTGCCCGTTGCGGCTTCGTTGCTGGTTTCAGACTCAACTCCAAGAGCTTGCAATCTTGCTTTCTCAGAGCAGTACCAATATCCAGAGAGGCAACTTGCCCTGATGGTGCGGACTATGTGTGGAACGTGGATGAGTTTTCTGTACAGCTCGATGGGGTTGAGTTTTTCCATTTACTTTTTCCTCATTTTCTCTTTCATTTCTGCGAGTGTGTAAATGCGGTAGTCGTAGCCCGTTGCTTTTCCTTTCGGAGCTTTGGGTGTCTTAAAGGTTCGTTTTCCAACGTTTATGATGACCAGTTCTGCACCTGTGCATGGCAAGAATTTTTGGAAGTTTCTCCACAGTGAAGCGTGTCTTTTTAGGTTCATGGTTACTTTGGTTCCTTTTGGCGCTTCGTGTTCTGCTCCTTCTTTTTCACCTTCTGTTCTTTCATATACTGATGCTGGCTCAAGCAATTCCATGTTCACGAATGCTAGTTCTTTTCCGTCTGGCATGGTTTTCAGTCTTGGTTCGTCGAGGCACTTTATTGCCACTGCTGCGTCGGTTTGCACGCTGAGGCTGGGCAACTTTTCGTATGTGATTGCTGGTTCTCTTTTAGCGACTTCAACGGCTCCTTCGAGCCATCCCATCGCACTTAACACTCGTATTTTTCCTATTTTTTCCATTTTTTATTACCTCCTATTACCATACAAATTCTTTTAGTATCGCTTCCACTTGTCCGCGATACCATTCTTTTCCCGTGACGGGTTGAGTTCGGGGAGTCAAACTTAATTTTGAATGGAGCATTTTCGTGTCTGTGCTCCAGTCATATTCTATTTCCATTATTCTCCATTGCTCGGTTGAGATTCCGTATCGAGGCATGTTTACGGTTACGTATTGGTTCGGTTTCACCCAAGTTTTCGCACCCACTTTAACGGTCAACTTTGGAACTGGATTTTTGGTGTAAAGCAAGATTTTTTGTCCGTATTCGTTTAGAAGCGAATAAACGTCTAAACTTTCTTCTTCGAGATGGAGTACGCGTCTTCCATAGTTTGTTATGCTTGTGGAGTCGTACACTTGTAATCCTGTGTCTAAAATGGGATTTATTGCTATTGCACCTTCGAAGTGCAAGCCGTCGATGTACCATGTGCATGCTTGAGAGGCATCAATGTAATCAACATCAAACTTTACTTTTGTGACGTTTTCCCAATTAAAGTTCACTCCAACTCCCGCGTACCAAACATCTGTTGGAGTTACCTCTGGTGCGACTTCTCGTTCGTGCCACGTCATGTAGCCTTTATCGCGGTAAATTGTTCCTAATGGGATGTTTAAAACAACCCATCCGCCCGCGTATTGTTGACTGCCTAAAGTGAGGCTTTGTATCCAAGTTATTTCTTTGTTTGCTCCATCAATAAGGTGAATCTTTAAATATAAAACGTCAGAAGTCGATTTTAAAAGGAATGAAAGGTATGTGAGTTTGTTTGTAGTTACACTTATGACGGCTGGAAATGTGCATGTTGCTCCCATGTTTGTTAAGGTTCCAGCAACCTTCGTGATTTTTATGCTTTTATTGTTGACTTTCTTTTCCGTAGGTTCATCTGTCACCGTGCATTCGCCGTTTAGTGCTGTCCAGTATCCGAGGGCGACGCCTCCTTCCGTGCAATAATCGCCTTGCGGGTATGCGCCTCTACAGTTCATTCCCCAAATAAACAAGTGATTGTAAACGTCGTCCAAGTTTCCTTTTGAAAATTCTCTTTCGAGAACTTTATACGTGCCGTCATCATTTTCATTTATTGTGATTACGGGATCTGTGGCTTGCCATCCGTAGGGATAAAGGTTCACGTTGATGTTTGATCCGCTTACTTCTTCATATCCCGCGTAACTTATGTATTCACATATTTGTTGTATGGCTTCAAGAAGAGAAGCGCGGTTGAAATCATGTTTTGTTTTTACGGTTGTTATGTCTCCGCTGTCTGTCACTAGAGAAATTCCCGTAGAATATCCACTGTCTGGAGTTGCCAAGAAATGTTCAATCACTTGTTTCATGCTTCGATCTGCAACGTTTTCTTGTTGTTCTTTCGCGTAGTTCTTGGTTATCGTGTCGTTGAGTAGTTTTTGAAGCATTCCCCGTGCGGTAATCGTTAAGATTTCCCGTTTTTCTTGGTCTTGATTAGACGGTGGTTCCGTCATTCTTCCGTAAAAAAGGGTGTCGATGGTTCCGCGCACGTCTGCTCGCACGCGAAGTATTTTGTTAAGTGTTAGTGTTGGGGATCCTCCGCCTGTGTATTCGCCGTTCTTATTTTTCAACGTGAGCGTTAATTCTGGAGTTTTCATTATTCCGCTGTTTTTGATTTTGAATTTTATAGCGTTGTCTAGCAGTGACCACCACGTTGCAGGCGGAAACGCGTCGTTACTGTATTCGACGTATATTGTTGGGTTGTTTTCGTCGGTCATTTTGTCGCAACCTTTTTTAGTTTGGAAACGAATAATTTGATTATGTTGAAATATCTGTTTGAATATGAAAGAGACTTAGTTCGTTGGTTGTTTATGCTTAATCCCGATTTCGAGTATGAAGAACGGTACATTCTTTTGTTCTGGATTCCTTTTGTCATTGTTGTGATACTTCCTCAAATTCTGAATATTTTTTCTTTACCTCTTCACGGATCAACTGTGGGGTAAAGGTTTCAACAACAAATTCGTTTTCGCCGATTGCGGTGACGGTTGTGTCTGCAACGTCTATTTTTGGTGGGACAACTTTCTTTCTGAACCTAAGAACCGTTGGAATTGTGAGGTTCTTTAACGTTTCTTCAGTTAGTTCGGTTGCTTCATCTTGGTAGAAAATTTTGAGGATTTTCTGTTCTTTGTTCCATTCTGCGCCTAAGATTTCGGGATGTTGCTTGTGTATGGTTCTGTACCAAGGTTCAAAGTTTTCGATTTCTAAGTTTTTGTGTGTTGTTGTTTTCATTTAGGTTGCGCCTCCTTGGTAGAAACTTTCGAGAATTGACAATCGTCTATCAGTAGCATAGACTGTGACTCCTGATAGACATGCTTTCATAGCCATTCTTAATGTATGTGAACCTTTTTCAACAACAAAAACGGTGTGTGATGCATATCCTCCATAAAAGGAATTTGCAACCATGTGACCTAGATGTTCCATTGTGGCTACTAAATCGGTTCCGTCCATTGTTAATTTCAGAAGTGCTTCGGCTGAAGTAGTTGTTGTTGTAATGTCTATATCAACAAAAGCATGAATTAGTAAAAGCATTTTCGAATCGGTTGTGAAAGAAAGTTCTAACGCGTTTGTCCAATCTGTTGATGACCAAGCAGTTTGAGTGCTACTTGCCGTTTCAATCTTATCGGGTGTCCAATTGAAACTATATGTGGTGAAGTCTTGGAACGCTGGAATCTGGTCGCCTACGTTAAGTTGCCAGCCGTCAACATCCATCCATCCGTTAGGATTGCCACTCGAATTCCACCAACTAAATCTCAATCTCACAAATGTACAGTCACTAGGCAATTCTGTAGAAACATTGTATATTCTAGTGTGTTGAGTCCAAACACTCTGATCTGTTGAAATCATTTCTATGTCATTTCCATTGGGACTACAAGCCGTCTTGTCTACTTTGTAGAAGTATATTTGCAATACGAAATATGGTGTAGTTACGACGCCTACGAGCCACACGGAAATACTGAAGTAGATTAAACCTCTAATGTCTATGAAATTGCTGTAACCACTACTTTTGTTGGTTCCAGACGCAGTAAGAGTTACATATTGTTTCCCGAATTTAGGATTAACGGTAGTTACTGTTTCGTCTCCGCCCCAAGTGCCATATTCAAAACTTGGGTTCACGATGTAGTTGTATGCGGATGTGGGAAGTTTGTAGGGGACGGCTTCGAGTCTTGCGTAGCCTATTGAACCCATTCCCGAAGTCATCTGCGTCCAGCTTGTGAGGACACCGAGTATTTGTCCCGCAGTCCATGCGCCGAAGCTTGTTATGATGTTTGCCCAATTCGCAATTGTACTCACTACGTCTGAAGCAGTTTTACTTATTTGATTCCATGCAACTACACCAGCATCGTAAATAGTTTTTATTATGCTTCCTATAGTATCTACAAGGTTTTGTGCAACAAGACCAATTCCCGTTTTGAAGGCTTCCCACGTTTGAAACGCCATTTTTGTCCAATCAAGCACGGGAATCCAGTTTATTGAAATTACTGATTGATAAGAAGGAGATGATTCTTCTGGATAATGAATGTGTCTTGGAAGTTTTCTCATGGTTGCATCCTCTTCCATTCATTTACTATTTTCTTGTTTTGAATTGCTAAGGCTCTTTCAAGGTCTGTTTCAACGTGTATGTCTGATTGGATGTTGAACACTTCTGCTTTCGAAGTTTCCATAGTTGTTGAAACGTATTCTCCAGCGTGTAAAGTGTAAAGTCCCGTTTGTGGAACGTATCCACCTTGTTGTTTTGAACCCATATAGTAGCCCGCTATTCCCGCTGCGGCTGCGGCTCCCACAACCATTGCGGGAACTGCGAGTCCCATGCTTAATATTCCTTCTAAAACTATTTGTGCTTGGAGAGCGGCGTTCTCTATCCATATTATTGCTGTGTTTGCTAGGCGTGTAGTTGTATCCCAAATCTTCGCTAGTATGCCTTCGCCAGTCGCCGCCGTTTCAATTTTTGTGGCTATTGCATGTGCGGCTTTAGCTGCTGTGGCTTGCATTGTCGCCCAAGTTTCTCCTTTTAAAAGCCCTGTTGAAAGGAGAAAGCTTCCTGCCATCAGTCCCATGCTCACGTTTGCCCGCATGTTTGCGGCATCGAGATACTGCATTTCTTGAGTTAGTTGGCGTGCTGCCTGCTGTGCTTCTTGACTGTTTACTCCGTAGCGGGCGACTGCACTGTTGTAGCGGTCTTGAGCGTTCGACGCCATTATCGAAGCCATCGTCTGTCGCATCCACGCGGATTCAAGCATGTTGAACATGAAGCCGACGCTCATTGCGCTGCGGGCGATTCCTTGAAGTCCTATTCCCGCTTCTGCTGCTCCTTGACCAACAGTTACGCCTACTTTTGCGCCTTGAAACTGTATCTTGTCCAGTTCTTGCACAGCTTGCTCTAGTTGTTCGCGCCCTTCGAACGTGGCGCGTAATACTAATCTATATGTTAAGTCTGCCATTTCATTTTCCTCGCTTCATTTATCCTTTCCAATTGCGTAAACAAACGTAGGGAGATTTTTGTGGGTTCTATTTGGAGTCCCAATTCTTTTATGGAGACGTACAGTTTTATTGCTGGGTGGAAGACGGGCTGTTTGAGGAAGATGGCGAGAGTAAAAAACGGGCTTCTTTGTCGCTGATGTTGTTGAGTCGTTCGTTTGCCACGAGCAATATGTTGTAAAGTTTATTCGGGATCTGATTAAAGTTTTCAACTTTAAAATTTTTGCCGTTGTGGGTTACTGCTTTTTCGAGGAGTTTCTGTTTGTATATTGTCGTGGTTATTCGTTCGGGTTCTGTGAATTGTAACACAAGTTCGTCTAACGCGTCGATTCCGTCTTGTGCTGTAAGTTCCTTGATTTCATATTCTCCGTAGTATTCTTCTTTCCAGTCTTCGCCGATGCTGATTTCTGATTTTGAGGCAGCACCTTTGACGACGGTGAATTTTATTTTCATTACGTTATCACCATCGTTTTGCCTTCCCATTCGATGCGTTCAATCACCATGTCCAGTCCTCTTGCTTGCACTTGTGAACGTCTCAGTTCCGCATTGGTGAAAGTGAATGTCTTGGTTACTGGAGTGGATTGGTTGTCGGTTAATCCAATTATGATGGTTTTTGGTGTTCCAGCTAGAACTTCGGATACTAAACTTGCTTGCGCAACAGCCCTTATGATGTGTCCACTGTAGAGTGCTTGGCGTTCGAAAGCGTCTGTTGGTTTTAT
>Ga0315280_10005878_pt1 | contig 17241 bp, 20 predicted proteins | sample YL17G06_40_MG_FD_203697 | JGI IMG/M metagenome (GOLD analysis project Ga0315280, IMG submission 203697) | Sediment microbial communities from Yellowstone Lake, YNP, Wyoming, USA - YL17G06_40 | ecosystem: Environmental > Aquatic > Freshwater > Lake > Sediment | place: USA: Wyoming | collected...
GCGAAGGCGAGCGTGTTGTGGTCGAGCAGCTCAGGTGCACCGGTCGGCTCTATGTACCAGCCGGTGGAGACGTGGGCGAAGTGCTATGACACAGCCTTAGCTCGGCAGGTTTTTCGCACGGGAAGAGTATCGCCTTGTCTCATTTAATTTTTCTCCCCCTATTCAGAGCTCAAAACATTATTTTTTATAATATTTTATATAAATTATAATTATTACCAATAATATATTGATAAAAACTAAGATAAAGTCTGAAAATTTTAAATTTTGATAAAATGGCTTGCTCCAGATGTTCGTTTCCTGCAACTCATAATTTTGTACCTCAGAACAAGTGTCATAAAGTTCATTATTTGAACTATAGTTTATAACTATTTCTGATAAATTGCATTTTATCATCAATCCAGTATTTTTATCAAAAAAATATTCTTCTTCAACGATTTTTCTATTCATTCCATTATTTAGTGTTTGATTTCTAACACTTTTAAATTTAATGTGATTAATCTCTCTAAATACCCCATTAAAATTCCACGTCGTTGTATCGTTAATCCATATTTTATAATCACTACGAATAGTTGGAACTACATCATTTGGTATTCTATTACTCGGGAAAAAATAAATATGAACAGACAATTTATAAGGATCCGTATAAATAGCTGTAAAATTAGCAGTTATATTTCGAAGAGGTATCCAATTATCTGTTTTTTGTGGATAAGTAACATTTCTTTGTATCAAAACTTGAAAAGTAATGGACTCACCTTCTACTTTCTCTACTTTTATCATATTAAGTGAATTGGATGCATAATAATTTTGGAAATATGGAATGTCCCATGGTGAATGCGTAGCTCGATAAGAGTATCCGTAATAATTGTAAATTGCATAATCATTTGGTTTAACACTTGGTAAAAACAAGTTATTTGTGTTTGATGAAATTAAAAAAATAAAAAAAATAATGAAAGAATATTTTTTAAACAAGCTCTCACGCCTCGGGTACCAGAGGAGGAGGCCGTCGTGGTGGGAGTGGGCGTCGATGAAGCCGGGGAGGGCGGTGAGCCCCTTCGCCTCTATGACCCTCCTCGCGTCGCCCGCCACCTTCCCCATGGCGGCGACCTTCTCGCCCCTGACCCCTATCGAGCCGACGAACGCCTTCCTTCCGGACCCGTCCACGATGGACGCGTCCCTTACGATTACATCGAACTCGTCAACCAAACCAGAAACACCTGACCATATAACAGTCAGCAAATCATAAAAGAATTGGCAGCCCGAGACCTACTAAGCTGAGCCTACGATACGCCCTGAGACTCCCGGCAAGGAAAAAAAGGTGTGGGGGGGTCTCTCTGATCTCTCTGGAAAGGACCCCTTCCACTTTGATGAGACCGGGAACAGCGCCGTTCCGGCTCCGATCCGCATAAAAACGCATCAATTCCATGCAAAAAACATGAAAAAACGAGCGCGCCCGGGACATCAAAGGTGAGCCTTGCACACCCTTTAATAGCCGCGGCCCGGATGATATGGTGTAGGATTTTTGTCAAATCGCGCGCGTGCGAGGTTAGCTAAGTCCCGCGCGCAGGGTGAAAAACGAATCATGTCAAACTATATTCTGGAGCGACAGAGGCGTCGCCCGACGATCCTCAGTGGAGTCAGCCAGGGCTTCAAAAACTCGGAGATCGCCACGCAACTCGGAGTCGAACGGTGGATCATCACGAAAGACCTGAAAATGATGCGCCGCAACGGCGACACAGATCTCAAGGAGGCGCAGAGGACACAGGAACGACTCCTGGCGGAGAAGCTGCTGGCCCGCGCGAACGTGAGCAACGACAGGTTCACGGTCATGACCGGGATGACGTTCCAGGAGAAGACGTTCAACAACATGATCATTTTCTATAAACCCGAGCTGATGAGGATACTCAGATCCGGAGATCAGTACGCAGCGATAATGAAGCTCCCCAAGAGCGTCAGGAGGACCCTGCTGCATAACGGGATCATCACCAACAGAAGGTTAAAGGGCGAAATCGCCTCACATGCCAGAACCCGTCTACCATGACTCGGCGACTGGACAATAATTTTGGCGCATGGACTCTTCGAGAATCAGATCACTCGGCTCGAGGGAAACAACTGTCTCTGCAGTTCCACCCTCTCCTTCTTCAACAGGTCGAGCCGCGACGTGTACCCTTCCAGCTTCTCCTTGTACGTGGCGATGGTTTCGCCGATCTCGACGCTGTTCCTCCTCAGCTCGATGATGCGCCCCATGTCCTCGGGGGAGCCCACACTTATCTCACGGCCCCTCCTGCTGGCCGTCTCCAGGCTCCTCAGGTTATTCTTCATCTTCCTGAAATTCGGGTCGAATTCGATGTCCTTGATGGTCTCTTCGATCTTCAATATTCTTATCAGGGGCGTATTACGCTGGGAGAACATGTATAGTAATACGCTGTCGTCGCTTATATACCCCTTCAAGGAAACCGCCGGAGGAAGGCACCCCGCGCATCCGTCTAAACGATACTGCACGGCGCGCAGGCATCGGGTCTAATCTATCCTCAGTATGCCCTTCTGCTTGAGCTCCTCGACCTGGCCCTGTGTGTAACGCCAGAATATCTCGCCCCTCTCGTCGCTCTGGAAGTCCCACGGGCTCACGAGGACTATGTCGCCCTCACGGACCCAGGTGCGGCGCTTCATCTTGCCCCTGATCCTGCAGACCCTGGTGTGGCCGTCCTGGCACTTCACCATGACTCGGTCGTAGCCCAGCATCTTCTGCGCTATGCCCAGTGTGTCGTTCACCGAGGGCAGGACCATGGTGTGGAGGCTCTTCTCGCTCAGCACCTTCTTCTTACCCAAACGCTAACCTCTTACAGCTATAGGCGGGCCGCGGGGCTTAAAAACGGTTGCATTCTACGGCCTGAAAACGGTGTTTATCAACATACGGGGTAAGTTCCATAAAATCCCCGCCCAAGGAAAAAATTTTCCTGTTATCCATGGTAGCGTAGGATAAGCTCGCGGTAAACCGATCGTCCGGGCAGCCGGGAGAACACACGGAAACGATCGATAATTAGGACCTCAGAGGACCCCCAGCCTCTCGAGACCATCCCTGAGTGCTTTGGTCTCCTTCTCGGTCATCCCCCTCAGAGGCGCACGCGGGCTGCCGGCGTCGACGCCCCTCATCCTCAGAGCCTCGTAGTGCGGCGCAATCGGCGGCTTCTGGAGCAGCTTCCGGAGCGAGTTGACGAGGAACTGCCTCTCCCGGGCCTCCTCGAGGATTGGGGCATGGAGAAGTCGGCTGCCTTCGCCAACGCCGTCGGCGCACTCACCGCGACTGGGCTGGGAGCCGTGGCGCCTATACCGACGAGGGAACAGGCCCTGGGTCTAATGGACCGTCCGAGGCGGAGCAGAAGTCAACGCCTCGTCGCGAAGAGCGCGGCGAAGAGGGCAAGGACCAGCCCCCCGATGAGGTAGAAGATCATCGAGCTGTCTCCATGATCGTCCTGCCCCGAATGAGCCTCATCGTAGAGGATTGACAGGACATCGGCGACGCCGTTCACCGCGAGGTTCAGGGATTCACCAGCCCTGTCCAAGAAGACCGCACTCGAGGTATCGTAGTGTCCGTCCATCCACGTCGCCGTGTAGGTTCCGCCGGAGTCGAAGGTCGTGTCGCGCGCCAGGTTCAGCGCAACCTCGTAGGCGGTGGAGTCCTCGAGCACGCCGTCGAAGCTCAGGTAGCTCCGGAAGCTCGAGGAGTAGGTCGACGTCCGCGCGTTGACGTATTCCTCGTACTCGCTGTGGTGTACCTCCGCGCCCCAGTCCGTCGAGGAGCCCATCACGTGGCTGAAGACCGCGACGTCGGAGACGTAGTGGGCCATGGCGCCGGCGCGCTTGGCGGCGTTCACGTAGTCGCCCTGCTTAAGGTAGTTTAGGGCGGCCTGATACTCCTCCTGCGCCCTCCTCGCCGCGGCGTCGTCCTGCAGGGAGCCGCCTGAACGGAGGTAGACGTGGTGGTTAGCAGTGTCCCCTATGCCGTCCGCCGCCCTGTTGTTGTCCGGCAGCTCCGTCCCGTAGAGGTAGACCTTCAGGTTGTCCGCCAGCCACTGCCTCTTCTCCGCCGGCAGCATCTCCAGGGCGTGCTCAGCGATCCAGTCGTGGGTCCCGTAGTCGGGGTTCGACGGGTCCGAGCTGTAGCCGCCGTTGCTCCAGGCATGGGAGGCCATGGCAGGGGGTGAGAACAGTAGAAGGGCGAGCACCAGAGGAAGGAGGCGTCTCCTCATCCTGTCGGTCAAATCCGATTACACCAACAAGTTACGAGGATTTATCTGGTTCGATCCGTTTCGCGTAGCAGGAAGAACAATTCCTGGGCCGCTCAGGGCCCCCACGGGGAGCCCCCTCCCCCGAGGACTTAGGCTATTACACGGGCTCACGGTACGTGGACCTGACGTAGGCGCCGTAGATTATGCCGATGAACATGCCCGCGAGGTGAGCCCCGTGGGCGATGTCGGAAGGCATGAAGAGGCCGGTGAAGTCGAGGAACACCCATAGGAACGCGGCGACGACGAGAGGCACGGGCATCATCCCGTAGACCCAGACGAGGGTGAACGGGGAGATCACCGCCAGCGCCCCCATGACGCCGTAGATTGCCCCCGAGGCGCCTATCGCGGGCACGTAGGGGCTCGAGGCCGTCAGCATGTAGCCGACGTTCCCGACTACGCCTGAGACCAGGAAGATGGCGATGAAGTTCCTGCCCCCTATGACCCTCTCGAGTGTGGTCCCGAAGAAGAATAGGGCGATGAGGTTCAGGATCAGGTGGGACGAGTCGTAATGGAGGAATATGCTCGTGACGAACATCCAGGGCATGCTCAGGGCTGTCCCCGGGAAGAAGGCGAGGAACACCCAGTAGTCCGTGAGCTGCTGGATCAGGAACACGACGACGATGGCCGCCATGAAGAGGTAGGTCCACCGTGGCTTGTGCCCGTACGGCTCGCCTAGAACCATGCCCGTTACCCACTCCTACTGTGCCCGACAGATTAAGAGGGTTGCCGTGCCTCGAACCGTCGCCGATTAAATAGCATTGAGCCACTTGATATGGCGCAGGAGGGAGAGTCCAAGCCTTCAGGACTCAGGGCCTCTACGGATACATATCTTTAAAGGCTTGGGACACGCTCCCATATCAGTACAATGGGAGCCTTTTAGGTGACCGTTATACGAAAGCAAAGGAGTGAAAGAAATGGGTTATAGAGAAAGGCGCAGCTTCGACAGTGGACCACGCGAGATGCACAAGGTAGTCTGCTCTGACTGCGGCAAGGAATGCGAAGTTCCATTCAAGCCGACAGAGGGCCGACCGGTCTACTGCCAGGAGTGCTACGCCAAGCACAGGCCACCGAGAAGGTACTAAGCCGGACAGTGAGCCGTAAGCGGGCTACGCCCGCGTTGAATCGTTTTTTAGTTTTTTCTTCATTAATAGAAGGTCGCGCGTAGACGCGTTTTATTCGCCTCGATTCTACGAGTTTTTCGCGTGCGTGGTAATTTTTGAACTGTCAGCTGCGCGCGCCATTCAAAGGACCGTCCCTCTTTGATAGAATACGATGAGATAGCTAGCTCTGTCCCTAATCTCCTGGAGGAATCAGTTTGGATAGCGTATTATATCCCAGGATCAGCCCCTTCTCTTCTCGCCCGTACTTGTCGACGATGCCCGATTCGGTGTCGATCTTCTCCCTCGCGCTGGCAGCGGCAAACACATCATCTTCGTGCTCTATGTCTATGTTACCCCCGTAGTTAACCTCTATCAGCGCCGTGATGAACTTGGGCCAGTCGATCTCGCCCCAGCCTGGGAGGCGCGCCCGCCACCAGCCGTGGCCCAGACCTACGGTTTCGTCGAAGGCCTGCCCGAGAATGCCCACGCGTTTAAGCACCCTGCGGTTGATCTCCATGTCCTTGGCGTGGATGTGGAAGATTCGGTCGCCGTAGTCGTATATTGCCTGGATGTAGTCGATCCCCTGCCAGACCATGTGCGAGGGGTCGAGCTCGATGCCCAGGGCCTTCGAGGGGACGACCCTGTACATCTCGTCCCAGACCTCGGGGCTTATGGCGATGTTCTCGCCTCGGAGGCGGAAGCGGTCCATCATGGGGCAGTTCTCGATGGCGATGCGAAGGTTCCGCCTCTCCGCCTCGGCGCAGAGGGGGGTGAAGACCTCCTCGAAGAGGGGGGTGTTCTCCTTGATGGACTTATCTGGATCCCGACCGGCGAAGGTGCAGACGACGCCGACGCCCATCCTGTTCGCCAGCTCCATGACCCTGTGGAAGTACCTGATGGCCTCCTCCGCCTTCTCCTCGTCGGGGTCTAGGAAGTTCGGGTAGTAGCCGAGGGCCGATGCCTCGATGTCGTGCTCCTTAAGGTTCTTCTTGACCTCGGCGATGCGCCTGTCGGTCACCTTGTCGGCGTTGAGGCTCGAATCGGGCCACGCCGAGAGCTCCATCGAGCGGAAGCCGACCTTGTGGGCGAACTCGACCGTCTTCTCGTCGTAATTCGTGTAAAAACCTAGTTTCATGGGTGACTCTTTCGATTAGACTACTATTTAGCATGTTGTACTAGCGTGTTCATTTCTTAAAATGCTTTGAAATGGCTTGCTGATGGAGCCTTGGCGCAGAGGAATAGTCGACCCTCGCGGTTGCTCTTATCTATTCATTGTAGATCCGGGTTGTTTACAGGGGGAGCATCGCGTTCCTTTTTCGGAAGTTTTGCCTTCCAAGGCTCCTCATTTTCAAGCGTATTCTGACTTCCGGGTTGAATTATTCCGTTAGGAAGAAACTAGGGATTGGCTTGAACAAACCTTATACAGCCCCTCAAGCAACTCAGACAGAAGGCGATGAGGCTCGCCTTTAACCGCGCCCAATGTGGGCGCTGACAGCTTCTACAACATCAAGAAAAGGAGTTGAAACAAATTGATTGAGTCGAAGGACCTGAGGAGAAAGGCGTACGTCGCCATATTGCTCATGGGCATCGTCAGCATGCTCGGGGACATAGTCTACGAGTCAGGACGAGGAATCGCCCCCGATTATCTCTACTTCCTGGGGGCTTCTGCCTTCCTCGTCGGATTAACCTCCGGCATAGGGGAGTTGGTGGGCTATGGGATGAGGCTCGTCAGCGGCCCCCTCGCGGACCGCAGCCACGCCTACTGGCTCTTCATCTTCCTAGGATATGGCCTCATACTCGCGATCCCCCTGATGGGGTTCACAAACAGTATGTGGCTCGTTATGGCCCTAGTAATAGCCGAGAGACTCGGTAAAGCACTAAGGTCACCGTCCCGGGACGCCGTCGTATCCGTCGTTAGCAAGGGCATGGGCTCCGGTAAAGCATTCGGGTTACACGAGTTCATCGATCAGATCGGGGCAGTAGCCGGCCCATCCTTTCTCGGACTCATGATGATGTGGACCGCCAACGACTTCAGCCTCTCCCTACAGAGCCTCTTCCCATTCTACCTCCTCATGATGGTCGTCCTCTACCTCACATACCGCAGGATCAGGGGAACAGTCGAGGAGATCAGGAGGCAGAGCACCGCATCCGACGAGAAACTTAGCAGGGGCTTCTGGATGTATTCCAGCGCCGTACTCATGAACACTGTCGGGCTCATGCCTGTAGCCCTGATACTCTACAACGGCGCCAAGATACTCGAATCCGGCGGGCAGCTGTGGCTCGTCCCATTCCTCTACGTCATCGTTCAGCTGATCGACGCACCCATGGCCCTGGTGTCAGGATATCTCTACGATAAGATCGGGATAAAGTTCCTCGCCGTACCCTTCACCCTGTCAGTCCTGCCGCTCGCGTTCCAGTCTCTGGTCGGGCTTCCGGGGGTGATACTCGCCTGCGTCTCCTACGGCTTAGTCCTCGGGATGCAGGAGTCCATATACAGGGCCGCCGTTACCGACATCGTGCCAGTTGGGAGGAGGGGCTCCGCCTACGGCTTCTTCAACGTGATGCTGGGTGCGGGCACCTTCGTCAGCGGCGTCGTATTCGGTTACATGCTTGACGCCTCGGTGTCGCCTCTGTTGATGCTGGGGTTCGTTGTCGTGGCCCAGGTGATCGCCGTTGTCCTGCTTCTTGGGGCGAAGCCTAAAGGGGGGATTAATTAAGCCCTCGTTTCAAAGATCTTTGAGGGGATATGGGTATCTACCCTCTAGATCTCATCGGCTTGCGGACTTGTGGGGGCTATATCCCACTCCCTTCATAGCGGTTTGCGAATAGTACTAGCCAAATCGTTGATTTGGGCGCTCTCACGAATCACGGAGACAAGGTCAAAACGGAGAAGCATTTAAACCGCCCAATCCCAGGAAAAAACCTTGAAAACATCCCCATTCGGGGATTTCATTGGCGCAGAGGAAGGGATTCGAACCCTTGAGGCTCAAGGCCACTAGTTTTCGAGACTAGCCCGATAACCGCTCCGGCACCTCTGCCCAGAGAGAACCAGCGGCAGGAGCCTAATTAGTCTTACCCGTCGACGAGTTTCCTGACGCCGCTCCAGCCATCCTTCTTCTTCGCCTCGACGACGTCGAGGGCCTCCTGGGAGGAGTTGATCCTGGGCCTCGCCTCCCCGGCCTGCCTGAGGAGGTACTCCGCCGCCCTGAGCGTCCTCCTGCTCAGCTCCGAGTCGGCGAGGTCGGCGATGCTCACTATGAGGGCCTCGACGCTCTTAGGCTTCACCGGGCTGACGTCCCCGTGGTGCGACGCGGCCACGTGGATGACGTCCACCGGGAAGCCGCGCCTGTACAGCTCCGCGACGAGGAGCGTCAGGTGGTCAACCTGCTCGCCCAGGCGCGACGAGATGTACCCGCCCTCACCGCTCGGCGTATACGTGTAGCACTTCATCACGTCGTGAAGCAGCGCCCCCGCGACGACGACGTCCCTGTCAACCTTCCCCCCGTAGACCTCCTCCATGAGGTCGCACAGGGTGAGGGAGAGCTTCGTGACCGCTATCGTGTGCTGGAGGAGGCCGCCAACGTACGAGTGGTGCTGATAGGCGCCTGCGGGGCACTCCTCCAGAGGCAGCGAAGGGGACTCAAGCTCTATCGACGGGTTCGCGATGACGTCGAGAACCTTCCTCCGCAGACCCTTATCCTTTATGAGGCCGGCGAGCCTCTCCATCTCCGCCATCATGCCCATTGACCAGCGATGAATCTAAGAAATTGCCCGCTCAGCCAACTTAAATTTATCCACTCGGAGGCCGCAGCCCGTTCATCAGACAGGAGTCAGAGCCCCCCCATCCTCGCCTCGATGGCCCTGTAGGCCTCCTCCGGGTTGCATATCCCCTGCACCATGCTCTCGAAGGGGCAGCAGATCTCCCCGTCCTCGACCTTGACGGCCTCGACCTCCTCGGAGTAGAAGACCCTGACACCGCCCCCCTCCAAGAGCCGCCTCCCCCCGATGGTTATGATGCCGGCGTGTACCTCGGAGGGAAGGCTGTAGAGCATCAGCAGCGCCGCCGCCCTGCCGACTATCTTATCGGCCATAACGGCTCCCCTCAGGGCCTCCCTGCCGAGCCTCCTTATAGTCTCCAGATGGGGGAGTAACCCCTTACTCGAGCTTCTGAAGATGACGCGCCCCTCCCTGTGGATGATGAGGCTCATCCCGGAGGACTCGAGCTCTGAAAGGTAGACATCCATGGGTTTCCCCAAGACGATCCGCACGGTCACTTTTCTCCCTTACGAAGCGTGAGGGAGACGGTGAATAGATCATCGTCGCGCGCCTCGATGAGCCACTTCAGAAGGCGGTTCGCCTCCTCGCCCTCTCCGAGGGACAGCCTGATTTCCTCCTCCGCCTCCCGCCTCAGCTCAATCATCGTAGTCCCACGCCCGCCCTCGAACTCTGCGGAGACGCCCTCTCCCTCCGAGACCTCTATGTTCATCTTGCCCATGGTGCACCCAGTCGCCACCTGTATGCCGTCCAGCACGCAGGAGTCGGGCGGCGAACGCCTCAGATGCGCCCTGCACCGGAGATCGAAACACCCACAGGCATCGAGATCCCTCAGCGCCCTCAGCCCCATCCTGAGGCCGACGACGAGGAAGGGGCCCCCGTGTCCATGGAACTCACCCGCCCTCAGCAGGAGCTCATCAGAGAGCTCACGCGGCTTCGCAGACCTTGAACTCATCATATTCACCGAATGTTGACTGAGATATCGCTTATCTCAAGTCAACTACTTCAACTAAAAAGGGTTCTCACCCATGACCGAGGAATTGCCACCCCCTTGAACTAAGGCGTCCTTCAGCACATCATCATAACCTAAATTAAGGCGTCACCCGAATAGCCCAGATATGCACGAGTGGGCCCTCGCAGAGGGAATCGTCTCGACAGCGAAAAAGGTCGCCGAGGAGCAGGGGCTTACCGAGGTCACCGAGGTCAAGGTCATGATCGGCGAGCTCCAGCAGGTCGAGCACGAGATAATAGAGTTCGCCCTAGAGCAGCTCAGGACGCCAGGGATGGAGAAGACCAAGTTCGTCCTCGAGGCGGCGCCGGCCAAGTTCAGGTGCAGGAAATGCTCAACGGAGTGGGGCTTCAAGACCGAGGACCTTACGGACGAGATCTCTGAGGCGATCCACTTCGTCCCCGAGATGGCCCACGTCTACATAAAGTGTCCGAGCTGCGGGAGCCCGGACTTCGAGGTCGCCGAGGGCCGCGGCGTCTGGATAGCTCACATAAGGGGGGTGAGGAAGGATGCGTGACCCACGCCTCGAGATAGTCGCGGACAGGTTCAGGGGCGTCAGGAGGATAGTCGCCATCTCAAGCGGGAAGGGCGGCGTGGGCAAGAGCGTCGTCGCCACCACCCTGGCCCTGACCCTCGCGGAGACGGGCGGAAGGGTCGGCCTGCTCGACCTGGACTTCACGAGCCCCAGCACCCACGTCATCCTCGGAGCCGAGGGCCTCCACCCCGAGGAGGAGAAGGGCATCATCCCGCCGGTCACCCACAACCTCAGCTACATGTCCATCGTCTACTACTCGGCAGACGAGCCCGTGCCGCTGAGGGGCGCCGACGTCTCGAACGCCCTCGTCGAACTGCTCGCAATAACTCGTTGGGGTGACCTCGACTACCTGATCATCGACATGCCGCCTGGCATAGGCGACGCGACCCTGGACCTCCTGAGGCTCATCCCCAGGATCAGCTTCCTCGTCGTCACGACGCCCTCAAGGGTGGCGTTCGAGTCCGTGAGGAAGCTCCTGCTGCTACTCAGGGAGACGGGCACGCCCGTCCTCGGCGTCGTAGAGAACATGGCGACGACGCCCTCAGGCTACATCCGCGGCAAGGTCGAGGGGCTCCGCTTCAGATACCTAGGCTCTTTGGGCTTCGACGCCGGGATCGAGGACGCCATCGGTGACCCCGCGAGGCTGATGACCACAAAATTCGCGAAGGAGATCGAGGGGCTCTCGAAGAAGGTCTCCGCCTAGGCCTTCCCCTGCTCCCTTATGAGGAGGGTCAGGGCGAAGGCGGCCGCGCTCAATGACGCGAAGAAGTAGAAGACGTAGTCCATCCCGTAGTTCTGTGCTAGGAAGCCGGCGACTGCCGGCGGGAAGAAGCCGAAGCCGTACTTGACCGTGAAGTTGATGCCATACGTGACGCCGACGGTCTCCTTTTGGGAGAGGTCGCCGAGGAGGGCGTTAACCGGCGCCTGGGTGACGAAGAAGGTGAAGCCGAGTAGCACCACCAACACGAGGAGGATCGGCAGGGAGCCCGGCGCGAGGGTCAGTGCGACGAGAGATGCCGTGAAGAAGCCGAAGCCGAATAGGAGAATGACACGCCTGCCGATCCTGTCGGATAGCTCGCCGCCAATTATCTGGGCGAAGGCGCCGACGGTGTACTGGAGGGTGGACAACCCACCCGCTATCAAGAGGGCCACGCCCTTTGTGCTGTTGATGTATGCCAGTATCCAGGCTGAGACGCCCGTCCACAGGGCGCCGCTCAGGATGATTATGAGGAAAACCAGGAACAGGGTGCCCCTCCTCTCGGTGGCGAACATCCTCCTTATCGTACTGAGGTAGCCCTCCCTCCTCCCTGGAGCCCCAGCGCCGCCCACGGGGATGTCAACTATCGTGAGCCAGTCGACGAGGGCCATGAGGAGGCCGACGACGCCCCAGACCAGGAACGTGTTCCTCCAGCCCAGCGCGACGCCGAGGACCGCCGACGTGATATAGGCGAGGGCCATGCCCATGTCGCCCCCAAGTCCCTGGATACCCATGTAGCGACCCCTCAGCTCAGGCGAGCAGAGCGCCATATGGCTGTAGCCGCAGGGGTGATAGAGGCTCGCCCCCACGCCGAGCAGAATCATGCCGACGGCGGTCAGCGGGAGGGAGTATGAGAGGCTGACGAGGATCGCCGAGCCGCCGCACAACAGCATCGATGACGTCATGAGTGTCTTCTTCGATACGACGTCCGCGACGAAGCCGACTGGGAGGCTGCCCCAGCCGTAGAAGAGCACCACGAGCGAGGAGAGCAGCCCGAGCATGGCGAGGTTCCCCAGCTCTCCGCCGAGCAGTGGTATCAGGGCTGGGAGAAGAACGAGGTACGCGTGCATTATGCCGTGAGAGGAGGTGACCGCGATTATGCTCACGTCGGACCTGCTCAAACCGGCTCCCCCGATGAACGCTATTGAAGGAGAGGCGTCCCTATTTAATTCTTAATCCAGCGATCTCAAAAACACCTTAACGGGAGACCCAAATTATAGCGGACGTGCACGACAAACTGGTTTCACAGCCGGCTGAAGGCGCAGCCTTAAATATCTGCGCTTCCTACGGAGGCGTCAGATTCTTTAGTCGAGGCTACCGATCCATGAGCAGGATCAAGGATGTCGGCTAAGCTTAAGAAGGAGGCCCTGAAGCTGCTGCAGGAGAAGCCCATGTCCCTCGCCGAGCTCGCGGAGGCGATGGAGCTGAAGGAGAAAAGGGTATTCAGGATCTTGCGCTCACTCTTCGAGGCCGAGGCAATAACCTCGCTGAAGACGCCAGACGGTGTCAGAAAATACAGAGCCCTAACGGACGAGGAGAAGAAGGCTTCAGCCACAGAGGCCGAGGAGCCAGAGGAGCTGGACGACGAGGAAGAGGACGAGGAGTAGCCCTCAGCCGCTCCGCCGCCTTATCTCGGCCTGGATATTCGCAACCTCACCAACATCGACATCGATTTTAAAGTTAGCTTTCAGGCGTGCCTTGACGGTGTCGAGGTCGGCTCCGCCGCCGGAGGCCTTCGCCACCAGGTTACACATGTCCTCAACGTAGTTCCAGGGGAAGATGACCCAGCGCCAAGTCTGTTCCTCGCCATAGAAATCGGGTTTGAACTTGCTGTCCTTCAGTAGGATCAGGGTAGCCGTCCTGACCTCCGACGGGTTCAGCTTCCTAACATAATTCATGGCTACTATCAGGCTCTTGCCCGTGTCGGCGATGTCGTCCACGACGAGCACCCTCCTGCCGGTCAGGTCGATGTCGAATGGGTACTTGATCTTCGCCTCCCCGTCTGGTGTGGCGGTTATCCCCCAGTGCTCGACCTTGAGGCTGATCAGGTCCTTCACGCCGAGGAAGTCGCAGAGGACCCTCGCGAGCACCCAGCCGCCCCTCGCCAAGCCCACCATGAAGTCAGGCCTGAAGCCGGACTCTATGATCCTCCTCGATGTCTTCTCTGAGAGGTCGTGGAACCTCTCCCAGCTCATGACCTCGCAGTCGAATCTGTCGCCGGACACACATGAAGATGAGCCGATCCGGATAAAACGGTAACGGGTCGGATGCCGTGAGAACGATTTAAAAGAATGATGCCTGATCAAATCGTTTGAGTGGTGGTTGGATGCCTTACTGCAGGAAATGTGGCAAGGAGATCGGGGAGGACGCCAGGTACTGCCCAGCATGCGGCGCCGCCGTTGGCGCATCCGAGGCGATGTACAGTAAACCCGCGAGGCGGAGCGCAGGCGGGAAGATTCTCGCCCTGATCTTCGGAGGCCTGCTGCTCCTAGTATCATTCAGCATTTTGGCAGGGGGGGCCGCACTCATGTGGGCTCAGGACACAATGACGACGCCCGAGGGGTTCATGATGAGCAAGCCCATCAGGCTACAGACCAGCTCATACGCGCTCGACGTACAGAGCCTCGACATTCACATGGAGCCGGGCGCCCTGAGAGGCATTTGGAACCCGACGCCTGCCGACATCATCACCCTCAAACTCGTGGCCAGCAGCAACGATCCATCTAAGGATGTCTTCATAGGCATCGCGCGGGCAGAGGACGCGGCAGACTACCTGAACGGAGTAAGCTACGAGGAGATCCAGCGCCTCTCGTGGGACTACAGCCCCTGGGAGGAGGGGGTGCCCGCGGTCACATATGTACCGCATCCAGGCTCACCGCCAACTCGGCCGCCCTCGACGGTGACCTTCTGGACGGCCTCGGCACACGGATCAGGCGAGCAGACCATCGAATGGGTGCCCGCAACCGGCTCGTACTGGATCGTCGCAATGAACGCCGACGTCTTGAAGGACGTTGACATCGACGTGCAGCTCGGTGCGAAGATACCCATACTGAGTGGGATCGGTGATGGGCTCATCGTCGCGGGTATCATCGGCCTAGTCGCGAGCGGCCTGATCATCTACTACGGCGCCGTCAGGCGCTGGTAGCCGCCCCGAAAACCTTTTTCATCGGCCCAGGATAGGGTGGTTTAAAGCCGAGACCCGCAGGGGCTATATTCAGGCAGCTACAAAGGGGAGGACGGTGGAGTTGGAGAAGAACTACAAGGAGATGCTCGACAGGGCCTACAAGGAGATCCCGGAGCAGAGCAGCTACGTCGACAGGTTCGCGGTCCCCAGGGCGAAGATCGCGCTCCAGGGCAGGAAGACCGTGATAATCAACTTCCGCGAGATCGCTGAGCAGATGCACCGTGACCCCGAGCACCTCCTCAAGTACCTGACGGGGGAGATGGCGACCCTGGCGAACTTCGACGGGAACCGCGCCCTCTTCCAGGGCAAGCACAACGCGGAGTCGATTCGCGGACTCATAGACGTCTACGCTAAGAAGTACGTCATCTGCCCAGTCTGCGGCCGCCCGGACACCCAGATCGTCAGGGAGAAGCGCCTCTGGTTCCTCCAGTGCGACGCCTGCGGAGCCCGTTCAAGCATCGGGGCAGGATAGTCTAGATGAGCGAGGTATACCTCAAGACGAGCCGCCACGGAAGGGACACCCTCGTGGCTGTCTGCGACGCCGAGCTCCTAGGGAAGACCCTCGAGGGAGGCAGAGTCCCCTTCAACGTAAGCGAAGCCTTCTACAAGGGCATCATAGGAGACGTCGACGAGGCGCTGGAGGCGATGAAGAGGGCGACCATCTGCAACCTCGTCGGCAAGAGGATAGTCGAGGCGGCTATAAAGTCGAACATGGTGCACAAGAGGGCGGTGATCTACTTCGGCGACGTCCCACACGCCCAGATAGTCAGGATTTAGCCTCGGAAACATCTTATACGCCCATGAAGGTATTCCTCAACGGGAAGTTTCTATGGACTACAAGGTCAAGGACATAGGGTCAGCGAGTGATGGCGAGCTCCTCATAGAGTGGGCCCGGGACCACATGCCGGTCCTCAGCCTCATCAGGCGTAGGTTCGAGGAGGAGAGGCCCCTCGAGGGGGCAAGGCTCGGCGCCTGCCTCCACGCCACGAAGGAGACTGCCGTCCTCATCAGGACCCTGGAGGCCGGGGGAGCCGAGGTCGCCCTCTGCGGCTCGAACCCACTCTCCACACACGATCCAGTTGTCGCCGCCCTCGCGAAGACTGGGACCAAGGTCTACGCCTGGCGCGAGCAGACGACAGAGGAGTACTACTGGTGCGTGAACAAGGTCATAGACAACGGCCCGATGCTCACCATGGACGACGGTGCCGACCTCGTGAGCACGCTACACACCAAGAGAGTCGAGAAGCTGAAGGGGGTGAAAGCGGGCAGCGAGGAGACGACGACCGGCGTCATAAGGCTCCGCGCCATGCACGCCGACGGCGCCCTCAAGTACCCGATAGTCGCCGTGAACGACACAAACACGAAGCATATGTTCGACAACAGGTATGGGACCGGTCAGAGCACGATAGACGGCATCCTGAGGGCTTCGAGCGTGATGCTCGCGGGCAAGACCTTCGTCGTCTGCGGGTACGGCTGGTGCGGCCGCGGCATTGCCCAGAGGGCTAAGGGGATGGGCAGCCACGTCATAGTCACCGAGGTCGACCCGACGAGGGCGCTGGAAGCCGTGATGGACGGGTTCCAGGTCATGCCACTAGTAGAAGCTGCTAGGGTCGGGGACATCTTCGTCTCATCCACAGGAGACGTCCACGTCATCGACCTCGACCATATGAAGCTCATGAAGGACGGGGCGATGCTCGCCAACTCGGGTCACTTCAACGTCGAGATCAACATCCCGGCCCTCGAAAAACTCTCGAAGTCGAAGAGGAGGATGCGCCCGGACCTGGACGAGTACAGGTTGAAGGACGGGAGGAGGCTCTACCTCCTCGCCGAGGGGAGGCTCGTCAACCTCGCGGCCGCGGAGGGGCACCCGAGCGAGGTGATGGACATGAGCTTCGCCGACCAGGCACTCGTCGCGGAGTGGCTGTGGAAGAGCCCGAAGCTGGAGGTCGGGGTCCACGAGGTGCCCGAGGAGATCGACAGGACCGTGGCGAAGCTTAAGCTCGAGGGGCTCGGCGTAAAGATCGACGAGCTGACTGAGGAGCAGAGGAAGTACCTGACGAGCTGGGGAGAGGGGACCGTCTAAGTCCTTCTCAGCTCATCTTCACGCCTTTCTCGGTCCTCATGAGCACGCCGTGCCTGACCAGGTGGTCGATGGAGGACTCGATCTCGCCCCTCGTGAAGCCGCGCGTGGACAGCTCCCTCACGAGCCAGCCCGAGGAGTACTCGAAGCCGGGGATCCTCAAGGTCTTCATCAGCTGGCCCGTGCAGGACTTCAGCCTGTTCTCGTTCTGGTGCACCTGGCCGCTCATGGTCTCCTCGTGGCTGGTGAGGGGGTGGGCCTCTATGCCGAGCTTCCTCTGGACGTAGCCGTGGAAGTCCCTGGTCATGGAGCCGCCGTGGAAGGTGAGCACCCTCCTGGGCCTGCACCGCCTTATGTAGCCGAGGAGGCTCTTGAAGTCGGCGTGGTCGCTCAGCGGGAATGCGCGCCTCCTGCCGCCGAACAGGACGGCCCAGCCCGAGGCCAGCGCCGGGTCAAGGTTCTCGTAAGGCAGCGTTGAGCCCTTCGGGGCTATGAGGGCGCATTTGCCGCTGCTCA
>Ga0315280_10005879_pt1 | contig 17239 bp, 16 predicted proteins | sample YL17G06_40_MG_FD_203697 | JGI IMG/M metagenome (GOLD analysis project Ga0315280, IMG submission 203697) | Sediment microbial communities from Yellowstone Lake, YNP, Wyoming, USA - YL17G06_40 | ecosystem: Environmental > Aquatic > Freshwater > Lake > Sediment | place: USA: Wyoming | collected...
AGCCAAAGAAAACAGCCCTATAGGTGCTTATTACAAAATCAAATACAGAAGGAAAAATGTGCCTAAATATTGTTATATTCGTAATTGTGGAGGTTTACTTGAGTTTTATCTTAGTGAGGAGGAGAGGGGAAGGATTGAAGATTTGGAGAAGAAACTTGAAGCCCTCATGAAGGGAGGGAGGATTTGTGGGCGTTCCTAAAACAAGAGCAGATATGCTTTCCTAAACATTGGTTGCTAGTTGTTTATGCGTGTGCAATTATTTTTAGGCCCGTCTATTTGGAGCCAAGTATATATAATTAGCTATGAAGGGGTGATTCATGAGAGTGTGGTTTTTATATGTGGTTGTTGAAGTAGGGGTTATGTGAGGAATTGAAATGAGGGGTTCAAGGTTTATTTTTAGGATGTGGTATTATTTTAGAGTTGGTTATAGTACTTACTTGAGTTTTCTTTTGGGTTTTGCAACAACGTTTGTTACTGTGTACTATTTGGCAATAACCAGTATTCCTGCGCTTCAAGGTGTGTTTCCGCATTTTGGGTTATTTGTGATAATTGGTTTGGTTGTTGGTGTTCCAACCGCTTGTATTATTGGCTGGTTTCATATGAAAGGTAGTTCCCTCTGGAAGTCTGAAGTGGATATAACTGTGGAAGCGAATCCTTACCTTTACAAAATGTATCCAGGATATTGGCAGGAAGCTTTTACGCCGCTTTATCTTGAGCTTTTGAAGGGGCTGAAAAAGATTCTTGAGAAAGAGGGAATGCTTAGTGAGGAGGAGAGAGGAAGGATTAGAGATTTAGAGGAGAAGCTTGAAATCCTCATAAAAGGGGGGTATGTGGGCGTACCCAAAACAAGGGCAGATATGCGTTCTTAAACATTGGGTGTTGGTTTGGGCGAAGTGGGGCGCCCGTTGTTTGATTTGTTGAAGGAAAGCGGAAGGTTTGAGGTTTACGGTTTTGATATAGATGAGGAGAAGATGCGGGAGGTTGGGTAGACGGCGTTGCCGAGGGAAGTGGATGTTGTGCATGTTTGCATTCCATGCAATGGCAGAGACAAGTTTGTTGATAATGTGACTGGCTATGTGGAGCAGTTTAAGCCTAAACTTCTGATTATTGATAGCACTGTTTCGCCAAGAACGACAATGGATGTGCATAGACGTTGCGGTGGCTGTCTTGTGGCGCATTCTCCCGTTCGCGGAGTGCATAAAAGTTTGGAGCATATGAAGTGGGAGTTGAAGCGCTGGACCATATATGTTGGTGGCGTTAATGCGGAATCTGCAGAAGCTACACGTAAACATTTTGAACAGGCTGGTTTCAAGACTAAGGTTTTGAAAAGTAGTTTGGAGACGGAGTTGGCTAAGCTTTTTGAAACTACTTATAGGGCTTGGATGATCGCCTGTTTCCAAGAAATGCATCGAATAGCTAGAGCCTTTGGAGCCAATTTCGACGATGCGGTGGAATTCTTAGAAGACACCCATCGTGGGAGGTTGGACAGACCCCTTATGTTCCCAGATGTTATAGGCGGGCATTGTTTGATTCCGAATGTCGAATTGCTGCTACAAGGTTTTGATTCGAAGTTTCTGCGCCTAATCTTGGAATCTAATGAGAAGAGAAAAGAGGAAATGAAAGACAAACGCATCCAAGAGGAAGTTAACAAAGTCAAAGAAAGAGCAAGCGCCCTGCAAAAGGAGTTAATGCGCAAGTTAAAAGAAAACTGACCGCCACCGTCTTTTATCATGCAATAGCTTGGTCAACAATTCTTTCAGTCATCTAGTCTCTTCAATCAATTGTATTATGAGGTTGGCAACCCTCTCCGAAGCTTTTCCATCTTGTAAGTAGGCATATTCGTAGACAAATTCTTCTCGGCCCTTCGCAAGTTTTCTACGAACTTCTTCTTTGTAGATTACATCCTTGATAGCTGAGACCAAAGCCCCCTTTTCATAAACCCCGATTGCCACACCTTTTTCTACGTAGGGCATAATGTCTGGTTCTGCTGACAGATTCAGAACGATTATGGGCTTGTTCAAAATTGCTGCTTCAATCGCAGTAGTAGAAAACTTGGTGATCATCACATCGCAAATGTACAACAATTCTGAAACATCTTGGTTTCCTTTTACTATGATAGGAGAATAAGATTGATCCTGTCTATACAGCAAGGCTTCTTGATCTTCTGCAGGATGCAGTTTTATTACCAACTGAACATTCTCAAGCGAATTGACAGCATCGTAAACCGTGGAAATATTTTCTTTGTTCTCTTCCAAAGACAGCGCGTGCGTCTCAGTTGTCCAAAGTAAAGTCTTTCTATCTGCAGCCAACCCGAACTTTCTGCGTATTTCATTTCGATCAAACAACTCATCCGCTTTAGCCAAATTATCAAACCGTGGCTGCCCAGTCAGAACAATTCTCTTTGTGTCCTTAAGGAATCTTTGTTTCAGAGACTCGCTTTGCGAACCGCTTACGCAGAAATAGTCTGAAAGAAGCCTATCTTCCAGAAAACTTGAAAACAGCAAATTCCTATGTCTTTCCATTTGCTCCGCAATCAAGGCAGACTGCAAAACGATCAATTTAGACTCATGGTTTGTATAAGGCTTGAATGAGAGTACGTCGTCGTTTGCTACAATTACTTTAGGTTTCAAATTTTGTATTGTTTTGTCTAAGCAGAAATCAAGCAGATGACAAAAAAGCAGGCTAGGAAGGCTAAAAAATTCGCTGAACATTTTTTTCTGAGCGTTTGACAACCTACTAACTATCTTTCTATACTTGAAGTATAATGAAATTGATCTAAACATGGACTTGAATAATGATCTCAAGGATAGAAAATCGAATAAATTGAAATTACTAACCCTGTCGTCGGTATAACGCCTTCCTTGACCCCAAAGAGCAACGATTGCCATCTTGGGCCGCAGAGGGCTTTTGTAGACTTCTTTGACAACAGGATTGAACAGGTAGTCAGTTTTCAGCCTTTGCCTATCATTTATGTTTACTGGCCTATATCTCGATATGAACATTACATCTGCTTTTTCAACATTGGGGTTTCTTTTCAAGAAGTTCTTGAGGTAGGGTCTAATTTTGGACACTCTTTTGATTTGATGCATGATTGAATTTCCGTGCGTGCCTCTTAACTGTTCATGGCTTCTGTTGGAACACTTTTCATTCAACAATTCTATGTACAATCGCTTTGTCAAGATTTCGTTAAAACAATAAACGAAAAGAGGAAAAACCCCAACTCGGCTTTCCAAAATCTCTCTCATTCCATTGCCAAACAAGTCATCAAGAGCATTCACTATTACTCCCCGCGATTATTCATGAATTCTTGAAAACGGAAGCTTATAACTTAACCTATTGAGCGAAGGAACACAACAAAAGAATTATTAGATTCCATTGATACTTAGCTCTCAGCGGTATCTGCCATGAAAATCGGAGTTTTCATTCCTGTTCGCCTTGGCTCAAGCAGATTACGCAAAAAAGCATTGATTAAGGTTAAAGGGAAAACCCTCATTGAACATCTGATTGAACGAGTAAATACTGCGAAGCTGCCAAATATAGTTGTTTTATGCACGACGACCAAACCCGATGATTCAGTCTTTATTGATATAGCAAGAAAATATGGGATCGAGTGGTTTAAAGGCAGCGAGAAGGACATAATAGACAGATATTTCAAGGCCGCCTTAAAGTATGATGTAGATTTCATAGTAAATGTAGATGGAGACGATATTTTTTGCGATCCGCAGCTGATAGATAGAACGATAGAGGTTTTCCTGGAAACAGGAGCCAGTGTGATCAAATGGAACGATTTACCGCTCGGTGCTTCCCCGATGGGAATAAAAGTTGAAGCTCTGAAAAGAATCCGCGAAGTAAAAGATGAAAAAGACACCGAGACCGGATGGGGAATGTACTTCACCAACACAGGCCTTTTCGACGTAAAATACCTTGTACCAGATGATGAAGAATTGAAGCACCCTGAAGTTAGGATGACTCTTGACTATCCAGAAGACCTCAAATTCGCAAAAGAGATCTTTAACAGACTGTATATACCAGGAAAGGTCTTTATGCTAAAAGACATTCTGAGAGTTCTCAAAAAAGAACCCGACATTGCGGAAATCAACAAAGGAATTCAAGATAAATACTGGAAAAGACTTAGAAAACGCGCAAAAATCAAACTGAGGAGAACAACATGAGATTCCTGATAGTCGGTCTCGGCTCGATGGGCAAAAGACGCATCCGTAACCTGCAATACCTCAAGGCAGGAGACATCATAGGCTTTGACGTACGGCAAGACAGAACAAAAGAAGTGGCGGAAAAATACAAGATCCGAGCCTTTACGGACTTTGATGATGCTATGGCTGAAAACCCTGATGCGCTAATCATTTCAACACCCCCAGATCTGCATACGAAATACGCTCGCATAGCAGCTACAAACAATAAGCATTTCTTTACGGAGGCAAGCGTTGTCGACGATGGAATCGATGAGCTCGTTGCTCTATGCAAAAACAAACAGATAGTCGCCGCACCTTCATGCACTATGCGATTCAACCCCTCAATACAAAAGATAAAAGAGCTTTTAGACAGCGGCATCATAGGCAAGCCCCTCGCATTCACGTATCATTCTGGACAGTATCTTCCCGACTGGCATCCTTGGGAAGATTACAGAAAGTTCTACGTTGCCAAAAGAGAAACGGGAGCCTCAAGGGAAATAGTCTCTTTTGAACTAGTGTGGTTGACATGGATTTTCGGCGGAATAGACACTGTTTCTTGTTTTAATGAAAAAGTATCGAAACTCGATGTTGACATTGACGACCTCTACCAAATAATAATGAAATTCAAAAACGGAGTATCAGGACACATGCAAATCGACGTGATTTCCAGAGTTCCTGACCGCAGCTGCAAAATATTTGGAGAAAAGGGTGTCATCTTTTGGAATTGGGGAGAAGGCGTCAAAGTTTACACGGCGAAAAATAGACATTGGGATAGTTACCCTGAAAAAAGTGGAACAAGCGTTGAAGGATACAGTGAAAAGATCAAGGAAGAACCATACATCGAAGAGATGAACAGCTTCATCAGAGCAATAAGAAAAGAAGGAAAATATCCGTATACTCTGGAGGAAGACAAGACCGTACTTAGATTGCTTTACGCAGCTGAAAAAAGCTCCAGAGAGAAAATCCATATTAAAATCGATCAACTAGAATAACATATTAAAAGAAGTGCAAAAACAATGACAGAAAGAAGAGTTTTGACCAAATCAGAAGAATACTGGAAGAGGGCCAAAAAAATTATTCCCGCAGGAACCCAGTGTTTAAGCAAGGGACCGACACAGTTTGTTGACGGAGTAGCTCCCAAGTATCTGGTGAAAGGGAAAGGATGCCACGTTTGGGACGCTGATGGAAACGAATACATTGATTACGGAATGGGACTTCGACCTATAATTTTAGGCTACTGTTATCCAGCGGTTGACAAGGCCATTTTGAAGCAGCTCAAAGAGGGTATAACATTCACTTTGATGAATCCGCTAGAAGTCGAAGTTGCCGAAATGCTAATAGATATTATTCCATGTGCCGAAGCTGTAAGATTTGGAAAGAACGGTTCCGACGCAACTACAGCCGCAGTCAGAGTTGCAAGAGCATTTACAGGCAGAGACAAAATTGCCATTTGCGGCTACCACGGATGGCATGACTGGTACATAATAACCACTGAAAGAAACAAGGGAGTCCCGAAAGTCATGAAACAATTGAGCTTCGCTTTCCAATACAACAACATCGAGAGTCTAAAGAAACTGTTTGACAAATACCCAGACGAGTTCGCTGCGGTTATAATGGAACCAGTTGGCGTAACTCCGCCACAGAAAGATTTTCTGAAAGAAGTACAGCAAATCACTCATAATCATGGTGCAATGTTGATATTTGACGAAATAATCACTGGATTCAGATTCTCCTTAGGCGGAGCCCAAGAGTACTTTGACATCACTCCGGATTTGGCAGCATTTGGAAAAGCCATGGCAAACGGCATGCCCATATCCACATTAGTAGGTAAAGAAGAGATAATGAACGTGTTGAACGACACATTTTTCTCGTTCACATTCGGCGGCGAATGCCTCTCCCTAGCTGCTACGATCGCGACGGTCAGAGAACTTAAAGCAAAGAAAGTCATTCCCTTCATCTGGGCTCAAGGCAAGAAACTGCAAGAAGGCTACAATAAACTAGCAAAAGAGATGGAACTAGGAAACTACACACAATGTGCGGGTTATCCACCAAACACATTGGTAAAATTCTTCGGGAAAAGCTCCGAAGAATCCCTGCTAATGAAGAGTCTTGTCCAACAGGAACTGTTGAAAAGAGGAATCCTATGGGCGGCCTACCATGCTGTGAGCTATTCTCATAAAGACAACGAAATCGACATGACTCTTGAAGCGTTTGAAGATGCACTAAGAATCCTAAAGAAAGCAATTAAGAAAGGAAATATTGAGAAATCCCTAGAAGGAAAACCAGTCAGACCAGTTTTCAGAGAGGTGCTTTAGCACACGATAGCCATGGGGATTTTTGGTGAATCCTAGAGATGAAAAAAATCAAGCTAGGCGAAAAAGTACTAGGCGAAGGAGAACCCTGTTTTATAATCGCAGAAGCTGGCGTGAATCATAACGGCGACATCAACTTAGCCAAGAAACTGATTTACGCTGCAAAAAAAGCCAAAGCAGATGCTGTGAAATTCCAAGCTTTCAAGGCTGAAAAAATCGCCACAAAATATGCCGAAAAGGCAAGGTACCAGAAGAAAAGCACAGAAGAAACCAAGTCACAACTAGCTATGCTAAAACGGCTGGAACTTAATGACGAAGACTTCAGAGAACTATACAACTATGCAAAAGAGAACAACATTGTCTTCTTGTCCTCAGTATTTGACAAAGAAAGCGTCGATTTGTTGGATAATTTAGGAGTTTCAGCATTCAAAATTGCATCTGGAGAAATAACCAATTTCCCTCTGCTCAAGTATGTAGCAAAAAAGAAAAAGCCCATTATTTTGTCAACTGGAATGAGTACACTGGATGGGATAGAAGACGCGGTGAAAGTCATCAGAGAAAACGGAACAAAAGACATTGTTCTGCTCCACTGTGTCACCAGCTACCCAGCAAGAAAAGAAGAAACTAATCTCAGAATCATTGGAACATTAAGGGAAAAATTCAAGCTTCCAGTTGGCTTCTCTGACCACACACTAGGTATCACAATACCTATAGCAGCAGCCACACTGGGTGCAGTGCTTATTGAAAAACATTTTACGTTAGATAGAAACTTACCAGGTCCAGATCATAAAGCATCCTTGGAACCGAATGAATTGAAAGAAATGATAAATGCAATTAGAGATGTGGAAAAAGCATTAGGCAACGGGGTAAAGAAACTTACCAAAGAAGAGAAAGAAATCAGGAAAAATGTTAGAAGAAGCATAGTAGCAAGAGTGAGAATTCCGAAAGGCACAGTCATCACTGAAAGTATGCTGGACATCAAAAGACCTGGCACGGGAATAGAACCGAAGCGCCTAGACGAGGTCATTGGAAAAAGGGCAAAGAAGGAAATTGAACCGGATGAATTAGTCAGTTTCGAAGATCTTGCGTGATGATATGAAAAGGATTGCGGTGATAACTGGAACCAGAGCCGATTATGGTATTCTCAAATCAGTATTAAAGGAAATAGAAGCTAGCCCCAAATTGGAACTTTCTTTGGTCGCAGTTGGAATGCACCTTTCAACTGAATTTGGATACACAATCAAGGAAATAGAGAAAGATGGCTTCCAAATAGATGCAAAAATAGATGCACTGCATCGTGAGGACACAAGGGCGGCAATGGCAAGAAGCATTGGTAGATCTGTAATAGGGATAACTGATTCCTTAGAAAGGAAAGGGCCTGACGTTCTGTTACTCTTGGGGGACAGAAGTGAGATGTTGGCAGGAGCGATCGCGGCGACATACATGAGTATACCAATAGCTCACATACATGGGGGAGATATTTCAGGCAATGTTGATGAACCGGTTAGGCATGCTATCACAAAACTGGCTCACATCCATTTTGCAGCCACAAAAGAAAGCGCAGAAAGAATAATCAAAATGGGAGAGGAACCTTGGAGAGTCCATGTTGTTGGGGCTCCGGGTCTTGATTTAGCCTTAAATACAAAGCTGCCTGAACCAAGAGAAATAGCAAAGAAATACAGGCTAGACCTTTCGAAGCCTATCCTCCTTGTCGTGCAGCATTCAGTAGTGACAGAAATGCAGAATGCAGCCAGTCAAATTCGTGAAACTCTGGAGTCAATCGTAGAACTGGGATACCAAACCGTGTTGATCTATCCCAATGCGGATGCTGGAGGGAGGAGAATGATAAAAGTGATCAAGGAATATGAGAAATATCCATTCATTAAAACCTTCAAAAGCATTCCGCACGAAGAATACTTGGGCCTAATAAGACTAGCCAGCGTCATGGTTGGAAATTCAAGTAGCGGAATAATCGAAGCTCCCTCCTTCAAACTACCAGTAGTAAACATCGGAACAAGACAAATAGGAAGACAAAGAGCAGAAAACATCGTTGACGTAGGCTACAGTAAACGAGATATCAAGAAAGCGATCCAAAAGGCGCTTTTCGACGAAAAATTCAAAGGGAAAGTCAAAAACTGCAAAAACCTTTATGGAGATGGACAAGCAGGGATACGAATAGCGACTATACTAAGCGAACTTCGGATTAGCCGAAGATTGTTGGAGAAGAGGATGACATATTAGATGAGATTTAGGAAATGGGATTATCCGAAAATTGAGGAAGGAAAACTGACAAAATACAGTTGGATGGTCCAGCACAAGAACAAGCTAAAGTTAGGGTATAAGACAGATATAGGCGCATTCACGTACATTAACGCAAAAAATGGTGTAGTGATCGAAGATTATGTGCAGATAGGATCTCACTGTGCTATCTATTCTGTTTCGACGATAGATGAGAAAGAAGGACCTGTTACGCTTAAGAAAAGGAGCAAAATTGGTAGCCACAGTGTCATAATGCCGGGAGTTACAGTGGGAGAAAACTCGATAGTTGGAGCGTTTAGCTTCGTAAACAATGATGTCCCAGCAAATGTAATCGCCTTTGGTGTTCCAGCAAAAGTTGCAGGACCTGTTGGAAGTAAAAGGAAAAGGTGAAAAAGTTTGACAGATAAAATCCCATTGTTCAAAATATTCTGGGATAATAAAGATGTCAAGGCTGTAAGCGAAGTGATCAAAAGAGGGATGCATTGGACTTGTGGTCCGGAAAGCATCAAATTTGAAAAGATGCTAGCTGACTACGTTGGAACCAAATATGCTGCAGTTTTTAGCTCTGGAACCACTGCGCTGCACGCAGCAATTTTGGCGCACAAAATCAAACAGGGAGATGAAGTAATCGTCCCTTCCTTCACCTTCATCGCTACAGCAAACACAGTTCTCCACGCTGGCGCCAAACCGATATTTGCAGACATAGAAACCAAAACCCTCGGTTTAGACCCCAATGATGTTAAAGAAAAAATCACAGCGAAGACTAAGGCGATCATCCCGGTTCATTACGGCGGTTCCCCATGTCTCATCAGAGAATTGAAGGAGATTTCAGAAGACCACAACTTGCTTCTCATTGAAGATGCTGCTGAATCCATCGGCGCAAGAGTTGAGAAAAAGAAAGTTGGCACCTTCGGTGATTCTGCAATGCTCAGTTTCTGTCAAAACAAAGTCATTACAACGGGAGACGGAGGCGCAGTAGTAACAGATTCAATGGAAGCCTATGAAAGATTGAAGCTGTTAAGGTCGCACGGTAGACCGGAGAATTCTGATTACTTTACGACTCGCGAACCTATGGATTACATAACCTTAGGGTACAACTATCGCATGCCAGAAATAACTGCCGCACTAGGCCTTTCACAGCTTTCAAAGATAGAAAAAATCATTAAAATGAGAAGAGAAAGGGCTGAATATATGAACAAGAAACTGTCAAAGGTAAAGAATCTACTGCCACCTAAACCGGTCCTCGCTCATTATTTCCATGTGTATCAAATGTACACCATAAGAGTACTGAAGGGCCGAAAGATCAGAGATGACTTGGCAAGTTTTCTCGCTGAAAAGGGAATTATGACAAAAATATACTTCTCCCCGGTCCATCTGACACATTTCTACAAAAAGGAGCTTAGATACAAAAGCAAGTTACCGGTTACTGAAGAAATGTCCAAGCAGGTTTTAACCTTACCACTCCATCCTTTGTTAACGACAAGGGAAATGGATTACATAACAGATGAGGTCAAGTCCTTCTTCTCGGGCAGGTAGGCTAAAAAAATGAAAAAAGATAATTTGGAAAAAACGTTCAAGGATAAGAAGATTCTTGTCACTGGCGGCACAGGTTCTATAGGTAGCGAGTTGGTAAGAAAACTTCTAGAATATAATCCAAAAGTGATAAGGATTCTCAGCAATGACGAGAACGCTCAATTTGATTTGGAACAAGAGTTGAAAGAATATGATAATGTTCGATTTCTTGTTGGAGATATAAGGGATAAAGAGCGACTGAAAATGGCTTCAGAAGATATAGACCTAGTTTTTCACGCAGCTGCCTTGAAACATGTTCCACTGTGTGAATATAACCCATTTGAAGCCATAAAAACAAACGTGATTGGAACACAAAATCTCCTAGAAGTTGCGATTGATGAGGAAGTAGAGAAAGTGATCACCATAAGCACCGATAAAGCGGTGAACCCGGTAAATGTAATGGGTGCAACAAAATTACTGGCTGAAAGATTGACAATAGCGGCTAACTACTACAGAGGACTGAGGAAAACGGTTTTCTCATGCGTCAGATTTGGAAACGTGCTGGGTTCAAGAGGTTCAGTAGTACAATTATTTGAAAGGCAAATCAGAAACGGGGGACCGATAACAGTCACAAGCCCCAACATGATGCGATTTGTCATGAGCCCGCAGAGAGCCATTGAACTGGTATTAAAAGCGGCTTGGATGACGAAGGGGGAAGAGATATTCATTTTCAAAATGCCCGCTCTGAGAGTAGGAACTCTTGCAGAAGTCATGGTGGAAAAGCTTGCACCAAAATATGGCTATGATCCGAGAAGTATCGAAATGAGAGTAATAGGGAAGAGAAAAGGCGAAAAATTGTATGAAGAATTGATGACGGAAGACGAAGCAACAAATGCTTATGAAACAGAAGACATGCTGGTGGTGCTACCGCATCCTCCAGACAAGAATTACAAGAAGATAAGTATCAAAAGATTGACTTCTAGAGATACAGGAACACTTGGAAAAGAAGAGATAGGAAAATTGTTGGAATCGATCCCAAGATAGTCTGTTCAAGTATTCTGGCTCACACGCTCCTTATTTTCTCTTGCAAACTGATCGCGCGTGGAATTGAAACGGCAACAGTTCGCTAGATTTCAATCTTCATTCAAGAGAATTTGTGAAAAACTCATTGAAGGAGAAAACATGGATGAAGCATCATGATGACACCCGTGCTTTTTTAGCGATGTTCCAGTATGAAAACATCCCACCTCCCCAGACCTGACTTTATGCATCTTGAAAAGTCTACAAGATGAAAATATAACAGCGCGCGCACTATCTTGAAAGATCATACAGAAACAAGATTGACAAAGCTGCTTGAAAGAATCTGTATGGATCAAATGATCGCTTTCAACAGACGCACGCGCTGCGTTAGTGCACTAAAGAGAAGACGATGATGTGAAGATCGAGAACACTGTTATGGGGAAAACATCAACAGTTGACAACAGTCAGCGCGCAAGGAAGACTCTTAGTCCCCCGTTTTCTAACCCTTAGAAAGTCTTCATGCAGGATAAAGGGTTCATGGTTTCAGAGAGAGTAAGTGTTGTGAATCTAAAACAGAAAGATACGCCTGCGCGCCGGCTTTTGATACTTCCGCGCATAAACTATTCTAACCGGCGGTGACCAAGCCTTAGCACTTATTATTTTATAATTGTTTTCAGCACACTTTTTTAACATCAAACTGAACAGCTTATCAGAATGCACTTCAATAATATATTCTGGAACTTTGCTGAATATTTCATTTTTTATGGTAAACAAGTTTATTTCACCGCCTTCAATATCCATTTTAACTATGTCAAAATCATATTGCAATATCAATTTTTCAATCTGGCTAGGCCTCTCGATGAACAGAAACATTGGAATCATCCCCTCCAGAATGCTTGCATTGGTTTGTAGCGTTCTGAAGTTTTCCAGAGACCCTTCCACTGCCACGACTTTCTTAGCCCCTTTCCTCAAGAAAAAATCTGCAGTACTTCCAATATCTGCGCCTAAATCAAGAACAGTTTTCCCCTTATAGTCAATTTTTCCCCATTGAAAGTCGTAATCCTCATCATAAATTGGTCGAACGCGGGCGCCCACGTTTTTTATCTCTGGTAAGAAATCAATTCTGCGTTTAACTATGTCAAACGAATCGAAAAATAAGAGTCTTAAGCTTTTACAGTTAACAAAAATCTTTAAATGACTTTTAGCTTTATTCAACATGTTTTCGCTAGGCTTTTTCGGCAATGTTCTTAACTTCCCGTTAAATACTGCATATACATTCTATAACGACGCATCTCTTATAGTTTAGTGCGTGTATCTCATAGAACCGCTATATCTTCGAATTGCGCGAGAACCGTAGTACAGTGAGTCAAACATTTTCTTCTGAAAGCTTGTACTTGCAAAGAAAAAATAAGGAAACTGTCTCAACTCTTCACTTGTTTGTCCAGCTGATTAGGCGAGATTCTTTATCAAATCTTTTGTGTTAGCCATGCTTAGGGAAGCTATCTTGCATTTCGGACGATGTTTCCTGAGGTTTTGCCTGAAGCACCCGTACCTTTAGAGGGTTTAGAGGACTCCTCGCATGGATGAACACACGCATTCCCTTCCTTCCGATGGAATACAACCTGTAGTATAATTTGAGAGGTCGGATGGGCAGCTTCGAAATCGCTCTGTCAATGCTCAAGGAAGTGTTAGTATACTTCGAGAGATCCTCACGATATGTGTTAAACATGTTTTCGTTGTAAATTCCTTCTGATCTTAGAAGCAGTAGCGTAGTGGTAGGAAAAAAACCTAAACTAGCACTACATCTAATGACGAATTCCTTATCATCATCTGAATATACGACTGGTAGGGCTTTTATGGTATTCTTCCAAGAGGTCCACACTTCGAAGTGCCTAGGTGTCCATTGACATCCCCAACGATTAGTTGAAGTAACTAAGGGTTGTGCCAAGAACAAGACGTTTACGGTCTTCAAACCAGCTAAGAATTCGAAGATTGCAGGAAGCAATATCCAATCACGGTAGTCTTCAACAATGTATTTTTCTAAGAGCTTTGACTCCCATGCTTCTGCTGGCAAAATCTGAAGACCAATAGTCCCTACACAGAAAAACAATTCACGGAAGACCTTTCTCGCTGATGCGTATCGTGTATCTGTTACGGACATTATTTGCCCTAGCGCCGCATTTGAGTCATTATTTAACATCAGAAGACTCAGGCCATCCTCATTAAGCACACTGTATATTCTCTTCACAGAATTAGGCATTAACCTACGCCTATCACCCAATGACCAGACGTATTTACTTGATGCCATTCGCGCAGCGTTAACAGCATTCCGATCAAAACCCAAATTCTCATCGTTCGACCTAAAATACAGAAATGGATAGCATTCTTTCTTAAATGAAGACAAAACCTCTAAGGTATTGTCCGGGGAAGCATTATCCGAGACATAAATCGGTATACAGTAAGGCTTAACCTGTGGCAACAGAAATTCGAGACATTCTTTCAAACAGGCCGCATTGTTATAGGTTGGAATACAAATCGAAAGCAGCCTATTCTCATCCATGCAGGACATCTCCTTGAGATAATATATTTATCTTTGATATAACATTTCACGGGAAAACACGTAACAAGAAATGTGAGAAGAGAAAGTAATAGAGAATTGGGTCTTGTTGCTATTCCCAATTTTGGTAGCCCGCTTGCGCATCATGCCACATTACTGATACTGCCAATCCCTAACGCTTGAAGTGAATCATTACTTTCTATGCCGGGTTTTTCCTATCTGTTTCTGGAAGTATGAGACAACTTTATCGATGCCCGCGTTGAGAGAGACTTTGGGTGCCCAGTCCAGTTCTCGCTTGATCTTCGTCGAATCTAAAACAATGGATGGCTGGTCAGAAATCGATGGGCGATAAGGGTAACCGGGGGGATAAGAACCAAACATGACCCTCTTCTTGTCATATCCGATTTTTTCCGCTACCATTCCTGCTAGCTCTCTATTACTCGTACCCACTCCTGTTCCAGCATTGTAAACTTGACCGTTTGCTTTGGCGCTTTTCATTATAGTCAAATAAGCATTCACATGATCATCCACGTACATATAGTCTCTAACCGAATCAGGCGCGCCAACGTAAATCTTTTCACCTTTTAACATTTGAGTAACCAAGTATTCCACCATAAAGCTAGTATCAAATCTCCTACCGTAAGTATTCGTAGGCCTTAATATAGTGCCATTCAGGTCATATGTCTGAAACATCATTTGGAGATAAAGGTCTGCAGCAACCTTACTAACAGCATATGGGCTAGATGGTTTCAAAGTAAGGTTCTCTTTCAATGGTTCTTTCCCTTGCAAACCGTACACCTCCGCCGTTGAAGCATGGATTAATTTCCTAGTTTGTGGGTCTGGAAGCTCTAGCATTGCATGCGCAATATTCATTGTCCCAAGAAGATTTGTCTGCTGGTATTCGAATGGACGTTCAAATGAGTCACGCACAGGCGAAAGAGCCGCCAAGTGGACAATAATATCTGGATTTACCGTTTTCAATGCGTTACGAATGGACACGTAATCGGTGATGTCTCCTGAGACCAACGTTATATCTTTCAAAATGCTCTTAATAACTTCTAAATTCCTGTTCGCAACTCTACGAACAACCCCGTAAACCTCGTATTCCTCGTCAACCAATTCTTCTGCCAAACGGCTTCCTATGAACCCCAATATGCCTGTTACCAGCACTTTCAATATCATAACCCTCTCATGAGTGCGAATTCTTTCTCTGCCATAGATAAATCTTTGATGCTATTAATGGTTAACCACCGCTCATTGCCCCTGAGTTTGTATGCTTTCAGAAGCCTGTTTTTTGCGAGCAACGGAAACGTTGTCTTCTCTATAGCCCCTCTTGTCGGAAGGTAATCCAAGATTGCACGATTAAATATGTATACGCCTATGCTGACAAGTCTATCTTCAAGAATAGGCTTTTCTTTAAAACCCAGTATATTGTTTCCTTTGATTTCTAATATCCCAAAAGGAGATCGCATGGGTGAAACAGCTATTGTTGCAACTGGCCTATATCTTAGGTGAAACTCTGCAAGTTTTCGAAGACTAAGATTAGTGAATTCATCTCCGTTCATGGCCAAGAAATTCTCGTCATTCACATATCTTTCTATCGCAAGTCGGAAACCTTCCCCCGTTTCCCCTTCTACCGTGTGCTCACTGCAATCTATGTTCACAGTTAATGGATTTTCTTTAATATATTTCATTACCACTTCCTTCCGATAGGCAAGCCCCAAAACAATATGCCTAAAACCATTGTTCTTGAGCCAAATCAGTGTCCATTGCAAAAAAGGCTTGCCACGTACTGGTATCATACATTTCGGCATATCTTCTGTAAATGGGCGCATTCGCAATCCGGCACCCCCAGCCAAAATAACTGCTGTTTGGAGCTTTGTTTCCATGTCTACATGCCCTGTTATGCGAGTATCCCATTCTTTAGGATGATTAGATACATAAAAACTTAAAAAACTTTTGACATTTAGTTGATGTGTGGGATTATGAGAATCATGATAATTCATAAGGCTCTTATTTCCTGCGGTGGAAAAAGACAAGACTTAAGGACAGCTATTGAACAACGCGAGACGTAACAAATAGACTACAATAAATGTTGTAATTGAGACTCACTTTCTAAACATAAACACATGACACCAAAATTGAAAACCAATTATTATAAAAAATAATAAAAACCCGTAACTTTTCAAAATATTTTGCAGGGTCGTAAATTAAGAATACGGGTTATTGACGCAACTAAGTTTTTACGCAATAAAACTACTGGACCAGCTGGGAAAGAGTACAGGCATTATAGCTCTCCATACAAGGTCGCAATAAATAGAACAACAATATATCATCCGACGAGAGAGCGCGCTACACCTGAAAAATTTGTGCTATTCAGGGTAACAAAAGATGAAAACATAGTTTCCAAAAACAACAATCAAAGAATTTAGGCATAGTATGAGACATCTTTTAGAGACGTCCCTTGGTAGCGGGTGCGATGTGCGGAGCTACATTTTTTGCCGCTATTGCCTACGTTCTTTACTCCTTCGTTAACGTATTAAAAATACTCGTTCGCCAAATATATAATGAGAGGACGTACATATTGTATCTAAAAAGCTATATAGCTGGCAGAAAACAAGGACGTGTCGTAAGTAAGGAATGGAAAATTGGGGCGCGCGCCTATTCCACCTTTTTCGTTGGAAAAAAACAAGCCGTCCAAAATCTTCGGCAATGGAAGCCGACCCATCCGTGCTATGGTCATCAGCAAAAATCTTCTTATTCATAGCTTCGTGTGGAATAACTTCTTCAACCCTCCTAAGCACCGTTGGAAGCATCGGCGCGCCATTTTTAGCCCACATCACCAAATCAACTTTACCAATCAAAGCCTCACCTCAAACATTATGAACTCAACCCTTCCCAAAAGTGGTACGCCACACATTTTCATTAACTATACAGCATCTCATACGTGCTTAATAGCCTTTGAATGATGTTCTCTGTATTATGGTTCCTTTTCAGATACGCCTGTTCCTTTTCCCACAATTTAAGCGGAGCATCCCTGATCGCACTGGCAGCCTTTTCTTCAGTATCCACATCTCTTAATGGAAAGTCTTTGTATTCTGGATAATCTGAAGAGACATATGTCACTATTGGTCTGCCGCAGGCTATTGCTTCTAAGGAGACCATTCCTAAAGACCCCACCTTAAATCCGCCAATAACCACATCTGCACTCCAGTAATATTCATTGAGCCTATTATGGGGAACCTTTGGTAAAACATTTAATCGCAAACCAAGCGAAGATGCCAAAGCCACGGTTCTGCCAAAATCCACACCGTACCCGATAATGCTTGCTTCAACCTCATCTTTAATCTCGCTTAAAGCCCTTATAGTTATGTCTGTTCCCTTTACCA
>Ga0315280_10005880_pt1 | contig 17238 bp, 23 predicted proteins | sample YL17G06_40_MG_FD_203697 | JGI IMG/M metagenome (GOLD analysis project Ga0315280, IMG submission 203697) | Sediment microbial communities from Yellowstone Lake, YNP, Wyoming, USA - YL17G06_40 | ecosystem: Environmental > Aquatic > Freshwater > Lake > Sediment | place: USA: Wyoming | collected...
GATCCATATTCCCAAGCTGAAGCACAACGTGGCCTTCAGCATCCACTAAAACGGGCGTTAAGTCCACTATGTTGAACATGCCCTTCTCCTTAAGCCCCTTAAGATCCATTCCGAAACGGGACATACTCCTAATAATCTCTTCAGGAGACTGATTCAACGTGATGTAAATTCCGGGCTCCCCATAATCAACCGCCCCGCTGTAAAGATACTGAACCCCGAAGGTTGTTTTCCCGCTTCCTGGCGGACCACACAAAAGCACGCATGATCCCGGTATAAATCCGCCGTCTAACAGCTGATCTAGACCAGGTATTCCGGTTTTGACTCTGTTTGCAATCATTGGAGTCCCTGCGTTGAAGGTTGCGAATACACGCATAGTTTAACAGTTAAACAATTTTATAAGAGTTACTGTTCAGACCCGAACTTAACTGACATCCATAGGTTATTATAACATAAATAGTGTCCTTCCTCGATACATCTGAGACAGAAACAACCCTTTTATCAAAAGTAGGGCAAAGACAAATGTGGAGAACAGCCATTTGAACAGCTTTACCGCCGACGTGAAAGAGCCAGTAATGATTCGACGTTTAAAAGAGCTTTCCAAGATGCTTTGTGTCAAATGTGACGCTTTGACTCCAGATGTGTGCTTCGACTGCAGGGTTCATAAACTCGTAAACCAGCTTCTCAACGAAATAGTTTAATAGACAAGTTTTTGTGTGAACGCCTAGTCTTCATTGTGTTTTAGAGTTCGATGTGCAAACTATCAATGAACTTCTAAGAATCATGGAAAGAAAAGAAAACGTTCATTTACCCTAAATACAAATGATGCACTAGACGATACAATTAAACGCAAATGTGGGATAAACGTCTTGAACAAAATTTTTGACCACCGGACTAAAGCTTTGAGGTCCTCCCTTGAGAAAAAAGAGTTAGAAGGATACATCGTCACAAATGAAAGCAACATTCTTTACTTTACAGACTTCTTAGGCGAGGCGAGGTTGCTGATACCGAGGGATGGCGAAAATCGCCTTTACGTTTACGGGGTTAATTATGAGCGTGCGAGACAGACAGCGAAAAACTGCTTTGTGGAGCTCGTTAAATGGGGAGAAAAGGCTCATCTGACGGTCGCAGACCATGCTAGGAATCTGAATCTTAGGCGCTTAGGCTTTGATGCCATTGACGCTTCCGTGTTCCTGAGGCTTTCTAGGGCTTTGAAAGGCGTTAAGTTGGATGCCCAAGGGAAATTGATATGGGAGCTTCGCAAGGTGAAGGACGAAGCCGAGCTAAAGCGTATCCGAAAGGCGTCTGAGCTAACTAGTGAGGGCATGAAGACGGCTCTTGAAACGGTTAAGCCAGGTTTACGGGAGTATGAGGTGGCTGCTGAAATCGAGTACGCCATGCGGAGAGCGGGCTCTGACGGAGTTGCCTTCGACACGATAGTTGCTTCCGGTGTTCGTTCAGCCTTTCCCCACGGCGGATGTACAGATCGGAGAATCCTAAAGGGCGATTTGGTGGTGATTGATGTGGGCGCTAAGTATCGTCATTATCGTTCCGATTTGACGAGGACGGTGACGGCTGGGAAGCCTTCGCCTAGGCAAACGAGGATTTATGAAGTTGTGAAGGATGCTCAAAGAAGGGCGTTTGAGAGCCTTCGAGCCGGCGTTAAGGCTTGTGATGTTGACGCGGTTGCTAGGCAAATAATCGAAAGGGATGGATATGGCGAGTTTTTTGTTCATGGTTTAGGGCATGGCGTTGGGCTTGACGTTCATGAGCCGCCTGGTCTGAACCCTGAAAATGATGAAGCCCTGAAGGCGGGAAACGTTGTGACGGTGGAGCCGGGAATTTATATCGTTGACTTTGGGGGCGTTCGCATAGAAGACACTGTGCTAGTGCATAGGAACAGAGCGGAAAGGCTTACTGAGGCTCCTTACAATTTGGAAGTTTAATGAAGAAGTTGCCTCTTGCGCTCGTAGATCCTATACTAGGGGAGGGTGGATCATCATTCAAGATATTCTTGGTGGGCCCGGGGCGATTTGAACACCCGACCAACAGGTTTCTCCTCTTTGCATGGACTATGAGCCTGTCGCTCTAACCAGCTGAGCTACGGGCCCTCTACATTTTATTCGATGTGTTTTCTGATTTAAGGGTTTTCCGTTCGCCTAATGGTGATTAACTTTAAATATCGCTTGAAGGTCTCAAATTTAGCTGTGCCGCCGAAACCTTTGAGCCGCTGTGCACGCTATTATGCGTGGACGAGAGCTCAGTTCGGTAGAGCAACGGACTTGACGGGCTATTGCGCCCGTTAGGGCTGAGGCTGTTAACCCGTTGGTCGCAGGTTCGAGTCCTGCCGGCGGCGCCAATTAAAATGTTTGGAGAACTTTTGCTAGTCTATTCGGCTTTTGCCAAAACCATAAAAATGCCTAAAACTATTAACGCAATTCCGAAAACGGGGAAGAAAATGAAGCCTACACCCCTTAACGCTGGCGTCTGCTGCGTATAATAAAAAAGAATTGCCCCAAATACGATGAGTAGTAAGCCAAAAAACTTTTCTGAGATCGTTAGTCCTGCAGGAGCCTCTCCTTCGCTCATGCGCATTCCCAACCTGAAGTTGCTCTAGTTTTAGACAGAGCCCTATTTTAACTTATTCAATTAGCAAGGATAGGATTGCTTGCTGATATGGAAAACCGTAGTTTTCTTTGGCCGTCTTTTTAATCTTTCCAACTACGTCAAGGGCAACGCTCACTTTTCTAAACGTTTGAACAACTTCTTTTCTCTGGTTGGGTCTTCGGCCCTAGCTTCTTCTAAGACTTTCTTAGAGGTTTTTCCATGAAACAGGTCTTTTAGGGAGCCGAACTCCTCCTCAGGTGTCGGCAAAGGTTTAAACAGTATGCCCTCCTCAGTCTCCACTACTATGATTCTATCCTTCACGCCGAACTTATCCCTCAAGTCTTTCGGGATGGTAGCCTTTCCCTTCTTCGTAACGCTTACAACTCTAACCAATACTATTCGCCTAATTAATACTAAAAACGAAAGTATTCCTAAAAAGTTTCAGTTATTCCCAAGCAATTTTACGTGCTAAGCTTTGATTTCATGTCCTAGCTTTTATTTATCATAATCCCTAGCCAGTTTCTTTCAGTTTTGCCGGTAGGTACTCGTCAACGATGTAGGTTAGCCCATACCTGCTGAAGGCCTCCTGCTCCGCCTTCTTCTTAATCTTAAAGAAGGTTTTGACCTCCCTCTGCCAAAGTTCCCCCTTATACCTTGGGTCCTTCTGCAGCTCATAGAGGCGTTTAATGTCCACTTCAGTAAGTTTGTCGCTGGGCAACTTGTAATCCACGATGTCGGTGGCCCAAACTCCAGACCACTTGGCGTCAGGCGTAGTTAATTCTCTGAGGTGGGCGGCGTTGGCGGATCCCGATATGAGGACCATGGCTATGTGCATTCCCCATGGGTCGCCGTCTGTAAATATGAAAACTGGAAGGTTCATTTCTTGGTTTAGTCGGTGGATGAAGTGTCGGGTGGCGCGGGGCGCCTGACCGCCCAAGAGCACGAGGAGGGCGTTAAATTTTCTGTAGACTTCTTCCTCGGTGAAGCGGGTGAATAGACCGCCCTTTTCTATGGCTATAACCTTATCCGCGCTGGTTCTGACGAATTCTGAGGAGGTGAGGGCTGGACCTATAAGCACTCCGTCAGGGTGAGAATCCAAGTTTAGCCTTCTTCCCTCGTATCCTGGAACTGTATACTCGATGGTTAGGTCGCCAAAAATGGCTGAGCGCTCCTCTGGGAACACGTTGAAGTCTTCTCTGGAAAACCCGACTACGGTTTCAAGGTCGGTTACGATGCTGTTAGATTCAGGCTGATCCTTAAAGGACATGTCGTATGCCTGCGCCGAGTAGTATACGTCCCTTAAGGTGCTGGTTTTACGTCCTTTAGTAAGTTCATTGGCGAAGTAGGCAGCCCAGACCAGTTGAGTGAAGGGACGGATGTGCCGAATGTTTCTGGCGCTTCTCCGCACCCTTTTTTCGCCTAGAACATACTGCCGCACTTCAGGGCTATAGAATATGTTTTCGATGGAGCGGCTGGGCATTTCAATCCATGGAAAGTATCCTTTCTCCATCTGGTCGTAGAGTTTTGTTCCAAAATTTTCTAAATTGGTTAAGATTTCCTTTTTTCGCTCTGTTGCAGAGCCTTTAATCTCCTTCAAACTTTTTCACGCTCCTTAACAATTTCTCAATATCTGGCATTTTCTCCCTTCCAGAAAGATCCGTGGAGAACTTGGCGATTTTGGGCAGATACTTAGAGAAGGTGGTTAATCGCCTCTTTTGCTTTTCAGCGTGCTCCCTCCTCGATAGGAAGAGTTGAAGCCGACGCGCAACCTCACGGACCCCGTTTAAGATTTCCCCTTCAACTTCGGGTCTGCCCGCAATGAACTCCTTGCCCACTGTCTTGTATGGAATCTTTGTGCTACACACGTGAACCAGAATGGCGATGGGCATGTCTGCCGTAACCTTATATCTTCGCCAATTAATGGACCGCACAATCTTCCATGAAACGTCGCTGGCCTCATCATACAGCAACGGAATTCTGTTGGCAAACCGATAAAGCGTAACCTCATTTCTTGGAGGTATGTCTCCACCGTAGGCTATGGCTACTTCAACGATGAAGGGATGACCAGAATAGGTTGAGGGCTTGCGTTGGCAAACTGCCGTAAACTCTGGCTTCAGCTCCTTCAATATTCCAACCTTTAACAATTCTTCGCCTAATGGGGAAAGGCAGCTGGCGTCTGGAGGAAGGAAATCATCGAACCTCTTCATAGCCCTTGTCAGCTTTACGATTTCCTCAGGGCTCAGCGTTTTGGGGTTTTTACTTTCACTTACTTCAGCGAACTCTAAGAATCGGTGGGCTCTATTGTCGCTGACCCTGTGAAAGTGGGTCTTCATAAATTCCAGCATGTTTCGGCATGTCGTAATGTGTATTATGCGTTGAATGGTTTCTACGTCAACTCCGAAAGGATGGGGTGAAATCTCTTTGGGCGGAGGCGGCATCTCAGTTGTGACACGGTTAAACATGTGTAAGCGTCCTTTAGGGTCGATGAGGGTTATGTTCGCGTAGGGGTTCACCACCGCCGTCTGCCTTAAGTACTCTAAAACCTTGGGCATAGCCCTCAAGTAGTCGCCTTCCAAACAGAATTCAACAATTGCTCCGCGCCAACGCTCATTGTTTATGCGGGTTTGATGATGCAAGATGACGGGACGATTGTTTTGTATGTCTATCATCAGTTTATACTCATAAATTCTAAGGGTTCCAGTGCTGGAGGCAACGTAAGCCGGCTCATGAGTGGTTATCTGCCCATAAAGAACAGCCATGGTTCCTCCAAGACCAAATGTGCCGCGGGATTGCCTCAATTTAAATTTGGAGCCGAACAAAACCTGGCCGAAAGCTGACGGAATATGATGAGCGGGAACCCCTGACCCATTGTCCTCCACCCTCAGCCTATAAGTGCTGGCGCCCGGGCCTGCCTCCCCCACATATGACAGCCGGATGTAAATGTCGGGAGGCGTCTGCACTAGCTCGGATGCGTCGAGGGAGTTTTCCACCAGCTCCCTTATGGCGGAGTAGACGGCTCTGGCTGGATTGGTGAAGCCAGCTATGTCTCTGTTACGATAGAAAAAGTCCGCCGGACTAATCTCTTCGAAGGTTTCCGCCATTGGTTATCCTCTTTAAAGGAGTAAGTAGCTTAGATAAAAAACCTTTCTGGCTTAGGGACAAATGCTGGGGATTTTTACAAGGGATAAACTTAAAGTACATGAGATCGGCGTGCGAGATTCTAGTAAAACGAACGGCATTTTAACGTTTATTTTAACAATAAAGCGTATACAAAAAATGAAAGATTGCGGAAAGCTGGCGAGTCATAACGCATTAACCTTTAAATATGTTGCGTATCTAGTTTCGTGAGTGGTGAATCCTATGCACATAGCCATTTGCGGACAGCTTGGGGCTGGATGCACGGAAGTTGGGCAGAGCCTCTCCAAAAAGCTTGGTTTGAAGTATATAAGCTCAAGCGAAATCGTTAAGGCTCTTGTGGCGGAATTCAGAGAATCCTTCGCTGACTTTGAGCAACGGGTGAAGTCTGGTGAAGTAGACTTAGACATGATGATGGATGGTAAACTCGACGAAATTATGGAAAAAGGCGACGTGATGGCTGAAGGACGATCAGCCTTTATGCTTCTCGACGAAAAAAAAGCCTTCAAAGTTCTTCTTGTAGCTTCTAAGGAAGAGAGAGCTAAGCACATAGCGGAGATAAGAGGCATAACAGTGGATGAGGCCATGAAAGACATTCAGTATAGTGACAAGGAAAGAAAAGATTTAGTGGAGAGGCTGTTTGACAAGGATTGGCTTGATCCCCACAACTATGACCTAGTGGTGAACACTGGGTCTAGAAGTTTCGACGATGTAGCCCAAGTGATATTCAAGGCAATTAAAACTTTGTATGGAAACAAGTGAAGGGCGCAAAACAAGTCTTTAGGCCCTAAGTGTCGAATTATCTCGTTCCGCTGGTGTTCGGGTTTCCCAAAGCTCCATCTTCTTTCTCTTAAGTTCTCTCCTTTTCCTGTTTAGGAATCGATAAACTGTGCGGTGCTGGCTACCCCTAAGCAACATTTGAATCGCTTCCCTCGCTATTTCGGCTTCATCCATGGCTCCTATAATGGAGACCGTGTGCCCGTAAACAGACACTTTAGCATCGGTTAGTTCCTCTATTATTTTCCTAGTTTTTCCGTTCCTTCCGATTATTCGCCCCTTCAGTCGCTCCATGTCTGAAAGCGATTTTCCCACAATATCGTGCAAATCAATAATCTCGAATAATGCCTCCTCGTCATCAAGTAATATAAATGCTCGTTCTGGTGAAAAACCTCTGCCTATTGCGGTGACCACTTCTTTGGCTCTGAAGAGGAAGGAGGGGTCTTGAGCGTTTGGGCTTAACATTACCTCTACATCGCCAGTTTCACTGTTTATTTGAAGCTCAACGGAAAGCCTTTCCTCAACTCTTTCCTTTACATGGCCGTTGGGCCCTATGAGGACTCCGACTCGTTCCCGCGGAATCTTAACGAATGTGCTAGGCCTTGCCACCTGCGACCCACCTGTAAGTTTCTTCTACTGATTGAACTTCTACGCCTAGCCTTTTAAAATAATTATTTAGGTTTTCTAGATCCCTTCGCAGAAATGTGTCTGCCATGGGATGCTTAAGCAGTACCGCCTGGGAAACATCGAATAATATGGGTTTGCCCTCCCAAATCATGATATTATATTCGCTTAGGTCAGCATGGACAAGCTCAGCCTTTTGATACAGCTTCTTAACATAGGCTAAGAGCTGACGATAAGTCCGTTGCGGATTCTCCAGCGAGACCTCTCTTAAGAGGGGTGCGCTAACTCCGTTCTCCCCGACGAATTCCATTATTAGTATGTTATTGCTGACGGCGATGGGCTTGGGAACCGAGACTCCGACCTTGTGAGCGGTTTGCAGGTTATTAAATTCTTTTTTGGCCCAAGCGTAAACTAGGGAGCGCGTGTCCCGTCGGATGCGGGTGAATCGTGGGTCTCCTTCAATGTATGGTAGCATGCCTTTCCTAAACTCTGAGGAAACTGTTAAGTAGATTTTGATGGCTAGTTCTTTTCTGTCTGAGGCTCGGCCCCAGTAGATTTTGGATTCTTTTCCGGCTTTGACTGCTCCGTATATTTCGGCTATGGTTCCCTTGTTTAGGAGGTCGTAGAGGGTCATGAGGGTGGAGCGGTCTAAAACCTCTTCTAGAACCTTTCGTTCGAGTGAGCGGTCTTTGATGAGGAAACGTTGCTCCTTTTCAAGGCGGAATGCCTTATGCTTCAACCGTTTATGTACATGTTTCCTGAAGGCTTCCTCTACGCCAGCCATAGATTCGTCTCCAAAGGTTTTACTCCACGGATGGTTAAAAGCCCTTCGACTAAAATGTTTTCAAAGCTTTTGTCCTATTTTTAGTTCAAAAACGCCATGCCCCTTAGCCGTTAATTGTCGAACGTTCGCCAAATTTCTTTGTTTCAAGAGATTAAAGCAAATATAACGCGCGTTCGCACGCTATGTGGCTTTTATGCGCTTAACTATGGGCGGTCTCACCTTCCTCAAGACCTTATAGCCGCAATGAATGCATTTCACTCTCCCGCCGCGAAAGTCGAGGTCCTTGAGCGTCATCTTGCCTCCGCACCTAACGCATTCGTAGGTTATGTCTCCCTCCGACAAATTGAATCACCTAATAGGCGCGCCTCGCAGTGTTAGCCACGACGGTGCCCACATGCTCTCCTTTATTAATAATTACTCGGTCAGGTTTTTCTATTTTGACTTTCAACGCTGTTTTCTTCTCCTTTTACTTAGAGCCCTAGCGCGCGCTGGAAGAAGCAATTCTTATTATTGACGAAGGAGTTGCTTCAACCGTTATCCTTTTTAAGTGTTTGGCTAGGATTTTTCCTTTCATTTTTAATTCTTTTTTGGAAACGGTGCGTCTCATTGGACAGAGTTCGTCGGTAATTACGCCTTCGTCGTTTGAATATGCGACGGGGTATATGAAGCATCCTAATGGTCTGTCCTGATAAACTTGGCATTTCTTCTCTGCGGGATCATAAAAATAACACCATTCTCCAGAATTTCTTAACCTTGTAAGTCCATTATCGCCTGTGACAGTGAAATCTTCTCGGCGATAGCCCGTTTCCTCTAATCTTTCGATATCCCTGCTTGAAAGCTCCATCTCCGTTTTTTCACAACACTTTCCACAATAAGAACACCGCATGACAAATAGACCCCTAAACACGTCAATGGTTTCCCGTCAACTTTCATTTTTTGCAATCTATTATTCTACTCGTCATTATTAAAGGTGCTCGATGAAACCGCAGATATCGAGGCTGATTTTGAAGTATAATCTGAAAAAAGTTACCCACCATGTTATGGGAAAATAGCCATGCGTGACGAAATGCTTTAAAAGCAACCTGTCCGCCTAAACCCTAGGAGGCTTAAATATGTTCAGCAAGAAGAAACCTACACCTAAAAAGGAAGAGGAAGAAGAGGAACCAGAGGAAGAAGAAGGCGAAGAAGAGGAAGGAGAGGAGGAGTGGTAAAGTAAGCTTTCCTCACCTAGGCCCCAATTTTCTTTTCTTTTTTATCTACAAACATGCGTAATAAGAGTGTTAATGGCTCATACGCTTCAATAAAATGTATAGCTAAGAAGTCATCGCCATGATGAGCCATGTTTCAAAATACCAAAAGAGTTATCGTTTAAAGTGCTGCTATATATGAGCATTGTGTGTTGATGGGATAAAGCGTAAGTAATGGAAAGGCTGAGTTTTGCTTCGAATAAGGAGGTGACTGAGATAGCGGAAATACAGGACTATATGATATACAGAGTCATAAGGGACCACGGTGGAAGAATAACTAAGAAGCAGATTTTTGAAGCTTTGGGAACCGATGACAAGACGAAGAAGGTCATTGAGGAAAAGCTCAGGATGATGACGAGTTTTGGTATCGTTGTAGTTGAGGGAGATAATGTCAGGATACCGTGAGGATCAAGGCGCTTCTAGTGTATCTGCTAACTATTTTTGATAACGCTCAATTTTCCGCTTCTGTTGACCCTTACCTGACGTTCGCCTTTAAATAAAATGACATTCGCGTTTTCAACTTGAATGAGGTCACCCACAGAAATTTCATCTATTTGTTTATTCCATAAAGGCAATTGGACGGTTCCGGTTTTGTCACAAACTAGGGCGTTCGCCACATTAGCATGGGAACCAAAATTGGTTACGACAAGCCTCGGCTGCGATATTTCGAGAACCCTTGCCTTCATGGCGATCCGCCTCATTCCCGCCCTCAAATTTTTAATCTGCACGCAGTTTACCTTAGCCTCTTTGACTAAGTTTCTTTCACGACTCTCTTGTATGAATTCTTTGGGGAGACTAGTTTTTGTAAGAATGTGCTCAGGTATGGGAAATTGCGCGATCACTTTGGAACCGTTGGTTATGAGAAAAACATTGTGATAATTTGCTCCATTGCGGCATTTGATTGTGAGGTCTTTGCATCTGGATTCTTGATGTTTCCAAGCATTAACTAGTTTTTCAAAGAATTTGCCCGAATCAATTTTGTGCTTCGTTGAAATCGAGGTAAGGTACTCAAGAAGCCGGATATCAGCACGCGAGTATTCGCCGGGGAGTCGACCTCGCTTGGTCGATATTTTTTTCCTCATTTAACTATTTCCTATTCACGTGTTAACGTGATCTCGATAGTTGAAACCATTCTTGTTCTGCCTTCCTCTTGCGGCATTTCTTCGGTTCCTGTGGTGATTTTGCCTATGTTCAGTTCTTTCATGAACCTGCGCCTAGTTATCTCAGCGACGTCGACGGCCGTTGTTATCGCCATTCCCCTCGCCTTCAAGGTAATCTCTTTAGTGTTGGATGATGTGAAAGCCGTTATTACAGCTAAAACATAATTCATTGTGGGCTTTTTCCCGATGTATACGACATTCAATCTTTCAGACACAGGCGAAATCTTCCTTTTTAGATATACCTTTTATTTTATTAATCATAGTAGCCTTGGAGGCTTTAAGGGTTTGTCTACACCTCGTCATGCTCACAGTTATCTGTGCTGGTCCTAATATACTAGAGGAATAAGTTGTATATGAAGAGATGCTGTGGATGTCGAAGGCTAAGCTGACTATTAAGATCGAGAACGTCGTTGCCTCTGGCACCTTGAGGCATGGAATCGATTTGAACGCTGTGGTGAAGGCTTTTCTGGATGCGGAATATCGTCCAAAACGGTTTCCGGGACTGGTTTTTCGACTGAAAAAACCAAGAACCTCCACCCTGATCTTCAGCTCCGGTAAGATGATCTGTACCGGGGCGAGGTCAGAAAAGGAAGCGGAAAGGGCCTTGAGGAAGCTTGTTAGGGTGTTAAAGGAAGGTGGTATACTTATCATGGGGAAACCAGAGATAAAGATAGTAAACATCGTTGCCTCCGTAAATCTCGGTGGGTCAGTCGATCTTTTAGAATTCTATGAGTCTGAGAGCGACATGGGCGGAAAAATCATTTATGAGCCGGAACAGTTTCCTGGATTGATCTATCGAATGGAGGATCCAAGAGCGGTAATTCTGCTATTCTCAAATGGAAAGATGGTTTGTACAGGCGCCAGAAAGGGGGAAGATGTCCACTTGGCAGTCAAAAAACTCCATCAGAGATTGGAAGATAAGGATCTGGTGCGTTACGAGTAATGCTTATGGCATTGTGATATGACGCGGAAAAAAGAGCATAGAAGAAAGCTACCTCATAAAAGGAAGGAAAAGAGAAAACTAAGCAGAAGAAGAGGACGCTAATACAGGTTTCGTAAGTTTTAAAAAGTCTAGTTTCTGCAAAAATTGACTCAACCAATTATTTTCACTGGGTTTCCCAGAGCCTGGCCAGGCACGCCCTTTCTGAAACGAGCCCTAACAAACCCGTTCTTTCCGTGCAACGCAACAATTTTTCCTACAGCCTTGTGTTTTCCGACGGGCCATGCAACCCGTCGACATACGAGTTGTGCCGCCTCGCTGATTGATTCGATGCCGAGAAAACAGAGAATGTATTCTTTCGGGTTCTGGGTTTTCGGTCCCCTCCGACAACTCACAATGAAGCCTTGAACGATTTTAGACACGGTCATCACTCCATATCGAGGTTGATAGATTATGTATAGAAAACTAGTATATTAACCTAAAGAGCATCATTAAAGGCACGCGTTGCCTTCAAAGATTGATTTGTTTTATCGCCCGAATTTTCTTTTCTGTGTTTGATACCAAGTCAGGGCGGCTTCCCAATCTTCTTCTGTGCACTCAGGAAACAGCTTTTTTATGAAATAAAGTTCAGAGTACTGGGCTTGAACGCTTAAGAAATCTGATAGTCTTTGGTACTGTCCGGTTCTTATGATTAAATCGGGTTTGTCTTTTACCATTAGGAGGGATTCTATTTTTAACGGGGTTAACCGTCCAACAGCCTTCAAACAAGCGTTTAAAAATTCATGTTGGGCGCTCCATGCCATTAAAACCTTTATGCAATATTTCGTGTATGCTTTGGTGGCTTCCGTTAGTTGGATCATCACTTCTTTCAGTGAGGTGGGAAGCGCATCTGGTTGGGTGGAGTAGAACTGAAATCTAACCTGTTTTCGCTGAGCATCTGGGTTCAAGTATTTCTGAAACTCTTCCTGATAAACTGTAAATAGCTCTTCAAGCTCGTCTCTGGGTCTTCTAAGATTGCTTTCACTTAAAGCATAAACAATTATGATTGAGACATTCTTTTCGGAACAGAAATCTAAGAACTTCCTCAGTGTTTCTGCGCCTTTCCTAAATCCTTCAATTCTGGGAATACCGTGTTTTTCAGCGTATCTACGATTGCCATCTGGGATAAGCCCAACAATCATGACCGAACAACCCTAAAAATTTTATAGAACTCCAGTATTTTTTCCACCATCGTAGACGCCATGATATCGCGGGTTGCCTTGCATGCGCACTCTCCTCCAAGTAACATTGTTTGATATTTAGTCTTTTCTATATGGTCTTTCAACCTTCCAAACGCTCTTTCATCAGATCTTCACTTGTCGGTGCCGTATATGCATGCATCCATACTATGGAGAAAGTTGTTGTTTCATAAAGCTTCCTTGAGATAGAAAAGGTTATCGCCTTGGACGCCACTATATAAAAAGAGCAAAAAGGCTTCCTACTGTGGGCTGCAATTAAAGCAAAACAGATAGCCATGGCAACAAAAGAGTGAGGCTAGAAAAAGACGATAAGAAGAGACACATCATCACATCGACCTCTGCTTATGGAGCCGGGGACTATGCGGGAGAGCGTCAGTTAAGGCGGAGGCGTTCCAAAGCTGTTCTTTGTGAATGAAGATACGTTGATGAAGGTTGCCGTGTTGTTCGGCGAAGATGCTGTTAGGGTCGTCAAGGTTCTCAAAGGGGTTGATGAGATTACGGACAACGAGATAGCGGATCAAATCGAAATCCGCCTCAACATGGTTCGCAAGGCACTCTATAGACTCTACGACCACTCCCTTGTGGCTCTCAGGCAGTCCCGCGACAAAGAAACAGGCTGGTTTATATTTCACTGGAGACTCCAATCCGACCAATTTAGAGGTTTCATCACAACCATGAAGCGGCACGTTCTCGAAAAGCTTGAAACCCGACTTGAGTACGAGAAGGGTCACGAGTTTTACAGTTGCCAGACGCCTAGCTGCAAGCGATTTCCCTTCGAAGAGGCATTTGAGCTTCTCTTCAAGTGTCCCGTGTGCAACAAACCAATGGTGTACCTCAACGACGACCGGATCGTTGAAGCCATAACCCGAAAAATTGAGCAAATAAAAAGGGAACTAAGCGAGTAACTGGACGAGAAAGACCGCGCATGACGTTCTGCTTAATTCGAATCTTCTGGTTAATTGTTTGTTTCGATCGATCATTCTTCAGCTCCCAACGGCTCGTGCGCTCATATCCAGAGGGAGTTGTAGCACTCTGAACAGTAGTGTTTTTTCGTTAGGCGTGCAGCTTTGTTGCTCCACGCCATCTCCCCCTCTTTAAGCTCCCGGCCACACCTTTGGCAGGTAAGTCCTCCGCCGTATCGCTTGATTAAAGTTTTCGTTACGGTTATGCGCTTCCAAGACATTTTAACGTGATCTCCATCAGCTTCTCACTCAGCATACGGGCTCAATCTAACAAGAGACGCCTCCTCGTTATATACTATTTTTAAGGGGCATGCTTGACTATCAAATACGTTTATTAAGAGCACTATGGGCTTATCTTAGAGCGTTAATTTTGGAGGACAAAGCTATGAGCGAAGAGAAACCAAAGGAAGAAGAAGGCAAAGAAGACGAAGAGTGGGAAGAAGAAGAGTGGTAGGGAATTATGTGTGGAACCAAGCTCTACGGAGCCCTATAGACGCGGAAACAACGCCTTGTTTTTGATACCCTATTTTTTAATCTTAAAACCTTTGAAGGAGGTGACAGACAATTGGCCAAGTGTCCGACCTGTGGAAAAGAAGTCGAAACGCCGATAAAGGAGTGGAGTATGGGCAAGAACAAAAAGATACATGTTAAGCAGTACGAGTGTTGCGGAAAAAAGTTCCGTGAATACGGAAAGAGAGTTTAGGAACTAAACCGTCGACTATCACCGTGACCATCAACCCGCTTCACCGTCTTAGGTCACGTTAGAGGGGTTGATGTTAAAAACGTTTAAACCTGCGGGTCCTCAGGCTGTGCTGATTCTTCATCCTTTTTACGGCCTCTTTTGCTTGATTGGCTAGGGTTTCGAACTCTTTCTCGTCGTAGAACTCGTCGGCATCGAATCCACCGCCGTCTATGATGAATTTAGGCTGGGGGATCTTGGATGGGCTGTACCAGAAGTTGATCTTGACCTTATGCTTTTCGCAGAGGGCTTCCACATCAGCCTTAAACCTCTTGTAGAGTTGGATGAGTCCCTCCCGAAAATCGCGTGTTTTCTCCCAATCCTTAACTCCCTTCCCGCGTGTTTGAGCCACAGCTTTCCAGACGACCTTGCTGTAAAGGCATGTGGTCTCATAAAAAGGTTGTTAATTGCCGCAGACAATTTGCATAATAAGTTGCCACTACGCTGTTCTCTGAACACCAGCCATTAACACGATGGAAGCTCTTTAGATGAGATCAACCACAATAGGGGTGAAGGTAAACTCGGTAGCGCTAAGTCCTTTTGTGGGTCTCGCTAACCGTTATGAAGTTCGCGCGCATTAAGAACCCGTCTCAGTCTTATCCTTCCTCTCTGGAAGGCATGCCTTCTGCCTTTGGTTTTGTTGCGGCGATCACGTCGTCGATTCTTAGGATCATGGAGGCTACTTCGGTTGCCGACTTTAAGGCCTGCTGCTTGACCCAAACCGGTTCAATGACACCCTTCTCTAGCATGTTCGTGACACCGCCTGAAAAAACGTCGACGCCCATTGTGTATCCTTTCTTTTTCTGGTGGGCTGACCTTAGGGCCACTAGTATATCGATTGTGTTGAGGCCCGCGTTCTCCGCCAGGGTTTTTGGGATTGCCTCCGCGGAGTCGGCGAAGGCTTCGATGGCGAGCTGTTCTCTTCCTCCCACTTTTGTAGCGTAGTCGCGGAGCTCTTTGGCTATCTCGGCTTCAACGGCTCCTCCACCCGCAACGACCTTGTTGTGTTCGATTACGTCTGCAACGACGGATAGGGCGTCGTGGATGGCCCTCTCAGCCTCGTCTATCATTTTCTCAAGGCCTGCACGAATTAGCACGGAGACGGATCTTGGGTCCTTGCATTTCTCTATGAAGACCATCTTGTCGTTGCCGATCTTCCGTTCTTCCACCAGTCCAGCCTCTCCCAAATCTTTAGCTTTTAAGTCGTCTAGGTTGTTGATGATTCTCCCGCCTGTTGCCTTGGCCAGTTTTTCCATGTCAGATTCCTTGGCTCTTCTCACGGCCATGATTCCCTCCTTGGCTAGGAGGTGTTGGGCTAGGTCATCAATGCCCTTCTGGCAGATTAGCACGTTAGCGCCCGCCTTCTTAACCTTCTCCACCATGTCCTTGAGCATGCGGCTCTCTTGGTCTAGAAAGGCTTTCATTTGGGTGGGTTCGCGTATTCTGATTTCGGCGCTGATCTCGGTCTTCTTCACTTCTAGAGCGGCGTTTATGAGGGCTATTTTGGCTTTCTCGATCCGCCTAGGCATACCCGAGTGGGCCACTTCTTTGTCTAGTATTATTCCCTGGATGAGCTCTGTGTCAGCTAGGCTTTTTCCCTCTTTCTTAATTATTTGGATGTTGTCGATGTCAGCAGTATTTTTCTCGCCCCTCTGCTCGACGATCTGTTTCACGGCGTCGACGGCGATCTTCGCCAAGTGTTCCCTTGCTTCGCCCACTACCTTGCTCGCCATGGAGGTCACAGCGACCTTACGTAAAGTTTCCCGGTCCTCAATATCCACAGGGATTGCGATCTTTTGAAGAACCTCTTCGGCCTTCTGAAAGGCCTTTCTGTAGCCGCTCACAATCATAGTTGAATGAATTTTTTGATCCAAAAGCTCCTCCGCCTTTCCCAAGAGTTCTCCAGCCAAGATCACGGCGGTGGTTGTTCCGTCGCCGACCATGTCATCCTGTGTCTTAGCCACCTCCACCATCATCTTAGCCGCTGGATGCTCCACGTCAATCTCTCTTAGAATGGCAGCGCCATCATTAGTTATCTTGATGTCACCCATACCACTGATGAGCATCTTGTCCATACCCCGCGGACCCAGAGTAGTCTTTATGGCTTCGGCAATAATTCTGGCCGCCATTATGTTGTTTCTCTGAGCCTCTTTTCCCCTACTCCGACCAGTTCCCTCCTTCAAAACGAGAACGGGCTGTCCCGTTTCCGTTGTTGTTAAATAAGCCACGTAAAATTCCTCCACTTCAATTAAGATTAAATCGGGTTTTGGACTAAATAAACGTGCCTATTCTACCGAAAGCGCTTTCTAAATTTTGACCCCGTTCTTCCCTAGATGAGTCCCTTTAGTGTTTTTCAAGCAATTTCGCAAGCAGAAATGTATCAAAAGGTATCAACAAGAGCATTTGTAGCATCTCCTGAGGATGAGATCAATAGCTTTAAATGTACGCGCTAAAACCAAAAATGCCTAGGCAAATGGTCGAAACTCTTAAATTTTGCAATTCTAACTTCGTTCTGGAAGGCATAAAATGTTTCAATATTTTGAGGCTGCAAGAGTTGGGAGTTGGCTTGGGTGGATTTTCAATTTTGGTTTTGGGAGTGTTCTCTTTGGTGTGCTTCCTTTTGAGCGTACTGTTATAGTCCTCTTTGCCTTCTCACTTGCTACGGCCAGCGTCTTCGTTTTGAACCAATACTTTGACCGTGAGGCGGATCGAGAGAATGAGGTTAAGTCAAATTTGCCTGTTGCCTCTGGCCGAATAACGCCGAGTAGGACATTAATCTTCTCTTTCTTACTGGTCATCTCATGTTTAATTTTGGTGTTCATAGTCAACGTTCATGTTCTCCCGTTGTTTATTGTTTACTTAGGACTATGGACTGCTTATTCCACTCCCCCATTCAGACTTAAAAGCGTGCCAGTTGCAGACTTCGTGACCTCAGGTATAGGCGCTGGCTTTCTGCCATTTTTAATGGGAGGGGGGTTAAGTGACAAGCTAATCTCCAATATTCCATCAATTATGTTGGGTGCCATGC
>Ga0315280_10005882_pt1 | contig 17236 bp, 9 predicted proteins | sample YL17G06_40_MG_FD_203697 | JGI IMG/M metagenome (GOLD analysis project Ga0315280, IMG submission 203697) | Sediment microbial communities from Yellowstone Lake, YNP, Wyoming, USA - YL17G06_40 | ecosystem: Environmental > Aquatic > Freshwater > Lake > Sediment | place: USA: Wyoming | collected...
CGACGATGTTCGGCTTAGGAGCAACGGTGGGCCCATTTGTATGGGCCGCCATCGCCCAAAGGAAAGGAGAGCTCCCTTGTTCAACCCTCGCGTTTTTGCTGTGTGCTCCCTTGCTGGCGGTGTATCTACTGATGATAAATAGCGCGACGGCGGTGTGGATACTATCCGGACTTGGCTTTTGCTCTATGTCGGCCTACATACTTATCATTACCATCGCTCGACATGCAAGTGGGCTAAGTCTGGGACGGCGGATGGGCTTTATAGTGGGCGGTACATGGGGGGTTGCCAATTTGGTATTCTTGGCCCTGATTCCAGTCGCCGAACATTATGGCACGCACTTGGTCCTGAAGTTTATGCCTTTAGGTTATCTGTTTTCAGGGGCCTTCGGACTGTACATAATGTCAACAAATCGCCAACAGGCTAACGCATAGATCTTCGTGGCGGAAAATAAACTCGCAGACCTGGTAAAGTGTATGGATTCTATCTGTGGCATCCTGCGCAACTGCTGGCGTGGCAAGACGCACAGCCCGACCGCGACGCGGGCCGAGCAGTTTCCTTGCTCGGGCTGGACATTGCGAACACCGATAGCTTGCGCCGGACTTGCCGGCCGGCACAATTGGGGCACTTAACCCTGGCGTCGGACGACCGCACAAGCTGCTCAAAATCGGCGCCGCACCGCTGACACCGGTATTCGTAGATGGGCACGGAATCACCTCACAACACACAATCATCACAACGGTGGGCACAGCCCGCCCGCTTTCGGGACCAAGGACCGTACATCCGGCAGAATTCTAAATTGACAATTGACAATTGACAATTGAAAAATGCCCTATAACCTTAGCCTACAAACTTCACGGGTGCTTACCATGAGCAAGCTGTTTTACAGACTGGGCAAGATAGCCGGCCCAAGCGTCCGCAAGGCCAAGTGGTTTTGGCAGACTGCTACTAACAGTCAAGCCGAGGCCATCAAAGCCGAGTACGAGGTAGGCCGAGATATGGCTGCCGACGTCAGACGCAGCCTGGGTACTGATCCGGACCGGCGAACGGGCGAAATCCTGGATGAGGTCGGCTGCCGGTTGGCCGGATACGTTGCCGATAAGTTTCATTCGTTCAGTTTTGAATCCGTCAATAGTCCCGTGCCCGAAGCCTTCTGTCTGCCGGGCGGCTTTATCTTTGTCAGCCGAGCGATTATGGAGCTGTGCCGGGCTAATAAAGATGAGATTGCCTTTATTTTGGCCCACGAGATGACCCATGTCATCCGGGGACACGTTATGGAGCGAATGATAAGCAATTCGGCCATTGCAGCAGCGTCACGGGCGGCTCCTATCCGCGATGTGCTCAGCGCCTGTCTTCGCGAAGCCGGTGCCAAGTTTCTCGAGAGTGCTTATTCGCAAGACCAGGAGTTGGAAGCCGACAAGCTGGCCGTTCATCTGGTTGCCGCTGCCGGATACGACCCTCGGGGCTCAATTAGGTTTTTCGAGCGACTGGCAGAATCTGTAGATCAGTCGAACCTTGGCAATTACTTTTCCTCCCATCCCTCGTGCAAGGTTCGCATCGAAAATATCACCGACATTTTGAGCAAATAAGTTTAGCCGTCGCCGGCACGGCGACGTATTAAGGCTGTGGCCATAATAGCTCATCGAGCCACGATTCCGCCAGGACAGCATAGTCCTTTAGGTCAATCCTTTTGGAGTTTATCGGGTCCGGATCGTACACGTTTGCAGGCGATGTTACCGGGTAATAGTGTGGGCCCAAGGTGCCGCCGTTCATAACGGTACCAATCTCAGCCGCAGTTAGCGCCCGGTCGTAGACTCGCACATCATCGATGGCACCGTCCCACTGGCGGTCTTTACCCAGATCGCCGACAATGTCACTCGGTCCGCCAATGCGATGGTAGATGCCGACATTAGACACGAAGTTTTCGCCTGTAAGGTCGATTCGGCCAACCTCAACGCCATCGGCATAAATAACTAAGTCGCCGGCTCGATCCCAGGTGGCGGCAATGTGCGTCCAAACACCGGCTTGTGCGGTAGCGCTAACCGTTATGGTGGCTGTGGCGCCGCCGCCTGGGCCGTCCTGGTAGCAAAAGTACCACCGGCCATCGGTCTCGTTGATGGCGGAGTGTATTTCGAGAATATCATTATCGCCGCCCGTCCAGCCGTTGTCCTCTTCGCTGCCCTCGTAGTAGGCTATCATCCGTTTCAAGATTCTGGGTTTGAGCCAGTGCGTGAGCGTGCCTGCTTTCAAGGGGAGAACCAGGTCGTGATCGACATAATCGCCGTCTCCATCGAGCTCGATTGCCTGGCCGAACTTGCCGGTGACGTATAAGAAGTTGCCGTTTGGATCGCCGTGATGGTTGTTGCCCGAGCTGTCTTGGGCACTACCCTCAAACTGCCAGTGGGCAAGTAGACCTGTTGCGGTTCGGTCGGCTTCGAGCCAGCCCCGCGCCAGTATCTGCAGGTCGGTGCAATCAACAGTGCAGTCGTCGTTGAGGTCTCCCTGAGGCTTAAGAACCGATGGGAGACATCTTGGCCGATACAACAGGATGTCATCGAAGTACATCGTCCCTGCGCCGCCCGGCTGCGGATTATTCCGGCTGCCGAAGCCTATGGAGATTTTGTCGACATCGGTCAGGTTTACGCCCGCGTCACCAAAATCTTTCAGGTCGATATTCCACTGCATCCAGGTATCTATTAGCACTGCATTTGGGTCGGGGTGGACGACAACCGCGGTCTTACCGCTGCCATCTTCCAGAGCCACGTACATAGGCTCGGCCTGGTTGCTCAAGATGCCGACATCCTGGCTCGTCCAGTCGCCGGTGACATTGCCGGCGGGAAAGCTGACGTTGGAGAATCTCGCCTGGCACGCCACCCCTACATTGTGTGAGGTTACCGCCAGGCCGATGTAGACATCCATATTCATTTGTATATTCAGTGGATTCCACACCATCGCGGTCCAGTTGGCGCCGTTGCTCGAGTAGTACGCATTGAATCCGCCGGCGATAGTGCGCTCCAATTTCACCCAATATGGAGCTTGAATTGCCTTTTGTTCGTCCGTGGCGATAGAGCTGTCGCTTTGGGCGCCGGTATCGGTTGCGATGCGGGCCTGGAATCTGCATCCGTTGGCCGGCGTAATATATACTGCGGCAAATTTCGAGCCAGACTCCAGGCTCTCGCGGAACATCAGACCCGCCTTAGCCCAGGGATCTGTATTATCGACGCTCTCGACTTTGGCCACGATTGAGCCTACGCCTGATAGCTTCTGCCAGGCGAAATGGAACTGGTCGGACGCATACCATATATCTTCGCCGCCGGCGGTCATCGTATATATGCCGGCCGGGCCTTGCACGAAGCTGCCCATCGACTCCGGCCAGCCCCTGAACCACAAAGACATCGCCTTAACGCCGTATTTGGTCCAGTCTCGCGGTCGGCTGACCGTAAGTCCTGCTTCGGAATATTTCATGAAGCCCTGTTTATTGTTGTCATAGAAGTACGGCATGGACTGGCTGCCGCCTTCATGAACGATGCCTTGCTCCACGAACGGCGGGTCGGCGTTACCCACCACTGAGCCGGTCCCGTTGCCGGGATAGTACGGCGGCTCGCCAGGCTTGCCGAAGCCCAGGCCGTCTCTCCAGGCCTCAAATATCCTATCGGGCGGGAAACTGGTGTAGCCTTCAAAATCATCGACCGTAACGTGCATCGCGACCGTAAAGCTCCAAACGTGGCCTTTGTGCTTGGTAGTGCCATTGCTCTCGACCTCATCGACCCGCCAGTAGTACGTCTTGCCCAGCTCCAGGGTGACGCCGTGAGCAAAGCTGGCAGCTTTCTGGTTGCCCTTGAATGTGCCGGCTGTGCCAGCATTAACATCCTCGAAGCTGTCGCCGAAATATATATCGTGCGAAGCTGCGGTATATCCCGGCAGCCAGGTCAGATGCGTGGTCTTCTCCACATCTGCTTCCGCGGCGCTGGCCGGATTCGGGCTCCAGGCCAGTTTCGGCTCGGGATTAAACGCCGAAGTAATAAACCCCACGTCGTCGAGGAATGTATAGTTGCCCAGGTCGAAATTGACTGACACGATGCTCTGGCCTGACGGCGCCGCAAAGCCGACAAAGGTATCCTTAGTATTGCTCGGGCTTCCGATAGCCATCTCTGCAGATGCTGTGACGGTACCTCCGCCGCTGAAGGTGGCGGTGACGGCAGGGTTAATGTCACGGTCGTCTCGGTGGATCACCGTTGCGGCAAAATAGGTGATCATTTCGCCTGGCTTGCCGCCCCCTACCAGGCTGATTTCGAACACGAAATCCTCAGTGTCGCCCTTGGAAAAGCGCCTCTCTCCCGATGTCGGCTTGCGATTGCCGGTGCCGGTGCCCGTGCCCCTACTCATGCTGCCGCTCGTGTTGGTAATGGTCACGGATTTTGTCTTTTTCAGGCCGAATTTAGCAACTATGCTCTGGCCTTCCATACTCCCGTTTTCTGCGTCCACAACGCCTCCGGCATCGATGTTAAAAGCTGTGCCGATCAGTGCCTGGAACGTCTGCAGGTCGATAACGTTTCCCGGCCCGGCATCTCCCGTATGGCTGCTGTAGACGCTGCTCTGGTCGACCTGATTGTAGTATGGGCCATCGTTGGGGTCATAGACGCCCACCGTCTCGAATTCGCCCCGTGCCGCGCCGGCCAATAACAGCACAAGGCAAGACAAAAGACACAGTTTCCCGTACATGATAGTCCTCCTTCCCTTAATTTCTCCGTAGGGTAGGCTGTGCCTACCATCCACCTACTGGTGTGCAACAGCACACCCTACACCTCGGCTTAGCCTACCAGATTTGGGTGAGAAACGCAAGCGTTTTTGGCGCCGAATTACCAAACAAAACAGGATGCCCTACGCACACCTGGCCAATTTTTAGTTTCCGTTTGGTGGTTCATTCAGCTATTATCGGTGAGGTTTGCTCTAAAAGGCCAGCGAAGGATTCTATATTCAATACCGGACACGTGTCCAAGGAGGTGTTTGCGTATGGGCGTTAAAGTCTTTATTGGTGCAGTGTGTTTGCTTTCGGCGATGTCAACGGTTTGCGCTGAATCGCTCCCTGGCTATTTTGGAACTTACACGCAGGCAGAGAATTCCGGCAAGGGGATTTACCGCAGCGCGCTCGACCTCGAGACGGGCAAACTCTCGGATCCCGTTCTTGTAGCCCAGGCCAGGAATCCCTCATTTCTCGAGATCCATCCCAACGGAAAGTTCCTGTATGCCGTCAGTGAGGCTGACCGAGCTGGTAGTGTCAGTGCGTTCGAGATTGACACGGCTACGGGAGACCTCAAATTGCTCAACGAGCGACCATCGGGCGGCGCCAGTCCGTGCCACGTCAGCATCGACCATGCGGGAAAAAACCTGCTGGTCGCCAACTACGGCAGCGGCAGCGCCTCGGTGATTCCAATCGAGCCGGACGGTAGGCTCGCAGAAGCGACCGGCTTTATACAGCACAAGGGTTCCAGCGTCAACCCCAATCGCCAGAAAGAGCCCCATGCACATTCGATCAACGTCAGCCCGGACGACCGCTTTGCCTTCGTCGCCGACCTCGGAATCGACAAAATCATGATTTACAGGCTGGATATTGAAAAAGGCACGATCATCGGCAATAGTCCCCCGTCTGCACAGGTCAAGCCCGGTGCCGGACCGCGACACTTTGCTTTCCACCCGAATGGGAAGTTCGCCTATGTAATCAATGAAATCGATTGCACGGTAACTGCGTTTGCCTACGATTCGGGTTCGGGCACTTTAACGGAAATCCAGAGCGTTACGACTCTTCCAAAAGGGTTCGCTGGCTCCAACACGTGCGCTGAGGTACGCGTGCACCCGAGCGGAAAGTTCCTCTACGGCTCGAACCGGGGGCACGACAGCATCGTGGTCTACCGAGTCGATTTAGCCAAAGGGACACTAACGTTTGTTGAGCACGAGACCACCGATATCAAAACGCCGCGGAACTTCAATATCGACCCGATGGGCAAGTTCTGCCTCGTTGCCAACCAGGATAGTGACAGCGTCGTTGTCTTCCGGATCGACCCGGAAACAGGTGCGCTTGAGCCAACAGGGCATAAGATTTCCATCCCAAAGCCTGTCTGCATCCGGTTTCTGGCACCGAATCGTGACGTCTCTGCGCGTATCCTGGTTGCCTATTACTCGCTGACCAGCAACACAGAGCAAATGGCCCGCGGCGTCGTCGAAGGAGCCAAGCGTGTGCCGGGAGTGATCGCCACGCTTAAGAAGGTCAGCGAGGTGTCCAAAGAGGACCTCGATGCCGCCGATGGGATCATCCTGGGCTGTCCTACTTACTTTGCCAACGTCCCTGGCCAGATGAAAACGACCATTGACGACTGGAACTGGAAAATGAAGGTGGACTTTACCGACAAAGTCGGCGGCGCCTTTGCCACTGCGGGAGGCCAGGTGGGCGGCCAGGAGCACGTCGTGATTTGCCTGCTTCTTCTTATGCTGCACAACCGGATGGTGGTGGCGGGGCCTCTCTATCGAAACGAAAAGACCGGCAGCATCTGGGCAGAGTCGGGCGCCGCCGCTATTACGGGGCCGCTCGATCCAGGCGTGGGCGAAGGGGAACTTGACGGCGCCGCGCGACTTGGCCAGCGCATAGCCAGTCTGGCAATAAAGATGAAGGGCCACGTTCCGTCGCCATAGCCGGGTGAGGCTAAAGCAGCCCGATTTTAAGCGTGGGTAGTACCTCATGATATTGGCATACGATAATACGGTTTTTTACGCAAGCAAGGTTTCTTTTGCCGATGAGTTATTCGTCAAATGACCGTTTTGGGCAAGGTGGCCCTCTATGGCTTATGAGGTACTACCGTGCGAAAAAGAAATGGGCCTATACACAATCAGTATAGGCCCCAACTGCTGCCAAATGATTTGCCAAACGAGTACTATGCGATGATCAACGCTTCCTACGAAGTAGAGCCAGTCCGCCTAAGCCAAGCAAAGCGATTGTGGCCGGCTCGGGAATCAACTGCACGTTGTCAATGTAATACTTGCCTGGGGTAGTGCCGCCAAAATTCGTGGAGAAGATCAACTGCATCCACGTGGCGCCGGTGGCGTTATAGCTCGAAAAGTCCCAGGTAAGGGTCCTGGTATGGTTACCCCAGCCCACAGGATCCCAGCTACCAGGGTAGCTCGGATTGACCGGGTCGCTAGGAGAAAGCTGCATCCAGCCGCTGGGCCCATCGCTGTTAATAGCGACATCCTTGAAGTTAACCCAGGGTGTTGTTCCCCACTCTGCGGCAACCCACGTCACGTCAACCGAGAGTATCTTGTTGGCAGCGAGGTCCAGAATCCCTTCGTGCATAAACGACCATTGCCAACCGTTTACGTTGGGCTGTATAGCCAGACTGTTGCTGCCCAATGTTGCACCGATTGTGCTGTAACTCAATGTTGGGTTTGGCGTTTCCCACGTCGGACCGAAGCTGTCCATCTGCTGTTCAAAATTGCCTATCACGACGCCATAACTGACGGACGTCAAGGCTAAGACAAGGCAAGAACAAATCAACTTTTTGCACATAACCTACTCCTCCTTCTCTAATTAAGAATGCGTTCTTGAGCGGGCCCTACCATCCTCCTCACAAAAAGGCGGCCAAAGCCCGCAAATCACCCTTACTCTATCACTTGATTTATACCAAATTGCCCATTTTCTCGTCAAGAGCAATATTATTAAAATTTGGGGAATTTTTTCTGATTTTTCAGAAATGCTGCTTCTGCGTTTGTAGCGTCTTGCGAATGTTGGTGACGAAAAGGGTTCAAAACGTTGATTCCGGCAGATATTTGCGCATTTTCGGCGGGCCGAGCGCGAGAATACCTCGGGCCTTATGAAAATCGCCGATGCCTTTACAAATTGTGTTTTTTTTGGAAAAAGGGCGTTCAAATGTGGTACGATAAATTGTATAATTAGCTTGTGCAGTATCGGTTCTGCGGATCATATAAACAAGCTGCCAAATGTGTAGAGGCTGAAGGAGGACTACAATGGCCAAGCATAAGGCGTTCACACTCATAGAGCTTCTGGTTGTTATTGCGATTATTGCAATACTTATAGCGATCCTGATACCGGCTTTGCAGCGGGCAAGAGAGCAGGGAAAACGTGCCGCCTGCCTTAATAATCTCAGGCAGTTGTCGCTGGCGTGGATTATGTATGCGGATGAAAATGACGACAAGATCGTCCACGCCAATACGGGGCGCAACGACGCCTGGGTGGTATGGCAAGGTCGCGGGGCTTCCGAACAAGTGCAAATAAACGGCCTTAAATCAGGGCTTCTGTATCCCTACTGTCCGGATGTTGCGCTCTTCAAGTGTCCAACAGGGATTCGTGGAGAGACGGTGACATACGCCATCATAGACGCAATGAATGGCTACGATGGAATACCCGGCACGAAAAACCTGATGGTCTATCGAAGAGCGCAGATAAAAAGACCAGGTGAAAGGATGGTCTTCCTGGACGAGGGTCGGCTGAGCCCCAACAGTTGGACGATTTGGTACGATCAGGAGCGGTGGTGGGACCAGATTACCGCCCGGCATGGCGACGGAACTAACATTTCTTATGCCGATGGGCGGAGCGAATACTGGAAGTGGAAGGACCCGCGCACGATAGAGATTGCCGAGATGGACTACGATTACTGGCAGAATACCGGCCGCAACGGCGCTCAATCTAATTCGCCCGGCAATCCCGATCTGCACAAGGTACAGAGAGCCGCCTGGAGCAAATTAGGCTACACGCCAAGCAACCCATAGTTCACCTCCGGCTCGTTTTGGATGTGCCTTCAGTGAGTACGACAAGCTGGTCTGCCGCAATGTTTTGGTAAACATCGATCGCACCGCCGACCCAGCGTACTTCAATGCGGTCGACGCGATTCCGTTTTCCCAATCCGAAGTGCAAACGCGTTCCGTAATGACTCTGATAGCCACGACCACTATGCACTTCGTCGATCTGCACCAAATCACTTGCCGTGACTTTTACTCTGGCGCCCACGCCGTCTCGATTAGTTTTAACGCCACGCAACTGAACCTGCAGCCAGTGGTTCTCGTGCGGTGTGTCGTTTCTCAAAATAGTGGGGGCATCGCGTGAATTTAATATCACCACGTCCACATCGCCGTCATTATCGTAATCAGCGGCAGCGCAAGGAAGGCTGCGACTGTCTGCGACTTGTTATTTTCCGCCGACCGATCTTCTTATACTTCTTCATCACACTGAATTAAACCAAAAGAGTCTCCGTGGTGCAAGCCCACAACGGATACGGGCAAAAGGGCACGCCGGGATTCCACGAGTTTTCGCTTGACTTGTCATCTCCAAGACAATAATTAGTGGCTGATGAATAAGGCGTTGAGACCGCAGCGTTGTTTGCGTTTTCTGTGAGAGATGGAGCTCTGGCCTATCGCTCACTCGGTGTTCTTGAGTGTTCACGGACGGTTTTATTTGGGGAAATCGAAATGGGCAGAAAACCAAAAGACAACAGCCATTTCTGTCGTCACCTGTTTACTGCGATATACGCTAATATAATTACTGCAGCCCTCTTGGCGGGCGTATACTTCTTCGAGAAACCACTGTCGAAAGCCGTTGCATGTGTGGCCCTGATAATACTATGGGGGGGACTGCCGCGACTTGTCAGACAGTTCACCAAACGCCAATGGGGGCTGCTGAAAACCATCGGCTATCATTTCGTACTTACCTGGCCGTTTTTTTGGGCTCTTGACGAGCGCAGGCGCAGACAAGATGCGGAAGCAGAATCTGAAAAGCTAAGAACAATCATAGAGGGCTCACCGCGTGCGAAAATTATCGAACAAATCACGAGCCCTGCAACCAGAAAAGACGGTTTTGAAGCGCTGCTCAGCCAGATGGATGATATGCCCGACGGCGATCTTTCTGCAATCATAGGGAGCATCCGGTTTCATGCTGGGGACATTTCGCTAATAGCAGAAAATGGTGAAAACTATAATCTTCTTAGAGAAATAATAGAAAAACTATCTTCATACGACGTTGACGGGCACACGCAGACATTCGAAGGTCTTTTGTGGCTGTTATCTGACATATACCAGATGGAGCCCCCAAGTGACTCCCGCAGGCAAATCCAAAAGGATATGATAGGTCCGCTGAAAAATATTCTTTGCCAAGCAGACCAGGCTCACACAAGTGTGATAAGCGGTGTGATTGAGAAGATTATGCTCGATAGTAAAGACGACCATGATTTAGCCCGGCCTATCCTGCAAACTCTCTTGACTTTAGGCCCGAAGGCGCAAAAATCTGTCTGGCAGGTCGTATTCGACCAGTGCACAAAACGAGCGTTCTCCTTCCCGGAGAGTTTTGGTTTTGACTTTATACACATACTCAGTGCACTAAAACACAAGGTATTCTGGCTGGATTTCCACGCCTTACGTGACATCTGGATGCAGCCGGCGACTCCTGGCGGAAAACGATTGATTGATTCAAACCAGGCCAAATTCGATGAGCTCTGCTCAAAAGTCTTTGCAGCAGTCGAGGATCCACCGCATAGTGGAAATCGGCACGGGCGAGTGTTTAGGCGAGTCAAGGCAGATAACGGTAAGGTGAAAGTTGAATGTGTTACTCCTGATGGGACGCAATGCGATTGCCAGGGCGAGAGCCTGAGTCTTCGAGGCGTCTACAGCGGCAAATGCGCAAGAGCGGCAGCGGAGCGACTCCAGGCGAAAATAACGCCTATCCTGGAGCTAAATCGCCAATTCAATCTCAGTGCTTCGGTTGCCAAAGTGCACAAAGATGAGAGAGGAAACGAAGTCGCAGGTCGGGGGATATTCTTTGAGGATGCCAAAGAAGACGTGGCGAAAAACCTGTATGAGTACGTTTCACAGCGGTAAAGGAAAGAACTATGAGCAGAAGAATTGTTGTAGGGGAGCTGTTGTGTATGACCGTTTTTATGTCGGGGTGCGGCTTGATGCAAAAGCCCACGGATATTGTGGCTGAGCCGTATCTGCTCGATACGGGCCTGGTTTCGCGCTCGATCTCGTTTGAGAATCCGACCGGCGCACTGGGCCAAGGCGGCAAAGCGGAAAGCAAGCTCGGCGTGGGCAGAAAAGGTTCGCCGGCCATAACGCTAAAGGCCGGGCAAGAAGTTCAACTTTGTGACATCGAAGGCCCCGGCACCATCCGACACATTTGGATGACCACCAGCAAAGAGCCCAACAATCTTAGGAGCCTGGTAATCCGTGCCTGGTGGGATGAGCAGAAACATCCGAGCATCGAGTGTCCCATCGGCGACTTTATGGGCTTTGCGCACGGCAAGGTGATGCCATATTGCTCAGCCGTGCATTCGCTGGGCAAAAATGCCGGCATGAACCTCTGGCTGCCTATGCCGTTTACCAAACGGGCAAAAATCACACTTACTAACGAAGGTAAAAAGAATGTGCCGCTTTTCTACCAGGTAGATTACACGATTGGAGACAATCATTCGCGTGACGTCGGTCGGCTGCACGTACTTTTCCGCCGGGAAAATCCGACCACGATGAAAGACGACTTTGTCGTGCTGCCGACGCGAACCAGCAAAGGTCGATACATCGGCGCACTCATCGGCATACGGAATATGCACCCCGGCCAATGGTGGGGCGAAGGCGAGATAAAGATTTACATGGATGGCGACAGCGAATTTCCGACTATCTGCGGCACGGGCAGTGAAGATTATGTGTGCCTGTCGTACGGCATGCAGGAGACGCCGTACCTGTACAACGGCTGCAATCTGGACCAGAAGAACTTTGTGTCGATGTACCGCTGGCATCTGCCGGACCCAGTCTACTGGCAAAAAGAGTGCCGCATAACGATTCAGCAGATTGCCTGGAAGCAAGGCCTGGCCGAGATCCAGGACGATTGGTCGACCGCCACCTTCTGGTATGAGCCGACACCGAGTGCGCCGCTGCCGCCGATGCCCGATGTCAAGGCCCGCACGACCGACATCTGGCAGGATTGACCGGCAGCATTCTTCTTTCGAGCGTTTGTGACTCCAAATAAATGGATTTAGCGTAAGGAGAAGATTATGCCAAGCAGATATGTAGCTATCGCGGGGATGCTGGTGTTGACGCTGTTTACCGCCTGCCGGACAGGCGAGCAATGTGAGAAGGGCGTCAAACCAGGCCAAGCCGGTTTAATAAGACTGTTCAACGGCAAGGACCTGACCGGCTGGCAGACCGTCGGGAACGCCAAATGGGATGTGCAAGACGGCTTACTTGTTGGAACGCAAGGCCAGAACAACGCGCCGGGCGATTTGCTCACCGAGAATACTTACAAGGATTTTGTCCTGACCGTTACCTACCGGGTCGAGTGGCCCTGCAATAGCGGAGTCTGGTTCCGCTACCAGTCGCCCGATAAGGCGTATCAGGCAGATATTCTGGAGTACAAAAATCCCGAATGCTATTCCGGCACACTGTACTGTCCCGCCAAGATGTTCCTTGCGATGAACACCGACAAGACGCTGGTAAATCGGGATGGCTGGAATACAATGAAGGTCCAAGCCGAAGGCGAGCACATCCAGATATGGCTGAACGGCCGGCAGGTCGCTGATGTCCGTGACAATTCGACCGATTCCGGACAGATTGGCTTCCAGGTTCATCCGGGAGCAGAGTTTGGGCCGATGAAAATTGTTGTGCAAGAAATTCTCCTGAAGCCGTTGTGAGGGAGTCTGGATTGAAGGGCATCAGAAGTAGGGTATGCAGATTTCTGCATACCATTTGCGGAATTTGGTGGTATGCGGAGCATACCCTACAAATCTGCGGCAAGTTGAACAATTGCAAATTGACAATTGACAATTTTCAATTTACGCGGCTTCATCCTGGATGTAGTCCTTGACCTTATACCGAGCGGCCACGGGGATAAATAAAACCGCGGTTACCAGCATCGCGATCGCAAAGAACCAGTAGTAGCTGGCTCCAGGCAGCTTGCTTGTGCCATCGTCGTTCTTGATGACGTTATTTACCACTGCTGCGAATATGTTTCCCAGCGAGATCGAGAGCAGATTGACTGACTGGATCATGGACTTCATTTTCCTGGGGGCTTGAGTGTATGCGAATTCGAGTGCCGTGATGGACACCATGACCTCAGCGCCGGTCAGAAAGATGTATGCGAAGAACTGCCAACCGATAGATGGCTGGCCGCCGTTTTCGAACTGGGTCTCGATCCATACAGGGACTAAGAAGCTGCCCGCCGTCAGGAACATGCCGATACCGATCTTACGCAGCGGGGTCATGAACCAGATCCTATTGAGGCCCGGGTAGATCACGTACGAGAACAGCGGGATAAGAATCATGATGAGGAAGGGATTGGCCGACTGCATTTGAGCCGGCAGCCAATCCTTTCCAAGCCATTTGAGGTCCATCTTGTCAGCTTGGAGCACCCATGCGGATTCCGACTGAAAGAATAATGCGAAAAACATGGATACAAACAGAAAGATAATGCAGATTCTGCCCAGTGTCCTGACTCCCTCCTTGTCGAGCGTTTCTCGCCAACCGGTCTGGCCGGCCGGAGGGATGTGCACAAACTTGTATCGGCCCAACCAGTAGGCCAGCGTTGCGAGAACCATAAAAACCGCAGGAACGCCGAACCCCACCATGGGGCCGTACCAATCCAGCAGACGCGGACAATAATACATCGAGATGCAGGCGCCAAGGTTTATCGAGAAGTAGAACCAGCCATAAACCTTCCCGATCAGGTGCTTGTTGGAGGGTCCAAACTGGTCACCGACGTTCGCAGAGACACATGGCTTGACAATCCCGGAAGCGATTGCGATTATTGCCAGTCCCCCGACGAGTCCCAAGTGCGTGTGGTCCCATGCCAGGACGGCAAATCCCACACAGTACAGCAGCGAGAACCAAATGATGGTCTTGAACTTGCCGAGCCAGACATCTGAGATCACCGCCCCCACAATCGCCATGAAGTAGACCGCGGCGGTAAACCAGTGGAACCATGCCTTGGCGGGTTCCTCCGCCATGACGTCCGGCATCCCATTCGGCCCCATCAGATATTTAGTCATGAACACCACGAGTATGGAACTCATGCCATAGAAGGCGCAGCGCTCAGCGGCCTCATTCGTAAGAATATAGGGAATCCCTGCTGGCATTTTCTCCGATGGAAGCGGTGCGGTTAGGTGTTTGCTTTTAGCCATAATCATTCACATATATTACACATCACGCCAACTCTGGGCAAAGAAGAAATCTTGCACCAGCGTATAGGGTTAACCGTGCACTTTTCTATACGCTATGTGCTAAACGCTATACGCTAAAATGCGCTTGCTTTCGATGTCTACAGTTGATAGTATTCGCCGGAAATGTGGGGCATCGCAAAGTATGAGGTGACTGCCATGAGAAATATGCTGGCCTTGACCGCACTTCTGTTTTCTTTGTCTTCAGCATCTACTGGCGCAGAGACGATTCGGACCGAAATGCCGGACGCGCGGATGTTGCGATTTCCGGATGTAAGTGCCGAGAGCATCGTATTTGTATATGCCGGCGACCTATGGACTGTGCCGAAAGGGGGCGGGCTGGCACGAAGATTAAGCTCGCCGAAGGGACAAGAATTATTGCCGAAGTTTTCGCCCGATGGCCAGTCTATCGCCTTTAGCGGCAACTACGACGGCAACGCCGATGTCTATCTTATGCCCGCAGAAGGAGGGACGCCAAAGCGGCTGACGCATCATCCCGCCGACGATTCGGTCGTGGAATGGTATCCGGACGGAAAGCATATCTTGTATCGTTCGGGAATGATTAGCCCGTCACGGCGGTTCAATCGCTTCTTCAAGCAATCAATCAACGGCGGCCTGCCGGAAACGCTTGCCCTGCCTTATGGTGAACTGGCGAGCTTCAGTGCCGATGGCAACCGCATCGCATTTCAATTCATCTCCACAGAATTTAGAACCTGGAAACGTTACCGCGGCGGCATGGCCAGCGATATATGGACCTATGATTTCGTCAACAACACCTCAACAAAAATGACCGACTTCGAGGGCACCGATTCTGTGCCCATGTGGCACAAGGACACGGTTTATTTTCTATCCGACCGAGATGAACACAAAAAACTAAATATCTGGGCATACGAGCTGCCAACTAACAAAACTCGACAGGTAACCAGGTTCACCGAGTATGATGTGAAATGGCCAAGCATCGGGCCCGACTCAATCATATTTGAAAATGGCGGCAAGCTACATCTGCTGGATTTGCAGAGCGAAACCTCACGTGCGCTCTCGATACAGGTGCCGGCCGATTTGCCGGAAGTGCGTCCTCGGCTGAAAGACCTGTCAAAGAACATTCAGAATTTCTCGATTTCGCCGACCGGCAAACGGGCCGTGTTCGAAGCTCGCGGCGAAATACTTACCGTACCTGAAAAGCACGGCAGCGTGCGAAACCTTACAAACAGTTCAGGTGCGGCGGAACGCGATCCAGCCTGGTCGCCGGACGGCAAATACGTTGCGTATTTCTCCGACCGCACCGGAGAGTATGAGCTGTACATTTGCCCGGCCGACGGCAAAGAGAGCCAGAAGCAGATCACTAATCAGGGTAAGGCATTTCGCTACCAGCCGGTCTGGTCGCCCGACAGCAAAAAAATCGCGTTCAGCGATAAGACAGGAAGTCTGTTTGTTGCCGACGTCAATAGCGGCGAGTTGAAGTTCGTCGATAAGGACGAGTGGTCTGAGATGGAATCATACTGCTGGTCGCCCGACAGTCGATGGCTGGCTTATTCCAAGCAAGTGGCCAATAGGCATGGTGCGATTATGATTTACGATACGCAGGAGAAAAGGGTCCACCAGGTCACCGGCGATTACTATGATGACGCATTCCCGGTCTTCGATGTCGAAGGAAAGTACCTTTTCTTCTGCTCCAACCGGGCGTTCACGCCGGTCTACGGGGACATGGACGCAACCTGGATTTACACTAACTCCACTCAAGTTTACGCGGCGACATTGCGGAAAGACCTCGGCTCGCCGGTCGCGCCACGTAGCGATGAAGAGCCAGTCACTAAAGATAAGGAGGAAAAGAAGGACAAAAAAGAAAATGGGGATAAAAAAGAGCCTGCTGAAAAACAGCCGGGCAAGGATCAGGGACGACTAACCATATTTAGCCCCCCAATTCATTGGGGGGTCAACCAGGAAAAAGCAGATGAAGTAAAGCCAGAACAAGAACAAAAAGGAAAAGAACAAAAGCAGAAAGAAGAGAAAAAGCAGCCTGAGCCGGTCAATATTGACTTTGATGGTTTTGAGCGGCGTGTAGTACAACTGCCAATTCAGGCTGGGAATATCCGTGATTTGCACTCGGTAAAAGACAAGGTGGTCTTCTGTCGGTATCTACCCGCTGGCGCCTCCAAGCCGGACGAACCCTCCGGCACGCTTCTATATTATGACCTGCAGCAGCGCGAAGAAAAAACGGTTATCTCCGGCATCGACAGCTACGACATTTCCGCGGACGGCAAAAAAGTCATATACAAAAGCAAATCAACGTATGGAATAATTGATTTGGCCGAGAATAAAAAGGTCGGCGACGGCAAAATTGCCAGCGACAAACTCCAGGCCTGGATAAACCCCCGACAAGAGTGGCAGCAAATCTTCACCGAAGCATGGCGAATCCAGAGAGATTTCTTCTATGACCCGAATATGCACGGCGTCGACTGGGGGGCGATCAAACAGCGGTATGAAGTCTTGCTGCCTTACGTGGCGGACCGCGAGGACCTGAACTATGTTATCGGCGAAATGATCGCCGAGCTAAACGCTTCGCACACATACGTCAGAGGCGGCGACCTTGAGGAGCCTGAAAGAATTTCTGTCGGACTTCTGGGTTGCGATTTCAAGCTGGATGCACAAAAAAACGCCTACCGAATCAAAAAAATCTATGAAGGCGCAGCCTGGGACGCAGAAGCACGTTCACCGCTGCGCGAGCCGGGCATAGAAGTGAACGAAGGCGACTATTTGCTGGCAGTCAACGGCCAGAAGGTGGATACGTCGAAGGACCCGTGGGCGGCTTTCCAGGGCCTTGCCGATGAAGTAGTCATGCTGACCATCAACTCTTCGCCCGACATGAATGATGCCCGTCAGATATACGTCAAGCCGACATCCAGTGACTTCAGCCTACGGTATCTGGCGTGGCTCGAAGGCAATCGGCAGAAGGTGCAGCAGGCGACCAATAATCGGGTCGGATATATTTACGTCCCCGATACCGGCCGAAATGGGCAGAATGAATTAGTGCGACAATT
>Ga0315280_10005883_pt1 | contig 17231 bp, 18 predicted proteins | sample YL17G06_40_MG_FD_203697 | JGI IMG/M metagenome (GOLD analysis project Ga0315280, IMG submission 203697) | Sediment microbial communities from Yellowstone Lake, YNP, Wyoming, USA - YL17G06_40 | ecosystem: Environmental > Aquatic > Freshwater > Lake > Sediment | place: USA: Wyoming | collected...
CGCCTCCTACCGCTCGGCCGGCAACAGCGTGAGCGAGTGAGACTGCTTGCCCGGGCGGCCGCCAGGTCTTGACTGGCGGCCGCCCGTGGGGTAGCATGCTCGCGTTAGCGGGCATGCCGGCGAGACTGCCATCTCCCGCTTTCGTGGACGGGGCCGGCGACGCGAAGCCAGTGCCCCCGCGGAGGGCAGGTCCGCCGCGCGACCCCGGTGACGGCATGGCCAGCCTGAGACTCATCCACATCGCCGACGTGCACCTCGACGCCCCGTTCCGCTGGCTCGGGACGAGGGGCAGGGAGCAGCGCGCCCAGCTCAAGGCGACGTTCCGGGCGATCGTCGACCTCGCCCTGGCCGAGCGCGTCGACGCCTTCCTGGTGGCCGGCGACCTCTTCGACAGCAACTCTCCGTCCCACGACACGGTAGACCTGGTGCGAGCCCAGCTCGACCGCCTCGGCGTCCCCATCTTTCTGCTGCCGGGCACGCACGACTGCCTGGACGACAACTCGATCTATCGCAAGGCGCACCTCGCCGGCTCCGGCGGGGAGAGCGTCCACGTCTTCGACGGCAACCGGACGGCGTTCGAGCTGAGCGGCCTCGGGCTCACGGTCCACGGCCGAGCCAACCTGACGAAGACGTCGCGGGCGAGCCCGCTCGACGGGCTCCGGAAGAACCCGGACACCCGCTACAACGTCGCCCTCGCACACGGGTCCCTGGCGATGCTCGGCGCCGAGGACGACTTTCCGGTGGCGCCAGGGGATATCCGCGGCTCGGGGATGGACTACGTGGCGCTGGGCCACTGGCACTCGTGCCGAGACTGCTCGGCCGGCCCCACCCGAGCCTTCTACAGTGGGCCGCCGGAGCTGCTCGGCGAAGGCGAGCAGGGGTGCGTCCTGCTGGTGGAGCTGGCCGAGGCCGGCGCGAGAGTCGAGCGGCGCCACGTCGGCCGGCGCCGGCACGATAGGCTCGAGCTGGCGCTCGACACGATCCGGAGCGTGGAGGAGATCCGAGAGCGCATCTGCGGTCGGCGCGATCCGGACCTCATCCTCTCGGTCGCGCTGAGCGGGCTGAGACCGCTCGGCCTGGTCGTCGATCCGGCCGAGCTCTCCCGGGAGCTTTCCGAGGGATTCTTTGCCCTCCGGGTGGACGATCGATCGCACCCCTCGCTGTCGGCCGACGACCTCAGCGCCTTCCCCGAGAAGCTGGTCATCGGGCAGTTCGTCCGGCGGATGAGCGGGCTGATCTCCGAGGCGGCCACCCCCGAGGAGCGGCGGGTGCGCGAGGCCGCGCTGCAGGTCGGAGTTGCGCTGCTTCAGGGGAAGAGGGTGCTCTGATGATCCTGCGCCGTCTCGCCGTGCGCGACTTCCGGCGCTTCGAGCGCTTCGAGGTTGGCTTCGCCCCGGGCCTCAACGTCGTCGTCGGGACCAACGAGGCCGGCAAGTCGACGCTGCGCGAGGCGATCACGCTGGCGCTCTTCCAGGATCCGAAGACGACCGACCGGAAGGTCCTGGGCTTGAGGCGCTGGCGTGCGAGCAGCCAGTTCGCCGTCGAGCTGGAGTTCGAGGCGGACGGGAGGAGCTACCTGCTGGCCAAGGACTTCCAGGCCCGGACCGCCCGGCTGGAGGAGCGCGGCTCCGGCGAGACGCTGGAGGACGCGCGGGCTGTGGAGCGGCGCATCAAAGAGCTGCTCGGGCTCGGCTCGCGGGCCACGTTCGAGAGCACCGTGCGCGTCTCGCAGCGCGAGATCACCCAGCTTCGGGACGGGCCGGGGATAGCCGACAGCCTGCAGAAGCTGGTGACCGGGGGCGAGCAAGACATTCAGGCCTCCCGGGTGCTGGAGGAGCTTGACCGAGCCCTCGGCGCGCTCAGGACCACGTCGAGCAGCAACCCGGGACCGCTGGCGGTGCTGCCCGGCCGGCTCGCGGCCAAGGAGAGCGCCGCGGTCCTCAAGCGGCAGTCGCTCGCCCGAGCGGAGGAGGCCAGAGCCGGCCTGGCCGCCGCACAGGAGGCGCTGGCGGAGACCCGGCGCGACCTGGAGGAGAAGGAGGCGGTCGAGCGGGACTGCGCCGAGCGCTTCCGGCTCGAAGACGAGCTGGCGAAGGCCCGGGAGGCCGAGGAGAGGCTGGCGGGTAAGGCCGAGCGAGCTGCCGCCCTCGAGGAGGCCGTCGCCCGAGCCGAGCGGGAGCTCGAGAGGTACGCCGCGGTGCTGGCCGTGCCGTCCGAGCAGGCCGCCGAGGTGGCCTCGCTGGAGGTGCAGGCGGCCAGGGCGGCGGCTCCGAGCGCCGACCTGGCGGCGCAGGCCGGCCGGCCGCCCCTCCGGGTGGCCTGGCTCGCGGCAGCCGCGGGCCTGGCGCTCGTCGGGCTGGTGGGAGGCGCGCTCTACCCGCCGCTCCTGGCGCTGCTCCTGATCGGGGTCGGCCTGCTCGCGTGGGAGCTTCGGCGGGCTCGGTCGGGCGCGGTGGACGAGGCGGCGCTGGCCGTCAGGATTCGCGCCGAGGAGCAACAGAGGTCGGCCGAGAGCGCGGCCGCGCGCCTGTCGGCGGTGCTCGCCGCGGCCGGCTGCGGCCAGGCGGCCGAGTTCCGGGCGAAGCGGCTGCGGGCCGAGGAGCTGCGCCGGCAGCTCGGCGAGGACCGGGCGAGGCTGGAGGGACTCCTCGCCGGGCAGACGCTGGCAGACGTCGAGGCGGAGCGGAGGGCGGCCAGCAGGCGGGCGCGTGACTTGGCCGAGCGGCTCGACGAGCCGCGGATGCGCCTGGCGAAGCTGGACCAGGTGGCCTACCGGCGCCTGACGGCGGACATCGAGGGCCTGAGGGCCCGCGTCGATTCGCTGGGGAAGCAGGTCGAGGACCTCCGGGTCACGGTCCTCGCCAACCAGGCCGGCGTCGACGAGGTCCACTCGCTGGAGGAGGAGGCGCAGGAGCTGCGCGATCAGTTGGCCGCCGCGGAGGAGCGCCAGCAAGTCCTGAGGCTGGCCCGGCAGGTCCTGGACGAGGCGCGGCTGGCCTCGATGGTCTCCGCGAAGGACGTCCTGGAGGGGGAGCTGGGTGGGCTCATCGCCGAGATAACCGGGGGCCGGTACCGCCAGGTGGTAGTGGACCCTTCAAAGCTGAGCATCCAGGTGCTATCGCCGGACCGGGGCGAGCTCGTCGGGGCGTCGCTGGACGGCGACCTGAGCACGGGGACGGTGGAGCAGTTGTACCTGGCTGCTCGGCTAGCCATCGCGCGGCTGCTGGCAGGGGGCCGTCGGCCGCCCTTCATCCTCGACGACCCCTTCGTCACCTTCGACGGCACCCGGACCAAGGCGGCGCTCGCGCTCTGCAAGCGCCTCTCGGCCGAGCACCAGGTGCTGCTGTTCACCTGCCATCAGGCCTACCGCGCGGCGGCGGATCACGTCGTCGAGCTGCCCGCGCTGGCGGAGTGACAGTCGGACCCAATCGTGGAGGCCGTCTCGGTCGATCGGGTCAAGGCTGCCGAAGGCTTCCGCGAAGTGTGTCAGGCTTTGCCGGCGTGCTGGGCTGGCCACTCCCGCATCCGCTCGACGGTGGACCAGGGCACGTCGACCTCGCCCAGCACCACCTGGTTGACGGTGGGGCCGTGGAAGTCGCTGCCCCCGGTCGGGATGAGGCCGAACTCCCGGGCGATGGCGAGAAGGTCCCGGCTGACCTCGGGGGTGTAGCCGGGGTAGTAGGCTTCGATGCCGGCCAGGCCAGCGCGCACGAGCTCGGGCAGGTAGCCCCGGAGGTCAAACTGCTCGCCTGTCTCGGCGGCGGCGCCGATGTAGATGGGGTGGGCCAGCACCGGCATCCCACCGGCGCCCAGGATCAGCCCGATAGCCTCGACGGGCGTGAGCTTGTGGCGCTCGACATAGGCCGGTCCGGTGCGGCCGATGTAGCGGTCGAACGCCTCGCGGAAGGTGCTGACGTGCCCCGCCTCGAGGAGCGCCTGGGCGACGTGTGGCCGCCCGACGGCCCCCGAGCCGGCCAGTTGCTTGACCCGCTGCCAGGACACCGGCACGCCGAGCTCGACGAGCTTCTGAACCATCTGCTCGGCGCGGTGGCGCCGCGACTCCCGGAGCTCCGCCAGGGTGGCGGCGAAGTCCGGGCGGTGATGGTCGACGAAGTAGCCGAGCATGTGGACTTCCGAGCCAGGCACGTCGGTGCTTATCTCGACGCCCGGCCAGACCTCCAGGCGGCCGGCGGCGTGAGCCTGCGCGGCGTCGATACCTGCCGTGGTATCATGGTCGGTGATGGCGATCAGGACCAGACCCCGCTCGACGGCGAGATCCACGAGCTCGTGGGGAGTCAACACCCCATCGGAAGCAGTGGTGTGGGTGTGCAGATCGACTCTGTTGGTCACGACGTGTAAACCTGCCCGCGCCAGTTGCCTAGCGCGATTCGACGACTAGCTTGAGCGCGGTGCGCTCCTCGTTGTTGATGATGACGTCCGTGAAGGACGGCACGCAGACGATGTCAAGGCCACTCGGGGTCAGGTAGCCCCGGGCGATGGCGATGGCTTTCACGGCCTGGTTGACGGCCCCGGCCCCGATGGCCTGGACCTCCGCTCGCCCCTTCTCCCGGATTACCCCGGCAATCGCGCCGGCGACCGCGCTGGGTCTCGACTGGGCCGATACTTTCAGGATCTCCGACTCCGATGGGGCCATTGCTCCTGCCTCCTCTGCCACGGCGGACTGTGTTGCGACGCTGTTGCCGACGTCGTAAAACTGCGGTTCAGCCTCTGGTCGACCTGTAGGCAAGGAACGGAGTCGCGCGACCTGGGGTCGAGCCCACGTCCCGATAGTGCGTTAGTTGTTAGCCTACTGCGGCAAGACGCACGAGGCGTGTTGGTGCGTCCCGATGACCGACAGCTAGTCGCCGATGGCTAACAGCCAGTCGCCAATGGCCAGTCGGCTACGTGGGCAGGGCTTCGGGCCGGCCGCCGGACGAGTCCGGCCCGAAGCGATAGGGCTATCGGATGATGACTTCGACGGCGTTTTTTGGTTACCTGGCGTAGTCGACGGCCCGCGTCTCGCGCAAGACCGTCACCTTGATCTGCCCGGGGTACTCCAGCGTCTCCTCGATCTTCCGAACGATGTCCCGCGCCAGCCGGATGGCGGAGAGGTCGTCGATCTCGTCGGGCTTGACGATGATCCGGACCTCCCGGCCCGCCTGAATGGCGAAGGACTTCTCCACGCCAGGGAACGAGTTGGCGACGCTCTCGAGGGCCTCCAGCCGCTTGACGTAGTTCTCGACCGTCTCGCGGCGGGCGCCCGGCCGCGCGCCTGAGATGGCGTCGGCGGCCTGGACGATGGCCGCCTCGACGCTCTGAGGCTCGTCCATCTCGGCGTGGTGGTTGCCGATGGCGGCCACCACCTTGGGCGACTTGCCGTAACGCTTCACCAGCTCGGCGCCGATGACCGCGTGCGGCCCCTCGACCTCGTGGCTGAGCGCCTTGCCGATGTCGTGCAACAGGCCGGCCGTCCGGGCCGCGGTCACGTCCGCGCCCAGCTCGGCCGCGATCATCGCCGACAGGTGGGCCACCTCGATGGAGTGCATCAAGACGTTCTGACCATAGCTCGTCCGGTACTTCAGCCGTCCCAGGATCTTCAGGAGCTCGGGGTGGAGGCCGTGCACGCCTGCCTTGAGGGCGGCTTGCTCACCCTCCTCTTTGATGATGGTGTCGATCTCCTGCTTCGACTTCTGGACCACCTCCTCGATCCGCGCCGGGTGGATCCGGCCGTCGGAGATGAGCTTCTGAAGCGCCAGTCGGGCTACCTCCCGGCGCACCGGGTCGAACCCCGAGAGCGTGACCGCGTCGGGAGTGTCGTCGATGATCAGGTCGACGCCCGTCGCGCTCTCCAGCGCCCGGATGTTGCGTCCCTCCCGGCCGATGATTCGGCCCTTCATCTCGTCGTTGGGCAGAGGCACCACCGAGACGGTCGTCTCGGCTACCTGGTCGGCGGCGCAGCGCTGGATGGACAGGGTGATGATCTGGCGAGCGCGCCGCTCCGCCTCCTCGCGCGCCTGCATCTCGATCTCGCGGGCGCGCCGAGCCGCATCCTCCTGGACCTCGTGCTCCACCTCCTTAAGGAGGACCGCCTTGGCCTCCTCGCAGGTCAAGCCGGAGATGCGCTCGAGCTCACGGACCTGCTTAATCTTCAGCTCCTCGGCCTCCGTTCGAAGGCGCTCGGTCTCGTGCTCCTTCTGGCCGATGGCCCGCTCTCGGCGCTCCAGGCCCTCGATCCGGCGCTCCAGGGCCTCCTCCTTCTGCTGGAGCCGACGCTCCTGTCGGTGCAGGTCCGCCCGGCGGTCCCGCAGCTCGGCCTCGACGGCGGTCTTGATGCTCAGGGCCTCGTCCTTAGCCTCCAGCAGCAGCTCTCGCTGCCGCGTCCTGGCCTCATCCAGTAGCTTCTCTGCCGTGAGATCCGCGGCCTTTATCTGGGCCCGGATCCGCTTGTCGTTGTACTTGTACCCAAGGAAAAAGGCGATGGCGCCGACGGCCCCACCGAGGCCGATGGCCAGCGCCACGCCCAGAATATCTACCATGTTCACCTCGCTTTCTAAGCGACTATTGAGCTAGAATGCCTGGCACCTAGCTTAGTGTAATGATACCTTTTCGCCTCGGGGGGTGTCAAGCAGGTTAGCCTACTGGATTGTGTAACTGATGGGAGATGAGTGGGTGTACGTTACACGTTCGGGAGATGCGGGTAGATCAGCATAACCAAGGATACAGAACGCCGGACCTCTCAACCAGAGCGGGTCCCGGGGCGCCGTCGCTCTCCGGCACGCTTCTGCCGGTAGTCGCCGGCGCTCATCTCCACCGTCGTGCAGAAGGCGACGTCCGTCATCCGGGAGCGGATCCGGTCGTCGATGGCGCTGAGCCGGCGATTGGTGGTGACGACGGTCGGCAGCCGGTAGTTGTAGCGGTAGTTCACGATCTGGAACAGCTTTTCGCCGGCCCACGGGGTGGCGTTCTCCGTGCCCAGGTCGTCGAGGATGAGCAGGCCGGCGGTGCGCACGCGCTCGAACTCCTCGTCGTAGCGCAGGTCGCTCGTCGGAGCGAAGGCGGACCGCAGGTGGTCCAGGAGGTCGGGCACGACGGTGAAGAGGACGGGGTTGCCCCGGCGCACCGCCTCGTTGGCGATGGCGGCGGCCAGGTGGGTCTTGCCGCACCCGACGACGCCCAGGAGGACCAGCCAGCCCTGGGGGTCGCGGGCGAACCTCCGGGCGAGCTCGAAGGCCCGGTCGACTCCGGGCACCTTCGAGTCGAAGTTCTCGAAGGTGAAGCCCTCGAAGGCGTCGAGGTCGGAGAACCTCATCAGCTCCTCGGCCTCGCGCTGCTCCTTCCGAGCGGCCAGGCACTCGCATTGAACCAGCCGGCCGAACCAGGGGTCGCCAAAGGGCACTTCGGCCCGGAGCCAGCCGGCCCCCTTGCAAATCGGGCAGACCGCCGAGCCACCCTTTGTGCTCGACCCGCCCTCAGCGCTCGTAGACGGTGCGGCCGGACCGGCCGCGGCGGTAGGCCGTGGCCGAGCCTGGCCGGCCAGCGCCTCGCCCAGTCTCTTCATCTTCCTGCCTGCCCTCGACTGCCCAGCGCTCCAGGATGCGCTGGACGTACTTCCAGCTCCGACGGTTGTACGCCACGGCCTGCCGGAAGGCTGCCTCCAGCCAGTCGGCCGGGTAGAGCCGCTCGGCTTCGGCCAGCTCCTCGGCGATGAGGGGTGTCAGCAGCCCGACGTTCTGCTCGTACAGCGTGTACACGTCGCGCCGCTCCGGAGGGGGGCCCGCCGGAGCCTCCGCCAGAGCCTGGCCGACGTCCAGCTCGCCGGCCTGGATCGTCGCCACCGCTCGCCTACCGTGCTCGCCGTTGGCGAAGTAGAGCTCCTGCGTCCGGCCGTCGCGCTCGATGACCAGCCGCAGGAGCGTGCCCCGCTCGACGGCTCGCCGGAGGCCCTCGGCCAGCAACCGATCCGGCTCGCCTCCGGCGGCTCGGAGTCCGGCCACCAGCGCGGTGTCGTCCAGGAGGTCCCGAACCGTGAGGTAACGGGGATAGCCCTTCTTCCGGTAGAGCAGCCAGAGGGCGTGCAGCGTGACCTGCACCTCGGCCAGGCTGTCGAGGCGCGGGAGCACCTCGCTGAAGAACAGGTTGGGCACCGGCGTGCAGGCGAGGCGGCCGGCGGGAAAGCCAGAGAACCCCTTGCTCTTAGCTCGATTGGCCATACTCACAGCGACCGACCACACTCACCGCAGAAACGCAGAGGACGCAGAGATGGCCAGGGTCTGACCCTGGCTCCACTCTGCGGTCTCCGCAGCCTCAGCGTCTCTGCGGTTCCGGTAGCCATTCCTAGTTATCCGGCTGGCGGTAGATCTCGAGGTCGGCGAACCGGGTCTGCGACGGGAAGAACCGGAGCGGAATCTGTCCGATCGGCCCGTTGCGGTGCTTGGCGATGATCAGGTCGGCGATGTTCTTCTTGTCGGTCTGCGGGTTGTACAGCTCTTCCCGGTGGACGAACATGACGATGTCGCTGTCCTGCTCGATGGAGTTATGTAAGCAGATGCCATTCGCGACGAAGTTGTGTACGGTAGGTACCGTTAGGTCGTACACTAGCTGTTCTCCAATGGGGCTAATCGACGCAATCCGATCCCAGAAGACGTCTGATTCGGCGAGATTCCTGAGTTCCTGGCTCGGCAGAATCGTGGCGACGCGGCTGAGCCGGGAGCGACTGAGGCCACTCTTGAGCAGGGTGCTCCCGCAGTACGACATACCAAGACCAGCGGCCAGGGCGCGCCAACTCAGGCCGGCGGCGTCCTTGGCGCGCCCAATCCTCGGCCAGACCTCGCGCGGGATCACGTCGACGTTGGGATTCGCCTGGACAGCGCTCAGTTCCGTCAGGAGGGCCTCGGCTACCTCACCGCGCTTGCCGAAGCAGCCGATCTCCCGCAGGAACCGCGCCTGGTCGGTTGCACCGTACACGTGCAACTGGTAACACTGCCGGTAACCGGCCTTCCGCGTGGCTTTCAGGCGGGCGACGATGCCGAACCGGAGCAGCAGCATCTGAAGCTGCTCGGCCAGCTTCAGGCTCGTCGTCCCGTAGTAGATTGCACACCGCGTCCAGCGAGATCTGCTCAGGTTGCCGTCGGTCGCCCAGAGGTGGCGCAGGAAGAGCGCGAGCTGGCTGTTGGGAAGCGCGAAGACGGCGGGCGGAATCTCCTTCTCGCAGGAGTGGCGAGGCCCCGGACCGAGCTGCCGCAGCCAGGCAGTTATCGGGTGCGGGCGGCCGTGGGTGAGCGGTGTGGGGCTCGGCAGGTAGACGTGCCACCAGTTGCGCTGCTGCACAACCCGCGGCTGGATGCCGAACACGACTGCGGCCTGCATCACCGCCTCGAGGCACGCCGGGTCCGAGCTGGTGTAATGCACGGGCTGGTTTGGCAGGACACAGCCGTCTCCTAGCAGATGCGCAAGCAGGATGAGCTCGCGCTCGTCCATAGGAGTGGGCCGAGCGGGCTCCGGGACGTAACGTGCGGTCGCTATCGAGTCGCCCGCCGACAGGTCTTCGAGAGCCTGCCAGCCGTCGATCGTCCGGAAGGGGTGGTTGGCGGTCGCCCGGATCCGCCGGCCGCTGGCCAGCGCCACCTCGTAGACCGGCTTCACCCCGGTGCTGAACGCCCGGCTCACCACGTACCGGCCCAGCTTGAGCCGCTCATCGAGCGCCCAGACGCTCGCGTCGGTCCGGCCGACCAGGCTATCGATGCGGGCGGGCAGTCCAGTGACTGGGTCCAGGATCACGGTATCGCCGGTGAGGCAGCCGCTCTCCCGGAGATCACTCAGCATGGGCCGGTGGTCCTGGCGCGACTCGACGGCCCGGGAAAGCTGCGATAGCGCGATGACCGGAAGGTCCAGCTCCCGGGCGAGAGCCTTAAGGCCCCGGGAGATCTCCGAGACCTCCTGGACCCGGTTCTCCAGCCCCCGGCCCTGCATCAGTTGGAGGTAGTCGACGACGATCAGCTTGACGTCGTGCTCGGCCTTGAGCCGGCGGGCCTTCATCCGCATCTCCAGCAGCGAGATGCCGGCCGTGTCGTCGATGAAGATGGGCGTCTCGGAGAGGACGCCGAACGCCTCGCTGATCCGCCGCCACTCGAACTCGTCGATGAAGCCGCTCCGCAGCCGCTGGGAGTCGACGGACGCCTCCATGCAGAGGAGGCGCTGCGTGAGCTGCTCGATCGACATCTCCAGGCTGAAGATGGCGACGGACTGCTTGAACCGGACGGCGGTGTTCCGGGCGAGGGAGATGGCGAACGACGTCTTCCCGACGGTCGGCCGGCCGGCGACGATGACCAGGTCGGAGGGGTGGAGCCCGCCGGTGAGCTGGTCGAGGTCGTGGAAGCCGGTCGGCACGCCGACAATCTCGCCCTTGTGCTGGTGGAGGTAGTCGATCTGGTCGAAGTAGTCGCGGAGGGCGTCTCGCAGCGAGGTGAAGTCCTGGGAGACCCGGCGCTGCGAGACGGCGAAGAGCGCCTGCTCGGCGGCATCGAGGGCGGTGTCGACGTCGCTGGGGTTCTCGTACCCGATGGCGGCGATCCTGCCCGCGGCTTCGATCAGCCGGCGCATGATGGCGCAGCGCTCGACGATGTGGGCGTAGTGCTCGACGTGGACGGCGGTGGGCACCGCGTTGATCAGCGAGGTCAGGTAGGCCGGCCCGCCGACCTCCTCGAGCTGGCCTCGGCGGGCCAACTCGTCGCAGAGGGTGACGAAGTCGCCCGGCTCGCGCCGCTCGTGGAGGTCGAGCCGGGCGGCGTAGATTGCCGCGTTGCGCTCCCGGTAGAAGTCGGCCGGCTTCAGGAAGGGCGCGACCCGCGAGACGGCCTCGACGTCGATGAGGAGCGCGCCCAGAACGGCCTCTTCGGCCTCGACGTTGGAGGGAACGCTCTTCTCGATGCTCATTTGCCCTCGGCCAGGACGTCGAGCTGCCTGCGTGGCAGCCCAGCCGTGCGCCGCCACGGCACGCCGTGTGACGACCGTGCAGTGGCGTGAGACGCCTCGCCCAATTGTAGCACGGCGTGCTACCGTTTGCCTGCCTTGGGGCTTAAACGTGCATCAGAGATGGCTAGCCTGTCGCCTCCTCCTCGCGCTCGACGACGACGGTGACTTTGGGCTCGACGCCGTGGGCGAGGTGGATCGTCACTTTATAAGTGCCCAGGTGGCGGATTGGCTCCTCCAGCTCGACGTGCCGCTTGTCGATGGGGTGGCCCAACTGCTTCTGTAGCTCCTCGGCGATGTCGGCGGCGGTGATCGACCCGTACAGCCGGTGCTGCTCGCCCACCTTGACGCGGAAGGTGAGCTGGGTCTGGTCGATCCGCTCGGCGAGGCTTCGGTTCTCGGCGGAGACCCGGGCCTGGCGCCGGGCCTGCGCCTCGCGCTGCTGGGCCACGCGCTTCATCGTGGCTTCGGTGGCCGGGGCCGCCAGTTTCTGGGGCGCCAGATAGTTGCGGTAGTAGCCTTCGGCGACGTCTTTCACGTCTCCGGCGTGGCCGACTCCCTTGACGTCTTGAAGCAGAAGCGCCTTCACCGGGATGCCTCCTCTTTAGGCTGCTCTACGCTGCCACACGGTCGGAGGCAAGCTCCTCATCGACCAGGGGCGTTAGCTCGCGTAGGCTCCGGATTCGCCGACAGTCCAGCTCTGTCACGATGTCGTAGCGATCCAGGAGCACCGGGGTGATGCCGGCGGCCCGGGCGCCGAGCACGTCCGCCAGGTAGAGGTCGCCGACGTGCCAGACCTCGTCGGGTGAGAGGCCGAGCCGATCGAGGGCCCGGTCGAAGATGGAGGGGTCTGGCTTCTCGGCGCGGACGGTCGCCGATCCGACGACGGCGTCCAACTGCTCGATGAGTCCGAGCTCGCGGCAGCGGTGGACCAGGTCGTGGTCCCAGTTGGAGACGACGGCCAGGCGCAACCCCCTTGCTCGGAGGGCGCGCAGCGTCGGGCGGACGTCGGGGAAGAGCACGAAGCGGCGCGAGATGCTGCGGAAGGCGGCCTGAACGTCGGCGACGGTGAGGTCCGGGCGACCGCCGAGGCCGAGGCTCGTCAGGAGCGTTCGGTCGAACTCGTCCACCAGAGCGTCTTTCTCCTGAGCGATCCCGAGCCTGGGCCGGGCCAGGGCCAGGACGTAGTAGCGGCTGTTGGCGGCGAGTCGGGCGCGATGGACGTCGGCCTCGGAGACCGAGATGCCTCTCTGCCGCAAGAGGCGCCGGAGTATCCGGTGGCCGGCGGGAGACTGGTAGGCGAGAGTGTCGCCCATGTCCAGGAAGATGGCCTTGAGGGGTGCCAAGCTCACCTCCACGTTCCTCGCTAGAGTATACACCATCATCACATCTGATACCACGGCCCTACTGGCACGATTGGCGCCAGGCCCGGGACGATCTGAACGACCTGACCCTCGCGGCGAAGAACGTCTCGCACTACCCGATGCCGGAGCTTCGCTTGCTCGGGGCAGCGGGATGACCGGGTAACCTAGACAAAAGGGGGTTGACGGCCTCTGGCACAAATGCCAGGAGTAGGGTCGTGGGCCAAAGCCCCTGGTTGACTTGGGACGGCGTGCTCAGACGCTGGGGCCTGCGCGCCGAGGCGGCAACGACACCCCGGGGACCCTCCCGAAGGTCAGCGGCTCAGGACTTGGGGCAGCGGCCGTAGGGACGAGAGGGCTTCAGTGGAGCCGACAGTGGGATTCGAAGCAGGTGTTCTACACACTCGGTTGCCATTCCGTTGCCAAGCGTTGCCAGGCCCTCGCCGTACCACGCGACCGAGAGGGGTTGCCCCCAGGCGCAGGGTTCGATGGTCGCTCGCTCCTCGGGATGGCCCTGTACGACCTTCTTGTGACGCATCACGGCTGCCTCTCGCCTTCGGCCGGCCCCGTCGCCAGGACGTACACCCGCGGCGCATGCTGGACGGCGACACCGTGGCGCTTGACTTCGTGCCCGGCAGTCTGCCGGGACAGCCGGCTCATCTTCTCGTGGTAGGGCAGGGACTCGGCCGCGTCAGTGTGCCCCCTCCGGTTGGCTGTCCGGCTGCCGCGGTCGGCAGATAGCCACACCTCGCATAGAACGCGGTTGGCCTCGCCCGGCTTGAGCGTCTCCTTCTCCTCAAGTGCCGCAGCAAGAGCCTGTACCCGGTCCCATCGTCTCGGGACACTGACCAAGCCACGGGCGCGAAGCCTGAGCCATTGCAGCACGGCGTCCAGCTCTTCGGCATCCGCGAGGAAAGCGCCAAGCTGGAGGGCCTGGTGCCAGTCTGAGTCCGCGCCCTCGGGGTTGTCTACACCAGTTGCCAGTGCCTCAACCTCGCGGCCGGCCAAGAGGATTACGATCTCCCGGAGAATGCGCCCCTCAGTGATCACCGCAAGGATATGCCCCGGCGTTGTTCCGAAGGGTCCGTACTTCGGCGATTCCTCCAACCACGCGGCAATGATGTGACTCGTGGGGCCAAAGGCCGGTTGGCCATGAGGGCACTTGAGCACGATTCGCGATGGACATCTCGGGATGGTCGCCACCAATAGCATCGGCCAGGGTGATACCCGTGAGGCCGGACCGGCCGTAATCGCCAAGCAGGGCGGCACGATCACCTTCGCTCACCGCTTCATCAAGTGGCCGGGGTCCGCCAACGTGGAGGCGAACCTGGTGACGGTGCGCCGGGGGCCTGGCCTGGTCGGCGCGTCCTGGACGGGCAAGCCGTTACGTTGATCTCGTCGCGACTCGATGCGGAACCGGAGGCGGAGCCGAAGCTACTGCGCGATAACGAGGGCAAGGCCTTCCAAGGATCCGTCCTGCAAGGCATCGGCCTTGTGCTCGAACGTGAGGAGGCCGAGCGTCTCATCGCTGAGGACCGTCGGAACCGAGACTGCCTGCTTCCGTACCTCACTGGCGAGGACGTGAACGCCCGACCTGACCAGTCGCCCAGCCGGTGGGTGGTCTGCTTCTTCGATTGGTCCCTGGACCAAGCGGTGCGGTACCCGGATCTACTGGGGATCATTGAGCAACGAGTCAAGCCGGAACGGGACAGGGTGAAGGAGAAACTCGAGCGGGAGAGATGGTGGTTGTTCACCCGGTACCGGGTGCATATGCGCCAGGCCATCGCCCACCTGCAGCGGGTGCTCATTACGCAGCCGTGTGAGCGAACTTCATATGCTTTCGTTCGTGCCCAAGGGGTGTGTCTTCGGTGATGCTCTTGTCGTTTTCGCTTTCGACGACGACTACCACTTCGCCCTGCTCCAGTCGAGACTGCACGAGGTGTGGGTGCGGCGCAACGCTTCCACCATGCGAACTGACATCCGCTACACGCCCAGCGATTGCTTCGACAACTTCCCGCTCCTGCAGGCGCCAGACTCGCGAGACCAAGGGTGGGCTGGCAACGTCGGCGCCGAGTACCACGGGCACCGGCGCCAGATGATGCTCGACCGCGACTTGGGGCTGACGAAGACCTGCAACCTCTTCCGCGCCCCGGACTGCCAGGACGCCGATGTCCGGCGGCTCCGCGAGCTGCACGCCGAACTGGACCGGGCCATCCTCGCCTGCTACGGCTGGCGGGAGCTCGACCCCGGCCACGGCTTCCATCAACAAAACGAGGGGGGACAGACGCGCTACACCATCTCGCCGCAGGCACGGCGCGAGGTGCTGCGGCGGCTGCTCGAGCTGAACCCGGAGGTCGCGGAAGAGGGGCCGCTGGAGCACGAGAGGCGCGAAAGCTGAGAGCGAAACGCGCAAAAGGGCCGGCGGCTTTCGCGGCGTCTTCGCGCCGTTTCGCGAGCTTCGCGATCCAGACGTCCTCGCGGGAGATGCGGAGATGCCAGGTTCGCGTCCGATGTCCGGCCGTGCCTTCGAGCCGCTGTCGCACGAGCTGCTCGGCGCGTGCGTCGACGTGCAGCGGCAACTCGGCCGGCACTGCATGGAGGTCGACTACCAGCGGGCTCTGGAACTCGCGCTGGGCAAGCGGGGGCTCGCGTTCGAGCGTGAGGTGGAGGTCCCGAGCGCCTATGACGGGGTGGTGGTCACGAAGCGGCGAGTGGACTTCGTCGTCCGGGACGCCGGGGGCGAGCTGCTGCTGGAGACGAAGGCGCGGAGCGTCATGCTGCCGGGGGACGCCGAGCAGTGCCTGCTCTACCTCTACCAGGGCGACTACCGGCTCTGCCTGCTGGTCAACTTCGGCGAGACGCCGCTGGGCATCAAGCGCTTGGTCAACACCAGACCACCCGGGCGTTGACTGGTGGTACTATTCTTGCGGAGCAGCCAGACGTTGAGCCAGCTCGACAACCTCATCACCCGGATCCGCGCCCGGCCCCCCGAGGCCGACTTCGCCGACGTCCGGGCCCTGTTGGAAGCGTTCGGCTGGACCCTGAAGGGCGGCAAGGGCAGCTACAACGCGTTTCGCAGGCCCCGGGCACCGGACCATCATCGTGCCGACGGTCTCAGGGCGGAAGGTGAAGAGGGAGTACCTCGACCAGGTCTGCAAGCTGCTGGGCCTAGCGCGGGTATTGTGCAACCAGAGGGCAGATCGTTCATGGCGAGGCGATTCTGACAGGCTGGTCGATCTGCACGGCTAGCTGGCGAGCGACTCATCAGGTGTTGGACCTTGAAGACCCCCTTCGACTCTTTGCTGCCAGCCTCGATTCGATCAGCCAGGTGACGTTCGGCCCGCTGGCAAAGCCGGCGTCCACACGCAAGATGCAGATGGGCGGACCAGGGTTCGTGGCGCTATCGGCTTCCAGTTGGCCCAGCCAGCGCCCCAGAGCGTCCATCCCCTGACATAGCGCCGCCGCCTGGCGCCGATGAGCAGCCAGCACGCTCTGGGCATCGACCGTCTGACGCACCACGGGCAGGTGTTCTATCTGAAGGGACCGCCGTGGCGGGTTAGAGGCCACACCACCGAGGAGGCGACGGCAACCGAACCGGAGGCGTCGGCGTGAGGTGGCCTACTCTTGTCCCGGCCGGTGGCCTACTTGACAACCGGCGTTTACACTGCCCAGAGCCGGCAGCCAATCTCGCCAACTTGCCGGCAGATAAACCCGCCCGCAACACCGGAATCGTGCGACGAGCGCGAGCCCTTCCTTGACTTTCCCCTCTGGCATGGTATCCTAGTGGTTGATGACTCCCAGGAGGTAAGGGTGAGCTCTATCGTCAAGAAGCGCCGCAAGGCGATGAACAAGCACAAGCACCGCAAGCGCCTCCGCCGCGAGCGCTGGCAGCGCCGCCACGGCTAGCGCCCAACCCGCTCCGCCGTGGCCCGCGGCGGGGTCGAGCCGCCTCCGCCTCACAAGGCGGCCCCACGACAGCGCCGGCCTCCAGTCGACCGCCATTGCGATCAGCCCGCGGTCCAGCCTTCGGACAGGCGACAACTGCCCGAGGGCTCGGCTCGGACTCATAGCGCCCGATAGTGCCGGCCGCAGAGGAGAGGTCATCGGGCGACATCCCCAACCACCCGGCCCGGTGGAGCGCTAGCCCCGACCGGCCGCCTCCCAGGCGGCTCGCGTGAAGGCCACGGCCTGTCGGAAGCCGGCCTTTCCGGTCCGGCTCGCCTCCTCAATCGACAGCCAGCCGTCGTAGCCCTGTCGCCGCAGGCGCGCCAGCACCTCCCCGATGGGAGTTATCCCCGTGCCGACCGGCACGAACTCGAACGCCCCCGTGCGCCGCACGTCGTTGACGTGCACGTAGGCGACGAGCCCGCGCACCCGCTCGAAGAGGTCCAGCGCGTCCTCGTCGGCGACGAGAGGGTTGGCCGTGTCGAACTGCACGCCCACGGACGTGCCCCGCAGCCCCTCCAGTATCCGGAGGAAGACCTCGCCGCGCATCGCGAAGTCGAAGTAGGTCCAGACGAAGGCCTTGGTGTGGTTCTCGATGACCACCCGCAGGCCCAGACGGTCGGCCTCCTCGGCGACGCGCCGGATGGCCTCGACGACCCAGGCGACTCCCCGGGCTTCGTCCACCTCCGGCCGCGCCTGCCCGGCGAGCGCCCGGATCGTGGCGGCGCCCAGCTCCCGGGCCGTCCGGAGGTTCTGGAGCATCGCGCCCACCTCGCCCTCTCGCGCCGCCGGATCGGGCTGCGTGAAGTCCGAGTAGCAGGTGAAGCTGCTGACGGCGAGCCCGTTGGCCTCCGCCAGCCGGCGGAACTCGGCGGGCGTCGCCTGGCCGCGTGGCTGGACCAGGACCGGACTGCACTCGACGCCGTCCAGGCCCAGCTCGGCCGCGAAGCTCATCCA
>Ga0315280_10005884_pt1 | contig 17230 bp, 13 predicted proteins | sample YL17G06_40_MG_FD_203697 | JGI IMG/M metagenome (GOLD analysis project Ga0315280, IMG submission 203697) | Sediment microbial communities from Yellowstone Lake, YNP, Wyoming, USA - YL17G06_40 | ecosystem: Environmental > Aquatic > Freshwater > Lake > Sediment | place: USA: Wyoming | collected...
ACGAGACAACCGTCAGCGAGGAGGAGAGGGTCGAGGTCGCATGAGCTAAGTGGCTTCGGGCTACGCCCTTCGCCACTTAGCTCACCAAGGAAATGCGAATTTACAGAACTTTCAGGACTTGACTGCAGAGTTCGGTCTATCCACCTGAAATCACAAGGAAAAGAATGGTAGGCCCGGAGGGATTCGAACCCCCGACCCACGGTTTAGGAAACCTAATGGCCGTGCTGACTGGTGTTGAAGACTTGCCACTCTACTATATCCGTCAACAGGTTACAAGACTGGTGATTACACCCATTCGGCTTGTATTTCACCCGATTTGAACAAAGAACTACTGCAGATTTACTACAGTTCATTTGGCAGGAGTTGCCGAGGCCTAAGCCTTCTAGAACCAACCCGCAAAGGGATAGTAGGGAGCATACAGGTGCAGGAAAAGAGGTCAGGTGGGAAGGCTTTTGCCGCAATCTTGGTAGGTTTGAGATCGGCGAAGTCCTGCGTCCCAAGACATGACAACCGGCCGTGATAGGCACACAGCCGGCTTGGGGAAGGAGAGAGATGCACAGGAGATGCGTTCTTGCAGTTTGTGGGTGGGAAGCTAGGTGATGGCACCGGCTCCACCCAGACTATCCCGCTACATATTTAGGAGCTAGAGTGGCAAGCTGCAGCTCAGTTGATTTCGCTAGTCTGAATTGGCCCCTTTTGATCGTCTGAATTGGCCCCACCGTGAAGGTCGAGCCGACTACTCTGTCGTGGGCGAAGCCCAGGACGGAGGGGCCGGTGGATTGGAGAGCCAAGGTGGAGCTGTTCGAACAGATCAGGCGAGAGTACGAGCACGGCGAGGGGACGATTCGCGGCGTAGCCCGCCAGTTTGGGGTACACCGGCGGATGGTCCGGGAAGCCTTGGGGAGCGCGCTGCCGGCGAGGAGGAAGCGACCGGAACGGGCGTGTCCGAAGCTCGGGCCGGTGAGGGAGTTCATCGACGCCATCCTGGAGGGCGACCGGAAGGCCCCGCGCAAGCAGCGGCATACAGCCCATCGGATCTATCAACGCCTGAGGGTAGAGTTGCCCCGATGCGACGTCTCGGAGTCCACGGTGCGGCGTTATGTGAGAAGACGGAAGCGCGAGATGGGATGGGCGGCGCGGGAGACCTTCGTGCCCCAGAGCTACGACTGGGGCTCGGAAGCGCAAGCGGACTGGTATGAAGCGGAAGCGGAGTTGGAAGGTGAGCGGTGCACCCTGCAAGTCTTCAGCCTGCGCAGCATGGCCAGTGGAGGAGCGTTTCATCGGGCTTACCGGCGAGCCACGCAGCAGGCTTTTCTGGAGGCGCAGGAGTTGGCGTTTGGCTATTTCGGCGGGGTGTTTCGGCAAGTCCGGTACGACAACCTGAAGAGCGCGGTGAAGAAGATTCTGCGGGGATACCAACGGGAAGAGACGGCACGTTTCATCGCCTTCCGATCGCATTGGGGCTTTGCGGCCGAGTTCTGCAACCCGGGACGCGGGAACGAGAAAGGGGGCGTGGAAGGAGAGGTCGGGTACTTTCGGCGGAACCACTGGACCCCCGTGCCTCAAGCCCGAAGCTTGGACAAGTTGAATCAGTTTTTAGAAGCGGCCTGTCGCCAGGACGAAGCGCGCCACATCCAGGGACGTGAACATTGTGTGGGGACAGCGATGGCCATGGAGAGAGAGCACCTGTTACCGCTGCCGATGGAAGGCTTCGAGTTGGCGGAGACCAGCTTTCCGGTGGTGGATACGAAGGGATGCGTGAAGGTGCGCACGAACTGGTACTCGGTCCCCGTGAAGGCCGGAACCGCCGTCCAGGTCAAGGTGCAGCCCGCCACCATCGAAGTGTGGCAGGAAGGCGAATGTGTGGCTCGACACGAGCGTTGCTACGAGCGCGGGCAGCAGATTCTGAATCTGGAACATTACCTGGAGGTACTGGAGCGGAAGCCGGGAGCTCTGGCGGGATCCACCCCACTGGCGCAATGGCGGGAGCAAGGACGCTGGCCCGCCAGCTATGACCGGCTCTGGCAGGAGTTGATGCAGAGGCAGGGGAAACCGGAGGGGACGCGGCAGATGATCCGGTTGCTGCAGTTGGGCAAGGCGCAGGGCTACGAGAAGCTGCAGTCGGCGGCGGAGTCCGCCCGGGCTTTGGGTTGCTGGGATGAAGCGGCCGTGCGTTACCTGCTCATGACCGAACCCGAGGGCCGCCCACCCCGGGAAGCCATCGCGGTGGGCTGGTTAGGCCGCTATGAGCGGCCACTGCTGGTGATGAACGCGTACGATCAGTTGCTGGCGGCGGAGGTGGAGCGATGAGCAGCCCCAAGGCCGGACTCCAAGCCACCGCCATCCAGCAACAATGCAAGCTCCTGCGCCTGCCGGCGGTGGGGTCGCAGTGTGCGGGTTTAGCCGAGCAGGCGGTGAAGGAGAAGCAGAGCCATCTCGATTACCTGGAAGCTTTGCTGGCCACAGAGTTGGACGAGCGCGAACGCAATACCGTGGCGCGACGGCTGCGGGACGCGCATCTGCCGCGGATGAAGACGCTAGAGGAGTTCGACTTCTCGCAATCGCCGAAGATCTCGGCGGCCGAGATCCGGGCCCTGGCCGAGGGCGGATACATCGAGCGGGCCGAACCGATCCTCCTCATTGGAGACTGCGGGACGGGGAAGACCCACCTTATGACGGGGCTGTGTGTGGCGGCCTGCCGGCAGAAGCGACGGGTGCGATTTACCACCACGGCGGGATTAGTCAATGAGTTGGTGGAAGCCAAGCATCAACTGCAGCTGCGCAGAGTGATGGCGCGCTGGTCGCGCTATGAACTGATCGCCATCGACGAGGTGGGTTACGTGCCGCTGGCCGACCTGGGAGCCGAGTTTCTGTTCCAGGTGATCGCGGACCGCGCCGAGAAAGCGGCGGTGATCATGACCACCAATCTGCCGTTCTCGGAATGGACGCAGGTCATCCCGAACGCCCGGCTCTGCAAGGCCCTGCTGGACCGGGTCACGGACCAGGCTCATATCATTGAGACCGGGGCCGACTCATATCGTTTTCGGAGAACCCTGGAGAAGCGGCAGAAGAAGAAATCCTGACCACGGGCGGCGGCGCTCCTCCGCTCCGGCTGTCGCTTCGCCCTAAACGCTCCGCCCTCCGGGCTCCGCAAGGCATCGCACCAGCCGGAGCGGAAAGAAAAAGCAAAGCACCAAGAACAACCCTCAACCCCGGGAGAAAAAAGAAGGAAGCAGGGAGAGGCAACACAGAGAATCAATAACTTAGGTGGGGCCAAATCAGACGATCAAAAGGGGCCAAACCAGGTTGACAAAGCCACTCAGTCCCATAGTGAGTCACTTGGGGGTAGGATCAAAGACTAAAGACCTTCACGTGCGGGCCACACCGTACGTAGTGCGGGCTTCTCTGATATAATTCTGGCCCGACGGATAGTATAGTGGCCAACAATAGAACCCATGAGTTATTGCGGCTCGTGCTGTCCCTTTGTCACCGCGTGCAACTAGACTAGCCTCGGCGGCATGGGTGAGGGCGCGAGCTGGTTTGCGCTCAAGTAACGGGGCACCAAGGCCACCCCAGAGAGACGTGCAGTGAACGGAAAAAGGAGACCAACGAAATCCGGCCATTTTCCGCAAACACCTTGGGTAGCGTTGGATGCATTACAGGCCGCGCAAGGCCGTGACGACCTTGAGATTCTGAATCTACTGGCTGCAAAATACTGGTCGCCATTGTATCAGTTTGTCTTAGCGCAGGGCGGCACGGAAGTGGACGCGATGGATTCTGTGCAGGATTTCTTCGCATTCGCCCTGCAAACTCGTCTCTTCCAAAAGGCGGATCGGCGGCGTGGTCGTTTCAGGTCTTTCTTGCTCGTTTCGCTTGCCAATTTCTTGCACAACACACGCCGTCGCGAACAGACCCAAAAGCGCAGACCGTCGGCTGGCCTGACCAGTCTGGACACGTTGGTCGATCACGGGTATTTTCATCCGCCAGCACTCGTGAATCGCCATACACCCGAAGAGCTTTTCCATCGGACCTGGCTGCAAGGGGTCATCGCTAACGCGTTGCGGGCGTTGGAGCAGGAGTGTCGGGGCACCGGCAAAGAAACCCACTTGCGGTTGTTTCAGGCGCGGGTCGTTGGCCCAGTGTTGCAGGGCGAGCCTCAGCCGTCGTTGGAGACCTTGGCGCATCAGCTTGGCCTAGATTGCAAAGATGTCGCTAATCGCCTCGGCACGGCGAAACGGGCTTTTGCCCGACTACTGACGCAGGAAGTCCGGGCCTACGCCAGTGGTGAGGACGAAGTCTCGCTAGAGCGGACTGAGATCATGGAACTGCTGCGCATCGATTGAAGGCCAACGCAGCAGGCGCATGCTGCGGGTGGATGGGGGAGATATCGGCGCAGATTTCGCGCGTATTGCGGTTAGAAATAGGTAAGGCTGGAGAACGAAACAGAAAGGGACACTATGTCGCTCCTGGTTGAAGGCCAAGTCATTCGCGGGACATACGAGGTGGAACGCATCATTGGTGAGGGGGCGTTTGCAGAAGTTTACCGCGTGAGGCATCGGTTCCTGGGCCGTCAGGCGATGAAGGTTTTCAAGATGGTCGGCATGACCGCCGAGGAAACCGAGCAGATGTTGGGCGAAGCGATCATGCTCTCGCGGATTGGTCACCCCAACATCATCCGAGTCTTCGACGCCAATACCACCGAGACTTCCAAGGGCACCTGTGGCTTCTTCACGATGGAGTACGTCGCCGGCGGGAGTCTGGAGCAGTTCTGGAAATCGCACGGGGCGGCCTTCGTGCCGGTCGAGACGACGGTGGAGGTTATGCGGCAGGTCTGCCGCGGGTTGGCGGTGGCGCACGGGCAGCAGCCGCCGCTGGTGCACCGTGATATCAATCCGCGGAACATCCTCGTCGGATACGACACCGACGGGTTACGGGCGAGGATCTCTGATTTCGGTCTAGCGAAGCGCGCCAACCCGTTGACGTTAATGGTCAGTGGGCGCGGGACGTTGTGTTTCAAACCGCCGGAGGTGGTGCAGGACTGGCAGTCGGATTCCTGCAGCGGCGATGTCTGGGCGCTCGGCTCGACCCTGTACCTGCTGTTGACAGATCGGCTTCCCTACGGTGAGGCCAACGCATCGGATGCACGCGATGAGAGCCGGTTCGTGGGGCCATTGATCCCACCCAGTCGGCTGAACATTCGCGTGAGTGCGTCGCTGGATCGGATCGTGAGTCGCGCATTGGCCATCGAGCCGGCGCAGCGGCACCCGACCGCAAAAGAGCTTCTGGCTGATCTGGAGAGATGGAAGCCTGAAGCAACTGCTTCGGCCAAGGCCTCTCACAGCACCTCTTCATCCGGACTATCCAAGACGGCTTTGGGCGCGCAGACACCGGCCGATGAGAATCTAGCGCAGAAGATGGCCCGGCAGGCATTGGAACTGTCGCGACAGGTAGGCCGCCTGAAGGAGGCGGCGGATTTGATGGAGGAGGCGTTTAACAAGTGGCCTCCGCTGCGTGAGCGGCATGAATACCGACTCAGGCTCTGGCGGCGGGGAATTTCTGGTTGAGGACAAACGGGAGAGGGTTGTGAGCGGACCGAAGGAACCGTGGCATTGGTCTTCGGGTGAGATTGCACGCGACTACCGCGAGTGGCTGAGCCAAGCGCGCCAGTCACGGAATGCATCCCAGGCGCAGGAGGCCTTTCACGAAGGCCATCTTCTGCGCTGGCTTCGATATATTGGGGATGTGGTGTCGTGGGGCCTGGTGGCTCAAGCAAAGTCGTTTGAAGAACTTTCTGGAAAGCAGGCTGGATGCGAGAAAACTGAATTGCGGGTCGTGGATCACCGCCGTGTCAAACTTGCCGCCACCGAAGGAAAACAGGCAGAAGGCGAGAAAGCTGAATTGCGGGAGCCAGAATTTCCCCCGCTGCTGGAGGTCGCGCGGCCAGACTTGTACCGTGCCAATGGTTTTCGGCTGACCGCGTTGCCAGTGGATTCCACAGGGTGGGATTTCGGCAGACGTCAGCAGATGGTGGACATGGCGGAGAAGACAGGCATAGCGCTACCACTCGGCCCAAGTTGTATTTTTCCGCTAGAGGAAGGGAAGGATTCGCACCATGTGCGTGATGCGATTCAGCGGTTGCGGAACCCGGAGTCACGTTTAGTGAGCGAGTTTTTCTGGTTCTGGCCGCACGCGCTGGGTCAGAGCCGCACCGACAAGGCGCTGACGGCGCTGGCGCGAGGGGAGATCGATTACGCCGTGGACATCTGGCACAAGCAGGAGAGCAGCGTAACCGAAAGCTACGTCTCCACGCACAACCTGGCCGTGCTGCGGCATCTGATCGCCTTGGATTGGGAGTGGTCTGCCACCTCCAATCCTTTGACGGACGAGCAGAAGCAGGAAGTGCAGGCATGTTGGGTCAGCGCGTTCCGGCGGTGGAAACTGTTGCTGGAACATGAAGCCTTCTGGAGCCGGCTCACCGCGCGCATCCGCGAGCTAAGCGACCCGCGCCTGACGCCGGGAACCGCTCGGCGGATTCGCAGTTCGCTGCCGCTGATGCTGTTGCTGATCAACGCCCGCTTGGCGGTGCAAGCTGCTGAGCGTGGAAACGCCGCCGAGTCCCAGCGTCACCTTGACGTTCTGTTCGAGGTGATCGGCTTGACAGGCATACAGGCGCGTGTTGCCGATGAGGCACTGCGCCGCGCCTTGGACCCCGTCCGACAAAGGGTCAAGCACATGTGCAAGATGGCGGAAGCCGACGCTGCGGCCGATGCGGTTCGCGCCGACCAAGCGGCCCGGCGCCTGTTGAAGGAAGCTTGCCCCCTGTTGGCAACCGTGGATTGCGTGCTGGCGCCGGGCCACCCTACGAGAGAGGCGCTGCATGACGAAGTGGCCCTGTGTGCGCTGGGCTGCCAGATTAGCTACGGCAACAAGACCGAGGGTTGGAAAACCTCGGTTGAATTGCTGAAACAGGCTTTGCCCATCGCTGTGAGCGAATCTGCGCGCCGCCGCATTGAGGACAACCTTAGAATCGTTCGCAATAACGCTGAAATGGGCAACGACTGGTGTGGCGAAGGTTATTATGATCTGCCGGCACCAATCTTGGAGCTGCTGGAACGAGCGCGGGCGTTGGCCGATCAACGCAAATGGCATGAGGCCATCTCGTCGGTGGAACGGGTGCTACGGGTGCTCGTCGGCGGCGACGCGCCCGTGAACGAGCGCCAGGCGAGCCTGGTGAGCAAATGCCTAGCCTATTGCCTGAATCTACGCGCAGTGGACGGCATCAACGCCGCCCTCCAGGCCTTCGATGAGAACCTTCTGATCATTGATGCCATCAAGGAGCGCCGGGCTCGGGAGAAGCAAATTGGTGTCTTTTATATCGCTCCAGGTCAGGGCTACGCGTCTCGGTGTTGTGCTTGCGATGGCACCATTCCGCCTGCTGGCAGCTACATGCGGTTTACCCAGGGAGAGTTTACGGCGTATCTTTGCCTGAGATGCGGCCAGGAATTGGAGCGTCAACAGGAAGAGCGGAAAAGTCGCTTGCGCCTCGCCACCAACGCCGCTCACCGCGACCTGGAAGAGGCCGTCGGATTAGACCCTGCTAACAAAGGTGCCGAGAAAAATCGCAAAGAGCTGCAGGAACTGTGCTCGAAGGTGTCCATCACACTTGAACCCATCCCCATCGAGACCGTCAGAGTGCCCTGCGACGTAGGCTGTCTAAACCCCAAGTTGCCGCGCAACCGGTGCTTTTTCTGCGGCGCTATGGTGACGGCTGCACCACCTGTCCGGCAGAGTATGGCTTGGAGGAGTTCGGTCCCGTCGGTGCTTGGGCTGACGGCTGCACCACCTGTTGGGCAAAGTCTGGCGTGCCGCCTTGAGATGCACGGCAAACCGCGAACAACGCGCAAAGGCCGGAAGGATTACGTCATTTTCAAACACGGTTATGTTGAGGCCCCACGCTGCGCGGCATGCCACGGAGCACACGGTCGGCAGCGAAAAAGCAAAAGCGTGTTCATTGGTTGTTTGATGGGAGTGATTGCCGGGGTGTTTGGTGCCGGGGAATTGGATAAGGGCAACCTGCATTCGGCGGTGGGCTTGCTGGTGTTCATCTTGGGGCCGGTGGTCGGGTACATTATTGGGTATCTCATTAAGAAGATGGGTCGTCCCAAAGGTCAACGTTCAGAATCGAGCTTGGCCAAATCCGCGGAAGTTCGGGCTCTCTTGGCCCAGGGCTGGAAGATCGGTGGGGCTGCTTAATGCGGACCATATCAGGCATGAGAAACGCCTTGGAGAACATACGTCAGTGGATGTATCCGCCCGAGTTCCGCATCGCAGCGCCGGTTTGGCCAGCGGAGTTCGCCGATACACTGGCGCAACTGGCCCGCGCCTTGGAGCAACGGGCGATGGTTGTGCCAGCGAACCCGGCTAAGCTCGCCGAAGAGAGAAAGCAGCAGCGCATGTTAGCCGACGTCTGCACCGGGTTGTGGCGGGCGCGCCAGAAAATGGTGCACCCCGGCACCGACCGTCCGTTGGAGGAAATGCGCCGCGTCTATCGCCACTTCGAGGCTGCCTGGGACGCGTTTACGCAGGGGGGCGTGGAAGTGCGCGACCACCTCGGCGAGCCGTACTCCGATGGCTCTGGTCTGGACGTCGCCGCCTTCGAGCCGCGTCCGGGCATCACCCGCGAAACCGTGGTGGAAACTATCAAACCGACCATCTGTTTCAACGGGCAGTTGATCCAAACGGGACAGGTGATCGTCGGCACGCCGGAAAAGCCGACAACTGGGACCTGAATGTTGGAGTTCTCGGTGAATACAGTAGATTACGAGGAAGTCGCCTTTTTGGGGCCGGACAATCAGACTCCGATAAGCGGGGAAAGCGGTGTGGTGAGTCGGGGAAGCTGCGGTGGCCGGCAGATCGCGAAGTTCCCGACAGGGGAGTTCGTGACCGCCATCGGCGTCTCTCGCCCTCAGCAATTCATCGCGCCGCGCTACTACAGGAGCGACATCTGTGTCAGCCCGCTACCGGGCGCGCATTTGGAGAGCTAACTGATGGGCCGAGCGACCATAGATTACGCAATTCATCTGGGCGTGAACAACGCCATGATCGCGCTGTTCAACGGGACGGCACCTGAGATCATTAGGAACGAGGAAGGCGCGGAGCGCACACCCTGTGCGGTCTGGATGGACAGGAACGGCCGCCTGCGCGTCGGGAAACTGGCCAAGCAGCGGGTGGAGGATGACTCCGACAACGCCTTCTACGAGTTCAAGCTTCAGATGGGGTCCCCCACCAAGTACACTTTCGCCCGCACCGGCCGCACCATGAAGCCGGAGGACTTGTCAGCCGAGGTGCTCAAGTCGCTGAAGGGCGACGTGCAACGGCTTCGCGGCGAGGAATTACGCGCGGCGGTGATCACCGTGCCGGCGGCGTTCGACCTGCCGCAGTGTGATGCCACGAACAAGGCGGCGCGGTTGGCCGGATTTCAGTTCAGCCCGCTGGTGCAGGAACCGGTCGCGGCGGCGATGGCTTACGGCTTCGACAGCCAGAGCGAGAACGTTTTCTGGCTGGTCTACGACTTCGGTGGCGGGACGTTTGACGCGGCAGTGATCCAGGTGCGCGACGGCGCGATTCAGGTGGTCAATCACGGTGGCGACAGAAATCTGGGCGGCAAGTTATTGGACTGGGAGATCGTCGAGCAGCTATTGATCCCGGCGGTTCAGAAGCAGGCACCCGTACGCGAACTGCGGCGCGGCAACCCCAAGTGCCGGGCGGCCATCGCCAAGCTCAAACTGGCGGCAGAAGAGGCCAAGATCCGGGTGTCTGCGGAAGATTCGGCGGAGATCATCATTGACAGCCTCTGCACGGACGACAGGGGCGAGCCGGTCCGGTTCGAGTATGAGTTGCGCCGTGGCGAGGTGGAACGGCTGGCCGAGCCGTTCATCCTGCGCTCGATTAACGTCGTGCGCGACGTGCTCGCTGAGCAGCGTCTAGAGCCGGAGCACATCGAGAAGGTGCTGCCGGTGGGCGGACCAACGATGATGCCGTACCTGCGGCAGCGGTTGGCGGATCGCACGGAAGGCCTGGGCATTCCGCTGGAGTTCGGGGTGGACCCGCTGACGGTGGTGGCGCCGCCGGCCGCGAATTTGGTGGGGCACACCATTGAGTTTGTGAACGTGACTATGCAGCCGCCCTGGCGCAGCGGCAAGATCGGGTTGTCGCCTGACGGCGGTTTCATGACCAACGTCCAGGCGCAGAAAGGCCCGGAGAACAAGTTCCTGATCGAACTGCGCAACGCCGCGGGTACCAAAGTGCCTACCGTCCCCGAGCACTTCACGTACGTGATCATAGTAGCGAGTAGCGGCCAACCGTTGATCCATTCGATGGGCATTGGTCTGGCTAACAGCAAAATGGAGTTCTGGGTCAGCAAGGGTGAAGCCCTGCCCATCCGCCGCCGCAAAGTGCTGCTCACTGCCACGCGACTGCGGCACGGGTGCGCCGAGGACGTCATTCGTTTTCTGGTACTCGAAGGGAATAGCCTACGCGCTGATCGTAACCGCCTCATCGGATCACTCGAGATCAAAGGTAGCGACGTGAAGCAGGACGTGCCGCCGGGCAGCGAAATCGAGGTGACGCTGGAGATTGACCGCTCGCGGCTTATCCGGGTGAAGGCGTACGTTGCTATGCTGGAAGAGGAATTTGAGAACATTTTGAAGCTGGGTGGTGAGGAGCCTAACCGCGAGCGCCTCCAAATTGATTTCGACAGGGAGAAGGCCCGACTGGAGAGACTTCGCCAGCAGGTGAAGGAGACGCGCGACGCCGATGCTGACAAAGCCCTGTTCCGGATTGACAGCGAACGCGTGTTGCACGACGTCGAGGTTTCGCTTGCCGCCATGACAGAGGACCCTGACGCGGGTCACAAGTGTCAGGACCGTCTCCTCGACCTGAAAGGCGCCCTGGACGAGGTGGACCGCTTGCTGGAGGAAGCGCTCTGTAATCGCAGTCTGCATAGGTTGCTTGGCAGTTCCCCAACGACCCCAACGACAGGAGATCGAAAGCAATGAACCGAACCACAGTTGACTATGGCATTGACTTGGGTACGACCAACAGCGAGATCGCGCTGTTCAGCGGAACGGCACCTGAGATCATCAAGAACAACGACGGCGCTGAGTTTACGCCTTCGGCGGTGTGGGTAGACAAGAACGGTCGCCTGCACGTCGGGAAACTGGCCAAGCAGCGGGTGGAGGATGACTCCGACAACGCCTTCTACGAGTTCAAGCTTCAGATGGGGTCCCCCACCAAGTACACTTTCGCCCGCACCGGCCGCACCATGAAGCCGGAGGACTTGTCAGCCGAGGTGCTCAAGTCGCTGAAGGGCGACGTGCAACGGCTTCGCGGCGAGGAATTACGCGCGGCGGTGATCACCGTGCCGGCGGCGTTCGACCTGCCGCAGTGTGATGCCACGAACAAGGCGGCGCGGTTGGCCGGATTTCAGTTCAGCCCGCTGGTGCAGGAACCGGTCGCGGCGGCGATGGCTTACGGCTTCGACAGCCAGAGCGAGAACGTTTTCTGGCTGGTCTACGACTTCGGTGGCGGGACGTTTGACGCGGCAGTGATCCAGGTGCGCGACGGCGCGATTCAGGTGGTCAATCACGGTGGCGACAGAAATCTGGGCGGCAAGTTATTGGACTGGGAGATCGTCGAGCAGCTATTGATCCCGGCGGTTCAGAAGCAGGCACCCGTACGCGAACTGCGGCGCGGCAACCCCAAGTGCCGGGCGGCCATCGCCAAGCTCAAACTGGCGGCAGAAGAGGCCAAGATCCGGGTGTCTGCGGAAGATTCGGCGGAGATCATCATTGACAGCCTCTGCACGGACGACAGGGGCGAGCCGGTCCGGTTCGAGTATGAGTTGCGCCGTGGCGAGGTGGAACGGCTGGCCGAGCCGTTCATCCTGCGCTCGATTAACGTCGTGCGCGACGTGCTCGCTGAGCAGCGTCTAGAGCCGGAGCACATCGAGAAGGTGCTGCCGGTGGGCGGACCAACGATGATGCCGTACCTGCGGCAGCGGTTGGCGGATCGCACGGAAGGCCTGGGCATTCCGCTGGAGTTCGGGGTGGACCCGCTGACGGTGGTGGCGCGCGGGGCGGCGGTGTTTGCCCGCACGCAGCGGATGCAGGCGGAGCCAATCATCCCCTTGCCGGGCCGGTACGCCGTTGAACTGGAATATAAACCAGCCGGCCCTGACCCGGAACCCCTGGTGGGCGGAAAGGTGGTGGCGCCGCCGGCCGCGAATTTGGCTGGGCACACGATTGAGTTTGTGAACGTGACTATGCAGCCGCCCTGGCGCAGCGGGAAGATCGGGTTGTCGCCTGACGGCGGTTTCATGACCACCGTCCAGGCGCAGAAAGGCCCGGAGAACAAGTTCCTGATCGAACTGCACAACGCCGCGGACAGCAAAGTGCCTACCGTCCCCGAGCACTTCACGTACGTGATCATAGTAGCGAGTAGCGGCCAACCGCTGATCCATTCGATGGGCATTGGGTTGGCCAACAACGAAATGGAGTCCTACTTCAACAAGGGCGAAGCCCTGCCTATCCGCCGCCGCAAAGTGCTGCTCACTGCCGCGCAACTGCGAAGGGGACGGGTGGAGGATGTCGTCCGCGTCCCTGTGATGGAAGGACAGAAAGTGCGGGCAGACCGCAATCATCATATCGGATCACTGGAAATCAAAGGTAGCGACGTGAAGCGGGATGTACCGCCCGGCAGTGAAATCGAGGTGACGTTGGAGATTGACCGCTCGCGGCTTATCCTGGTGAAGGCGTACGTCCCTGTGCTCAACGAGGAATTTGAGAACATGTTGAAGCTGGGTAGTGAGGAGCCCAACCGCGCGCGTCTCCAAATGGATTTCGGCAGGGAGAAGGCCCGACTGGAGAAACTTCGCCAGCAGGTGAAGGAGACGCGCGACGCCGAGGCTGACAAAGCGTTGTTCCGGATTGACGGGGAACGCATGTTGCACGACGTCGAGGTATCCCTTGCCGCCATGACAGAGGATCCTGACGCGGGGCAGAAGTGTCAGGACCGTCTCCTCGACCTGAAAGGCGCCCTGGACGAGGTGGAGGACAAGCTTGCATGGCCAGCACTGGTGGCCAGCGCCAGGAAAGAGGTCGAGGTCGAGCGCAATATCGTTAACGATGCAACCTTCAAGGCTACGCACGAAGAGAAAGAGCAGTTCGCCATGCTGGAACGCGAAACCCGTGCGGCCATTGGCGAACGCGATCCCGACTTGTTGCGCCGCAAGGTGCAGGAGATGGACCGGCTCGGCGCAATCATCGTTCTCCGCCACCCGGGTTGGTGGCTTGCTCAATTCGAGCGATTCGAGAAAGAGCAATGCAAGGTGACCGACGCGGCGCGGGCCGCCGAGTACATCGCGCAAGGCCGTCGCGCCGTCAACGATAACGACGCCGAGCGACTAAAGGCCGCAGTGCGCCAACTGTTTAGCCTGCTGCCTCCCGATGACGCGGATCGGCAGCGTTTCTCGGACGTGATGCGGTCAGCGTAAAGAACCCCCGGCCATGAACGACACATCCCAACTCGCAAGGGGCGCCGGTCATACTGGCGACAGCGTCGCCTCACTCGGAGGCCTACTTCAGCAGGCCCTGTTGAGCAAAGCGGCGGAACTGGCTCGCAAAGGGCGCCACGCAGAAGCCGCGCAATTGCTGGCGGATGCGCTGACCGATAGGGGGGAGGCGGCCGTCGCCGTCCTTGAACTGCTGGCGCGCATCTACGCGCAGCAGGGCAAGTTCGCCGAGGCTGAAAGACTCTGGACACAAGTCCTCACGCTCAATCCGTCACACGAGGTTTCGCGCCGTGGGTTAGACCGCATCGCGCGCATCCACCGCCGTCGTAGCCGCCCGCTCATCGTTGCCTTCTTTGCAGGCGTGGTACTTGCGAGCACGCTGGCGGGAACGAGTTGGTTGTTAGTGCGTTCCGGCAAGGGCCTGCACGACCTGCAGACTTCGGCGCAGGAAGCGAAGGCGGCTATGGCCCGGCTGGTCGCTGCACAACAGGACCACACGCGTCGAGTTCAACAGCTTGAGGCTATTACCAAGACTATCGCTGCCGAACAACGCAGATCTGCCGCGCGGCTATCAGCACTGGGGACTACTCTTTCCGAGCTCTCCGCAATGCAGGAGGCTACGATGCGCCAATTGGGCCCGCGCGCGTCCATGGCAGTGTCTGGGCAGGCGAACAAGCCAAGTGATTCAGGACCGAACCTGATGTTGCACGTGCCGGGGGTCTCCGTGCAAACCAAACATGTGGAAACGCTGCTTGTTTTCGAGGAAGGGCTGTTTCCCCGCGGCGCGGAACTGAGTACGGAGGCAAAGAAACGGCTGAGAAGGTTGGCACATGAGCTGGAGCCATATGTCGGCCTAATCGTCGTGAGGATAGTCGGTCATACCGATAACCAGCCGCCGTTGTCGGCCCGAAGATATCCTGACGACATAGCCCTAGGCCTGCGTCGCGCTGTGGTCGTGGAGGAGTACATGCGGCGTGAGTCACACTTGCCCCCTAGCATGTTTGCCGTGGCAACACAGGGCAAAGACGGAGCACCGTTTCCAAATGACACACGCGAGAACCGCTCCCGCAACCGCACGGTGGTGCTACACGTGACGGCCCTGAGCACAATGGGGACTGGAACGCCATGAGCGGCATGCAACTCCACTCTTCGGTGTCCATCGCTTGGGCGATTGCGAACCGAGACGCCTGCCGCGCCCGGTCGGCGGTGATTGAACCAGCGCATTTCCTCTTGGCGATTCTGAAACTGATTGATGATGCCTTTCAACAGGATGTGGAACCGCTGCGATTGCCCGCGAACACGCTGGCTGAGTTAAAAGAACTGATCTCGCCCGCACGCCAGCTCACCGGCTTGACGGACGTGGAAATCACCGCCGCGCGGCGCGGGTTACTCCGCGCGCTGCACGCGAACGAAGCACCGTGGGAACCGCGCATGTTGCACCGTTCCGACGGCGCCCGCCGCTTGTTTGCGGAGGCTCTGGAACGAGCGGCAGACACCGGCGCTGACCGGTTGACGATTGTGCACTTGTTGGCTTGTCTCCTGGAGAATCTGCCGGCCGTGGCCGCGCCGTTTCTTCATCGGGGCGAACATACGGGCGCGGGGACGGAACCACAGCAGGCCCTGACCTCGCCGCTGCCACCGGCTTCGGTGTTGGGCGAGTTGGGGCGAGACCTGACGGCGCTGGCCAAGGCCGGCCGGCTGCCGCTTGTGGTTGGACGCAAGAAAGAGATGACTGCCGTGGCGCGCCATCTGCAGCGCACTTCGAAGCGGAATGTATTGCTGATCGGCGAGGCAGGTGTTGGCAAGACGGCGATCGTGGAGGGTTTGGCGCAGCGGATTGCGCAGGAAGACGCGCCTGAGTTCCTCAGATTGCTCCGCATCATTCAGCTCAGCGTCGCGGACCTGATCTCGGGCGCTAAATACCGTGGGGACATGGAGCGACGCTTAAAACACATTCTCCAAGAGGCGACCGCTAATCCCAACATTGTGCTCTTCATTGACGAGATTCACCTCGTCATGAAAGCAGGCACAGGCGGGGAGGCGCCGTTGGACGTTGCCAACATTCTCAAGCCCGCGCTGGCGCGTGACGATTTCCGTTGCATCGGGGCAACCACAACCGAAGAGTACGAGAGGTATATCAAAGGTGAAGCGGCGTTTGCGCGCCGGTTCCAACTAGTACGCGTCGCCGAGCCCTCGCCAGCGGACGCGCTGTCCATGTGCCAGCAGTGGGCGCGGCGCATCGAACAGTGGCAGCAGGTGGTATTCGCTCCCGAAGCGGTCGAAGCCGCCGTCACGCTCTCTGCCAATCTGATTCGGGCGCGCGCGCTGCCGGACAAGGCGATTGACCTGCTAGAGAACGCGGCCGCATATGTCAAGGTCTCGTCGCTGTCGTTTCGCCACGCGTTACCCGCAAAAGAACTGCCCCACATTGGTCGCGCCGAGATCGAAGCCGTGTTGCGCGAGCAGTACGGCATCACCGCGGCCGCCGCCGGGGTGTTCGATGCGGATCACGTGCGGGCAGCACTGTGCGCGGAACTGGTGGGACAGGACGCCACCGTAGAAGCCATTGTGGAAACGCTAGCGTCGCTAGTGCTTCGCGGAGAAGCAGTGGTGCGACCGTTGGGCGTGTTGTTGTTCGCGGGGCCAAGCGGTGTAGGTAAGACGCTGGCCGCTGAGTGTCTGGCCCGTGCGCTGTTTGAGGACGAACGCGCGTTGGGCCGGTTCAACATGAGCGAGTACAAAGAGCGGCACGAACTCGCCCGCTTGATCGGTGCCCCACCCGGGTTTATCGGTCACGAGCAGCCGGGGGCGCTGTTCCGTTTTGTGGAAGCACACCCGCAGGGCTTGATCCTGCTGGACGAAATGGAGAAGGCCCACGCCGAAATCCAGGACTACTTCCTGCAGGTTTTTGACAAAGCCGAAGCCCGCGACTCACGGGGACGCGTCGTCGATTTTCGCCGGCATCTGTTCGTGTTAACGTGCAACTGCGAAGGCCCAGCGGGCGGCGGTGCCGTAGGGTTCCGAGAACCTGCAACGCGTCCTGAAGACGACTCCGGGGTGACTCTGCACGGGGCGCTGGTCCGTTATTTCCGACATGAATTCATCGATCGCCTTGACCGGGTAGTCTCGTTTCGCGCCCTTGGTCTGGCTGATTATCGGATGTTGCTAGAACGCCACCTTTCTGGCATTGCGTCGCGGTTCGCCATAAAGTTGGAGGTTACGGAAACGGTCAAGGACCATTTATGCGCGCATTGGGCTGCGCCCCGGGGGGGTGCTCGTGGCTTCCTCACTCTATTGGAGCGGCAGCTGCTGCTTCCGCTGCAACAGCACCTGAGGTCCCACTCGCAAACCAAATCAATTAGAATCTCCCTCGAGGGCGGGATACCCGTATTGTCATGAACATCATGAACCAGATGTCGGAAACAAACAGAAGCAAGGTGGCAGGATGGAACCAGATTTCATCGAGGAACTAAAGAGGAAGGCTGAACATGGAGACGCCAATGCGCAGTGTGACCTCGGCTTAAGATACGCCAAAGGGGTTGAGTCCGTAAACTTCTGTAAATAGCCGGCTCGGTTTTTGGGGGGGGCGAGCCGCCAGCATTTCCTTAGAATGGTTTGATCGAAAGAACCCACCGAAGGAGGTGCTGAATGGCTCGCCAG
>Ga0315280_10005885_pt1 | contig 17229 bp, 13 predicted proteins | sample YL17G06_40_MG_FD_203697 | JGI IMG/M metagenome (GOLD analysis project Ga0315280, IMG submission 203697) | Sediment microbial communities from Yellowstone Lake, YNP, Wyoming, USA - YL17G06_40 | ecosystem: Environmental > Aquatic > Freshwater > Lake > Sediment | place: USA: Wyoming | collected...
CATCCAAAACCCGTGTCAGAAGTGAAAAAATTTCTTTCAATTCCTCTGATTTTGCTCCGAACAATGTACTAAGATCTGGAGTTATGAGCGCTTTATCCTTGATTCTTGGCAATAAATCTATTTTCTTTAGTTCCACCTCAGTTTTTTGGGCAACATGAGATACGAAGGCTTTCGGAGTAAATTTATCCGTAGCATGCGAGAGTGGAAATCCCCTGAAAAAATCTAAAGTGGTTGTTTTTCCACTGCCCGGGACACCTTGCAAGACTAAAGCGAGCGGTTGAGCATCCTCTATTAATAAAACAGCAATTGTGGATGCGCATGCTTCGGCGTAAGGCCATAAGTGTGGGAAGTTCTTCATGACCGTCTTGCGCCAATCTTCAAATGTTATCGGTTCGCCTACGTCTACCCACACTTTTGCATTTGGGCTGAAAAACGGGCAATTCTCTCTGTCACATAAATCCATGAGTGCCTCAGATGAACACCCTACGCTGTATCTTTTATCTTGAACACCTTTAATCGCCGAGTTTACAATGGACTCAATTTCGTCACCTTTTGGGAAGGGCTCAGGTTCTTGCTCGCAATGTTTTGCAAATTCATAGCCTATTTTGATAATATCCTGTTCGTTTAACCCTTTAGTTGCGTAATAGACAGTGAGTTGAAAAAGAAACGAATTTCGAGAGCCTGCATTTGCACCCACTTCCAATCTTCTCTTGACGCATGGCGGATCATCCATCGTCGCTTTTAATTCAGTCTCAAATGATTTCTTTCTCTGCGCAAGCCATTTTTCTACTTTGTTTCTGTGTTCATTGAATAACTTTTCAGCCTTAGGGATCAAATGGGCTTCTGCTTTTATGAAGGGTTCTCTCTGTTTAGTAGCCATTTCTTTTATCTTATCTACTGTTAGATTTTCAAGCTCGGCGAGTGTAAGTGGGATTTTGTACAGCCCCGACTTTTGATGTCTGCTATTCACTAAACGCCAGAGTCTTCTCCTTTCGTAGATGCTTGTGTCCGCATTTTTTAGCTTTAGTTTCGTAATTAGCTCTTCAGTTATGCTTTTCCAAATCAGCGGTAAATCAGCGGAAGACTCTGCATTGAATATTTTGTAATTAACGATGATGCTGATGCCCTTCATGCCAGAAAATGCAACGTTAATGTTCTCCTCGGGAATTTCATAATCATTTATGAGTTTTTTAACGACCGCAACTGCCTCCTTTCTGGCTTTATCCGGGTTTTCTTCACAGTCAAAATCCATGTAAAAATCGCTAATTACGCCACCTATGTACGGATCATCGGTTGGATACATATAAACACTCGAAAATAATCCTTGCGTGCTCGATTGATGTTTAGCTTGCCATTCTTGTAACTCTGAAACCTTGATCATTTCTGGTGGCGTCTTGCGTTTTACACCATCAGAGACTTCAACAAACCATGTATTGCCTTTTGACATGCATTTACTCCTCCATACCTATTCTTTCTTCAAGCGCAAAGACCCTTGAACATAATTCATTCCATTTATTTTCGCGTATTTGTTTCTTCAAAGTTTTCCCGGCAAAGATCAGAGAATCCGCAAACGTGTTGGCTTCACAGTCGCCTCCCAATATAATTGTTAATTCGTCAGGTCCAATGACTCCCTCTCCATCGACCAAAATATTCCAGTCGGTCCCAGCTAAATTTTGTAATCTAAACAATGTCTTTCCTCCATGCCCTGCATCTCCACCACAAGGCGTGTTTGTGCCTACAGTGACTTTAAATGCGTTGGCGCTCCAGAACTCTTCGGACTTCAACTGAGTTTTAAGGCAATCCTCAAATGGCTGTATATACGTTTTATTTTGTTTATCTTTCAAGTTTTCACCTCCTTTTCTGGTTTTTGAAAACTGATTGCAATTTTTCTCGCAGCTTGGCTGTGGAATTTTATTTTAGACATTTTATTTTTCCTCAATACGTAGAGAAGTGCGCTTGGTAAAAAAGATTTTCCTTTAGCTAATCGTTTTCTTTATTGTTAATCGTTTGCCTAAAGTTATATAAGGGTCTTGCACAAGAAGCTGGTAGAGGTTTCAGAATGAGCATACCGAAGGAAAAGATGCCGTCCGCGAAGTCTGCAGCGTTAGCCGTCTTGGGAGAAATCGCTTTAGGGGCTACCACTCCCAAACACTTGGCTTTATCTTTGGATAAAAGCCCACCCGCAATCATGAAGCAGTTAAACTTATTGAAAGAAATAGGCTGGGTCAAGCTTGGAGAGAAAAAAGGGAAGTTTCAACACTATGAAATCAACTGGGACAGAGTCGTATCATTTTACCTTTCGAAAGCCCCAAGACTACAATACGCAACCCACCTTTCAGGGGAAGTACATGACCTTAGACGAAGGCTTAGTCAAAATGAGCGCTTCAAACTGTTGTTCATCAATTATATGATGGAAAGGTATCGTACACGGAAAGCCCTACTTGAAACTCTTGGATTTTGTGTCGTTCCATCCGTTCCAGAGATTATGGAGAACTTTGAAGAATCGCTTCTCTATCTGCTACCGAAAATAAAAGTGAAATCTAAAACGAAAGAGGATAAAGAACTTCTCACATTATTGAAAAAGTGGGCGGAATTTGCCTCAAAATATGCGCCAGCCTATAGACCATTTGAATTAGCCCTCAAAAACCTTGGATTTCTATAACAACGAGAAGTTATGGCCTGCTCGTCGTCTTAGATAGTAATCATATCTCATAGGGGACGCATGCAGAAAGAGTGAAGGGAGACTAATAGTGCTCACAGAGGAAAAGAGGATGAATAACGTAGAGGTTGGTTAGCGGAGAGGCTATTATTCATCATTAGAGAAGAAGCATGATTCATGAAGAAGCAGAGAGACTATTACACTGCGCAAGGCGTGCACGCACACACGCACACACACAAACTAACACGGTAACCGTAGAGAAGATTTTTCCGCAAGTTTTATTTTTAGAACAGATTATTCAAAGTTAGGAGAAGGTGCAACTATTGTTGAGGAAAACTGTTTCTGGAGTAATGCTGACATTGCTGTTAATTGGCATGTTGGCTTTATCGTTTAACATTCAAACAGTCAAAGCATCTGGAACCATATATATTAGGGCTGATGGAAGTATTGACCCGTCAACAGCACCTATTTCCACAGTGGATAATGTCACCTACATTCTAACTGGCGACATCACCAGTGATGCCAATGGAATTGTCGTTGAGAGAAACAATACGATCCTTGATGGTGCGGGCTACAAGATTCTGGGTACAGACAACGGATTTGGAATTGTAGCTGGAGACAATGTGACGATAAGGAACATGGAAATCGCATCATTCGGAGTCGGCATCGCTCTGGTAGGGTCTTCAAACAACATAGTTGGAAATAACTTCACAAACAACGGTCTGATGACTTTTGGTTATCAGAATAAAGTAGAGAATAACTTCGTGAACAGCAAACCTCTGGTTTACTTACAGAGCACATCAGACCATATCATAAATGATGCTGGGCAAGTAATACTGGTCAATTGTAGTGGAATAAGAGTGGAAAATCTTGACCTTTCAAATGTGATTCCTGGAGTGGAATTGATTGAAACGGTCAACAGTAACATCCTGAACAACAGATTTGCATACAGTCAGTATAGCATAGAACTCTATAAATCCTCAAACAACACCATAAGCGGGAATGACATAAGTAACATTACAAGAAAAATCTATTTCTGGGAGGGCAGTGGCATTGATCTATCAGGGTCAAATGGCAACCGCATTTTTGGAAATAACATAACGGGCTATGAATATAGCTGCATATCGCTCTGGGGGTCTTCGGGCAATAGCATTTATGCAAACAACTTGGAAAAATGTGATATCAGTCTCCATGATTCTCAACTCAACAGCATGGTGGGGAATAACTTGAGCAATGAAGCAGGTTTCTTTTTCTGGAATTCATCAGCAAACAGCATAATAGGAAACACTATAACGTCAACTTCACCTTCACAGTATGCTGTCATGCTCAACTTCCACTCCTCAGGTAATCGAATTTACCACAATAACTTTGTGAACGACACATATCCGGTTCAAACCGATGAAGAACAAAACTTCTGGGATGATGGCTATCCTTCTGGCGGGAACTATTGGAGTGACTATAATGGTTCTGATGTGAATAGGGACGGAGTTGGCGATGAACCATATCTTGCTCAAAGACCATACGATCCCCCTTGCGTTATGAACTATCCTTTGATGGGAATGTTCTACAGTTTCAACACATCCTTAGGCTGTGAAGTAAGTGTCGTCTCCAATTCTACCATTAAAGACTTTGAGTATTTCCAGTCGAACAGCACAATTAAGATGCATGTTTGCAACATGACAACAAACCAAGAATTTGGGTTCGTCAGAATCTGCATTCCTCATACTTTGATGAATGAAACATATCACGTCACCGTTGACGGGGCAGAACCGCACTACATAAACTACACATTATATGACAATGGCACCAACAGATGGATTTACTTCAGTTACCAACATTCAACACTTGAAATAGTGATAATCCCAGAGTTTCCTTCATTCCTCATTCTGCCGCTGTTCATATTAACCACTTTAATCGCCACGATTCTCTTGAAGAAAAATAGAAAACTAAAATTCCAACAACTTTCCTAAATTTTTCCGTGGACTTTTTCTGTTATGAGGCTTATGCTTTTTGCGTATTCCTTGAAGGCAGTAAACTCGAAGTTCCAATGTTTTCAAGTTTTCTTTAATTAAACAAATGTTTCAGAATTTCTTTTATTTTTGGGCTTTGAATTAGTTGTTGGTGTTGAATGTTTGCCTATTTTCCAGCAGAGCGTTGACGCAGCATTGTACGAGTGGCTTTTGGCGGAGCAGAAGAGGCGTGGGGCTCGCACAGTCCAAGATGTGATTCGCCAGATTTTGCGTGAAGCAAGGGCGGAGGCTGAGACTTAGCCATGCTGGGTCTATCACAAAACGGGATAGATAGAGAGATAAAAGTCAAGGGTTTACTATCTCTTTTTTTATATCGGTATGCTACTAGCTTGATTTACTGAACGCCTTCCCTATCCTCCCCAAACGGTGATAGACCTTTCAATTTTTTTGTAGAGGTTCTGAAGTCTGAAAGGCACGTTATCATTCTGCGAATTGAAGAGGGGAAGACCAAACCATACACTTCTCCGCGCAGGTTCAAACTTGTGCAGGCTCAATTATGAAAGATAGGGTGGGGGTAGCAAAAACATTGAGTTCAACCTAAAATCAACCTAAATCCGCATGAGAAACAAGTTTAAAAAACAGCGGCACACCTACCTGACCTGAAAGAGCTTGGCAGTAAACTCGACGATGTCAAGGATGAGAGAACCAAACAACTTCTTAAGGAGGCAAAACGAGCATCTATATTACGGAAAGGATAAAAATCAATACCGACAAACCGAAAAAGTAAAAAAACATATCAATAGATATCAGCTCTCAACGATGGGAGGAAGTATGGTGGGATATGGAAAACTATGAGATCAACAAAGTAAAAAATGGTGCGAGATTTTACAGAGTGGATCTTCACATTCATACTCCGGGGTCGCTTGATTATAAGGATAAAACTTCAACTCCCCAACAGATTGTAAGAAAAGCAGTTGAAAGCAAACTTGACCTCATCGCCGTTACTGATCATAATTCTATAGATGAGTGTTATGATGTGATTGAAGCAGCTAAAAGTTCTAAACTAGTTGTGTTGCCAGGTGTTGAGATTTCTGCTCAAGGTGGTGAACAAGGCATACATGTCTTAGCAATATTTGACTGCGATACTCCGAAAGACAAGATTCTTGGTATGTTGGCTAGGATTGGTATAGGTTCTGACCAAAGAGGAAAGCAAGAGGCATTAACGGACTGCGTATTAAGCGCCGTCGTGGACGAGATACAAAAGACCAAAGGTATTGCTATAGCAGCGCACGCGGACCAAAACAAAGGCTTAGTAAATGATTTGAGAGGTCAACAACGAATAACCATCGTACGAAATGAAAAATTGTCCGGAATTGAAATTTTTGATAGAGAAACACGAAAATTTTTTGACGGCAAAGATGAAAATTATAAGAGAAAAATGCCTTGTATTCAAACTTCTGATGCCCATTCTTTGTCCGAGATTGGGCGTAGGGTCACTCGGTTAAAAATGGAAAAACCATGTTTAGAAGGTATTAGACAAGCTTTTTTGGATCAGGAATCAAGAATAAGATTTGACGATGAACCGATTCTGCGTCCATATCCCTACATAGTCGGTATGAGTGTTAAAGGGGGATTTGTAGGTAATCAAGTAATACGTTTCAACAAAAATCTGAACTGTTTGATTGGAGGAAGAGGTACCGGCAAATCAACGATTGTTGAACTTCTCCGATTTTGTTTAGATGCTCTACCACACTCCAAAACATTTCGGGATAGACGCTTAGAAATGATCAAATACGTCCTCGGTGAAGGTGAAGTCATTGTTTTTATTCAGACAAAAGAAGAAACCACATATAAGATTCAGAGAAAATTCGGAGAAGAACCTCATGTTTTCACGATTGAAAATAAAGAAACTGATGTTAAGCTGGCATCTCTTTTTCCAATAGTGGGGTATGGAGAAACCGAGATTGAACACATATCTTATGATGTTTCTTCTCAACTTGATTTGATAGATAAGTTTTCAGAGGGGTTAGATGAACTAAAGAGAACAGAAAATGAACTTCGTCAGAAACTTCAAGCAAATACTGATCTTGTTCTCAATGACCAACGAACAATCTCAGATATCGAGCAGAAACTTATTGATTTTCCTTCCGTGAATGAAAAGCTTAGAGAGCTTCAAAAACATGATTTTGACAAAAGGTTAGAAAAACAACGAAAGCGCGTTGAAGAAAAATCTTACATGGAGAAAATTAAAGATGCCTGCTCGGATTTATCTGACGAAATAACAAAATCGACCTTAGTCAAGGATCTTTCCCAAATTTTAGATGAACTTCCAAGTGCTGACGTGATAGAGCAGATGCCCAATAAGAAATTACTGAAGAATGCAATCAGTCAGTTCAAAAAGTTGCATGCATATATTTCGAAAAACTTCGAGCATGAAAAAAACTATACGCAAAAAATCATTGAAAAAATCGAAAAGATATCGGCAGAACTTCAAAGAAAACATGAAATACAAGAAAAAACAACTCTGAAGTTGTTCGAAAAATTAGAAGCTGAAGGAGTGAAAGACGCAGCAAAAAGTTACTTAGATCTACAAAAAAAGAAACGTGATCTAGAAAGGCTACGATCAAGAGTTTCCAAATTGAAGCGGCATCTCGACAAACTGGAATTACAAAGGACCGAATTATTGAAAAAGTTGGAGCAAACTAGACAAAAAATCTTCAAAATACGCCAGCAATGTGCTGATTCGCTTTCTGAAAGGCTAGGGCCAAAAATAAGTATCGAAATAGAGAAAGGAGGGAATGTTGAGGAGTACTGCAATGTTCTAAAGGAAGCTTTGAAAGGGTCAAGGGTATACTCAGAATATATCGAAAATATTGCGAAGAACATGTCTCCCTTTGAATTTTTTGGCATCGTCAAAGAAAAACGAGTCAACGACCTCACCAAGAAGATTGATATAACAGATCATTGGGCGGAAGTGATTGTCAATTTTGAGCCTCTCAGGGAGAAATCATATGAAATTCAACAAGTTCCCTTGCCTGATATGCCAAGAATTTTTTTGGAAGTCGGCGGCGAGAAAAGGCGCCTTGATAGCATATCTTTAGGTCAAAGATGCACAACTTTACTGTCGTTAGCCATGCTGGAAAGCGAACTTCCCTTGATAGTAGATACGCCTGAGGAAGGATTAGATAACATATTCGTATTTGACAGTATTGTCAAGAATCTACGAGACATAAAAGAGAGGAGACAACTAATTTTTGCTACACATAACGCTAACATACCCGTTTCAGGAGACGCAGAACTTATAATTTGCCTTGAGTCTGATGGACAGAAAGGATGGATTTCATGCAGAGGTTCCATAGATGAAGAAGAAGTCAAAGAACGAGTTCAACACGTTCTGGAAGGTGGAAAAGAAGCATTTATGATTAGGAAAAGGAAATATGGCTACTAGTAGTCTTGGGAAATCAACTGTATTGTTCTTAGAACATCGTCTCGGTACGCTTTGGTTTTCACTTCCCGAATTAACTCGGTCAGTATTTCCGACATTTTCCAAATATCGATGTCATAGAGCTTTTTCGCCTTTTCGATCACGCTTTTGTCTTCAACTTCCCACGCGACCAACACCTTTCTGTATTCGCCACCTCCAAAGATTTCCTTCACGGCGTTCACAACTGTTGGATGGGCAAATTTAATGTCGTTCAGCGTGTCTAAGCCTCGCCTATGTTTGCGACCGCTCTTTGTTTGAGTGTCAACGAGCCTTAAACGGAACCCCCTTCCCGTGGCGACTCTCACCTCAATGTGAAATTTCTCTTTAGTGATAGGGTTAAAAGCAAGCAGGTCGATTTCTTTTCCGCCTTCCAGCATAATATTTGTCATTGTGAAGCACTTCCTAACCAGTTGCATGTAGCGGTCAACAATGTGGACTTCGGGTTCCAAAGAAGCACCTATGCACCATAGGTTATCCATTATTCTCATAAGATTTGCGGTTGAGTTACCAACAAGAGGATAAACGTGCCTAAACAATATGTTAACGTCAAGATTCCCGTTGAACTCGCAGACGAGGTGGATAAAATTCTCGAAAAGAAGCTTTTAGGATACCGCAGTCGAGCGGAATTTGTAGCAGAGGCGATTAGAGACAAGCTAATTCAAGTAAAGAAGTAGTTGTCTTTTCCAATTGAGCTTAAACGGGCTCTCCGCTGGGTACAAGGAAAAGCTGACTCCATTTTCAAGAGTCGATAATAGGATGGTAAAGAAGAAGCACTAGCGATTCTCTTTTGACTATTACCTTTCCACATTTCTCACATTTTTAATTACACACGTAGACTCCATGTAAACGTTTCATTGAAGAAAGTAAAGTGTCCTTTAATCTAGTTGCACTTCATACTTAAATAGAACATTCTCAATCTTTGTGAATGAAAGAAAATGAAAAACCCATTAGGTCAAATAGGAAACGCTATGTTATTAGTCATTATCTTTTCAATCATTTTACAGTTCACCTCAAGGGACTACTTGACAACTTTTACAAGCGAAACAAAACCTGCAGAAGAAACCCCCGTGTCTCCATCGCTTGAGTCTCGGACAATCTCTACTGATAGAGTTGTTGAAAATCCAGACGGAACTAAGACCTATTTCGTAGAACTTTCTCAAAATCTTAAGTTATCTGCTGGTATAAGTGGTCAGTTCTTCGATTCAAGCAAATACGAATGGTTTTTGACATCTATTATAATCCAAGAAAAGACATTTGACCTTCTAAACGATATTTGGGAAAGATACTTAAAATGGATTGCCTGGGTTTTTGCTCTATTCTCGATTCCCATTTGTCTTTTAGCCCTAATAACTTCGAGACATCCATTTTTGAGACATCCACTTGATTGAGGAAACTTATCGTAAGTATACCCACACATACATTAAGATTCAATCATTTACACCAACATCATGAGTAATTCCTAAAAAAGATGTTTTCACATGAAACAAAGTATTTTCAGACCGGTAGAAAATGTTTTCACAAGCATTAAATCAAGTAGCTATGAACAATAGTAATCAGAGAGGATAAGAGGAGAGATTGAAATGGGAAGCGAAGTGCCTATTCCTCCAGAAATACCCTTAGAGTTGCCTAAGCCTGCACCAAAGAAAAGAAGAACTAAGCTCTACATTGGAGTTGTTTTGGCTGGAATACTGATTGTTTCAGTTCTTTTAATTGGCTTCTCCATTAAACAATTTAGTGGACAACAGACTGAACAAATTAGCTCTATACTGACTATCGACGCACCATCTGCAATAAAGGGTAAGCCTTGTACAATTAAAGCGATACTTGAAGACGAGAATGAGAACCCAATCCGAAACGTTGATGTCGAATTTCAAATTTATGAAGGTGGCTTGTGGAAAAATATAGGTTCTGCAAAGACAAATTCTAGTGGTATTGCTTCCATATCATACACACCATTGACTGCAGGAACTTTTCAAGTTAAAGCGATATTTAAGGGAACTACAAACTATGCTCAATCAAGTAGCACAGTAGTTGCTCTTAATGTAAGTGTCGACTATGGACCGTTAAACGTTTATGTTCAACAGCTTAAAGAAAAAGGATTTGAAGTTTCACAAGGCACTTGGAAGCAGCCTCAGTATTATGCGGAAATTCCAGACTTTGAAAATTTCATTAAGTGGGCAGAACAAGCGAGAGAACAGCACCGACAAAGAGGCGAAGATGACCCTGTAATTTATGTGGATATAGAACACTCAGTTTTCTGGTTCATCGGCAGAATTGCTTTGTTTAATTATGATGATGTAACTTTCTACTGGTTTGTTTGAGACCAGAAGAAAGTATCAATAAAAATCTCCCATTTTCTTCCTCAAGAAGAGGCTCACTTTAGGTACAACACTGTTAATACTCCTTCTTTGCATGTTACCCAAACTGAAATTATTCGGTCGATGGGTAAAGGAACATTGAACCAGTAAGCCTCACCTTTTTCTATTATTGGCTTCACAGTCCCAGCCAATACCCCCGCAAGTAGGGTTGTTTCAGCAGTAAAGACTATATCATGAGCATCTGCGTTTCCAATATTTTTAACTCCGAACTTTGTATAATCTACACCCTGTTCATATATCCAAATTGAGAAATTAGGATTTGGTTGAGGAGTTTTTAGTTCTTCAATTTCGGAATTAATGTTCACAATTTCGTTTTGAAGAGATGCCACAGAAGACCTTGTGTTTGTTAGAGTTGAATTAATTGCCTCAACTTTGTCATTTAGGTTGTCTAATGCTTCCTGAAATCTCTGATTTTGAGGTTGGTATACAGTATATCCTAATCCGTAACCTCCTCCTAATCCTCCCAGTAGAGCAATAAAAACCAAAGCTACAAGTTTCGTTTCCACAATAATCACCTCTTTTGTTTGTTGCTTTATTCATTTCAACTTGCATTAATAATTTAAGGAGAAATGTTCTATACGCTGAAGAATTGAGGTTAAGAGCATGCGTCCCATACATCCGGCATTAAAATTCGTTATCGTGTTCTCAGTTCTTGTCTTAGCCTTTATTGTGTCCACTATGCTTGCTATCGTTGTGTCTGTAAACCTAAGCGTGCCTGTTCAAAACTCTAACAGAAAACTTGATGAATGGGTAAAAATTCTCCAAAACAAAAGATACAATCTTTACTACAGAGATTTTCGTACAGCAAGCTCTATGATAAAAGCTGAATCTCTCAGTCAATTTGAAACCATGTTAAGTGACCACAAAGTTACCGAAGCGTATTGGCACTGGACTCAACTTGCATTTCCCTTCCAAATAATCTATGGAAAAATATGGTTCATAGACGGAGAGACAACATACTATGTAGAAACCTCTTGGTGAACTCACCTCCCCACTATTCCCTTTTTGATTGTACCCTTCCGCAGTGCTAGTTGTTCTTAACGGAGTTTCAGTGAGCTTAGGCTACGTAGTCAGCCAAGGAAACATAACGGTAACCATCATATGGTTCGCCGTAACAACAGGCGCCACAGCAGGACTAAGCTACTACAAAGAACAACAATAACTGACAAAATGGAGAACACCAAATGCTTATGGGTGTCGTTATGAAAACAACATCATAAGTCGACGTCGTTGCTATCCAAGTAACATATATCTCATCTGCAACTGGACAATTTTATAATGTAGGAGAAGAATTGGCAAACTTGACAGTCTTAACATGATGCATAACAAGAATGCTTACCGCAAGACTTAGATCACAGAAAGATTTTGCGAAAAAGCTTAAATCAATTTCGCAGGGTAACACATTAACCAGAGAAAGAAGGAAAATGGAAAAAGTAGCCTCTGGAATAATGACGGTGATGCTCATATCAAGCATCTTATTACTGGCTTTTAACATCCAACTAACGAGCGGCATAGAGACCCCTTGGTGGAATTCTGCTTGGATTTTCAGAAGGTCAATAAATATTACAGAAAGAAGTGGTTACACACTCGTAAATTTTCCTGTTGAAGTGTCTTTTAGACATGATGGACATGCTATGATTGATGGAAGAGATATAAGGGTCATAGAGAATGATACAGAGATTCCTTACTATGTAGCTAAAATAAACTCCACTTGGGCGACAATAGTTTTTGAACTCAACCTTACAGCGACGTCCACAAAAAGCGTTTACGTCTATTATGGAAATACAAAAGCAGTTGCGCCAGTCTATCCCTTGGTATCGTTAGCAATCACGGAAGGAAATACTGGACATGCAATAGTAGATAACAGAATTTACGTAGGATGGGATTATGTTGCATGGGGTGTGCAGCCAGGATGGTATATCATAGGCGGAAGCTTGGTATACATTGACAATAATCCTGTTGTTCTTTGGTCAGACTATCGAATGGATTTTGACGGTGATGGCTCATTTGAAGAGAATGAAGACTTGATAACGGACATCCAGTCATGGAAAGGTGGCATCGGCAGGTTTCATATGGAAACAGAAAGATATGTTGAACGTTCTTATGGACTTGGAGATTATCAGCGTTACGTTCGGACTCCCGTATACGTAGACATCATTTTTGCTGATGCGACTTTGCGGATATATAAAGGGTACAATTTTGTAGAAACTACACAGGCAGATAGGCTTCAGATGGAGAGTTCACTATGGAATTATGCAAAATATCGTGATGGAGTAGAAGAAAACATAATTGATGGAATAGGCACCGATCCAGCAATGTGGAATGTCATGTACAATTCGTCTGTCAATCCAGGCTGGATGGCTTACAGAAATAGCTTAAATGGATATATCTTTGGTGCAATTGCCTTCAACACAAATTCCAACTATCTGTTTCATTTTCCAGCTAAAGAAACTCATGCTTACGACAGATTGATTTTGTTCGATTATACCACTAACCCTGTTCTCAATCCTTACGACCAGCCTACGGAATGCAAAATCTATTGGTATGCAGACGGTTCGAATGGATATGCAGAAATTAATAAGACAGCAACTATGCTCGCGTTTCCACCATCAGTTTCGGTTCAATCACAACAAGTGATACCAGACGATACACAGCCTATTACCAGCCATAACTACGATGGATTATGGCATACGTTGAATTTTGTGATAAATCTAACTGCTTCCGATGACCTCAGCGGAGTCGCTGAAACTCGGTATAAAGTTAACGAAGGACCAACAAAAACCGTTAGTTATGAGGGACAGCCTTTAATAACCGTAGAAGGCGCCAACAACACACTGGAATATTGGAGTATAGACAATGCCGGCAATGAGGAACTTCCGCACAAAATTCTAACGGGAATAAAGCTGGACAAAACAAACCCAAATGTTCTGATAACTTCTCCCAGCTATGGCTACAAAATAAAGTCATCAAATTTGACCGTGACATGGACTGGTCCAGACGAGACATCGGGCATAAGCCGTTATGAGATCAGACTTGACAACGGCTCATGGGTCAATGTAGAAAAAAGCACCAACTATACTTTCAATGCTCTGAAAGATGGAAGCCATATAATTGATGTGAAAGCCATTGATCAGGCTGGGAACTCGAATCAAGATACAGTTAGCTTCACTGTTGATACAAGTTTTCTGTTTGGGCTGGGCTTCATTGAAGTGGTCGCTATCATTTCAGTCGTAATAATAGCTATCTTGGGAACCGCCATATATTTACTGAAATTTAGGAAAAAACACAAGCAATGACAAGTCTCCCTTTTTATGTTTTTAAACCATCATTCTGAAAATGCGATGTCAACTGACCAATTACAGAAATTAGATTTGAAATTCGCCTTTTTATCGTAGAAATTGTTTAAATTTGGCTCATTTGTCGATTTTTGGTTAGAAAAAGAGCCTGATTGTTGGCAAGCGTAACTGTTGATGATGTTCGCGACGTGATAAACATCAGCTTAGCGGATGTCCCAGACGCTAAAATCTTGAAGATGTTAAAACGTGCTGAGGCCACGTTGGAGCTTGAGCTTGGAAAAGAAATCGACTATCAAAACTGCACAGACGCTGAGAAAGAGTTCAAAATAAGTTACTACAAAGAAAAAGACGGCAGTTAATTCTTCTTTTAGCCTTCGCTATCTATGGTTTCAGCCTTGCATAAGTGTTTTTAGTTGTTCGATTTCGTTGGCCAAAGCAGGATAAAGATAATCCAGAATGCGGTCAATTTCAGCATCACCAAAGCCAAGCATGCTTAGTACAGCCCTATCAATCTCGACTCTAAGAGGAAATTTAATCTTTAATTGCTCAAGAATGCTCGGGAATTCTTGCTTTTTAAGTTTGTTAAAGAGGTCAAGCAGATTTTTTCTCTCTTCGGAAGTCAGCGTTCTAAGGTTGGGGATCATTGAATCCCTAATTTGGTATTGATGCAGTTTCATCCACGCTCCACGTGTTTCAGTTCTGTTAATCAGCATCTGAAGGATATTTATTGAGCTATTAAACCATAGCGTCATTATTTTTGCGTTCTCTTCATTGAAACCTGCAACATCCCACATATCAATGCCAAATGTTGGAATCGAGGAGTAAAACGCTAAGTGTTTGGTTCCTGGAGCAGAGAGGTCATAACGCCTTGAAAGCAGAAGATTAGCTTTCTTTACAAGCTTTTCCCATTTTTTTACATTTTTGAGAATTTTAGAAGCCTTTTCTTTTTCTTCTATTAACTCGTTTAGCTTAGGAAATTCACCTCTAATCATATAATCCAATATATCTGAAATCTCCATAGTACCAGTCCCTGAAGGTCTTCTAAATCCTGGAAGCAATGCTTTTGCCGGAATCGCTATTTCTCTACCTAACACTCGATGTGTTGCGATGACCATATCCTTGTCTACTCTTTTCACAACCCACAAGTCATGTTTCTTTATGGCTCGACTTTCTTGTGATATGAAGAAAAACGTTGTTTGAAAATTGTAAGTCGAATTTGCTGGTGTGACACTTACAGCTATTGATTCTTCTTTTATGTACTGTTCACCTTTGACAAATTTGCTTGCAGCTTTACTCTCAATGCGTTGCCATAAATTAGTTATTTGAACGTCTGATGTAGAAATCAAGGAAAACATGTTGTCAACGTTTTTCTTCAGCTCCCCTTGAGTAACGACTCTTAGTGAAAGTAATTCATCGTCGTATATTCCATCAGGTGTAGTTTCTTGCTTTTTGATTAGAATTGTCTGTGCTATTTTTCGAGCTTCATCAAGATTTTGAGGAAGTCTCTTTAGACAAACAATTGCGCATTTAAGATTATCAGCCACGCTTCCTTTTTCTGAGTGGTTCTTGACTTTCTTAGCTATAAGGAGAATTTCTCTGAATTGAGCCGCTTCTGAAAATGCTGCTCTCTCCAGTGTTGTAATTATGAACTCTATATGATAGTTTTCTGCCCAAAGATTTCTGGCCCCTCTCATAGATTTTATTCTCAAAACGGTGGCTGGCAAAACAAGAGCAACTCTGCCATCCATTTTGACAAATTTATCCGCCAGAAAAACAAAGAAAAGATGAAGTCCAACTCGCCCCCAGATGAGGTCTTCGTATTCTTTGAGGCGACTTCGGAGTTGCTCGCGATAAGTTTCTGGTAGTCTTTCGGTTCTTGTGAATGGAGGGTTCATTATGATCAAGTCTGCTTGTTCTAGAGGTATTTTTTCGCCACCAACTCCTTCCAATGTTATGGCGCCTTTGGTTACGTAAGCTTCTTCTGTGAACTCACCCTTTGCGAACATATCTAATGTTGGTCGTCGATATGCTGCTTTTAACTCGCTCCAAATGGCAGGTATGATTTGTCCTGGTCTCAGTTCTGTAGAATCCCAAACTGCCACTCTTACTTTTTCTGTTTCATATAGTAGGGCTTGAAGCGAAAGATGCACAACTGCTAAGTGGGCTGCAAAAGGCATGATGTCTATTCCAGTTAAGTCTTGTTCTAAGAATCTTTTATGGTCCTCAAGTTCTATTGTTCCCTTAGTCTTCTGAAGCAACTCCCTCTTTCTTCGATAAGCGGCAACAAGGAGAGTGCCGCTGCCAACCGCTAAGTCCATTACTTTGGCGTCTGGTTTGTCAATAGCTAACTGTGCCAGAATCTCTGCAGCTTCATTGTTCGTGTAAAAAGCAGCCACCGCCTTTCTAATCTCGAAAGGAATCAACTCATGAAAAACTTTACCCAACAAATCATGCCTAATCTTCTCAGGCGCCAGAGCCTTAACAACCATAACAACCTTCTTCACAACTTCAGTCGCATCCACAGGCAAACGCGAAGCCACATCAAAACCAAAAACACTACTATAATCCCTCTTCAAAACAGGCTCAAAATACTTCGCCAAATCAGCAGGTTTTCCAATCTTTTCTTCATCAACCGCCGGAAAACTGGCATCCACACGAGATAACACGTGATAAAACAACAACTGATTAACCAAAAGATACGTTGCAGCCTGACGCATCTCGTCCAATGGATAGCGTCCTTCCTCATACTGCAGTATGTTCTCAAAAACCGTCTTGCCACCAAAAATATCTTCCAACTCCTTGCCTTGCAACTGCCGAACACTCGCAGTAATATAACTTACAGCATCACGCAAAACCCTAATAGCAAAACCAGTATCAGCCTCAACAACGGGCGCCCTAAGAACATGCCCAGCCATCCAATCAGCAATCTCCGACAAATTACCAGCAAAACGTGTGCTAGGCCTTAAATCCTTGAAAATAGCCGTAACCACATACTCAGTCTTAGGGTTCATAGCAATATTCAAAATCACTTCATGAGACCATGGCTGACGCAACTCCGCAGGAAACAAAACCGCAAAGGCACCTTTCGCTTCAGTAACATATTTCGAATAATCATACAACCGCACCATAGCATCCAAAAGCTTAGTTTCAGCACCCAACTTCGTTTCAACAACATACTGCGCCCCATTCTTCAGCAACATGTCAGGAGCCAAACGCCCAACAGGAGTCGAAACAGAAAATTCTGGAACAACAGTGACGCCTCTCTTTCTCAGCTCTTCCTGCAACAAATCTCGTATGGTCATCTCAGTCGGTCTGGAAACACCCATAAGCTACCATCTATGTATAAGGTTTCATGTTTGTTGTAATATGCTTTCTCTTTCTCTTCCTTTCAACCGCTCTAATGAAGCTTAGTACCAGCCTTATTCAACCTCAAACCACTTAA
>Ga0315280_10005886_pt1 | contig 17225 bp, 13 predicted proteins | sample YL17G06_40_MG_FD_203697 | JGI IMG/M metagenome (GOLD analysis project Ga0315280, IMG submission 203697) | Sediment microbial communities from Yellowstone Lake, YNP, Wyoming, USA - YL17G06_40 | ecosystem: Environmental > Aquatic > Freshwater > Lake > Sediment | place: USA: Wyoming | collected...
GACCAGGCGAACCGCAAATTGCTGGAAGTCGAGCGCCTCAGTCATCATTGCGTGCTCACACAAGACGCGCTCGACCGTTTACAGCGCCCCACCCTGGAAGGCGGCCAACGTGTCTCCGCCCTGCGCTTCGGCGACCCGCGCGTCATGGCGCTCTTCCAAGCGATCTGCGGCTTCACGCATCTGCCACGCGGCTTCCGGAACGGCGACCTCCGCCCCCAGGTCCACGCGCTCCTTGATCGCCCGTACGGTGCCGCCCAGATGACCTACGACCTGCGCCGCCTCCGCTTGAAGGGTCTCATCCACCGGATCCCGAACACGCACCGATACACCGCGACGACCTACGGCCTCCACGTCGCCTTCTTCTTCAGCAAGCTCTATCTGCGCATCCTGCGTCCCAACTGGAGCGCACTGCTGCCTCCAGCCGACGCCATGCCGCCCCCGCTTCGCGATGCCCTCGGCAACCTCGACAACCAGATACGCAAACTACACGAGGAGGCTGCCCTTGCCGCCGCCTGAAAACTTGCTTCAACCGTTACGATCTGACCTTTAGAAAGTGTCTAGAAAGTGTTTAGCGAAGAAGAGTGGCGAGCGCGTTGGTCCCGGCGGCCCAGACGCCGCCGTTGGCGTCCCAGTACATCGCCCGCTCCACGACAAGCGGGGCCGGCGACGGCCCGACGCTCTCGACGATGGTGCCGAATCGCCTGCCGGAAGCGGCCGGGAAGAGGTGGCCGACGTCCACGTTGAACCGCCTGTGTGGTCCTACCGTGAAGGCCTGCTGTGCAGTGTCACCGTCCTCGAAGAGCAGCGTCACCTGCACCGAGGCCGCCTGGTCCGAGGTGTTGGCGACGAGGACGTACGTCTGCGTGTTGCGGGTGCCGCCTGCCTCGCCGTCGGCCAGTGCCCATTTCGTGCCGGTCGTCGTGGCGCCCGGCGAATTGTGCGCCTCGTGCCAGGTAGCGGCCGTCGGCCCGGGCCACCACATGGCCCGCTCCACGATGACGGGCTGGGTTGCCGCGATCGTGGTCGAGACCGCCGTGTTGGCGAGGAGCCGATCTTCGAGATCGACCCAGATGTTGAACCGACTGTTCTTGCTGACCGGGTATGACCTGGTGAGCGTGGTACCGTCCGGCAGCAGGTAGGTCGCTGTCACCTGGGCGTCCAGGTCGCCCGGATTGGCAATCAGGACGAACTCGTCGAAGTAGTCGCCCGTGGCGCCCTCCGCGAGGAACCAGTCGAGGGCCGGTGCCGTCACTCCGGCGCTCTCGTGCCCCGCCTTGAACTTCCGTCCTTGAGCATCGAGGTACATCGCGCGCTCGGCGATGATCGGCACGCTGGATCGAAGGACGGCCGAGACATCGGTCGCCGCCAGCCCCGGCTCGAGATTGACCCAGATGTTGAAGCGTGAGTGCGCTGCGACCGCGTACGAACGCACAATCGGCGCGCGCGGTGCGGGCAGCAGGTACGTGACCTCGACCGCGGCGTCGGCGGCGCCCGGGTTCTCGATCAGGTAGAAGAGGTCGAAGCCGGAGTGGGTGGCGCCTTCGGCGAAGTACCACGTCGTGGCCGGCGAGGTGACGGCGGTCTCGGCGTGCGCGGCGTATGCAGTGGCGTCCCAGCTCATCGTGCGGTCGGCCACGACGACCCGTCGGATTCGACGACCGTGGAGAACGCCGAGTCGGCCAGCGCGGCGAGCGTGTCCGCGTCGACCGTGCGACGGCTGGAGGGCGGGACCTGGACGTACTGTGCCGTCGAGGTGCCGTCGCTCTTCAGGAACCGCAAGACGACGTTCGCTGGCGTCGCCGGGTCCGCATTGGCGAGCGCGAAGCGACAGCGGAATCCGAGGATGCCGCCCGCGGAGCCTTCCGCGAAGTAGCGCGCGACGAGCGGTGTCGACCCCGCCTGGAGCACGGTGAAGGTCTCTCCGGCGATCGTCGCCGTGCCGACCCGCGACGCGGCGCCCGGATTGGCGCCAACCGCCAGCGTGATGGTGCCGTTCCCGCTCACCGTCGACGGCGCGACGACCGTGATCCAGCCGGTGGTGCTGGTCGCGCCCCACGAGCAGCCGCTCGAGGCGGTGACGGCGACTGCCACCGATCCGGCAGGCGCAGCGACCGCTTCCGCCGACGCGCCGAGCGAGCCGCTGCACACGGAGGGCGGGTTCCACCCGAGCTGCACGACCTCGAAATCGCTCGCCGTCAGCCCGGCGAACGCCGGGTTCAGCACATCGTTGTCCCAGCGCGTGTCGTAGGTGCCGCTGACATACATGTCAGACCCGTTGTCGGCGACGATCAGCCCGTACTTCTTTATCGCGCGGAAGATCTTCTGCGCCTCGGGCGGGAAGCCCGAGATGTCCTTCGCCGCCTTCAGCCGCAGCCGTGCGCCCATCGGCAGCGCCTGCGTGTTCGAGCCCGCGCTGGCGACGCGGGGTAGACGTAGCCGTAGGTGGCGCGCACGGTCACACGGAACGCGTGGCCGATCTCGTCCGGGCCGAACACCTCGTCGTAGCGGACGAGGCCAGGAAGAATTGCGAGGCCCGCCGCGTCGGCCGAGGTCCAGGTGTCCGGCCGCCGGTCGCTGCGGTTCATGTCGAAGAAGGCGCCCGATCCCGCCTGCCACCCGGTGCCGTCGAAGTACACGTTGTAGAGCTCGTAGAGGTACTTGTTGTCGCGATCGACGATGAGAAGGTGACGGTCCTGGCTGCCCCGGCGGTCCACGTTGCCGGGGTCGCCCCCTTCGATGAGATGCGGCTGGGTGATGGCCTCGTCGGGGATCGGGTAGAAGGGATAGCTCAGGCCGGTCGCGTGGTCCACGCCGTCGCTCTCGTCCGCATAGAGAAACGCGACCGCCTTCTTCGGCTGCGTCCGACCGACCACCACGTAGGGGAAGCCGTAGATGCCCACGCTGCCGGGATACTCGTCGCCGCCCAAATCGGGGTGCAGGCGGCGGGGCGAGCCGTTGTTGATGAAGGCGATAAAGGCGTCTGACCGCGGATCGATCGGGGCCGAGCTGATGTCGAGGTTCCACCAGTTGTCGGCCGGAAACAGCGGGAACGGACCACGCAGCGGGGGCGCCTGCGCGCTGGCCGTCGTGGCGCAGGCGACGAGAAGCACCAGCACCAGGCCTGCGACGCGGAGGACGAGCGAGAGCGGCCGCGAGGGCGGACGTGGGGTCATCAGTGGTCGGTGGTCAGTGGCCAGGGGTCAGTCAGCTTTCCCCCATGCGGCCTGTCGCGCATAGAAGGCGATGCTCCACACACTGCCGGAGACCAGGAAATTGGCGACGAGCGCGGACGTGATCGGGCTCGCGGCGACGGAGCCACCGGCGGCAAGCGTCTCGATCATGCCGTAGTAGGGCAGCATGATCGACAGCACGAGCAGGAGGATGTTGCCGCTGCTCTCGGCCAGCGCGACCGGGTTTGCCCAGCCGGGACGCACGTGCAGGAGGAACGCGCAGCCGAAACAGAGGCCGTAATACGCCGTCCGCAACCCGGGAAAGCCGGCGAGCGCCACGGCGCGGACATTCGCGCCCAAGCCCCAGTCGGCGAGCGCGAAGAGCGGCGTTGCCGCGTAGTAGATCTTCAGCCACGGGATCCGACCGCGGGGCAGCATCGGGCAGACGTCTCCTCCTGGTATATCGGCCGCAGGCGCGCGGGCCCTCACGGCGGCTCAGCGCGGAGAGCGCAGAGGACGCAGGGGAACCGACCAGCCCCCGAGACCGGGGCCCAGAGCCTGGCCACCTATCGGGTCCTGGCCTTCAGCGACTGATCCAGCGCCGGATCCTTGATGAATCGTCCCCCTCCGTCCGCCCACTGCCACCAGATTGTGTCGTGATGAGACCAGCGCCAACGCAGCCCGGTTTCGGACGGCAATGAGAAACACGGCGCCGAACACGAACAGCAGCGTGCTCGGCAGGAAGGCGATGCGATACCAGGTCCCTAGCGTGGTGTCGCTGTGAGAGAGCGGCGGCGAGCTGGAGTGGGTTGCGCCGTGGACGGCCGGCCGCGAGCCCGGGCGGAGTGCGCAGGTCCAGTTGGTCAATGCGGAATGCCGAATGCAGAATGTAAAATGGAATTACTGTCCAGATTGGCGGGGCACCGGGTGGGCACCGTGGAGGTCGAGAGCGCGCTCGTCGATTATCCCGACGTGGCCGAGGCGGCGGTCGTGGGCAAGCGGCACGAGATCAAGGGGCGGGCCATCACGGCGTTCGTCACGCTGAAGGACGGTGTGGCGATGACGCCGGCGATGGCCGAGAAGCTGAAGGAGCACGTCGTCAAGAAGATCGGCGCCATCGCGCGCCCCGACGACATCCTCTTCACCGCCGATCTGCCGAAGACGCGGTCGGGTAAGATCATGCGCCGGCTGCTGCGCGACATCGCCGAGGGCAAGGCGCAGGGCGACACCACCACGCTGGCCGACCCGGCGACCGTCGCGCGGCTGAAAGCACGCTACGAGGAAGAGCGCGCGTAGTCCCTTCTTCTCCGACGAGAAGAAGTTCTAGGGTGGCCTCGCGTACTGGGCGAGCGGGCACAGGCTGAACATCAAGCTGGGGATTGGACGGCTGATGAAGGACCGTTCGCCGGACCGCATGCAGGTGGTGGCGCAGGCGCAGGTGTTCTTCTACTGACAGAACACAGAACACAGAACACAGAACACAGGACACAGGACACAGAATACAGAATGGGAAAACAGGAGGCCTGTCCCGCTTCTGTGTCCCGCATTCTGTGTCCTGTGTCCTGTATTCTGTGTCCTGTATTCTGTCAGTCTCCCCCTGTCGCCCACTCGAGCAGGTAGAGATAGGACCGGTACACCTGTCCTGTTGCGCGCGTCATCCCGATCTCGCACGTGCGGCTGCTGGAGTAGTAGCCGTCTGCTCCGGCGGCCAGCACCTCGGCGGCCTCCTGGCGGGTTGCGGACTCGGTCAGCTCGGGAAGCAGCCATCCGCGATCTCCGGCAAAGCCGCAGCAGCCAGCCGACGCGGGGACGAACGTCTCCTCGCTGCAGGCACGCGCGATCTGTTCGAGTTGCGGCGCGAGGTCCATGTTCAGCACCGAGCACACTGGGTGCAGCACCACCCGTCGCGCCCTGCGCCGGACGTCGAGACGTGGCAGAAGGGTCGTCGCGACGAACTCGACGCTGTCCACGATCTGTAGCTGGTCGAAACGCTGTTGCATCGGCGGCGTCAGCACATCGCGGCAGCGCTTCAGTCCATAGGCGCATGGGCTCGTATCCACGACAACGGGGAGGCGGCCGCCGTTCGACCACTGCCAGAAGCGTCCGATCGTCCGGTTCGCCATGAGCGCGTGCGCCTCGGCATAGCCCTTTGACGAGAACGGCACGCCGCAACAGCAGCCCTCGACACCACGCGGAATCCAGACCGGTTGTCCCGCGCGCTCAGACACGGCGACGAGCGCTTCGGCCAGCGACATCGCGGAGGGTTCGCCCGCGAGCGCCCCCATCGTCCTCGAGATACAGGAAGGGAAATAGACGGCGACGGCCGGATGCTTCTGGGTCCGCGGCAGCCCGTGCCGGGCCGCACGCGGCATGGGCGCCAGCCACAGCGGCAGCGGCTTCGGCGCCGCCAGCCGGGCGGCGTGGGTCAGGAACGTCATGCCGCCCGTTCCGGCCGCCGCTTCGACGAGATGGCCGGCCCGCAGCCCGAGCCGGACCAGACGCTCCACGGTGGCGAAATTGCGGGCCGCGGCAAGGGCGACGCGGTGGGCCAGCCGGGAGTGGCGCAGCCGGCGGAAGCGCCTCGTGAGCTGCCCGGTGTCGATGTCCACCGGACACGCGGTGGCGCAGAGGCCATCAACCGCGCACGTGTCGAGCGCGTCGTAGGGGAAATCGGCCTCGAGCGCCGCCAATCGGGCAGCGCCGGCGCCGGTCGCGCAAAGCCGCGCCATCTCGCGCCGCACGATGATCCGCTGCCGCGGCGTGAGCGTGAGATCCCGGCTCGGGCATCTCGGCTCGCAGTAGCCGCACTCGATGCACTTGTCGACCTCGTCCTCCACCGCCGGCAGCGACTTGAGATCGGTGAGGTGGGCCGCGGGGTTGCCGTTGATGATGACGCCGGGATTGAGCAGGTCGTGCGGGTCGACGAGCGCCTTGAGCCGGCGCATGATGGCGTACGCCTCCGGTCCCCACTCGGTCTCGACGAACGGCGCGATGTTCCGGCCGGTGCCGTGCTCGGCCTTCAAGGCTCCGCCGTACCGCCGCGCAACGAGGTCCACGACGTCGTCCATGAGGCGCGCGTAGCGATCGACCTCTGCCTGGTCGTTGAAGGACTGCGTGAGCACGAAGTGCAGGTTGCCGTCCTTCGCATGGCCGAAGATGATCGCCTCGTCGTACCCATGCCTGCCGAACACCGCGCGCAGGTCCACGAGCGCGTCGGCGAGCCGCTCGACGGGGAAGGCGACGTCCTCGGTGATGACCGTCGTTCCGCGCTCCCTCACGGCGCCGACCGACGGGAACATGCCCTGGCGGATCTTCCACAGGGCCGCCTGGTCGGCCGCGTCATGCGTGACGCGTGCCGGCTCGAGAAGCGCGAGGCCATCGACCACGCTCCGGGCGAGCGCTTCGAGCGCCGGCCGTTCGGCCTCGTCCATCGATTGGAACTCGGCCAGCAGGCCCGCCGCCGCCTCCGGGAGCTGCCTGATGACGTCGGGGATGCCCGGCTGGTGCTCGACCGATCGGAGCGCCCTGCGGTCCATCACCTCGAGAACCTTCGCGCCGGCTCCGGCAAGCGGAACGATGGCGGCGCACGCCTCGCGGATCGTCGGGAAGAGGAGCAGGCCCGTGTACTTGACCGGGCAATCGGGGACCGTCCGCAACACCGCTTCGGCGATGAAGGCAAGCGTGCCCTCCGAGCCGATGAGGAGGTGCCGCATGATGTCGACCGGCCGCTCGAAGTCGAGGAGCGCGTTGAGCGAATAGCCGGTGGTGTTCTTCGTCAGGTACTTCGCGCGGATCCGCTCGCGGAGCGCCGGGGAGGCTGCGATCGCCTGCTTCAGCTCCAGCAGGCCCGCGGCGAGCGCCGGTTCCCTTGCCCGGAATGCCGCGTCGGCATCCTCCGCCGCCGTGTCGATGATCGTGCCGGACGGCAGGACGAACACGAGCGAGTCGAGCGTGTGGTAGGCGTTCTCGGCGACGCCGCAGCACATGCCGCTCGAGTTGTTGGCGAGGATGCCGCCCAGCATGCAGGCGCCGATCGAGGCGGGGTCCGGCCCGATCTTCGCCTGGTATCGCCTGAGTGCCTGGTTGACGAAGGCGCCGACCACGCCGGGCCCGACCCGGACGCGGCGGCCGTCGTCCAGCGGTTCCAGCTTTCTCCAGTACCGGCTGACGTCCACCAGGATGCCGTCGGTGATCGCCTGGCCTGACAGGCTCGTGCCGGCGGCGCGAAAGGCCAGCGGGACCTGCATCTGATGGCTGAGGGCGAAGAGCCTGACGATCTCGTCAATGGACGAGGGCCGGACGACCGCGCTCGGCGTCAGGGAATAGAAGCTGGCGTCCGAGGCGTACGCGGCCAGGTCGATGGGCCGGACCAGGACGCGGTCCGAGCCAATAAACCCCAGGAGGGCGTCGTGCAGGCGTGTGGCCGGAAGCCGGACCGTGCCGGCGGGAGTGGCCATGGCGCGAGAGGAACATAGTCCCCCCGCGCCGAATCGTCAAACCAGGGCGATCGGACGCGCAAGCGCCCGGCTCCGTTGTGAAGGGCTTCAGCTCGAGCTGAGCCTGATTGCCGCACGATTGTAGGAGCCACCAACCACTGGCCACTGACCACTGCCGTCTGGCGTCAGCCGTCTGCCGTCTGCCATCTGCCTACCCGCAACCCGACCTGGTGCATAATGGCAGGCGCTTGGGCGATGCCCATCTTTCAAGGAGCTGTGTATGCGCAAGAGCCTCCTGGCGCTGTTCTTCATCCTTTCCGCGGTTCCGCTCCTCGCCGCCACGCTCGCCGGCGTCACCCTGCCCGACACCGTCACGGTCGGCGACAAGACGCTGGTGCTGAACGGGATGGGATTGCGCAAGAAGCTGTTCATCAGCGTGTACGTCGGCGGGCTCTATCTCGACAAGAAGTCGGCCGATCCGAACGCGATCATCCAGGCGGACCAGCCCAAGCGGACCGTGCTGCACTTCGTCTACAGCGAGGTGAGTCGCGACCAGATGGCCGATGCGTTCAAGGAGGGCTTCGACGGCAACACGCCCGACAAGGTCAAGACGCTCAAGCCGCAGATCGACCAGTGGATCGCCGCCCTCGAGGCGATGAAGAAAGGCGAGGAGATGGCGGTGACCTATGTGCCCGGCACCGGCACCACGCTGACCCTCCGCGGCAAGGACAAGCTGACGATTCCAGGCCTGCCCTTCGCGCAGGCGGTCTTCGCCGTGTGGCTCGGGCCCAAGCCGCCGAGCAACGATCTGAAGACCGGAATGCTCGGGAGGAAGTGACGGTTCGAGGCGGCCCCGGCGAGGTGAGGATGGCGTTCGATCTCGGGGCTCTGGGCCGCGAGGGCCGGTCAGCCTGGCGGCGCCTGAAGCGCGTCGCGAGCTATGTGGTGCGCGGCCCGGACGCCGAGCTGCAGGACTACGCGCGATCGGCGCCGAGCGCGCAGAACGCGCTCGACATCTTCAAAGGTGACTGGCTGTCAGCGCTGCCGGTACCTCTCACCGGACTGAACGCCGGCTCGCTGCCGCTGTTTGCCGACGAGCGGCTGCGCTGGGGGATCCAGGCGCTGGGCGGCGTCGACGGGTTGCGCGTGCTGGAGCTCGGCCCGCTTGAGGGCGCCCACACCTGGATGCTGGAGCAGGCCGGGGCCTCGTCTGTCGTGGCAATCGAGGCCAACCGGCGCGCCTATCTCAAGTGCCTCGTCGTCAAGGAACTGCTGGGGCTCCAGCGCGCCCGGTTCCTCTGTGGGGACTTCGTCGAGTATCTCCGCGACACGAGCGAGTCGTTCGACCTCTGTCTCGCCTCCGGCGTCCTCTATCACCTGGCTGACCCCGCCGGTCTCGTCGCGCGCGTCGCGAGGGTCGCTCCCCGGTTGTTCATCTGGACGCAGTACTACGACCAGGACGCGATCGCGCGAAACCCGCGCGTGGCGAGACGGTTCACAGCGAGCGCACCGGCGTCGAGCGAAGGCTTCGTCCACACGCTCTACCGGTTCGAGTACCGCCGATCGCGAGTGTTCACGAGCTTCTGCGGCGGGCCGGCGTCATCGAGCTGCTGGATGACGCGCGACGACATCCTCGCGTGCTGCCGCCACTTCGGCTACGACACGATGACGGTTGGCTGTGAAGAGCCGGCGCACCCCAACGGCCCGAGCCTGGCGCTGGTCGCGCGGCGGGTGGACGCCTGAACAGCCGGCCGCCGCAGGGCGCGATTCGGGATCAGCACGCCAGTGGCCGGTTGAACTGGAGGTCTCCGCCACCGTGCGAGGTCTTGGAGTACTGTTGCCAACGACATGACTTCGGGTCTCGTCCGCCTGCCGTCCGTCGCACGAATCGTCAGGGCGCGTGAGTGGCTCTCGGCCCGCCCGCCGCTCGATCGCGCCTTCTGGCCTGCGGTCCTACTCACGGCCGCCAGCCTCGTGCTCGGCCTCGGCCGCTGAGCGCTGTGGACGCCGACGGGACTGAGCGAGACCTTCTTCAGCGAGCCTGGTCAGGGTGGCCAGGTGCTCCGGGAACAGAGAAGTGGTCGCCTGGATCTCGGCATCCTTGAAGAGGACGTCCACCTACCCCGCCGGTTCTTCAGCATCCGCTGGCGGGGTGTGTGGCGCGTCAGTGTGGGAGGACCGCAGGAGATCTTTCTCGGTGGGGACGATGCCGCGATCCTGCAGCTCGATGGCCAGGTCGTGCTCGAGCGCAACGCGGAAGCCGGCTTTTCTACTATCTCGAAGACAGTCGTCCTCCAGCCGGGCTTTCACCGACTCGAAGTCGACTACCAGCAGGAGGGGGGTGGCTACTTCCTGAACGTGCGCCGTGTGAGTCCGGGCGGCTCGCCGCGGCCTTTCGACCCCGATGCGCTGTTTCCCGCCGTGCCCGGCGCCCGGAGCCTGGCGGTGAACGATGCGCTCTGCCTCGCCGGGCTGGGCCTGAAGATCCTGTGGCTCCTGATGCTCGGGTTCGCCGGCGGGCTCGTGCTCCTGAGGCTGGATCGCCACGCCCGCGTGACGCCCGGAGGCGCCCGTGCCGTCGCCATCTCGGCATGGCGGGCGCTCGCTTCGTCTTCGGCGCTGCGGCGGTTCGGGCGCGGAGTGGCTGTGGCCCTGCCTGCCGTTGTCTTTCTCTATGCCGGCGCGTTGCGGCTCGACGCGCTCCTTTCGCGCTACGGGCCGCTCGAGCACCCGGCGTGGGCGCGCGAAGTGCAGCTCCACGCGGCGGAGCGTGTGGCCCGGCTTCGGCCGCCGCGGCTCGGCCTCTCTCCCGTGCCGAACCCGTACGTGGGCGGTGACCCGTTCACCTACATCCGCTCCGCCAGGGAGATGCGTGGATTCTACGCCGGGAGCGTCCGCGAGCCGGTCTTCCTGCTCGTCACGCGTTGGTTCCTCCGGCTGCTCGACCAGCAGGATGTGGCCGTCAGCTTCGCGTCGGCCTCGTTCTCGCTGCTGGCCGTCGTGGCCACCTGGCTGCTCGGCCGCCTCGCGGTCTCGCGCTGGGTCGGCCTCCTCGCCGCACTGGGGATGGCGATCGAAGCCCGGGTGATCTCCTGGGGCGTCGACGGCTGGCGCGACGACGCGTTCACCTTCTTCATGGTGTTGTCGGCGTACGCGCTGCTGCGCTGCTATCGGCGGCCATCGATCGGGAACGCCATGCTGGCGGGCGTGGTAGGAGCGGGCGCCTGTCTGACGCGAATCACGTCGTTGTCGTTCCTGCTTCCGGGGCTCCTGTGCCTGCTGTTCGTTCCACGCGACCGCCGCCTGCGCGATCGGTTGCGGACCACGCTGGCCGCGACGGGCGTGATGGCCGTGCTGATTGCGCCCTACCTGGTCAACTGCGCGCGCGCGTACGGCGATCCGTTCTACGCGATCAACTACCACACGGCCTTCTACGAGTCGCGGGAAGGCAGAGCGGCGAGCCCCTCCGTGCTGCAGCCTGGGCAGGAAAGCGTCGCCCGCTACGTCGGCAGCCGCCTGCGCGCGCGGCCGCTCCGCACGATTGACACCCTCGCGAGTGGCCTGACGGCCTACCCGTTCGACAACAAGTGGGAGGGGTTCGAGGGATGGTGGCCGGGGCTGGGCAGCGTGCTGCGCTGGAGCGCGCCGGCCGGCCTCCTGCTGATGCTGATGTCCGGGGAGGGGCGTCTGCTTCTGCTGCTGCTGGTGGCGTCGCTCGCGCCGTATGCCTTCACCTGGAACATCCGGGGCGGCGCGGAGTGGCGATTCACGATGCACGCCTACCCGGTCTTCCTCATCGCGGCGTTCCTCGCATGGCAGCAGGCCATCGGCTTCGTCCGGCGCGGGGACTGGACGGATCCGTCACGCGCCGCCCTGCCGCCCGCTCGCCGTCTGATCGGGCCGGCAGTGGTCGTTCTCGTCATCGTCACGGGGTTCGCGGCCTGGCGAGAGGCGCCGTGGTTCATCGTGCGCGAAGCGATCGCAGCCGGGGACGCCGGAACGGTCACCCTCGGCGAGCGCGACCAGGTCTTCCTCGGCGAGGGCTGGAGCCAGCCCACCCAGGGAGCCGTCGCGATGTCCCGGTTCGCGGCGCGGGAGGCGGTCCTATGGGTTCCGCTGCCGCGACAGCAGGACTACGTGCTCAGGCTGCACCTTGGGGAACTCGAAGGCCATTGGGGGTTCGGCATCGCGGTCGCGCTGAACCTCGTCCCAATCGGCCGCGTCGAGCTCCCGCCGAACACCAGGGACGTCACAGCCGAGCTGCAAGTGCCGGTCGAGCAGGTTCGCGCCGGCTCGAATCGCATCGACCTGCGCGCCGAGCGCGGGGTTCGGGCCAACGTGGCTGGTGTGAGCGCGCCGGGCTTGAAAGCCGATGCCGAGATTGCGTGCCGCGTGTGGAGCGTCACGATTGTGCCAGGCCACCGAGGCACGGAGGCACAGAGCGTTCTCCGTTCACCGTTCTACCCGTCCGATGACGACCCGCCGGCCGTCGTAGGCAGGGCGCACGGTTCTCTTCTGCCGGATGTAGTTGATGAGCACGTCGAGCCGGGCCTTGCCGGTGTTCTCGACCAGCACGTCCTTGAGCGCGTACCCCGCGAAGTACGAGTTGGTCGCCCCGGTGTAGAGGCGCGTGTCGTCGAGCAGCTGGCCGCCGACGGTCGCCTCGACCAGCTCGCCGCTCACTAGGCGGTAGTGGATGCCCGACACGGCCGGCGCGTGCCGGATGAGGAGCTGGCGCAGTTCGCGTCCGGACAGCTTGAAGGTGACCACCGTGTTGTCGAACGGATCGAGCGCCGCGAGGTCGGCGCGGGTGATCTGTCCCTTGACGAGCGGCGCCCGCACGCCGCCCATGTTCTCGAGCGCGATGTCGGTCTGGAATGTCTCGCGCACCGCGTCGGCCATGAGGTTGTACGGCGTGAGGTCATCGCCGCGGTCGGTGAAATCGTCGGCCGCCTCGCCGATCACTTCTCCGTACCGGCCGGCGATCGGCTTCCAGTACCGCTTGACCACGGCGGCCACCGTCTCGTCCTCGGGGATGTCGGGGGTAATCGGGACGAGCCGCGCGCGATAACGGTCCACGTGCCAGGCGCCGCTCGCGTCCTGGACGAAGAGCAGATCGAGCCGGCCGAGCTCGCCCGCCCACTGGTGCGCCTGCACGATCACCGTCCCGTTCACGTCGTCCGCCTTCAGATCTTCGGATTGCCAGACGAACGCGCCCGACGGCAGCCGCGAATGGGAGTGGCCGCCCACGATGACATCGATGCCGGGCACCGCCGCCGCCAGCTTCTCGTCCATCTCTTCACCCGCGTGCGAGATGAGGACGACGATGTCCGCCTGGCGGCGGAGCGCCGGAACGAGTGCGCGCGCGGTTTCGACCTCGTCGGCAACTTGCACGCCTTCCTTGGCTGCGCGGTAGCCGGCGGCCTCGCGGGTGATCAGGCCGAAGACAGCGACGCGAAGCGGGCCCACGGCGCGGACCGTGTACGGCTGGACCAGCGGCTTCCCGGTTTCCGTCTCGACGGCGTTCGCGCACAGGATCGGGTAGCGGGCGAGGGCCAGGATGCGCTTGGCGTCGGCCAGGCGGTTGCTGAACTCGTGGTTCCCGATCGTCGCGAAGGCGTAGCCGGCGGCGTTCATGGCCTCGACGTCCGCCTCCCCGTGGTATTCGAGCGAGAACGGGGTGCCGTCGGAGAAGTCTCCCGCGTCGACGAGCCAGACGGTGGTGTTCTTCGGCTGGAGTTCCTGGCGGATCCGCTTGACCAGCGTAGCGCGCCGCGCGATGCCGCCGATGTTCGTCCGCGCGGTGAGCCCCTCCAGGCCGGAGCCCGGCGGCACGACAGCGGGGTAGCTGAACGGCAGCAGGTGACCGTGCGTGTCGTTCGTGTGGAGGATCGTCAGCGCGACCGGGCCGGCCCAGCCGGGGGAGACGAGCAGGGACAGCCAGAACAGGTGGGCGAGGGCCAGGAACGTTCGTCTCTTCACGCCGCTTCCTCCGCCGAGCAGTCTAGCGCAGGAGGCGGCAGTCTGCACACCAAGACGGTGAACCCGCAGTGTTCCAGCCGCTGACGCGGGACTTCCCGGTCGCCTCTCCTGTATTCTGTGTCCTGTATTCTGTGTCCTGTGTTCTGTGTCCTGTGTTCTGTGTCCTGTGTTCTGTGTTCTTTGTCCTGTGTCCATAATCCTCCCCCTCCTCGCCGCTCTCGTCGTCGTCGTCCACTTCGCGTTCGTGGCGTTCGTGGTCGCTGGCGCACTGCTGGCCATCCGCTGGCCGCGGATCGCCTGGGTGCACCTGCCGGCCGCCGCCTGGGGCGCGCTTGTGGAGTTCAGCGGGTGGATCTGTCCGCTGACGCCGCTCGAGAACTGGCTGCGCGAGCAGGCCGGAACGGCGGGCTACGCGGGAGACTTCGTGGAGCACTACGTGGTGCCGGTCCTCTATCCCGAGAACCTCACCCGCGGCTTCCAGATTGCCGCGGGAACCTTCGTCGTCGCGCTCAACGCATGCGCCTACGGGTGGTTGGTTCGCCGCACGCGCCGGCGCCGGGCGGCTGGCTGACTTGCCCGCGTGCAGCCCCTACCATTCGCGCCACTTGATTCCTGCCGTAGAATCAATCAGCCACCATGTGCGGAATCGCAGGACTGCTGGCCCCTCAGGCTGACGCCGTGCCCGAATGGGAGACGGTGGCGCGGATGTGTGCCCGCATGGCGCACCGCGGCCCTGACACCCAGCGGGTGATTGTCGACGGCCCCCTCGCCCTCGGGCATCGGCGGCTGTCGATCATCGACCTGAGGCCGGAGGCCGCCCAACCGATGTGGAACGAGGACCGGAGCGTGATGCTCGTGGTCAACGGCGAGGTTTACAACTTCGTCGAGCTCCGCACCGAGCTGCTCACGCGAGGCCACCTTTTCCAGTCGAACTCCGACTCGGAGGTCATCCTGCATTTGTACGAGGAGCTCGGCGAGGGTTGCCTCGATCGGCTGCGTGGCATGTACGCGCTGGCGCTATGGGACGCCCGCCGGCGGCGCCTGCTGCTCGCGCGCGACCGCGTGGGCAAGAAGCCCCTCTACTATCATCTCGGCCCGGCCGGCCTGCTGTTCGCATCCGAGGTCCAGGCGCTCCTCGCCTCGGGCCTGGTTGCGTGCGACCCGGATCTCGAGGCGATCGACGAGTTCCTCGCGCTTCAATACGTGCCGGCCCCCCGCAGCGCGTTCAAGGGCGTGTTCAAGCTTGCCGCGGGCGAGAGGATCGTCGTGGGGCCCGGCGACACGCCTCGGCCGGAGCGCTATTTCGCACCGCGCTTCGACGGCGTGGACGGCCGGCCGCTCGACGAGCTGGCCGGCGATCTCCGCGAACGCATCGAGGAGGCCGTGCGGCTGCGGATGGTGGCCGACGTGCCCGTGGGTGCCTTCCTCTCGGGCGGGATCGACTCGTCGACGATCGTCGCCCTCATGGCGCGGCATTCGGCACGCCCGATCAAGACGTTCGCGATCGGGTTCCCCGACAAGGACACAAGCGAGTTCCGGTTCGCGCGGCTCGTCGCCCGGCTGTACGGCACCGATCACGAGGAGCTGGTGGTCGACCCGCAGATGGTGTCGGTGCTGCCCGAGCTGGTCGAGCACTACGGCGAGCCGTTCGCGGACTGCTCGGCCGTGCCGACCTGGTATCTGTCACGTCTCACCAGGCAGTCGGTGACCGTCGCGCTGTCCGGGGACGGCGGCGACGAGGCGTTTGCGGGATACCATGAGTACCGCGCGGCCAGCCTCGCGAGGGGAATCCGCGCGCTGCCGGCTCCCATGCCGCAGGCCTTCTCGTTCGGCCTGCGCCATCTTCCCGGCGCGCCCCTCAAGCCGGTCCGCGACTTCGGCCGGGCGCTCCTCCGAAGCGAAGCCGAGCGCCATCTGGGCGTGATGGCGCACTTCTCGCACGAGGAGCGGATGGCTATGTACGGGCCGGAGATGCGCCGGCTCTTCGAGCGCGACCGGCTGGCCGAGCGGTTCAACGCCATTGTCGAGCGCTCTTCCGGACCGGAGGGTGTTGCCCGGCTGATCGACCTCGACATGCAGACCTACCTGCCGGACGACATCCTCGTCAAGGTGGACATCGCCTCGATGGCGCACTCGCTCGAGGTGCGCTGCCCGCTGCTCGACCGCGAGGTCCTGGCCTTCGCTGCCACGCTGCCGTCCCGCTATAAGCTGCACGGTCTTTCGACCAAGGTGGCGCTGCGCCGCGCCGTGGCCGACCTGCTCCCTCGCGAGATCCTCAACCGCGAGAAGCGGGGCTTCGGGATGCCCGTGGACCGCTGGATGCGCGAGGACCTCGCGCCGCTGGCAAGGGACCTGCTTCTCGACCGGACCGCCCGCTCCCGCGGCCTCGTTGAGCCGGCTGCCGTCGAGCGCGTGATCGCCGGCCATCAGCGAGGCGAGCCGCGCGGGTGGCAGCTGTGGACGCTGCTGGTGCTCGAGCAGTGGTTCCGCACCTTCGTCGATCGCTCGATCGCGCCGGCGGCCCTTCCGCTCGCCCAGAGCATCTCGTGACGACCGACCTCCGCCGGGATGACGTCCGGCTGGCCGTGCGCGGGTCGGCGGCAAACTATCTCGCCGCGCTGCTCCAGGCGGCGATCTTCATCTTTCACACCGCTGCGGCGCGCCTGTTCGGGCGCAGCGCCTACGGCGCCTACATCTTCGCGTGGTCCACGATCGAGATCGGCAACAAGATCGCCCTCTGCGGGCTCGACAAGGGCGCGATGCGTGCCGTGGCCACCTCGCGGGCGCGCCGGGACCCGGAAGGCGAGCGCCAGTCGATCGGTACTGCACTGCGCGGCGTCGCCCTGGCCGGTGCGGTCGTGTTCGCCGGAATCCTCGTGCTCGCGCGGCCGATCGCCGACGTGTGGGGCGCTGCCGGGTATGCCCCGGTGCTCCGCGCCCTCGCGCCGCTCGTCTGGTTGTGGACCGGGATGATGGTGCTCGTCACCGCGACGATGGCGACGCGGACGATGCGCTACAACCTGCTGGTGCGGGGGCTTGCGGACCCGCTGTTCATGATCGCCGCGATCGGGCTCTATGCTCTCCTCTGGCGGTCCGGCGGGGGCCTGGCGATCGCCACCGCGCACGCGACCGCTGCCGTCGGCACGTTCGCGGTCGCCTGCTACGCGGTCCACCGGGTGTTCGGTCTCGGCCGCGTGGTCTCTGCGGCCGTACGGACACCGGTCGAGTGGTCCCTGATCTCGTTCAGCGTTCCCGTCGGTCTCGCCGAGGTGTTCAACCAGGCCATCTACCGTGCCGACGTGCTCGTCGTTGCCATGGTGCTGAAGGACGCCGGCCAGGTGGCGAGCTACGGCGCGTGTTTGCTGCTCGCCGAGACCGTCAGCTCGATTCGATACGCGTTCGATCCAATCTTCAGTCCGCTGGTGGCCGAAACCACCGTGTCCGGGGATCGGGCCCGGCTGGCCGGCAATCTACAGACGCTGGTCCGGTGGGTGACGCTCGTGACCGTGCCGGTCTTCCTGGCGATTGCGGTTTTCGGCGACCAGTTGCTGACGTTGTGGGGGTCCGGCTACCGCGAGGCCTTTCCGGCGCTGACGGTGCTGGCGGTCGCGCACCTGGTGAACGCGATCCTCGGGTT
>Ga0315280_10005887_pt1 | contig 17224 bp, 16 predicted proteins | sample YL17G06_40_MG_FD_203697 | JGI IMG/M metagenome (GOLD analysis project Ga0315280, IMG submission 203697) | Sediment microbial communities from Yellowstone Lake, YNP, Wyoming, USA - YL17G06_40 | ecosystem: Environmental > Aquatic > Freshwater > Lake > Sediment | place: USA: Wyoming | collected...
TATGGTCAGCGATAATGCGGACAGAAACATCACCTTCATCCTGGGAGGGATATTCACGGCCACAAAAATTGCAGATTGTCTCAATCAAGGGCATGAAGAGGTCAGTCTCAAAATTGCTTTTTTTCTTTTGGAGGACTGCGGCCATTCGTTCGAGGCCCATCCCGGTGTCAATGGACGGGGACGGCAGAGGATTCAAGTTTCCCTTCTCATCCTGAAAAAACTGCATGAACACCAGATTCCACAGCTCTAAAAACCGGTCGCTCCCCTTTGCGATCAGCTCATAGGGAGTCCCTTCCTCCAGCGAAGAATCGATGTCATAGTGGATTTCAGAACAGGGTCCGCAGGGTCCAGTGTCGCCCATCGCCCAATAATTATCCTTTTTCCCGAAACGGAAAATTCTGTCCGGCGGGATTCCCACTGCTTCATTCCAGATTCGGAAGGCTTCTTCATCTTCTTCATAGATTGTGATGTACATCTTGTCCGGATTTAGGTTGAAAACTTCGGTCACAAGCTCCCAGGCGTAGGAACAGGCTTCTTTTTTGAAATAATCGCCAAACGAGAAATTTCCCAGCATTTCGAAGAAGGTGTGGTGTTTGTTGGTCTTGCCCACCTGCTCCAAGTCGTTGTGCTTGCCGCTGACTCTCATGCACTTTTGAACAGTCGCAGCTCTTTTGTAGCTTCGCTTCTCCAGCCCCAAAAACATATTCTTGAATTGGTTCATCCCCGCATTGGTGAACAGAATGGTCGGGTCGTCTTTGGGCAGGAGAGAAGAACTGGGAAGGACTTTATGACCTTTTTTAGCAAAAAAATCTAAAAAAACTTCACGAATTTCCTGAGACTTCATCTAGACTTCTTCTTCAGCTTCTCCCTCAGCACGTTCTACTTTGCTCATCTCTTTTTCCATCTCTTCAAGGGCGATATCCAAGGTGGATTGAATGCCCATTACGCGCAGCTTGAAGTGGTCAGGATTCGAGGAATATTTCATTCCTTGCTCAAAAGAGATGTAGCCATCTCGGTAGAGCTGGTAGATGGACTGGTCAAAGGTCTGCATTCCGTACTGGGAAACACCGGTAGAAATGGCATCCCGGATGAGGGTTGTCTTTTCTCGATCCTGAACGCACTCAGCGATGTAAGGAGTATTGATCATTACCTCAACGGCCGGTACTCTTCCCTTTCCGTCCATGCGCGGAATGAGTCGCATCGAAATAATCGCCTTCAGAATGCTGGCCAGTTGAAGCCGTATCTGCCGCTGGTGGTGGGGTGCAAAAACGGAGATGATTCGGTTAATACTTTCAGGAGCATCCAGGGTGTGCAGAGTGCTCAGAACAAGATGCCCTGTTTCAGCAGCCAGCATCGCGGTCTCGATGGTGTCTAGGTCTCTCATTTCGCCTACCAGGATGACGTCTGGGTCTTCACGAAGTGTTGCCCGCAGCCCTCGGGAAAAGCCTGTCACATCCATTCCCACTTCTCTCTGGCTGATGGTGCTTTTTTTATCTTTGTGGAGGTATTCGATTGGGTCTTCGATGGTGATGATATTTTCGCGGCGGTATTGGTTGATATGGTCGATCATAGACGCCAGAGTGGTCGTCTTGCCGCTTCCGGTGCTCCCTGTCACCAGCACTAGACCTCTCTGGGCGAAGCAGATCTTTTCCAAGACTTCGGGCAACAGCAATTCTTTAATAGTCTTCACTTCTAAGGGAATGATTCTCAGTGAGATGCCGAGCGATCCCCTCTGGAAATAGATATTTCCCCGGAACCTTCCAAATCCAGAAAGACTGTAGGCCAGGTCAATATCCATGTCTTCTTTCAACTTGTTTTTCTGATAATCGTTCAACACCTGATCGGCCAATTCCTGGCATTCCACCGGCGACAATTTGGGGTAAGCCGTCAAAGGAATAAGGGTTCCATGAACCCGGATCATGGGATGATTCCCGGCCTTCACATGAAGGTCAGAAGCGTCCCTCTCAATGGCTATTTTTAAGAGTTCGTCAATTTCCATGGCAGCCCTCCTTTTAGGATTCTAGGCTTTTATATATGTAAGCCAATGAAACTTGTCTTCCTTTGTCCCATTGATGTAGGCAAAGAATTCCTCCTGAAGTCTTTTCACCACAGGCCCTCTTTTTCCATTTCCGATGATAATTTTATCCACAGAGCGGATAGGAGTGATTTCTGCGGCTGAGCCTGTGAAAAAGACCTCATCGGCTATGTACAACATTTCCCTGGGGATGGTCTCTTCATGGAGAAGAATTCCCAGGTCTTTAACAATCGTGATCACAGAATCCCTAGTAATCCCGGGCAAAATAGATGACGAAAGAGGCGGAGTATGGACTGCGCCGTCGATGACCAGAAAAATATTTTCTCCGCTCCCTTCACTGATGTGTCCTCTCACGTTCAGGGCTATACCTTCTGCATATCCATCCAGCAAGGCTTCCATTTTGATGAGCTGCGAATTCATGTAATTGGCTCCGGATTTGGCTAAAGCCGGGAAAGTGTTGGGGGCCATTCGCTGCCAGGAAGAAACTTTAACATCAACCCCGTTTTCCAAAGCCTCCTCACCCAGATATTTTCCCCAATTCCAGATAAGGATCGCACAATCAATGGGATTGGGAAAAGGGTCGACTCCCAGCGCACTATAGCCGCGATAAACGATGGGCCGGATATAACAGGCTTTGAGCTTATTGACCTTAACGGTTTCAATCACTGCCTGATTGAATTCCTCCCGAGAATAGGGAATGTCCATCCTGTACATTTTGCAGGAATTGTATAATCTCTTAGTATGGGCCTCCAGGCGGAAAATGGCAGCTCCTTTAGGGGTGTCATAAGCTCGAAATCCCTCAAAGAGAGAACTTCCGTAATGAATGACATGGGAAGCGAGGTGAATCTTAGCGTCTTTCCAAGGAACGAATTTCCCATTCATCCAAACAATGCTATCTTCTTTAAAAGGACTCATATATTACTCCTTTATTACTCCTTAAAAAATCATGAAGCCTTTTTGCTTGATTGTAAGATAACATAATTCAAATTTAATGTTATCCTAATTCGCCTTTAGAAGTCAACCTTGGAGAGGGAACCGACCGTCAAACTCTATTCCGAAGTGAAAATTGTTCAAATGAGTTCACCACAATGAGGGCAATTCCTGGCTTTAAGCGGCAACGGCCGCCGGCAATTCCAACACAAGTTGGTTTGCATTCTTTCTCTGGCTTTGATTCTTTCCAGGATGTCCTCGATTTCCGAATCAGGAGAGGTCTTGCCTTTTATACTGGATAGGGCTCTGATGAGCTCTGAAACCCTCTGATACCTCTCTTCGACCTTGGCCGCCAAGCATTTCATGATGATCTCGTCAACTTCTTTGGGGACTCTGTTATTTTTGAGCCGGGGAGGTGTAATTTTTCCCTGCTGGGCCTTTTCCATGATTTTGAAGGGGTCAGGGTCAAAGATGGGCGGCCGGCCGATTATCATTTCATAAAAGATGCAGCCCAGAGAATAGATATCAGAGGCAAAACTTGCCTTTCCCAAAAACTGTTCTGGTGCCATGTAGGGAGGGGATCCGATCCGGGTGGAGGCATAAGGCACATTGCTCAGCCAGGCTGAAGTTCCGAAATCTGTGATTTTGGCTGTTCCCTCTTCAGAGATAATGATGTTAGAAGGCCTTAGGTCGCGGTGAATGATCTTGTTCTTATGAGCGTGGTCAATCCCATAGGCAATTTGTTTGATGTAATCGACGGCCCGGTCGCAGTCCAGAATTTTTTCCCTCTCCAGAATCTTCTCCAAGGTTTTGCCTCTGACATACTCCATGACCATGAAAAAAACCTTATTTTCTTTCTCTGCGGAGATCATTCGGACAATATTGGGATGATTGAGAGCAGCCTGGAGTCTTGGCTCTTTTAAAAGTTTATAAAGCTCGGCCGATTGCTTGTGGGGGACTTTGATCGCAACCTTGATATCCAGCCAAGTATCTTTTGCTAAAAATACGGACCCAAAACCGCCGCTCCCCAAAGAACGCAGGATTTCGTATTTTCCGACTTTTTGACCTTGAAGAAACATATCTTATAAATTCCAAAAATGAGAGATCATAGCCAGTGCGCAAATCGCTGCTGTTTCTGCCCTCAGGATATTTTTTCCCAGGCTTATGGCTTCATAGCCGTGAGCCAGAGCACTGTTCTCCTCCTCTTCTGTCCAGCCACCTTCCGGGCCGACCAGAATTATGACTGATGGAGGGGTTTCTTTTGATTGAGATTCTGGTTTCGTGATTAAAGTATCTTTTAAATATTTTCCTCTGTTCTCACTCAGCAGGAGCTTTTTCGCATCCTTTCTTTCTTCAACGAGATTTTTGAGGGGAATCGGTGCCGAAATCCAAGGGACAACAGATGTGCGACATTGCTTAGCAGCCTCAAGAGCAACTTTATGCCATCTTTCTATCTTTTTTTCAATCTTTTCGTTGACCTTGACCACAGACCGTTCAGATATCACTGGCATAAAACCGACCGCTCCTAATTCAGTGGATTTGTGAAGGATAAAATCCATTTTTTTGGAGTTTATCAAGGCTTGGCCCAGAATGATTTGAACTTTTGGCTTTTCTGGTTCGGTCTTCTCGAGAATCAAAAGCCTGGTCTTTTCTCTTTGGATCTCAGCCACTTGGGCGAGATAGCTTGTTCCCTCTTCATCAAAAAGCCAGACTTTTTCTTTGACCTTCACCCGAGCCACTTTGCTGAGATGATGATGCTCATCTTCTTCTAAAAAAACAGAAGGGAAGTCGATGGATGCTTTAGAAACAAAGAAACGATTGGAAGTCAAAGCGAACTCTAATGAAAGATATTTTTTACTTTGCTAATGATGCCCTTGTCCACTACTTCAAGATTTTCCCCTCTCAGCGCTGCGAATTGACGGAGAAGGGCTTTTTGTTCTTTAGTCAGGTTTTGAGGGATTTTGACGATGACCCTTACAAACAGGTCTCCCTTCTTATGGCTTCCCAAATCCCTGAGGCCTTTGCCTTTTATCCTGAGCATGTCCTCGGACTGTGTTCCCGGCGGGATTCTCAGAATTTCATTCTCTTCTAGAGTTGGAATTTCGATACTTGCTCCAAGAGCGGCCTGAGTGAAAGAGATTTCTATTTGACAAAATAGGTCATTTTTCTCCCTCTCAAAAAAGTGGTGCTTCTTGACCCGAATCGCCACGTAGAGGTCCCCCCGGCCAGAGTTGAGGTCTCCTGCTTCCCCTTCCCCTCTGATTCTCAAACGGGAGCCGTCTTCTATTCCTGCAGGGATTTTCAGGACCAAATCTTTTTTCTGTTTTTTCTTTCCTGAACCTTGGCAATCTGGACAGGGACTGGGGATAATTTCACCCTCCCCATGGCATTGAGAACAGGTTCGAGAAACGGTAAAAAAACCCTGCTGGAGGCGAATCTGACCTCTGCCCTGACAGATAGGACAGGTTGCCTTTTTGGAACCAGGGCTCAGCCTAGAACCCTGACAAGTGGGACAGAGCTCAGCCCGGTTGAGTTTGATTTCTTTTTCCACTCCCTGAGCAGCTTCTTCCAAAGTTATTTCGAGCTCTAGAGCAAGGTCCCTCCCTCTTTGAGAGGAATACTTTCTCCTCCGGCTAGCAGTTCCAAAAAAGTCGCTGAATCCGAAATTAAAGAAATTTCCCAAGATATCTTCAAAATCTTCAAAAATGGAGGAATTAAAGCCTGAAAAACCGGTGAAGCCTTCGCCTCTCAATCCGTCATGGCCAAACTGGTCGTACACAGACCTTTTTTCAGAGTCAATCAACACGCTGTAGGCTTCTGCGACTTCCTTGAATTTTTCTTCAGCCTCTTTATTCCCAGGATTTCTGTCAGGATGGTACTTCAGGGCCATTTGACGGTAGGCTTTTTTAATTTCTTCTGGGGATGCGTCTCTGGGGATTCCCAGCTGGTCATAATAATCTTTTTTAATCATCGCTCCTTTGGAGAATTCGTTTTTCTCTTTCTTGGCTCATCTGGATGATATTCTGGACTTCCTGTTGGGTTAACCCGGCGGAAGGCCGAACTTCGATTCTCTGCTCACTTCCAGAAACCACGTCCTTAGCTGAGACTCTGACGAGCCCGTCGGCATCGATTTCAAAAGTGACATCGATTTGAGGCACTCCAGCTGGAGCCGGCTCAATTCCCACCAGATCAAACTTAGCCAGAGATTTGTTCTCAGAGGCTGCCGGGCTTTCTCCCTGGAGGACATGAATCCTTACCATTTTTTGATTGTTTTCGACTGTGGTAAAAGGCATGGTCTTCTTGGTGGGAATCGTAGTATTACGCTCAATTATTTTTTGAAAAGTGTTATTCTCAGTCTCAATCCCGAGCGAAAGGGCGGTTATGTCCAGGAGAAGGACAAGTTCTTCCATCGAACCTTTTAAGATTGCAGATTGAATAGCAGCTCCCAAGGCCACAATTTCATCGGGGTTTACATTCTCAATCGGTTTTTTTCTGAAGAATTCTGTGATTTTTCTTCTGATCAAGGGCATCCGGGTCTGCCCTCCCACCAGAATCACATCTGTGATTTTCTCAGGAGTAAGATGAGCATCATCGAGAGCTTGCTCAATCAAGGGAAGAGTCTTGTCCACTAAGTCTCTTGTTAATGCTTCCAATTTTTCTCTGGTGAGCTTCTTTTTGATATGTTTGGACGCAGACTGGGCTGAACAGATAAAGGGAAGATTGATCTCGCTCTCGAAGGTGAAGGAGAGCTCCCTCTTGGCCCGCTCTGCGGCCTCTTTAATTCTTTGAAGGGCTAATTTATCTTGAAACAAATCGATGCTGTTTTCCCTTTTAAATTCCTCAACTAGCCACTCCACAATGCGGTTGTCAATGTCTTCTCCTCCAAGAAAGGAGTCTCCATTCGTGGCCAGGACTTGAAAAATCCCTTCGTTGATCTCGAGCAGAGTGATATCAAAAGTGCCACCGCCCATGTCAAAGACAGCGGCTGTCGCATTTTTCTTTGTGTCTAAACCATAGGCTAGACTGGCAGCCGTGGGCTCATTGATGACCCTTAACACATCAAAACCGGCGATTGTGGCGGAGTCTTTTGTGGCCTGCCTTTGATGGTCATTGAAATGAGCCGGAACTGTGATCACTGCCTCTTTTACTTTCCCTCCAAAATAAGCTTCGGCGCACTCTTTGAGATAACTCAGAATTATCGCGGATATTTCTTGGGGGCTGATCACCCGAGATTCCAGGAGAATGAGAATATCGCCATTATGAGCTTCGGCCAGTTTATAAGAAATTTTCTGAATCGCTTCTTGGACCTCAGGAGAATTAAACTTTCTTCCGATCAGCCGTTTCACAGCAAAGATCGTATTCTCGGCGTTGGTTATCGCCTGCCTCAAGGCTAGATTGCCAATCAATCTCTCGCCTGAGGAGGTGAAGCTCACCACAGAAGGGGTTGTGGGCAGGCCTTCCAGATTTGGGATGACTTGAGGCCTTTGTCCATCCATATAGGCAATGCAGGAATAGGTTGTTCCAAGGTCAATGCCAATCACATGACTCATGCTGTTTCTTCTTTCTTTTTAGGAATCTTGACTTTAACTATTGCCGGGCGGAGGAGTCGATTATGGAGCAAATAACCTTTCTGAAACTCCTCGCTGACTTCCGGCTCCGCGACCTCTTCAGACTCCTCGGTAACCAAAGCCTGCTGGAGGTTGGGATCAAACTTTTTTCCCTTGAATTCCAGAGGCTTAACACCCTTTTTCAGCAAAAGGTCCAAATACTGCCGGTAAATCATCTCGACGCCTTCCCGGAAGCTTTTTCCGTCCACTTCGTCTTTGGTTCCCATCGCGCGCTCGAAATTATCCAGGACCAGGAGGAGGTCTAACAAAAGATCACCGAGGGCGAATTGCTGGAACTCAATCTTTTCCCGCTCCACCCTCTTTTTTAAATTCTCCATATCGGCCAATTTTCTTAAATACTTGTCTTTGAATTCATCCAGCTCTTTTTTGAGATGTTTGATTTCAGAATCGCGCTTGCGGAGCTTGGCCTTTAGAGTTTTCACTTCATCGGATTCTGGCTTTTCTTCTTTATTGGGTTCTTCTTTTTTTACTTGAAGATTTGGTACCTTCGGCTCTTCTTTTACTTCCTCTTCTTTTTTAATTGAGATGTATTCAATTTCGTCAGAATGGTCATGATTCTTCTCGGGCATTTTGCACCTCGTTATTGATTGCGGCTTATGGTCTGGCTTAGTCGTTTGGCGACGCTATCCACTAGCAGAATAATCTTTTTGTAAGGCAATCTTTTAGGTCCGATAATTCCCAGTGAGCCAAGGACCTGATTGTCATAGCCATAATTCGAAAGAACAAGGGCGCAATCTTCAATTTCAGGCCATTGGGACTCCGAGCCGATCAAGACTTTGACCCGGTCAAGGCTGATAAAATCTGAGAGAAGCTTTGCCAGCTTCGCTTTTTCTTCAAAATTTTGAAAGAGAGATTTTAATCTTTCCAGATCAAAAAATTCGGCTTTATCCAGGAGCTTGGATGTTCCCTGCAGAAAAATTTGGCTTTCTTTTTCTTCTTGAAGAATGCAAGCTTTGAGCAGGGCTATCAGTTTATTCAGGATATCCTCGTAGTGGAGTTTAAACTTGGGAAGTTCTTGGAGCAAATAGTTGCGGACAAAGACAAAATTTTTCCCTCGAAAACTCTGATTGATATAGTCGGAAGCCCGATCCAGTTCTAATTGAGTGAAATAGTTGTGGGTTGGGACGATTTCGGTCAAAACAAGGTTGAAGGCTGTAATCAGAATAATCATGACTTTGTCTTCGCCGATTTTGATAAAGCGCAAATGTCGGAAATTTATCTGGGAAATGCGAGGCGAAAGAACGAATCCCAGGTTATCAGAATATTCGGCTAAAATTTTTGAAACAAGAAGGAGGAGTGAATTGAAATCCCCCTTTTCAAGGGAAAATTGTCCAGCGAGAAGGTTTGACTCTCCCTTGGGGAATAAGATTTCATTCAGAAGGCTCTTCACATAGAGTCTTAAGCCTCTGTCCGTTGGAATGCGGCCTGCAGAGGTATGAGGTTGATAGAGAAAGCCAAGCTCCTCCAGTTTAGCCATAACATTCCGGAGTGTAGCCGGAGAATCGAAGAACCGCCTCTTCTGAGCAATGAACCCCGAGCTGATCGGTTGTCCAATCTTGAGATAGTTTTCGACGATAAAATTCAGAATTGCCTTATCTTTTTCTCTTAAGGATGCATTTTTCATAGTGATTTCTTAAAAATTTATAGCATTTATCATCAAATCTTGTCAAATAACGAATAGAAGGAGAAAGCGTCTCCATTTCCGTGATACTCTATGATTTTTAACGAATGGGTGCTGTGTCACGGCGCGTCCCCGTCCGTCCTCGCTAAAGACCCCCCACCCGCCACCATAGGCTCCGGGCGGGCGGAGACTGGCGTCGTGCACCCGTTCCTCCAGAAAAAATCTTGATTATCACATAAATAGCGACGCTTTCAATTTCCGTTGATTTCCATGAATAGGAAACGTAGAATTTTAAGCTCTGGTTTTGATTTCATTAAACTCAGAATTTATTAACGCCTCATTCTCATTATTATCCGCTTTACAGAAATACCTCGAGCCAATGACAGCTTTCCTCCCCTCGCGGTCTTTAGCGATGAGAAAGACCGTGTGATAATCAGCCGAAAGAGAGTCTGGCGCTATAGTCGCAATAAAGCCCGAAATTCTTCATCAGGAAAGCGAAGAAAAAACAATTTATTCTCAGGAGGAAGCAAACCCGGGCTCAGCGTCTTCTTATAATCGACCTCTCCAAGATCGGATTGGCCTTTACTTAACGCCCAACCTGAGACATGATAAAAGCTGCTGGAGATTTTTTCATCAGGGCTTGGAACTCTTATATCCCCGAATGGACTGAGAGAGCTGCCGTTATCGATATGTATTGTTCTTCTCCCCAAATCAACCTCTGCCCCACTCATACTTCTCGCTCTAACTAGGAATGTATACAAACAATCTCCAGGCAAGATATCGGAGATCAAGTCATACCCCCATCCTGCCCGGCTGGATTGGGGATAATAAGGATAGAGTTCTTCAACATCCGCTCTTGCGCCTTCCACAAAAAACGCGTTCCCAATGTAAATCTCTTCAGGAGAAGAAGGGTAATCGAAAGAGGCCCTCGACCTGAAGATTTTCACGCTCTCTATCCCGATCTTGTCCAGGGCCCATCCGGAAAAGGGAAAACATCCCTTGTAAGACATATGAAATTCCCTTGGCTTATCCCATTCTCCAAAGGGCAAACCCGCTCCTTCAGGACTCACCACCTCCAGAATAACTGAGACCGTTTGATAAGATCGATAGGGTTGTTCGCCAGAAGAATAAACGTAAATGAATGCTTGATAAGTTCCTGCAGAGAGCTCAGCAGGATCCACAGAAACAGTGATTATGGCATCCCCGCTCCCTGAACCAGGTGAACAACTGAGCCAGTCTGCGGTATCTGTGATCCTTCAGGGTTCTATCCCTGCGTTCAGTATCCGGAAGGGGGTCTTATCTCCTCCTGTTATAGCAGCAAATTTCAGAAATATCTTTGATAATGCAAAGAAAGAGGCCGTCGAAGTGACAAAATTGGCTGTTAGTAACTTATCTTTGGCCATAGTAAGGATTAAAGGATTATCGGTCTCATGTCCCACAGGGCGGTCACCTGACCAAGAAGAGAAACTGGAGCTGGAGGAGGGACTTGCTTTTAACTGCACATTTTCTCCGTAACTATAGCTGGATTTATGCGGGATTATGGTGACGCTTCCGCCGCCTGAGTCTGATTTTCTATAAACTTGTTAAGAAAAATCAGGTTGCTACTACCCGAGACATAAAAACCTCGATTAACTTTTGTAATTATATTTCCCCGAACATAATTATTATCCCCCTGAAGCAGGACTGCTGATTTGTCCGAGATTATGTTGTGGCATAGTGCGTTATAATATGTTTTTTGATCGCTCTGAATTCCTGCATATTTCTTATGAAGAGGAGATGCGGAATCGGCGCTCATTCCCACAAGATTACCTGCAATGAAGTTGAAATCACTTCCAGTTAACCCAATCCCGAAGTTATTCCCACTTATATTCCCGCTTATGACATTCCCCTGCCCTGTTGGTCCTTTTCCTATTGTCCTATCTCCTCCAATGACATTCTGATTTCTACTCCAGATGCCAATCCCGGAGGCCGGGAAATTAAATATTTGAAGGCCTCTGATTGTATTTCCTCCAGAGTCGATAATAATACCATCGGCATACTCTGCGGAAAGTCTTTTCCCATTCAAGATCACCCCGGCCTCGCGGGCGTCGATAGTTATAGTTCCTTGAGTAATGGCTGGCAAGGGAGCAGACAGCAGAATTGTCGCGGGCTTATTCGGAGGAAATACCGAGCTATCAAACGTTATCACATCTCCCTTTTTTGCATTTTCCAGGCACCAGCGGAGAGACCCTGGGCCACTATCAGTCTTTTTTGTTACAACAAGGGTTCTGGAAGAATGAAAGGCACTATCAACGATGCCGGTTTTTTTAAATAAAGAATTATTCGATGCAGAAAGCCTGCCAGAAAATTCTTTTATTGTTAAAGATCGAACAATCATTGTGTGGAAGCCATCCCTCAATGGCTCATTATAAGAATAGGCCGTTGATGCTCTTGCGCTGCCTGTAGGCAGTATTTCAAGTATAATTAAACCAGCGTCGCCATCGGCAACATAGATATATTTCCCTCTGATTTTAACTTTTTGTGAGAAACCAGGGGTGTTATACTCACTCACCAATCTCAGATGGCCTGGATTAGAGACATCCACAACAGCTATGCCTGAGCTTTCATTTGCCACAAAGGCCACGTTCTTGTCTACAGCTATCCCATAAGCTTGGCCTTGCGTATCAAGGAATCCTAGCTCTTTGGGATTTGCAGGATTAGATATATCAAAGACATGCATTAGATGATATTCTGCAACATAAGCCTTATCTCCAACTACAGTGATGTCCTCAGAAAAACTTGATTCACATTTGAAAGAGCCTTTAACAAAAAGATTTTTTGGATTTGAAACATCCAGAACTCTCAATCCTTTGAATGCATCGGCGACATACAAGGTATTTCTTACCACAGCTAGGCCAAATGCCCAGCCTAAAGTATTATGTGAACCGATTGAACGGGGGTGATACGGATCGGAGATATCAATAACCCTCACTCCTTCCCATCCATGGGATTGGATATATTGACAACATAAAGCCCTGCCCCTCCACTAGTGACATAGGCAATCTTTTTTGAAATGGCTATGCATATTACAAAGCCATTCATAAGCAGTGTCGAACCAACCTGTCGGATATGGGCCGGATTCGTGACATCCAGAATGATCAGCCTCATACCAACTCCCATATAGGCGAAATTGCCCTCGACCGCTATTGCCTGCGTTGGACCTCCAACCTGGCCTCCGAGTTTAAGACCTATCTTGCCCTTCGAATCATCCTGGAGGGAGGCATTATCAAGGCGGATCTGTTCGGACCCAGAGTGCAAAGAATAATTCGCTGCTTTGATCTGTTTCTTGACGAGAAGAGGTTGCATCATTGCCTTCCCCTCAAACACGTCTAGGAGGCTAGCGATAAAAAATTGCTTTTTATAAGGAAAAAGGTTCATATCCCTTTAAACTTGGAATCCGTCACATGCCGTCGAAAAAAAATATAAAAAGAAGGATTAAACAACGTCAATAATGGCCAAGACGAGAAAAATTCAAAAATCAAAAGATAAGGGGCTTAGCTGATCCTCACGCCGGCATAGCCGACGACACGATAATAATCTCCTGTCCTGTCTCCTGATGTTTGATATTTTATGAGCTCGGCTTTCTTAGCGCCTAATTTTTTGGAGGCTACCAAAGCCGCTGTTGTGGGCTGGAAGCCGCACATACTGATGTCTTCCTCCACAACAGTTTCATAGAGTCCTTTAGGGTCTAAATCCAATATTTTTTGAATGGCTAAAAAATCCTTTTCTTTGGCTTCTTTCTGGCTCACATAGTGGCTCATGTCTGTGCTGGCCACAATCAAGACATTCTGATCAAAGTCTTTGATGCCGGAAGCGATGGCATTCCCCAATTCTTCCAAATCTCCATAGGAAGCCTCGCAAGAAATACAGATCGGAGCAATGGAGATTTCATTCTTAAAATACTGAATGAAGGGAAGCTGGACTTCCAGGGAATGTTCGCGTCTGTGGGCCGACTCGTCCTTCTCAATTTTTTGGGAATTCTTCAGGATGTTTTCTGTCAGGCGGGATTCCAAAGGGATCTTTCCCAAAGGAGTTTCCCAACAGCCTTCGGTCATTACGGCAAAAAGGGAACTCATACTCCCATGGCTGGGTCCTAGGATGACGAATGTGTCAGGGAGGATGACAGAAGAATAGACAGCCCCTGCCACAGGCCCTGAATATTCGAAACCAGCATGAGGAGAAACAACGCTGATCGCCTTCTCCTTAGGCCTTTCAGCATCGACCAGTTCCCGGATCGTGTTTTTTAGGTCTTCTGCTTTCCCTGGATAGAAATAACCTGCAACTGCGGCTTTTCTTTTCATTTTGCCCTCCTCCTCAAAAGATAGACTCGTACATCCTTTTTGTCAATTGTTTTTGATAAGAGGGAAAATTTGGGGACACGTACAGAATTCAGAAATTCTCAAACATGTCCGCCAATTTTTTAACTGATCAGGAAACGGTTGTGGCGACCATTGAAGGTTTAGCCTTCCCGAATCGTCTTTCGAGGGAACCTCTGGGCGCCGAGGATGTCTGAGCCTAAACTGGCTAAAGGGAGATGCCAACAGGGGCAAAGGACACCCCTGCTGAGTCTATAATCGGACATGCGAGTTCCGCAGGCACCGAGAAAGACGGTGAGGGAACGGCGTGAAAAACCTGAACGGGAGCGAGAACGTTTCCTGATCAGTTAAATTTTCTGCTTTTCTTCTTTGAACTCTATTCCCAATCCTTTAAGCTCTTTGAGAATGGGTTTATAAATCTCAGGACGGACCGGAATATGGACGCCTTTTTCCTTTATTTTCCCTTCTAAAATAAGCTTTGTCCCGATAGCAGCAGGCAAGCCCACGGTCCTTGACATGGCTGAATCTCCATGAGGAATGCCATAATTGATCAAGGTTGAAGTAATTTTCTCTTTTTTGCCTTTAGGATAGGAAGCGACAAATTCATGCTGGAGGATAATCATGTCCCTCTCCCCTTCCGCAAAGGAAAGCTTTTCAATCATCCTCGCAGCCAGAATATCCAGGGCTGAACCTTTCTCTAAGGGGAGTTTTTCTTCGCTCAAGAGACCCAGCCACTCAATCCTCTTAATGATATCTGAATTCGGGTCAATTTTTAAGCGAGCGCCCAGGGCTTTTTTGAGGTCTTTTTCAGCGGGATTGTTCAGAAGGGCTCTTAAGAGGCCTTGGTAAGCAAAGCCAGTCCAGTCTTTCTCTGTTTGATCCAGAAGCCCGAGCTCTATCATTTTTTTCATGGTCTGGCACCAGCCGATGTTTCGGAGCGTTCCTCTGAGCATCGTCTTAGCCTTGGAGATCCCATAGAGTTCAATATAGGGCAGGGAATTCCGGTTGGGATACGCTTCAAAATCACCCAAACCTTTGATATTGATGATAATATAACTATCAAAGAGAATCTCAGAAGGGATAAAGACTTCTTTGCCGTCTTTGAGATATTGAGCAGAGTTCTTGCCGGCTAAAAGCACCCCAATGGGACTCCAGGAGAATTTATAACCGTAAGGATTGGTGTTTGCTTCCGGAGCAGGCAAGCCGCCGCAGTAGGAAGTAAAACCCGCGACTTCTCCCTTTTTCTCCTCAATCTCATGAATGATTCGCATGGCTTCCATGTGGTCAATGCCAGGGTCAAGACCAACTTCGTTCAGGATTATAATCCCGGCTTTTTTAGCTCCCTCATCCAGTTTTTTCATCGCCTCACTGACGTAGGAAGTTGTAACCATGTGTTTTTTAAAAGCGATGCAATATTCGGCAACCTTGGGATGAAAACCATAGGGCACCATGCTGATGACGAGGTCTGCCTTTGAAACTTCGTCTTTTAATCCTTCTTCATTCTTGAGGTTGAGTTCTTTGGCCGCTCCTCTGGGATGGTTTTCGACAAGTTTCTCTGCTTTGCTAACAGTCCGGCTCGCAACTTCAATCCTGAGGTCGGGCTGGTCGAGCAGATACCTTACTAAGGGACGAGCTACTAAGCCCGCGCCGAGAATTAAGACTGTTTTCATTGATCCTTCCTCCTGTAATTATTTTATGAAATTTTTCATGTATTCATAATCTGGGGTGAATTGGCCTCTAAAGAGAATCACAGCTTTTTGGATGGGTTCAGGAAGATGGCAACTCGCAAAATCTTTGGAGAAATCTGCGGCGGCGATCCCAGGGACAAAGGGCTTGAGAGCGCCCGAGAAAAATACAGAAGATTCCAGCGGAATCTCTGCGGGCAAATTATAGACTGCCATGATAACAGGGCCTGTACCTTTGAACCCATCGAGAGCCGCATCTTGAAAAGGGTCATAGACATACACTGGATTCCCAGGGCCTGTGGCGCGAACTGTGGCCTCTACCGAACCTTCGACATCACAACTGATATCCCCGATCACCTGGAGACGCGGACTCTGAGATGAACTGAAAAGCTTCTTGAGATATTTCTTGGTCACAAACCTTGGGTATTTGGGAGCCCAATAGATGCAATTGACCAAAACAGTCAAGTGAGAAAGATAGGATTCAAAAATTGGTTTGTATTTCTGAGGATTATCATAGTAGTCATGAAGGTCAAATTTTGAAGCCGCAGACTTGGGCTTTACCAAGTCCTCCTCCTTGAAAACGACTTTATAAACCCGGCTGGCAGAGAAATTCTTTTCCTTGATGAACTGCTTGAATTTTTTGGGATTGATTTCTTCGAACGGCAACAGGCCGAATATTTCCTGGGCTCCTTGGGAGACATGGCCGTATCCTGTAAAACCAAAAATGAGAGGAAGCAGAGAGGCTTCGAGCCCTTTGTTATGAATTTGCCAGCCTACTTTTTCTATCTCCCCTCTTGCCTCCACTAGGCTTTTATAGTCTGTGGCTTTTTTAACAGGTGCAAAAGGATTTTTTATGCCTTCAATTTTTAGCCTCTGCCCCAAAGCCCAGAAGGTGTCAATCATGCCGGCCTGTCCGGCCTGCTTGCCAAAAAAGAGGAGTCTCTGGCCCTTCTCGTTCACCATTTTCTCATAATCAATCACCGTGCAGTGAAGATCGACCATTTTCTTGAGCATAGGCATATTATGGGGCTGGCCCTTCACCGTGTGGGAGAAAAAAATATAAACCTTTTCTTTCTCAATAAGGTGAATGGGAATTTCTTTTATAGCAAAAATGAGAGGACAGGGAGATAGGCTTTCTTCGATCTTGGCTCCTTCTCGAACATAATCTCCATCGGGAAAAACGCGAATGGAAGAAGGCTGGAGCCAGACATCGAGGGGATAATTCTTCATGAGCTCACGGACGTGAGAAGGAATCAGGGGCACTCTTTTTTCCCAGACATTGAGATCTTCACGTCGAATTCCAATTAAAGTTCTCTTCTGCACCTTACTCTCCTTTAAAAAGGCGTTCATTATGGCATAAAAGGCTCATTCGGTCAATCTCAGGCTTTATGACGAAAAGTATGGTAATTGTTTTAGACCAAGATAATGATCGACCAGTTGGTGGCCAGGCCGCTCCCTGTATGTTCTTGACCAAACCCACCCGCCCCCCTAGGTCTTCGAACACACAGGGACTAGCCTGGCTCCATTCTTATCGGAATTTTGTGATCTTTTTTGCTTTGCCCCACTTTTCGTTATAAAGCCTCCTTCGCATGCCCTGTTGCAAAAACGGCGTTCATTATTTTAAGCCAAGATAATGATCATCCACAATCAGCCGTAGCGACCATTGAAGGTTTAGCCTTCCTGAGGCGCTTTTCGAGGGAACCCAGTCTTCTGGGTGGCGAGGCTGTCTAAGCCTGAAGAGGTCAAGCGGAGAGGCCAAAAGAAGGCCAGAGACAGAGTCTTGGTGCGCTGATCTGAGTGGCGAGTTCCACAGCCACCGAGAAAAGCGGCGAAGGAACGGCGAGAAAAACCTGAACGGGAGCGAGGCTGATTGCGGGAGATGATATTTCATGTTGACTCTGCCCCAAAATATTTTAATAATAGGCAGGATGATCGAGCTTTTTAACACTCTAAGCGGAACAATTGAGAAT
>Ga0315280_10005888_pt1 | contig 17223 bp, 16 predicted proteins | sample YL17G06_40_MG_FD_203697 | JGI IMG/M metagenome (GOLD analysis project Ga0315280, IMG submission 203697) | Sediment microbial communities from Yellowstone Lake, YNP, Wyoming, USA - YL17G06_40 | ecosystem: Environmental > Aquatic > Freshwater > Lake > Sediment | place: USA: Wyoming | collected...
ATGGAGCAAAAAGCGCGCCGAAATGCGGGTTGGAAATTGAAATCGAAAACGGCAGGAACAGGAACCAAATGCCGCGGCATCAATGGGTTTCGCGGAACGGCCGACCCGTTAGCCGGACACTAGTGATATCCCATGATTGCTCGCTCCGGAAGGTGATGGTTGGCGTCTCTTCGGCAACGCCGGGCGGCCGCTTTTGGGTCTTCCCGAACAGTGGTGTGATTTTTACGTGGGACAATTCAGAGTCGGGCGCACTGATGGAAGACGGGTTGCCACATTAGGCCGTGTGTGAGAGGTGAAACGCCAGTGCCAGCGAAACAGATTCCGGTCATTCTCGTTTCCGGGACAGAGGACGCGGTTAACCTGATGCCCAGTTGCTTGGGGGTGACGAACCGCGTTTCTGCGCAGGAGGTGATCGAGAGGCGTGGCGCGCTACGAGGCAGGGCCGAGGTCGCTGTTGTCGATATCGGCTCGACGGACCGACGGTGCGCGGTTATCAGCGCACTTTTGCTCAGAAACGCCGGGCGGACGGCCGTGTTGTGCGCCCTAGACGCCATACCAACCGACTTGATCCGCGATGTTCATGAGTTCTCTCGCCGCATCAGAGCCAGCAAGCGTCCCCTGAAGACCGAGGTTTTGTTTATGGAGGAGGCCATGAAAGCGTTTGGTGACGTGTCGGATGTGGTCGCTGTTTTCGAGCGCGACTTTCTCCCGCCCTCCGCATGATGTGTCAGCCGTTTGCGCGCCTGGCGTCAGGGGTCGCCAGACGCCAGAGAGTCGCCCCGGTCGAACGTTTCCCTTTTCAGAGTCTCCGCCTCCTGTCCAGGAGTTTGTAGCCGAAGCGGGCGGATGCCCGCCCTTCACGGCTTACCGCGGAACCGACTCGGCTCGGATAGTCTCCCGTCGCTCTCCGAAAGCACAGCGCCCTCGTCGAACGGGACACGCGACGGCGCCGAGCGTAGCACGGGGCTGGCATGCAGACCAAATCCGGAACCGGTATGTAAGCGGTGTGTGTCCCTCCAGTGAGCGTGCGGAGCGAGGGACGGATGACAGCGCTGATTCTTTGGCAGTGAGCAGTCGCGGTTCAGGAAAAACGGGGCCGGGGCAACCACATAACGGAGCGGAGCCGCAAGGCCCCGGTCCCTTAGGCGGGGCGCGTGGGCGGAGCGCGGTGGGCCCAGAAGCGCGCTCGATTGCCTGACAACTGCTGTGCAACTTGTTCAAGCGTCGGGCTCGGTGCTATCCTGTATCGAGGCGCCGGATGAAGAGCCGAGGCGAGGACTGGTTGTGGCAGCCGATTCCGGACATCCCGGGGATCGAGCACCGAAAGACCGTCAGAATCCGGGAGTGTGGCGAGCCGCTCGTCCCATTGAGCGCCCTGGCGCCAAATCTCATCCTGGTTCGACCGGAATATTATCTGGCCGGTTACAAAAACGCGCTGAACGAGTGCTATGTGCGGGGGACGGTAGGTGAGAAACTGGTCGAGGCTGCCCGCCTGCTCCCTCACGGGCTGCGCCTCTTGGTTCTCGACGGCTGGCGGCCCCTGGCACTGCAGGCTGAATTGTTCGAGCGACAGCGCAGGAGGGTCAAGGAAAGCAACCCACATTACACGGACGAGCAGGTCGCCGCCGAGGCAGAAATCCACGTTTCGCTTCCCGCTGACGATCCTTCCCTGCCGCCCCCACATCTGACGGGCGGCGCGGTGGACCTGAAGATCTGTGACGAGAGGGGCAAACCGTTACCGATGGAGCCACCGTTTGACTGCCCAGTCCCTGAGTCGCGTACACGCTATTATGAGGAGAAGCTCGCCGAAGGCAAGGCACTCACTCGTCGGGAGCGGGAGTTTCTGAGGTACCGCCGCCTATTGTACAACGTGCTCACCAGAGTCGGTTTCACGAACTACGTTCGTGAGTGGTGGCACTTCGATTACGGAGACCAGTTCTGGGGGGCCATTGTTGGCAGGGAATCAATTTATGGCCGCGCCGATTTGACGGATTTGCCGGTCGGGAAGGCGGTGGACGAAGCGCCTCCTGCTGTTCAGCCCCTTGGTCCTCGGCAAGCATGAACGGGATTCCTTCGCAGCACATCGTTGTAAACGGTCTGTGCCTTCACTATCAAAGGGCGGGCCGGGGCGAAGCCGTGCTCGTCCTTCACGGCTGGGGAGGGTCGGTCGCCACCGTACAGCCTCTTGTGCAGTATTTGACCCAGAACCACAGCGTGGTCGTACTGGATCTCCCCGGCCACGGCCAGAGTTCTATGCCGCCGAATGTCTGGACGGTCTCTGACTATATGGCTTGTGTCGTCCAGGCCATGGACCTCCTTGAACTGCAGCGAGTTCACATCGTGGGCCACTCGTTTGGGGCAAGGATAGCCATTAAGCTGGCGGTCGCTCATCCCCAGCGGGTAGACAAGCTGGTCCTGCTCAACGCGGCCGGCGTTCGCCCTCCGCGCGGCATGCGTTATTACGGAAGGTACGCGATCGGCAGGCTCGGCAAAGCGCTGGCAGCGTGCTTCGGGAAGCTCGGCAGAAGGGCCCAGTCCCGGCTTTACTCATTGGCCGCCTCGCCTGATTATCTGCGGTCCGGCCCCCTGCGAGAGACATTCGTCAAGGTCGTGAACGAGGACCTGCGGCCCCTACTTCCCAGCGTGCGACCGCCGGCGCTGCTTATCTGGGGCGCTAGCGACAAAGATACGCCGCCGATGCTGGGCCGGATCATGGCGCGCGAGATGTCGAATGCTCAGTTGGTGGTTCTTGAAGGCGCCGGCCACTTTTGTTATATCGACCAACCGATGAAGGTCGGTCTTCTTGTGAACAAGTTCCTGAGGGGTTAACGGCGATGTCGACGGTGCACTCGCGGCTCCTACTGCTTCTTTTCACGGCGAGTTCTTTCGGCGTCGCCCTCGCGTGGAGCCTGCGGCGCTGCCTGAGAACCCTGCACCTGCTGCAGCAGGATGGTTACTCCAACGCGCGGCTGATCAAATGGCTGCGGCGAAGCCCTGCGAAGCGGTTCTTCGACGCACGGCTGGCAGTGGTTCTTCTCGGGCTGCTCGTCATTCAGAGCGCGGCGACACTCCTCGGCGCCCCTTCTGCTGCATGGCTCTCCTTAATGGCTTGGACAGCTGCGGGCACGGTGCTTTTGGCCAGTGTGAGATACCCGCCGGAGAAGAAGAAGTTGGTGTTCACCGGCAGGAGCATTCGCTTGGCGGCGCTCTCGGCGGCAATCTGTGCGGGCGCTTGCGTCATCCTGGCGCGGATATCCCTCCTGCAGCTCGATGCCGGCGGACGAGCGCCGGCTGCCAGGGCGGCGATGGGTTCCCTGCTCGCAAGCCTTTTCGTAACCCAGATGGCACCGTTCGCTGTCCTGCTGTCAAATGTGCTCCTGGCGCCGGTGCAGGCAGGCATCAACGGCTATTACATCCGGCGGGCAAGACACCGACTCCGCGAGCTCGCGCCGCGGGTGGTAGGAATTACCGGAAGTTACGGCAAGACTTCCACCAAGTTCATCTTGGACACGCTTCTTGCCGAGAAGTTCGCCGTTCTTAAGACTCCGGAGAGTTTCAACACGCTCATGGGAGTCTCCCGGACGATTAACGAGAATCTTCTGCCCGACCACAGGGTGCTCATCGTTGAAATGGGAGCGTACCGGCGCGGCGACGTCCGTGAATTATGCGAGTTCGTGCGTCCACAGATCGGGATCATAACCGCGATTGGTCCCCAGCATCTGGAGCGATTTGGGAGCATCGAGGCGATTCAAGCCGCCAAACAGGAGCTGATCGAATCGCTGCCGCCCTCCGGCGTGGCGATTCTTAACGATGACGATCCGCGATGCCGCGAACTCGCGGATGGCAGCCGGACGGCCAAGGTGCTGCGCTACGGCACGGACCCGTCCAGCGGCGGACTGAGGATATGGGCGGAACAGGTTGGGGCGAGCTCAGCCGGACTTCGCTTTGTGCTCGCGACCAACGACGGCCAACGAGCCGAGTCCCGCTGCGTACTCCTCGGGCGCCACAACGTCTTGAACGTGCTCGCCGCTAGCTGCGCGGCTTTGGAGTTCGGTCTACGCTTAGAGGAGGTGGCCCAGGCAATCCCGAAGATCCAGCCAGTGCCGCATCGCTTGCAGCTCATCGAGGGCGCTGGTGGCGTGGTCGTCATAGACGACTCCTACAACTCGAACCCGGTTGGCGCCCTCGGCGCGCTCGAGGCTCTCTCCCAATTCACCACAGGCAGGCGGGTTCTGGTGACCCCCGGAATGGTCGAGCTGGGGAGCATCGAGCAGGCCCAAAACGAAGAATTCGGTGCCAAAGCAGCGCGGGTATGTGACTATATCATTCTGGTCGGGGAAAAGCAGACCCGAGCTGTGCTGAGGGGTGTCGAGCGGGAGCGTTTCCCGAGGGCGCGCGTGCGCGTTGTCCCCGGACTTGGAGAAGCGCGCGCCGAGCTTCAGAAGGTCCTCAGGGCCGGCGACGTCGTTCTATTCGAGAACGACCTGCCGGACCTCTACATCGAGGCATGACGGGCGCATCGGAGTGCTGAGCGGGGGCGGCGGACAACTCAGGACTCAGTACTGCCTTCTGCGGCGGCGCGCCCCACAGCAGCTCCGTTCTACGGAATGCCGGAAGGAGCGACCAGATGGATAAGAAGCGTATTGGCGTCGTCTTCGGAGGACGGTCGGCGGAACACGAGGTATCAGTCATCACAGCACACCAAGTGATGGATGCCCTGGAGGTGGCTGGTTATTCCGTCCTCCCGATTTACATATGCAAGCAGGGAGACTGGTATGCGGGGCGCCCGCTTCACAGCATCGAGCTCTACCGGAAGTTCTCTCGCAATCCGGAGGCCATCGAGGGTGTCTACCGCGTCTGCCTCAGCCCGGACCGCTCGGTCCGGCAGTTGGTGGACCACCCGCAGCGAAAGCGGCCCTTGCTCCACAGAAGCCCACAGCTCTGGGCCGATGCCTTCTTTCCCGTCGTGCATGGCTCGTTTGGCGAGGACGGCACGCTTCAGGGCCTGTTTGAATTGGCCGATGTCCCGTACGTTGGCTCTGGCGTCGCCGCTTCCGCTATCGGCATGGATAAGATAAGGACGAAGGCGATTTGCACGAGTAGTGCTATACCCGTGCTGGGGTGTCTCTCGATCTCCCGGATCGGATGGCGGGCGGACTCTCAGGCGTTTCTCGATACGGTGGAAAGACAGTACAGGTACCCCGTCATCGTGAAGCCGGTATGCCTGGGAAGCAGCATCGGTGTGACGAGGTGCGAAAATCGGGCGCAGCTTCAGCGAGCGCTCGAAACTTCGCTGCTCTTCGACGAACGCGCGCTGGTCGAGCGGGCGCTCACGAATTTCACAGAAATCAATTGCTCGGTTCTCGGTCCGCCCGAGCGGGTTTCTGTCTGCGAGCAACCGTGCACGAACGGGCCGGTCCTCTCTTTTGACGCTAAGTACAAGAGCGGCAGGAAGCAGGCGGCACTCGGCATGAAGACCGGAATGGCGTCCCTGGAGCGGATCGTGCCGGCTAAGATCAGCGCCGAACTGACTGGCTGCGTGCAAGCGCTTTCCGCTAAGCTGTTTCAGGCGATCGGCGCCTCCGGTGTTGCCCGCGCCGATTTTCTCGTCGACACCGACGAGAATCGCCTGTACTTGAACGAGATCAATACGATGCCCGGCTCGCTGGCGTTCTACCTGTGGGAGGCGAGCGGACTCCCGTTTGACGAGTTGGTCACTATTCTTGTCAAGATGGCGTATGATCGATACGCAAGCCGAGGAGAAACAAAGTTTTCCTTTGAGGCAAATCTTCTGGCACTACCGCAGCAGGCCGCTGTCTAAAAGTCGGCCCAGAAAGATGATGCGTTTGTGGTTGCTGGCGTTCTCCGGTAATCCGCAATCGGGTAACTGATGCTTTACTGGCTCCTCTATCAAGAGCTGTTTCCTTACTTCTCGGCGTTCCGGGTGTTTCGCTACCTGACGTTTCGCACCGCCTTCGCCAGCCTGACGGCGCTGTTCCTGTGCGTGATCCTGGGGCCCTGGCTGATCCGTCATCTGCGGGAGTTCCAGATCGGCCAGTTCATTCGCGAGGACGGGCCGCAGAACCACCTCAAGAAGGCGGGCACGCCGACCATGGGCGGTATCCTCATCGTCATCTCCTTCATCGTGCCCACGCTGTTGTGGGCCGACCTCAGCAGCCCCTACGTCTGGATCCTCATCTTCTCCACCATCTGCTTCGGCGTGATCGGCTTCTTTGACGACTACCTGAAAATCCGCCGGCGGCAGAACCGGGGTCTCACCGGCCGCAGCAAGTTCCTGCTGCAGGTGCTGGTCAGCTTCCTGGTGGGGGTCTTTCTGCTCCTGCTGACGGCCAAGGGGTTGTACTCGACGCACGTTATTGTGCCGTTCTTCAAGAAGTTCACTCCCGACCTGCTGATCGACGCTTTCCTGCGGCACCCGTACACCTACCCGCTGGCCTTCATGTTCTTCTTCCTGTTCGTCATCCTGGTGATCGTGGGCTCCAGCAATGCGGTGAACCTGACGGACGGCCTGGACGGGTTGGCCGCGGGCCTGATCATTATCGCGGCCGGCGCGCTGACGGCCATGGCCTACGTCACCGGGCACTCCAATTTCGCCCGCTACCTGGAGATCCAGTACCTGCCGAGTGTCGGCGAGATCACCATTTTCGGCGGGGCCATGGTGGGCGCCAGCCTCGGCTTTCTGTGGTACAACGCTCACCCCGCCGACATCTTCATGGGCGACGTGGGCTCGCTGGCCCTGGGCGGCGCCGTGGGCACCATCGCCGTGCTCATCAAGCAGGAGCTGCTGCTGCCGCTGGTGGGCGGCGTGTTCGTGGCCGAGGCGCTCTCGGTGATGCTGCAGGTCGGCTCCTTCAAGCTGCGCGGGAAGCGCGTCTTTCGCATGGCCCCCCTGCACCACCACTTCGAGCTGCTGGGCTGGAGCGAGTCCAAGGTCATCATCCGCTTCTGGATCGCCGGCCTGGTGCTGGCGCTGTTCGCCCTGGCCACCCTGAAGCTCCGTTGAGTTCCAAGTTCCAGGTTCCAGGTTTCAAGTTGGCCTCCGACCCCTTTTGGGCAATGAACCTGAAACTTGAAACCTGAAACTTGGAACCCTTTTCGAGCGGCGGTGAGAGAATGGTACGTTTATGCGGATGGAACTGCGCGGCAAGCGGGTGCTGGTGGTGGGCGCGGCCAAGAGCGGCATCGCGGCGGCCCGCTTCCTGCTTGAGCAGGGCGCGCGCGTTTCACTTTCCGACAAGAGGCCGCCCGAACAATTGCCGGAAGCCCGCGAGCTGGCCGGCGAGGTGAAACTGGAAAGCGGCGGCCACACCTGCGCCACCTTTACCGGGCAGGACCTGGTGGTGGTCAGTCCCGGCGTTCCGGCCGATCTTGCGGAGCTGGCGGCGGCCCGCGAAGCCGGCGTCGCCGTCATCGGTGAAGTGGAGCTGGCCTCCTGGTTCCTCAAGGGCCGCATTCTCGGCATCACCGGGTCCAACGGAAAGACAACCACCACGGCGCTGGCCGGCAAGATACTGGAGAGCGCGGGGTTTCACGCGCCGGTGGGCGGCAACATCGGCTCGCCGCTCACCTCCTTCATCCCCACCTCGCGCCCGGAAACCATCCACGTGGTGGAGCTGTCCAGCTTCCAGCTCGAGACCATCGGCGAGTTCCGCCCGCACGTGGCGGTGGTTTTGAATGTGACTCCCGATCACCTCGACCGTCACGCCACATTCGAAGGCTACGCCTCGGCCAAAAGCCGCATTTTCGCCAACCAGACGGAAGCCGATTTCGCGGTGCTGAACGCGGACGATGCGGTCTGCCGGAACTTCGCCGGCCGGACACGCGCCCGCGTCTTCTGGTTCAGCCGCGCGGGAGAAGTGGAAGCGGGGGCGTTTGTGGAGGACACCGATGTGGTGTTCCGCGGGCCGCTGCCCGGCCCCGACCCGCGCCTGTGGGCCCAGACCATGATGGGCGTCGATGAGATCCCGTTGAAAGGCGCGCACAACGTGGAAAACGTGCTCGCCGCGGTGTGCGCCGCCGCCCTGCTGGGCGCCGATCAGCAACTGGTGCGGGCCGGGGTGCGCGCGTTCCGCGCCGTCGAGCACCGCCTGGAATACGTGACCACGGTGGGCGGCGTCGAGTTTTACAACGACTCCAAGGCCACCAACGTCGATGCCACCATTAAGGCCATCGAAGCCTTCCCCGGCAACCTGCTGGTGATCCTGGGCGGCCAGGACAAGGGCAGCGATTACCACCCCCTGCGTCCGCTCCTGGCGCGGCGGGCGCGTTACGCGCTGCTGATCGGTGCGGCCGCCGATAAGATCGCCGGGCACCTGGGCGACGCCGTGCCGCTGGTGCGCAGCGGCACGCTCGACGCCGCCGTGCGCGAAGCCTTCCGGCTGTCCCGCGCCGGCGACGTGGTGCTCCTGGCGCCGGCCTGCGCCAGTTTCGATCAATTTCAGAATTACGAACACCGCGGCCGGGTGTTCAAGGATCTCGTCGCCGGGCTGACGGCTCGGCCGGGAAGTGAAGAGTGAAGAGTTAAGAGTTAAGAATGAAGAAACGAGTCTCGTAGCCCTTAATTTTTAACTCTTAACTCTTAACTCGCATGGCGAAACGGCTCCACTCCGACCGCATCCTGTTCGTCACCACGCTGGCGCTGGTGGTATTTGGGCTGGTGATGGTGTTCAGCTCCTCGGCCGTGATTTCCAGCGAGCAGTTCGGCAGCGCCTATGTGTTCCTGATGCGCCAACTGGTGTGGGCGGTGGCCGGGCTGGTGGCGATGCTGATGGTCATGCGGGTGGATTACCGGCATTACCGCCACCCGGCGTTCGTCTTCCTGGCGCTTTCGGTTTCGCTGGCCCTGCTGGTCCTGGTTCTGTTCGCCGACCGGACGCACAACACGCACCGCTGGTTCCGCTGGGGCCCGGTTTCGTTTCAGCCCTCGGAGCTGTCCAAGCCGGTGCTAATCGTGTTCCTGGCCTGGTTCCTGGAGCGCCGGATCGCATCGGTGAACGACCTGCTGCACACGGTGCTGCCCGCCGGCCTGGTGGTGGGGACGGCGGCCGCGCTGATCGTTCAGGAACCGGACCTGGGAACGGCCGCGACCATCGTGTTCGTGGCCTGCGGCCTGTTTTTCCTGGCCGGGCTGCGCCTCCGCTATTTTCTGGTGCCGGTGGTGGCCGCGGTGCCTCTCTTCTACCTCCTGGTGATGCGCGTGCCGTATCGCTGGAAGCGCGTGGAGGGGTTCCTGGATCCCTATGCCGACCCCCAGGGCAAGGGCTTCCACATGATCCAGTCGCTGATCGCGGTGGGCACCGGGGGGCTGGGCGGGCTGGGGCTGATGCAGGGCCGGCAGAAACTCTTCTACCTGCCGGCGCCGCATACCGATTTCATTTTCGCCGTGGCGGCCGAGGAACTGGGCCTGATCGGCGCGGCCGCCCTGGTCGTCGGTTTCGGCGTGGTCCTGTGGCGCGGCTTGGCCGCCTCGTTGCGCGCTCCCGACCTGTTCGGGCGGTTTCTGGCCGCCGGCCTGACGCTCATGATCGTCGCCCAGGCCTTCATCAACATCAGCGTGGTCATCGGCATCATGCCCACCAAGGGCATCCCGCTGCCGTTCATTTCTTATGGCGGAAGCTCGCTGCTGTTCAACCTGCTGGCCATGGGCGTGCTGCTGAACATTACTCAGTATGCTGAGTAGCTGATAGCTCGTATGAGGACCATCATCGCCGGCGGAGGCACCGGCGGCCACGTGATCCCCGCGCTGGCCGTAGCAGCCGAGCTGCGCCGCCGCGGCCACGATCAGATTCTGCTGGTCGGCACGGCGCGCGGGCTGGAGGCGCGGCTGGCGCCCCGGCACGGCCTGGCGCTCGAAACCGTCGACGTGGGCGCGCTGAAGCAAGTCGGGCTGGTGCAAAAGGCCGCGACCCTGTTCCGGCTTCCTTACAGCTTCTGGCAATCGGGCTGCATCCTCGATTCGTTCCGAGCCGACGTGGTCTACGGCGTCGGCGGCTATGCCTCGGGGCCGGTGCTGTTCATGGCCGCCATGCGCAATGTTCCCATCGTGGTCCACGAGCCGAACGCCGCCCCGGGCTTTGCCAACCGCTGCGTAGCGCTGTTTGTCACCCGGGCGCTGGTCGGGTTTCCGGAGGCGGCGCGGTATTTCCCGGCAACGCGGGTGGAAGTCGTGGGGGTGCCGGTGCGAGCCGAGTTCTTCCAGGTCCCGCGTAGGCCTCACCTGCCGCCCTTCACGCTGCTGATTTCGGGCGGCAGCCAGGGGGCGCGCAGCATCAACCACGCGGTGATCGAGAGCCTGCCGTTGTTTGCCTCCTCGGGGCTGGACGTGCGCTTCATTCACCAGACCGGGGAGAAGGATTTCCGTGAAGCGGTGGCCGCGTTCGAGAAGTGCGGGCTGGGCGGGCGCGCGCAGGTGCTGCCGTTCATCGAGGACATGCCAGCGGCCTTTGCCGCCGCCGACCTGCTGATCTGCCGCTCGGGTGCCAGCACGCTGAGCGAAGTGACGGCGGCCGGCAAGGCGGCCATCCTGGTGCCTTTTCCGTTCGCCGCCGACAACCACCAGTTGCGGAACGCGCAGTCGCTGGAGCGCGCCGGCGCAGCCCGCGTGATTCTCGATGCCGAGCTGACCGGCCGCCGCCTGTTTGATGCGGTGGTGGAGGCGTTGCCCGGGCTGAGCGAAATGGAGGAGCGGTCGCGCGCCCTGGCCCGCCCCCGCGCCGCCCAGCGCATCGCCGAGGTGCTGGAGCAGGCGGCGCTCGGGGCGGCCGTGCATAGGTAGCCGGAAGGCTCATGAGCTAAACCGTGCTGAGCATGCAGCTGACCCTTGACTCGCATAGCCAAGTTAGGTCTAATCGAAAGTGCGCAGAATCCGATATGCAACCTGGCAGGGGCAAGGGTGGCCGCCCACGCAAAATGGGCTAAGCGCGATGAGACGTTTGGTGAGGGTTCTTTCGCTGATACGCAGCTTAAAGGCGGCGTCGTTCCCAGGTGCCATTGGGGCGGTCATTGTGAGATAATCGTGCGTCCGGCAGCGGAGGAGAAACCCCAGTGAGCGCGCTCATCAAGGAGTGCAAGGAGTGTGGCAAAGCCCTTGAGGTCGTTCACGAAACTGAGTTTAGTGACTCCGAGAAGTTCGTTCAATACAAGTGTGGCCATTTCGCGGTCGTCTCGACCCTTGAAGCGACCGGCGCGCCGGAGTCAATCGCCGCCGAAGGGGCTGTCCGGGAACGGACCGCTCCGCTGCAAGGAGAAACCATGGCTGTTTCAGTAAGCTTGATAAACATGAAGGGCGGGGTCGGCAAGACGACCCTCGCTGCACAGCTGGCGCATACCGCTTCCCTCAAGGGTTTGCGCACCCTCGCGGTCGACCTCGACCCACAGGCCAATCTGAGCCAAGCGCTCCTGTCACCGGAGAAATACGCCAAACTGCTTCGCGACAGAAAGCCAACCATCGTGCAGCTATTTGAGCAATACTTCCCGCCAACCGACGAATACCCAAGCCCACAACCCGTGGATATCGACAAGATCATCTTGAAGCAGGTGGGCCACCACACCATCGCGACGCTTCATCTGATTCCAAGCCGGCTGGAGCTCTCTCACACGCTCAAGAACCCCTTTGGAAAGGAGCGCCGTCTGGCGAAATCTCTGACCAAGGTGGCCGATGATTATGACCTGATCCTCATCGACTGCGCGCCCACAGAATCAATCTTGACCGATGCGGCATACCACGCAAGCCGCTATGTCCTCGTACCTGTCAAGCCCGAGTACCTGGCAACGATTGGCCTTCCGCTCTTGGCCCGATCCATTCGCGAGTTCAAGGATGAGAACTCCGATCGCGAACTGGACATATGCGGTATCGTCTTCAACCACTCATCGTCGTACTCGTCTGGGCCCGAGGGCGAAAGATCCATCAGGGAGGTTCACTCGGAAGCGAAAAAACACGGATGGCACGTGTTTAACACCCACGTGCGCTACTCCCGATCATACGCGAAGGCGGCTCGGGAAGGAACTCCAATCGCGTGGACTAGCTACGCGCGTTGGGACGTCAGCAAGGAGTTTGTCGGTTTCGTCGACGAGTTTTTTGCTGCAATTAATCTATCGAAGGGGACTACGTGACAGCTAGCGATTTCTTGAGGTACGAGGCATCCCTCCTGCTGGTGAAGTACGGCCGCGAAGCTGTGCTAAAGGCAATCGCGGGCAAACTGAATTGCTCCGAGACGGAACTCGAAACGTTGCTGGCTCAGATTGAGAAGCAGAAGCCCGTTACTCGTCGCTCGCGACCGGTACCAGCCCCTGATCAGATCGAAGCGATAGTCCGTCAGCACCCGGACAAGGCGAGTCAGCTCCGTTCCCTGTACGGTCGGTTCCAGAACCGCACTTTTCTCCCGGAGCTTCGCGACGTCCGACGGTTGTTCCAGCAGCACTCGGAGAACCCCGGGCATACAAAATCGCGCGCCGCCTCGTTCGCAAAGGTTTTCAACTTGCTCGCCCACCTTGACGCGAGCGAGTTGGATGTCCTGTGCAGAGTCAGCGAGTCCGGAGAACCGTCATCTCTGGGTATCATCTCCGACGAGATCCTCCGGCGAGACAGATAGCACGGCCCCCTGGCAACCGGTAGGATCTGATAGAGCCAATCACCGCACGGACGCGCGGTTTTCTGGAGCGCAGCATACTCATTTTATCGGGACCGGCAGCATCAGGACGGGCGGGATCGCCGACGCGCTGCCCGCGATCGGCCCCTGCGCCATCACCGGCTCCTGTTTGCGGCCCTCGCGCGCCCTGGCCCGCCCCCGCGCCGCCCAGCGCATCGTTGAAGTGCTGGAGCAGGCGGCGCTGTCGTCTCAGGCGGTGTAATCCGCAGATTGCGCAGATTATCGCAGATGCCGTCTGGCGCAATCTGTGCAATCTGCGAAATCTGCGGGTGGGAATGAGTCCGATCAACGACACTTCGTTGCGCGACCGCCTCGTCGTTACGCCCTGGCGAGCAGGGGAGCGGCGGCTTCGGGCGTCAGCGCCCGGACCGGGGATCCGCGAAATCCTATTGGGTCCCGGGTCACGATGAAATCACAGCCGGCAAGCTGCGCGGCGGATGCGGTAACGGAATCCTCGAAATCAGGTGAGGCCAAATGGAGCGCTTCCCGGACAACGGCTCCATCCACCGTGGCCACGCCGAATACCCGGAGAATCGCCGCCAGGGTGCGCCTGGCTTTGGCCGCGCCCAGTTCCTTTCGGAGCAGGTAGTGAATTGTCGTCACTGCGTGTGCGGCCAAAAGCCCTTCGGCAAGCCCCTTTTCGATAGCCGCCCACACTGCCGCGCTCGCCCCGGCGTGAGGCTGCCGGTCCAGCAGAACGTCCAGAATCACATTGGCATCCACTAAGAGCTTGGTCATCGGTACTTCTCGGTCAAGTGCCGCCTGTATGCTTCCAAATCGGCTTTCTTGAGGCATCCACGAAGGGACCGCAGGATTGGAGGCATATCGCGTGTCGCGGCAGGCTCGGAGACCGATGCCAGATACGCCTCCACCATCCGAGACACGGATACGCCGCGCTGTCTCGCATACCGCTTGGCGCGGGCGGCAACGGCTGGATTAACGCTCAAGGTCAACTTTGACATCTCATACGTATTATAACAGGGAATTGATACGTACGCGGTTGTTCACAGTATCGGACTCCGCATTAGGTCTCGCTACATCCACCCTTGACGGTCGAACAGAACTGTTCGACAATCAGCGGGACGAGAGGTAGCGAGTTGCTCCGCAAGGTGAAATCAATCGCCAGGCGGAACAAGCTCGCTTACCGCTGGAGTCCCCAACGGGGCGTCGGTAGCCACAGTACGCTCTGCCTCGGCGACCGATTCACCGTCGTGAAGGGCCTTAAGAAGGAAATCGGTCCCGGTCTGCTTGCTGATATGTGCAAGCAACTCGGCATCCGAAAGGAGGATCTCTGATGTTTACCGCCAGCTATCCCGCGAGTGTCCTGCCCGAAGAAGACGGCAAGGGCTTTCACGTCCGGTTCCCGGATCTGCCCGAAGCGCTTACCGGCGGAGACGATATCGAGGACACGTTTGCGCAGGCTGCTGACTGTCTGGGCGAGGCTATTGCCGGTCGCATCGCCCGCGGTGACGAGATTCCGCCGCCATCGAAGGCGAAACGGCGTCAGCACCTTATCGGCGTTCCGCTCTACCTTGCGCCGAAGCTGGCGTTATACCTCGCCATGCGCGAACGCCGCATCCCGAACACCGAACTTGCCAAGCGCCTCGGCGTGAGCGAAACCGTTGTCCGGCGCATGTTGAACCCGAAGCACCATACCAAGCCCGGGAAGATTCAGGCCGCACTGATCGCACTTGGCAAGCGCATCGTCGTGACATTCGAGGACGCGGCATGACGGATTCCACGCGGATCCCGGGGGCCCACTACGACGCCCTATAACGGAGAAGCCGGCGTAGAAGAAAGAAGTCGACTGCCCCTCGATAACACTTTGGCCCGCAGCCCGAGGAATTAAGCCTCATCTCGACCCTCCGCCGCGACAATAGCGCCGATCGATGTCCGTTCTGGTCGCTGCGGGCAAACGGTCGGCGCGGTTTTGGCGCTTGAGCGGCGTGGCTCCAATGTAAAATCGATCAGGTGCCTATTAGTGGAGGGGCCTTTGTTTTTCAAAGCGCAGCATATTCATTTCATCGGGATCGGCGGGATTGGGATGAGCGGGATCGCCGAAATCCTGCTGTCGATCCGCCCCGGCTCGATTAGCGGTTCGGATTTGCGGCGCTCGCCGCTGACCGCGCGCCTGGAAAAGCTGGGCGCCCGGGTCTACGAAGGGCACCGCGCGGAGAACGTGCGCGGCGCCGACATCGTGGTCACCAGCTCCGCCGTCCCGCGCGACAACCCGGAAATGGCGGAAGCGCATCGCCTGCAGATCCCCGTGATTCCGCGGGGCGAGATGCTGGCCGAGCTGATGCGGCTCAAGTACGGGATCGCGGTGGCCGGCTCGCACGGCAAGACCACCACTACCTCGATGATCGCCGCCGTCCTGCAGCACGCCGGGCTGGACCCGACCGTGGTGGTGGGCGGCCGCGTCGACGCTATCGGCAGCAACGCCCGGCTGGGCACCGGCGACCTCATGGTCGTGGAATCGGACGAGAGCGATGGCTCGTTCCTGCACCTGGCCCCCATCCTGGCCGTCATCACCACCATCGACCGCGAGCACCTGGACCACTACAAGGACCTGGCGGCCATCCAGGAGGCCTACGTGCAATTCGCTCACCGGGTGCCGTTCTATGGCGCGGTGCTGCTGGCCCTGGATGAGCTGAACATCCGCGATATCCTGCCGCGGCTCAACAAGCGCGTCCTGACCTATGGGATCGAGACGCCGGCCGACCTGGTGGCCGGCGACATTGCCCGCGGCGCCTTCCAGAGCGAGTTCACGCTGCGGTTCCGGAGCCGGGAACTGGGCAAGTTCACGCTGCGCGTGCCGGGCCTCCACAACGTCTACAACGCCATGGCCGCGGTGCTGGTCGGCCTGGAGTTGAACGTCGAGCCGCGCGCCATCGCCGAGGGGCTGGCCGGGTATAGCGGCGTGGACCGGCGGTTCCAGGTGCGCGGCAGGGCGCGCGGCGTCACGGTCATCGACGATTACGGCCACCATCCAACCGAAATCCGCGCCACGCTGGCCGCCGCCCGCGACTGCGGCTTCCGCCGCGTACTGGTGCTGTTCCAGCCGCACCGCTACACCCGCACCCATTTTCTGATGCGTGAGTTCGCCACCTGCTTCGCGCAATGTGACCGGCTGTGGATGCTAGACATTTACGCGGCCAGTGAACCGAAGATCGAGGGTGTCACAGCGGAGCTGCTGGCCGGCAAGGTGCGCGAGGCCGGGCACCCCGCGGTAGAATACCTGCCGGAGGCCGGGCAGGCCGTCGAGCGTATGGTGGCTACGGCGCAGGAGGGGGACGCCGTCCTGCTGCTGGGCGCCGGCAACGTGAATCAACTGGCCGACGCGATTCTCGAAGGACTGAGCGCGCGAATGGCCGCCGAACCGGAAGTTCCAGGTTCCAAGTTCCAGGTTCCAGGTTAGAGCAGTCGGCATTCTGGAACCTGAAACCTGGAACCTGAAACCTGAAACACATGCCAGAGGACGACGACCGCGTTCTCGATGTCGAAGATTCGCCGTACCTGCGCCGCCAACGGCAGCCCGAGGTGCGCCGCAGCCGGCTGAACCGCCGGACCACGGCGCGGCTGAAGAAGGTGCTGCTGGTGATGGCGGCGCTCGCCGTGGTCTGCCTGGCGGCCTGGCGCGCGGTGCGCTTCGGGCTCGACGACCCGCTCTTTGCTTTCTCCACCAAGCACTTGGAGATCACGGGATCGAACTACGTCAGCTCCCGGCAGATCGCCGAGAAATTCGCCGGCGACGTGGGCCGCAGCATCTTCCGCATTCCGCTGGAACGCCGCCGGGCCATGGTGGAGGAAATCTCGTGGATCGAGTCGGCTGCGGTGGCGCGGGTCTGGCCCGGCCTCATTCGGGTGCGGGTCCGGGAGCGAGTGCCGGTGGCGTTCATCAAGACGGCTACGGGGCTGGCCCTGATCGACGGCCAGGGAGTGGTACTGGAGCGGCCGGCGCGCGCTAATTTCACCTTCCCCGTCGTCACCGGTTTCAGCGAGCGCGACCCGCTGGAGGCGCGCCGCGACCGCATGCGGGTTTACCTGGCGCTGATCGAAGACCTGGACCGCGATGGCGGCCATTACAGCCTGGACATTTCCGAAGTGGACCTGAGCGATCCGGAGGACGCGCGCATCCTGGTGGCCGGCCGCGAGGCCCACGACGCCGTGCTGGTCCACCTGGGCAACAGCAACTTCCTGGCCCGCTACCGCACCTATCTGGCCCACATCGCCCAGTGGCGGCAGCAATTCCAGAAGATCCAGTCGGTGGACCTGCGCTACGAGCGCCAGATCATCGTGAATCCCGACCGTAGATAGGTTTCAGGTGTCAGGTGCTATTGGCACGAGAGCGGCTCCGGGCTTGAAACCTGCACCTGAAACCTGGAACCTGAAACCTGGAACCTGCCTATGAAAGCGTGCTTGCTCCGTTCACCCGCGCCGATTGAAACGAATCCGCTCGATTACAGCGAGGTGCCCGCGCCGGAACCGCGCGACGACCAGGTGCGCGTGCGGGTGCGCGCCTGCGGCGTGTGCCGCACCGACCTGCACGTGATCG
>Ga0315280_10005889_pt1 | contig 17223 bp, 14 predicted proteins | sample YL17G06_40_MG_FD_203697 | JGI IMG/M metagenome (GOLD analysis project Ga0315280, IMG submission 203697) | Sediment microbial communities from Yellowstone Lake, YNP, Wyoming, USA - YL17G06_40 | ecosystem: Environmental > Aquatic > Freshwater > Lake > Sediment | place: USA: Wyoming | collected...
CGTTCCTGCGACTCCCGCTGGTTTTTCGCCCCGCCATTCGCCATACTATAGCGGAAACGCGGCCCAGGGCTTCGGCCGATTTCGGGCGAGGGACTCCGCATCAAGCCGGGGAGCGAGAAGGAAGGAGAACGGAGAACATGCGACGCGTGCTCTTGAGCGTGTGGACGATGACGCTGGCGGTTTCCGCGGCAAGCGCGGAGGAGCCGTGGCAGCCGGTGGGGCTCGGCGGCAGCGGGGGGATGTTCGCCATGGCGGTCTCGCCCGTCGATTCGCGGCTGATGATGCTCAACTGCGACATGAGCGGGGCCTACGTCACTGCCGACGCCGGCCGGACCTGGCGCATGATCCACCACAATATGCTCGGCAGCTCCACGCGATGCTCCCCGGCGTTTCATCCAACGATCGCGGGCCGCGTTTACGCCGTGTACGGCGGGGGGAGCGAGGTCCGCGTGAGCGACGACGCCGGCACAAGCTGGCGGCCGCTCTTGAAGGAGCGGCCCCCGTGGCGCAGCCCGGTCGGGCTGTTGTACGTGGCCCCGGACTTTCCGGAGAGCCTGCTGGTCGGCGCCGGCGAAGAGGCGTATTGGACGCTCGACGGCGCAAAGACCTGGCGACGGTGCCAAGGAATCCGCGGCAAGGTGCTCGGCGCCGTGGCGAGCCGCCCCAGCAGGTCATCTGCCTCGCCGGCCAGCTTCATGAGCTTCATCGCCACCAGCGAAGGGGTCTTCCGCAGCCGGGAGCTCTCCAAGGGCTACGTGCCGTGCGGTGCGGGGCTGCCCAAGGGCGCGATCACCAGTTTCTCCGGCGGGTCCAGCGGGCAGGTGCTGCGCCTCTATGCCACGGTCGAGTGCTCCTTGGCTGATGGCCGGCTGGCGGGTGGAGTGTATCGGTCGGAGGACGCGGGCACCTCCTGGCAAAGCTGCACGGAGGGCGGGCTGAACGTCCAGACCCGGCGCACGGACCAATGGGCCCAAGGCGACATCCCCCAGTACCGCTTCATCGCCACGACCGACAAGGACCCGTTGCGCGTCTACGTGTACTGCACCGGCACGAGCTACTGGCCGCCCAATCACTCGACGGTCTATCGCAGCGACGACGGCGGCAAGACGTGGCGCCCGTCGCTCTTTTCCGATCCCCGCTTCGCCAAACTGAAGCTCTGCAACGTCGAGGACGACTACGTGAGCCGCCAGTGGCGCCAGCGCGAACAATCGCCGCCCTACAGCATGGTGGTCAGCCGCACCGACCCGGACGTGGTGGCGATGTGCTGCAGCGCTTGGGTCTTGCGGACCGACGACGGCGCCCGCACGTGGCGGGTCTGCCAGACGGGCCCCGCCTCGGACGGCGACCGGGGCGGGCAAGCCTGGGCGTGCAACGGCCTGGTGGTCACCACCACGTGGAACTATTACATCGACCCGCACCAGCCCACGCGGCATTACATCTGCTACACGGACATCGGTTTTGCCCGGAGCCTCGACGCGGGCAAGTCCTGGATTTGGCAAGGGACGTCTCTGCCCTGGAGGAACACGGTCTACGAGCTGGCCTTCGATCCGGCGGTGCCCGGACGCATCTGGGGGGCCATGTCCAACACCCACGACATCCCGAACGACAACGTCATCAGCGGCCGCCATCGCGTGATCGTGCAGGGAGGCGTGGCGGTGACTAGCGATTTCGGCATCACTTGGCAGAAGCTCGATCTGCCGGCGGCGCCGGGGCTCTCCGTGGTGCTGGACCCGACAAGCCCGCCCAGTGCCCGCGTGCTCTACGCCTCGCTCTTCGAGAAGGGCGTCTACAAATCCAGCGACGGCGGGAAGACCTGGGCCCAGGCGAGCCGCGGGCTGGGCCATCCGGCGAACATGCGGTGCTGCAAGCTCCATCGCAGCGCGGACGGGACGCTTTTCGTGCTCATCACCGCCAAGCGGATTGGGGGCGCGGGGTTCACGCTCGACGGCGTGGGCCTGTACCGGTCCACTGACGCCGGCGAGAGCTGGTCGAAGATCAACTCCTCGCTGCCGCTGCACTGGCCCAAGGACTTCACCGTCAAACCGGGCGACTCCAAGACCATTCTCCTTTCGGCCAGCGGGGTGCGCGGAAGCCCGGAGGAAGGCGGGCTGTACCGGACCACCGACGGCGGCCAGACGTGGCGGAAGCTCGTGCAAAAGGGGCGCGAGCACTTCGGCGCGTTCTATCACCCCGGCCATCCCCAGTGGATCTACATGACGCTGACCGAGGGCGCCCCGGAGTCCGGGCTCTATCTCAGCCGCGACGACGGGGCCACCTGGGAGCCCTTCACGACGCTCCCCTTCCGCAACATCCAGCGCGTGGCCTTCGACCCGGCCCGCCCCAACGAAATCATTCTCACCACGTTCGGCAGCTCCGTCTTGCGCGGCCCTGCCGAGCCGTAATCCTCTTCACCAGTTACAGGTATTGCCATGATCAAGCTGCTGATTCTCACGGCCGGCGTGCTCGCCGCGGGCGAGGGCCGCACGAACCGCGACATCCAGGCGGCCATCGACCGCGCCGCGGCCCAGGGCGGCGGCGAGGTCCGCATCCCCGCCGGGACCTACGACATGGACGACTCGCTCCACCTGCGAAGCCACGTCACGATCCGCGGCGAGGGCGAGAAGACCATTCTGCGCAAGCGTCCCGCCGTCAGCTCCGCGCTCTCCGCGGACCTCGGCTATGGCCATTACGATGTTTCCCTGGCGGAGCCGGAGAAGTTCCGCGTGGGCATGGGGGTCCACATCCACGACAACCAGAGCGGCGGCTTCTACGACACGGTCGCCACGCTCACTTGGAGGGAGCAAGACCGCTTCGGCATCAGCCGGATGCTCAACCACGACTACGGCCGCCGGGCCAAGGCCGTGGTGACCTCCATCTTTCCGGTCATCAGCGGCTACGACCTGGAGGACGTCACGGTCGAGAACCTCACCATCGACGGCAACAAGTCGCAGAACGCTTACTTAAACGGCTGCCGCGGAGGCGGCGTGTTCCTCCTCCAGGGGCACAACGTGAAGCTCAGGCGGCTTCACGTCAAGGACTACAACGGCGACGGCATCAGCTTTCAGCAGTGCCGCGGCACCGTGATCGAGGATTGCACGCTCGAAGGAATGGCCGGATTCGGCCTGCACCCCGGCAGCGGCTCCGTGGGGGCGATCCTCCGCGGCAACACCTGCCGCAACAACGGCTCCGACGGCATCTTCTACTGCCTGCGGGTCTCCTTCTCGCTCTGCGAGAAGAACACGATCGAAGGCAACGGAGGGTTCGGCATCTCCATCGGCGGCCGCGATACGGACCACCTGGTGCGCCGGAACACGATCCGCAACAACTCCAAGCAGGGGGTCTACTTCCGCGAAGGCGACCTGGCCATGGCCGGCAGCCGCAACCAGATCGAGGAGAACCTGCTGGAGAACAATTGCCGCAAGTCGGGCTCGGCGGAGATCGACGTCCAAGGCGCCACGCGCGACGTACACATCCTCAAGAACGCGATCCGACCCGGCACGCGCGACGGGAAACCGATCGTCGCCCTGCTCGTCTGCCCGCAGGCCGACCGGATCGTCTTCTACGGAAACAAGCTCGACGGGGACCCGGCGAGTGCCATTGAGGTCCGCGGCCCCAAGACTTCGGTGAGCGTGCAGGCGCCGGCCGAACCGTTGGCCGTGGGGCCCCAGAGCACACCGAAAACGGGCGCGGCCCACCTGGGAGGGCGGGCACCGTAGTGGTCCGACACGCTTGACTCGGCGGGTCGTAGGGCGGATTTGTAATCCGCCCTACGACGGGGACGGATTGGAAATCCGGCCTACGAGTTCTTTGACCAACCTATCCCTGCGCGGGCGCGCAGCACCCGCCAGACCGCTCACTCCTCGGGAGGCTGCAGGGCGATCGTGGCCTGGTTCAGGTAGCTGCAGGTACACCAACTGGCGGCGTCGGCCAGGAGCACCAGGCCGCCGGCAGGGATGGCGTTGACCCAGCAGCCGGGCCGGATCCCACCATAGTTTTCGGTTCGCCCGGCGGCGGCCAGGTCCACGTATCCCAGCGTCCCAGAGCGGAAGACCAGCATCCGCTCCGACGCGGCAAGGATTCCGCAGCCGTAGGACCGCGTGAGCTTGAAAGGAAGCTCCCGGCCCGTCGTGAGGTCCCACGCCCGGGGCTCCGCGTAGATGGTGCGGTCGTTGAGGATCGGCCGCGAAAGGTACTTTCCGGTGACGTCCCAGAGCGGCTTGCCGTCGCTTGCCCGGAAGGCGGCCAACCGGCCGCCTTGCTCGGAGTCGAGCTGAAAGCGGCTGGATTGGTAGCCCATCACGAGCACGTCGTGATTCGTGCTGAGCGAGAGGAGCGTGCCAAACGCGCCCTCGGCCTGCCACACGGGCCGCCCCGATTGGGCGTCGAGGGCCAGCAGGCGGCCCGGCTTGTGCTCGGGCCGCCGGGCGGCGGCCGTAGCGGTGCTTTTACGGTCCGCGGCGTCCTTCGCTGCCTTGGCCGGCGAGAACCGGAGATCATCGACCGCGGCCACGGGCCGGTCGATCAAGTAGACCCGCCCGCCGCCAATCGCCATGGCATTGTGGCGCAGCGAGTCTTTGGGCGTGTAGGTCCACTTGAGCTTGCCGGTTTGGGAATCGAGGGCGAAGAAGAGCATCGATTCGGTGAACTGCCGGCTCATGTCCGATTTCCCGTAGCGATACTTGACCAGGTGCTCCTGGTTGGCCAGCGAGCCGAAGAGTGTGCTGCCGTCGCAGGCGAGGAAGCCCCAGGTGCCGGGCTTTCCATCGGGACGCGGCGGGGCCCGCAACTCGCCCAGCCGTGAGCCGTCGTCGGCGCTCAGCGAGAGGCAGCGGTCCCCGGTCGCCACGTAAATCCGCTCGCCGCTCATGCAGAGATTGCTCCCCGTGCCGGCCACGCCCATCAGGTGCTCCTGGTGATAGGCCGAGAGGATGCCGGGCAGGGGGACCTCCCAGAGCGTGCGGCCGTTGTAGATGCTCACCGCCCGCAGCCCGTTGAGCCCCTCGACGAACATCCTCCCTCGATCGACCAAGGGCGCCGGCCCGCGCCCGTGGCGGTTGGGCAGGACCAGATCGGTGTCGCGGAACCAGAGCATGGCCAGCGGGCCCTTCAGCCGGGCGTCGCCGGAGCAAAGGCTGTTGGCAGGGTCGGAGTATTGGTGGGTCCAGGCGCCGGCGCCTTCGAGCGAGCCGCGCGTGGAGAGCCTCATCGCTCCGGGCTTGCCGAGGCAGGCGACGCCGCCGTAGGGCCGCTGAAACCGCTGGATTGCGGCCTGGGGGACCGCGCCGTCGCCTGCCAAAACCGAACGGCCGGAGACAACCAGGTCGGCAAACCAGCGGGCGCAGGGAACCTTCGCCAGGTCGGCCTGATGGACCGTGACCCGGGTGCCGTAAAGGCCCAGACGGTCGAGGCGTCGCCGCAGGGCCTCGACGTTGGCGGCATCGGGGTCCACCGCGTAAACCTGAAGCTGCGTGCGTTTGGCCAGCTCCAGGGTGAGCCGGCCGTCGCCGCAGCCCAGGTCGAGGCAATAGCCCTCGCGGACCCGGCCGAGCCGGAGGATCTCGTCGGCGGCCGAGGAGAACTCGTCTGCCGGGCCGTCAGGCGTCAGAGGGGTAAGTTGCCCTAGCGCCCGAGGCTTCGACGCGCTGCGATCGCCGAAGCAGTAGATGACCCCCTTGTCCGTGCTGACATACAGCCGCCCCTCGGCAACCGCCAGCCCCGATGCGGCCCCGTCCACTTCGCCGGTCCACGTGACCCGGCGCGACGAAAGATCGACCAACGACACGCGGTCCCGTGCGCCAACGATCGCCCGATCGCCGGCCACGATGAGTGCGGCGTCGCCTCCGTGCGGAAGCGTGACGCTCCACGTCGGCGGGGCGAGGGCCTGCGTCGTCACCTCCTTTCCTTTGCGGTCGATCGTGCTGGCGGTGACCCAGAGCTTGCGGCGGTCCCGGGCGATCAGGCGGTCGCGGACGCAAGAAAGGACGAAATCCGGGTGTACGGCAATCTGCGGGCCGACGGCCTGCGGCTTCACGTCCTTCTGGGCGCAGAAGAGCATTCCATGGTTGTAGATCTGACCGTCGAAGGCCACCACGTCGGCCCCGCCGAGTTTGCCGTACAACTGGAGCGGAAAAGAGCGGAAGGAGCCGCTCGGGCGGTCAAACACTGCGGGGACCGCCCGGCCGGTCGGCACCAGGAGGTCGTTGCCCGCGGCGGCAAGATACCCTTGCGCGGCAACGCCGCTGCGTGCCCGGGCGCCGGGGTGCGGCTGGTCCATCTCGATCGAGCCGGACGAGTCGTTGCACCAGAGCACCTTGCCCGTGGCCATGTCGACCGCATAGAGGAAGACCCCCTCGGAGGGCCAAATGCCGGCGGCGAAATAGACCACGTCGCCGACCACGACCGGGCCGCCCCGGGCGGGCCAACGCGAGACCATCCGGTCGCTGCCCAAGAGCATGTCGTCCCGCGGGCCTCCGCGCAGGCGCCAGAGGAGTCTCCCGTCGGCCGCGGCAAGGCACGCCAGAAAGCCGTCGTCGCCGGCCACGAGCACTCGATCCCGCCAGATCGCCGGCGCAAACCGCACCGGAGCGTCGGTGAAGTGGGTCCACCGCGCCTCGCCCGTGCCGGCCTCCAGGGCCGAGACCTTCCCGTCCGCCGAGCTGCCGAAAAACAGGGTTGAGCCGGCAATCACCGGCTGATACACGCGGTCAAAGGTCATCCGCTCCGAGCTGGGCCAGGCCGGCATGGGCGCGTGGGCCGCCCGATAGCTCCAGCGGAGCGACAGGGCCTCGGGGAGCCGCTGCGGCGTGAAGCCCGTCCGCCCCACGTCGGCGCGGTACATGGGCCAGTCCGCGGGCGGCTTTGCTGCCGCCGGGCCGGCCCCAAGCGATATCGCCAGTGCGGCAAGAATCGGGCAACAGGTCATTGCGTTCTCTCCGGTGGTGGTGCGGAAGCCGTGAGGCCGTGAAGAGGCAAAGCTGTCGGACACGTTGTCCGGCGATTCAACCTCCCGTCTGTTTCTTTTTGAGGCGGCGCCGGAAGCGATCTTTGTCGATCACGGCGCGGACGTGCGTCCCCCGGGCGATGACCTCGTGGCTGTCGCGGGCCTCCAGGTCCAGCGTGACGCGGGTGCCCTCCACGGCCGTCACCCGGGCGGTGGCGACCACGGTGTCGCCGGCCGGCGTCGGGGCGAGGTGCTTGAACTGAAAGCCCGTGCCCACGGACGCCTCGCCCGGGTCCAGGTGCGGCTGGATGGCGTTGTAGGCCGCGGTTTCCATGACGTACAAGAGCCAAGGGGTGGCCAAGACCGGCGGGGCCTCGGGTTTGCGGAAATTGACGAGGTTCTCCGTCACCACGCGGTGGCGTGCCTCGGCCGAAACCCCGGGCACAAGCGTCTTCTTCATGCGTGCCTCCCGAAATCGCTGGAGAAAGACTACTATAAGAGATGGACCCCGCGAAGGAAACCTGATGCCCTCCTTTCCGTCGCCGCTTCCTGACGCCGCAATCTCGCCCCGCCCGCTGTGGATTGGCCCCGTGCGGGTCGATCCGCCCGTGCTTCAGGCACCGATGGCAGGATTCACGAACTACGCCTATCGGCAGATCGTGCGGCAGCTTGGCGGGGCCGGGCTCTTGGCCACGGAGATGCTGAGCGCCCGGGGCCTCTTCTACCGCAATGCCCGCGGCGAGACGGACTGCGACCGGCTCTGGGGCGTCCGCGAGGAGCCGCGTCCGCTGGCCGTGCAGATCTGGGACAACGATCCGGAGACGCTGGCCTCGGTCGCCGCAAGGCTGGTTCAAGACTACTGCCCGACTGTGGTGGACATCAACTTCGGCTGCCCGGTCCGCGACGTGTCCGAGAAGGCCCAGAGCGGCTCCTACCTGCTGCGGTATCCAGAGCGGATCGGGGCGATCGTCGCCCGGGTGGTCGAAGCGTGCCGCCCAACGCCGGTGACGGCCAAGATCCGCTTGGGGTGCAGCCGGGGTATCATCAATGCCATCGACGTGGCCCAAGCGATCGAAGGGGCCGGCGGGGCGGCCGTCACCGTACACGGGCGCACGGCGGAGGACCTGTTCCGCGGCGCGGCCGATTGGGACGAGATCGCGCGGATCAAACCGCACTTGAAACGCATCCCCGTGATCGGCAACGGCGACTTGCGCACTGCCGACGCCGTGGTTGATGCCTTGCGCCGCTACGACGTGGACGGGGTGATGATCGGCCGGACGGGGTTGGCCCGGCCGTGGCTCTTCCGGCAAGCCCAAGCCGCTTTGGCCGGCCAGCCCGTCCCGCCGGAGCCGACGCTCGCCCAAGAGCGGCAACTCCTCTTGGATCACTATCGCCTCGTCGTGGAGCGCTTCGGGCCGGCGCGCGGCACGATTCTCATGCGGCGCTACGCCTGCTGCTACGCTCAAGGCCGTCGCGGCGTCCGGCAGTTTCGGGCCCAGGTCTCGCTGGCAAGCACCCCCGAGCAGTTCGCGGCTGCGGTCGACCGGTACTTTGCCGCACCGCCCTAATAAGAATGATATGATACCGTAGAGAGAAGAAAGGCTGCTCACGGCGCTGGTTGTATCGTGAGCACCGGTTCCGCCGCTTACCGTCCGGTGGATTTGGCGATAGGGCACCTGAGGGCTGCAGGCGTGAGTACGCGACAAATCCTGGTCGATGTGCCGGAGAAGGTCCTGTTGGCCGAGAAGACCGACGAGGTGACGTTTGCGCGGGAGTTGCGGATGTTGGCGGCCGTCAAACTGTATGAGCTCGGACGTCTGTCCTCAGGTAGGGCAGCAGAATTGGCGGGAGTGTCGCGTGTCGAGTTCTTGATGAGCCTGGGTCGCTACAAGGTCTTCCCGTTTCAAGCGGAACTGAGCGACCTGGAAAACGCCGATGCCTGAAGCCGTCGCCAATCGCATCGCTCCTCTGGTCGACGAACTTCGAGCCGCCGGGATGTGGGTCTCTGATGAACTGAGGAAGCGGCTCCTCCGTTTGGCCGGGGAAGCCTGAGCCGGGCTTCTTCTTGCCGCGTTGCCGCTCCTCACTCCAAGGGGGGTATCTTCTGCGCAAGTCCCCTGGCAAGAGTCTCGTATACGCGAGGTCCCTGGCGAGAGTCTCGAATGCGCGCTGCCCCCTCAATGTCGGTATAATGTTCCCCTATTCTGGACGTTAGGCGCAAGGCCCATACTATATTTTTGGCAAATTATGTTGTCAAAATTGCCCCTTGCCGCTATCATTTCTGCGGAGCCAGCATGTAATCCAAGGTGAGTTTGTGCCCATGAGTACCGCAGTACCGACCTCCGACGCCGACTTACTCGACTTGCTTCGGGCCTTGGGGCCCATGGATGTAACCGAAATGTCCGGCGAGTTCGAGGTGACCCCCACCGCCGTGCGCCAACGGCTCAGCCGGCTCTTGGCCCGCGGGCTCGTCGACCGCGAGCCCGTCCGCCACGGCCGCGGACGCCCCAGGCACCGCTATCAACTCACCCAACAAGGATTGCGACTGACGGGGTCAAACTGGCCCGATTTGGCGCTGGCGCTCTGGCGGGAGATCGGCACCATTGAGGACTTTGAGATTCGCCGCACCGTGCTCCGGCGCGTGGTGAAGACCTTGGCCGCCACATACGGCCAGCAGATCCAGGGCCGCAACACCGTGGAACGGATGCGGTCGCTGGCCGATTTGCTCGCGGAGCGGCGGGTCCCGTTCTCCGTGGAGGAGACGGGCGAGACGCCGGTGCTCAGCGCTCACGCCTGCCCGTATCCGGAGCTTGCCGGAAAGGACCGCACCATTTGCGCGATGGAGCGGGTCTTGTTCTCGGAGTTGGTCGGGGCAGACCTGCAGTTGGCGCAATGGCGGCTGGACGGTGGGGGAAGCTGCCAGTTCCGGCCCCTGTAGCGGGCGGTTATACTGCCGTGTTTAGCCCGGCAGGGGAACACTTAGGGAGCGATCCGGCCGGTCTCAGGCCGTTCGGATCGGACGAGGGATGGACGAACAGCAATCGTATCCGTGGATTGAAGGACGTTTTTCAGAGGGGGTCGTCACCACGACCCTGGAGCAACTGGTCAACTGGGCCCGGCAGGGGAGCCTCTGGCCGATGACCTTCGGTCTGGCGTGCTGCGCGATCGAGATGATGGCCACCGGGGCGAGCCGCTTCGACCTGGATCGCTTTGGGGCGGGGGCGTTTCGGGCGTCGCCGCGGCAGGCCGACGTAATGATCGTCGCCGGCACGGTGACCTACAAGATGGCCAGCCGGGTCCGCCGGCTTTACGACCTCATGCCGGATCCCAAATATGTGATCGCCATGGGGGCCTGCACGGTCGGCGGCGGGCCGTACTTCGAGTACGGCTACCACGTCGTCAAAGGCGTGGACCTCGTGGTCCCGGTGGACGTTTACGTCCCGGGATGCCCGCCCCGGCCTGAGGCCCTCTTGGAGGGCATCATGCGGCTGCAAGACAAGGTCCGCGGCCACCGCATCGCCCGGAGCCCCGATGCGGCCGGTGCCGAACGCCGCAAAGTGGACGACGAGGTCCCGCTGCCGCACCATTCGGGCTTCGTCCGGGTGAGCGAAGTGAAGCCCGTTTTTCAGCACCAAAAAGTCAAGCCTTGATGAGCGAAGCACTGACCATCAGCGATCTGCACGTGAGCGTTGCCGGCAAGCCGATCCTGCGGGGAGTGGATCTGGCGATTCGCCGGGGCGAAGTCCATGCGCTGATGGGTCCCAACGGATCCGGAAAGAGCACTCTGGGTTATGCCATCATGGGCCACCCGGGGTATGAGGTGACGCAGGGACGGATCGAGCTGGACGGCGAGAACCTCCTGGACCTGGAGCCGCACGAGCGGGCCCGGCGGGGGGTTTTTCTGGCGTTCCAGCGCCCGGTGGCGATTCCGGGGGTCCGCATGGCCGACTTCCTCCGCCACGCCGCCACGAACGTCCGCCGCCCGGACCGGAAGGAGGGTGAGGAGTTGATCCCCATGCGGCAGTTCCGCAAGGAGCTCAACGAAAAGATGGAACAGCTCCGCATGGACCCCGAGTTCGCCCGGCGGTACGTCAACGACGGTTTCTCCGGCGGCGAGATGAAGCGGGCCGAGATCCTGCAGATGGCCATGCTTCGCCCCAGGTTCGCGATTCTCGATGAGACCGACAGCGGACTGGACGTAGACGCCGTGCGTCTGGCCAGCCAGAGCATCGCCGAGATCGGTGGACGGGAAATGGGGATTCTCATCATTACGCACCACGAGCAACTCCTGGAGCACAACCACCCCGACTTCACCCACGTGATGCTCGGTGGGCGGATCGTCCAGACCGGCGGGCCGGAGCTGGCGGCCGAGCTGCACAAACAGGGCTACGACCGCATTCGCGCGGCGTATCCCGAGGCCGCCGCCGACGAAGAGGCCATGGCCGGGGCAGGGGCTGGGGGTTAGGGATCAGGGGTTAGAGATTGGGGATTCGGTATTTGGGTAACCCATTTAGCCGCCGCGCTGGCGCGGCGTTTTCCCATATACGGCGTCCAGCCGAGAGAAGGACGGATTGATGGCAACCACTTTGGCGATTCCCGAGCCTCGGGCGAAGCCGCAGCCCATCGGCGAGATCAACAAGTACGACTTCCGCAACGAGGAGCGATACGTCTACAAGGCCCGCAAGGGGCTCGACGCCGACATCGTGCGCCAAATCTCGGAGATCAAAGGCGAGCCCGCGTGGATGCTCGAGTTCCGCCTGAAAAGCCTGGAGATCTTCGAGTCCAAGCCCATGCCCAACTGGGGCGGCCTGATCAACATCGACTTCCAAAACGTCTACTACTACATCAAGCCCACCGACCGGCAGGAGCACTCCTGGGACGACGTGCCCGAGGATATCAAGCGGACCTTCGACAAGCTGGGCATCCCCGAGGCCGAAAAAAAGTACCTGGCCGGCGTGAAGGCGCAGTACGAGAGCGAGGTCGTCTACGGGTCGCTCCGCGAAGAGCTGTCCAAGCAGGGGGTGATCTTCACCGACACCGACTCGGCCGTGCGCCTGTATCCCGACCTGGTCCGCGAGTACTTCAGCACGATCATCCCGCCGACGGACAACAAGTTCGCGGCCCTCAACTCGGCGGTCTGGTCGGGCGGGTCGTTCATTTACGTGCCGCCGGGGGTGCGCATCGAGTTCCCGCTCCAGGCCTACTTCCGCATCAATGCGGCCAACATGGGCCAGTTCGAGCGGACGTTGATCATCGTCGACGAGGGCGCTTACGCCCACTACGTCGAGGGCTGCACTGCCCCGATGTACAGCTCGGAAAGCCTCCATTCGGCGGTCGTCGAGGTGGTCGCCAAGCGCGGGGCCCGGGTCCGATACACCACGATCCAGAACTGGGCCAACAACATCTACAACCTGGTGACCAAGCGGGCCGTGGCTTACCGCGATGCCCTGGTGGAATGGATCGACGGCAACCTCGGCAGCCGCCTGACCATGAAATACCCCTCCGTCTACATGCTGGAGCCGGGGGCCCGCGGCGAGATCCTCTCCGTGGCCTTCGCGTCGGCCGGGCAGCATCAGGACGCCGGGGCCAAGGCGGTCCACTGCGCCCCGCACACCTCCAGCCGCATCGTTTCCAAGTCGATCTCCAAGAGCGGCGGCCGGGCGAGCTACCGCGGGCTTGTCAAGATGGAAAAGGGGGCCAAGAAGTCCAAGTCCAGCGTGGTCTGCGACGCCTTGATCCTCGACCCCATAAGCCGCAGCGACACCTACCCGTACATCGAGATCGAAGAACAGGACGTCATGGTCGGCCACGAGGCGAGCGTCTCGAAAATCAACGAAGAGCAGCTCTTCTACCTCACCAGCCGCGGCCTGACCGAGGCCGAGGCCAGCACGATGATCGTCGCCGGGTTCATCGAGCCCTTGGTCCGCGAGCTGCCGATGGAATACGCGGTCGAAATGAACCGCCTGATTCAGCTCCAGATGGAAGGGACGGTGGGCTAGGAAATCCGAAACACGCAGTCCTTGTAGGGTGGGACAAGCGCAGCGCAGTCCCACCACTGCGGGAAACTCGAAATACGAAGCACGAAATCCGAAACAAATTCAAAACCTGAATGTTCCAATGACGGAAACCGCCCGCGAAACGCGGCAACACACTACACCCACGTTTTGGATTTTGGATTTCCGTGATTGGGTTTTGTTTCGGATTTCGGGTTTCGTATTTGGGATTTGACTTCCATGGGCGTCGCGGCTCCGCCAATCACCGAAACGGGCTTCACCCGGGCGGCGTTCGACGCCTTCCTCGCCTCACGCCGTGAGCCGGATTGGCTGACCGAAATGCGCCGGGCGGCGTGGGAGGCGTTCGAGGCGACGCCCCTGCCCGACATGAAACAGGAGGAGTGGCGGCGCACGGACATCCGCCTGTTGCGTCTGGATCGGTTCGGCCTGCCCGGGCCGCCCCCGGCAGACACCGCGGTCCCTGGGGCCCTCCTGGCGGAGAACGTGGAGCTGGCCGGACGGACGGTGGCGCTGGACAGCCATCCTGTCCACTCACGGCTCGACGCAAAGTGGCAGGATCGGGGCGTGCTGTTCGGAAGCCTGGACGAGCTGGTCGTCGAGCACGGGGATCTGCTGCGGCCCCACATGTCCGCGGGGATCGTCAATCCGCGGGCCGACAAGTTCGCGGCCCTCCACGCGGCGGCCTGGTCGGGCGGGACGCTGCTTTACGTGCCGCGGGGAGTCTCGATTGACCAGCCGCTCCATATCCTGTCGGCGCTCTCCTCGACGGAAAAGGGGACAGGTCCAATTTGCCGGAACGGCCCTGCGGGTGCTTCGCACAAATTGGACCTGTCCCGTTTTCCGATTGAGAATGTGGACCTGGGCCACACGCTCGTGGTTTTGGAGGAAGGGGCCGAGGCGACGCTCTTGGCCGAAACCGCCAGCGCCGCCGGTCCCAGCGCCGCGGGGCTGCACTGCGGGGCGGTCGAGATTGTCGTGGGTCCCCATGCCCGGCTGCGATACGTCAATCTGCAGAACTGGGGGACCGGGGTCTGGCATTTCGCCCACCAACGGGCCCTCGTTCACGAGGATGCCCAATTGCAGTGGACGATGGGCGCCCTGGGGGCCCGGCTGGCCAAGGTGAATCAGCACGTGGCCCTGGTGGGCCGCCGGGCGACCACGCAGGTCAACGGGGTGATGTTTACCGAGGGGAAGCAGCACCTTTCCTATCACACGCTCCAGCATCATCAGGAGCCGGAGTGCTCCAGCGACCTCCGCTACAAAGGGGCGCTGCAGGATAATTCGCACATCGTCTGGCGCGGCATGATCCACGTGGACCGCGACGCCTTTAAGACCGACGGCTACCAACGCAACGACAACCTCATGCTTTCCGACTCCGCCCGGGCCGATTCCATCCCCGGCCTGGAGATCCTCGCCGACGACGTCCGCTGCACCCACGGGGCCACCGCCGGCCGCGTGGACGATGAGCAGGTCTTCTACGCCCTCACCCGCGGGCTGACCCGCAAGGAGGCAATCCGCATGATCGTGGCAGGGTTCTTCCAGGAGGTGTTTGACCGGATCACGATCGACAGCGTGCGAAACGCTTTGGGCGACGCCATCCGCCGGCGCGTGCGGGAGTATCGATAGGGAGTCGAGAGACGAGAGACGAGAGTCGAGAGACGAGGGATCAACGGTGGGTCGATTTAGCCGCCGCGCTTGCGCGGCGAGCACGATTTCCAGTTGCCCCTCGGCTCCTGTTCCGGGAGCACCAGTCCAATGAGTGAATTCACGCGGGTGTGCCGGGTCTCGGACGTGCCCGATCCCGGACGGACCGTGTTGGAAGTCGGAGACCGCCTGGTGGCTCTCTTCCACGTGGGCGGGGAGTTTTGGGCGATTGACGACTTGTGTACGCACGACGGCGGGCCGCTGGCAGAAGCAGAACTCGATGGGCATACGATCATCTGCCCCCGGCACGGGGCGCGGTTCGACATCCGCACCGGCCGGGTGCTCTCCATGCCGGCCACCCGGGACATCACGGCGCATGAAGTCAAGGTGGAAGGAGAGGATGTGTGGATAAGGCTGAGGGATGAAGGATGAGGGATGAATGGCGAAGTGCGAATGATCAATGACCACGCCTCAATGACCAATGACCAAGGCCCAATGACCAATAGCAGACGACCAGGCACCTCTTTCGTCATTGGTCATTGGTGCTTGGTCGTTTTCCCCTGATTTGTCTCATGTCCATTTCCGAAGAATCGATCTACGCCGCGCTGCGGCAAGTGAATGACCCCGAGTTGTACGTCAACATCGTTGACTTGGGCCTGGTCTACGAAGTCCGCGTGACGGAGCGGAGAGAAAAATCGGACGTGCTGGTGAAGATGGCGATGACCACGCCAGCCTGCCCGGCCGCCCCCGAGTTGATCCGGGAGGTAAAAGACGTCGTGAGCGATCTGGGGGAGGAGGTCGGGCGGGTCCACGTGGAGATCGTGCGCAGCCCGCCGTGGACCCCCGACCGCATGACCGACGAGGCGCGGGACCAACTGGGGATGTATTAGCGATGAGGGGGTGACAAGGTGACGCGGTGACAAGGTGAATCAGCTTCAGTCCTTGTCCTCCGCGGTAGGAAATCGACGTCACGCGTAGCGCCACCCGCGCTCCAGCCAGTCGTCGCGCGAAAACGCAGTAAGGGCCGCGAGCATTTCAAGCCGCTGCCGGCCTCGCGGCGAGAGCTTGCTCCACGCGCCGCTGAAATTCTCCCTCACGTGAGCCTCCGTGTGGACCCCGCAAATGCACACGTCGACCAAGTCGTTCTGGAGCACGTAGGCCATCATATCGCGGGCCAGCCCGGGCCCGGAAAAGACGGAGAGAGGCACCTCGCGTCCGCTCGCTGTCCGGCTGCCGAGTGCGGTTGCCTCGGGGACATTCCCCTTTTTTGCCGATGCTGCCGGCGGGCCGCTGGCCAGAAGTTCCCCGCGGCCGAAGGGCTTGATCGTGACGATCCCCATGCCCAGCTTCTCGGCCCCGGGCATGATCGTCTCGGCCGCGCGGTGCCGGACGTTGTAGGGAAGCGACACGACGTCGAACTCGCGGCCGTAGTTCTCGAAGGCGGTCAGGAACAGCTCCGGCGTAAAGTGGCAGCCGAAGCCGGTGTAGCGGATCTTCCCCTGCTGCTTGACCTTGTCCAAGGCCTCGATCGCGTACGACATGTCCCAGTAGCCGGACTGTTTGGTGTCGTTCTCAGTGTTGGTGACCATAAGGATTTCGACGCGGTCGGTCTGAAGCGCCTTGAGCCGTTCCTCGACGAACTTAACGATCTCCTTCTGGTCGTTCTGGGTGCCTTTCATCTTGTGGCACAGCCGGGCACTGATGATCGCCCGGTCGCGGGCCTTGAGCCGCTTGAGGACCTCGCCCGGCACGGTGTGCTCCTCCATGGGCGTGCAGCAATCGAAGAAATTGACGCCCATGTCCATGCCGATGCCGATCATCCGCTCGGCCTCTCCGAGCGTCGGCACGCGCAGTCCGCCCTTGCCGTCCGGCACTCGGGGGTAGGACCAACTGTGGCCGCCGAAGCCCACCTCGGAGACCCGGAGGCCCGTCTTTCCCAACACGCGGAAGCCGACCTTGCCGGGGCTTGACTTCGACGCCTCCGGCGGGCTGGCGAAAGCCGCTCCCGGGTCCAGCGCTGCCGCGGCGAGGCCGCCGGCAAGCGCGCCTTCTCCAAGCCGGCCTAAGAACTCTCTCCGCGTGGAACGGGCGGAGTCAGCGGCTCGCGGATCAGAATCATCCATCGCAAGTCCTCCTCGCAAAGTAGGGCAGGCGTCTCGCCTGCCTTATCCGGTGCAGGCGTCTCGCCTGCATTATCCAAGACAATCCCACTCCAGCGGAACCCGGCGCAGCGCGTAGCCGGTCTCGCGCAGGTAGTCGCCGTAGACGAGCACCCAGCGGTAGCCGGGCATGCGCTCGGCGACCCGAAGGCTCGGGGCCTTGAACCGGACGTCGAGCTGGGTGCGGCAGATCGCGCTGGTCGGGTTGGACTCGATCTGGCCCGAAAGCCCCAGCCACCGCTTCGAGGCAAAATCCGGCACGACCATCGTCACCTTCCGGCCAGCGGGCATCTGGACTCTCGGGGCGGCGCCGTAGTCGGACTCGAAGTGCGTCATGATCCGCGCCGGCTCAAGGCTCTTCCCGTCCATTTTCCGCGGGGCAGTGCAGTGGGCCAGCGTGATGATCCCCTCGTGCGGAAACGTGGGGGCGTTCATAAACGTCGGCCGGCCCGAAATGTTCCCCAAC
>Ga0315280_10005890_pt1 | contig 17220 bp, 11 predicted proteins | sample YL17G06_40_MG_FD_203697 | JGI IMG/M metagenome (GOLD analysis project Ga0315280, IMG submission 203697) | Sediment microbial communities from Yellowstone Lake, YNP, Wyoming, USA - YL17G06_40 | ecosystem: Environmental > Aquatic > Freshwater > Lake > Sediment | place: USA: Wyoming | collected...
TGGCCCCCTTCTTCACCCGCTGGGCGTGTTGCCAGAGCAGTGGGAGGCGGGCCATGCGCCTCAGGTTGGCGGTCGTCTCGTCAAGGATTGCCTTCTGCCCCCGGATCCACGGGTTGGAGGAGTGGCCTTCGGTGCTCATGGCTTGGGATTGGGGTTCTTGGCGGGCGGTTTGGTCTTATGGCCCCCGTTGTGGCCGGCGGCGAGCTACATCACCGGCCAGGTGCTGGCGGTCAACGGCGGCATGTATATGTGAGCGAAGTCGCCGGGACTCTGGCTCTTGCACGGGAGACGCCGCCGCCCGCGTGACCGACTCAAAGGGTGGCTGTCGTTTTCGCGTTTCGTCCTTCCGTCCGCTTGCTCACCTGCGGTATCCGGGGAGCGGCTGGTTTCGAGATGGAACCTCCTCTCCCGACAGGATCCACTTTTTGGCAATCTCGAGGGCGGCGTCGCGGCCCGCTCGCAGGTCGGCGAGAGTCGGCGTGGAGAAGATGTGCGGCGGGATGCCGTGGCCCTCGAAGACAACTCCATTGGCGCGCAGGCCCAAGGCCCGCGAGATTGCGATGCGCGTTCCGTCCGGGAGACTCACCGCCGTCGGGCCGCCGCCGGCGCCGTTGGTGGGCGTTCCGACCAGAAGAACGTTCCCCATCGCCTCCACGCCGGAAACGAAATGCTCGCAGGCGCTCATCGAGGCCTCGTCGATCAGAACGGCCACGCGCCCCTTGTAGGTCCACGGTCCGCGCGGGCGGACCCAACCGACGCTCCTCTCGTAGGTGTCGCTGCCGGCCTTGCGCCAGAAGTCGATGCTGCTGACCACGGGCCTGTCGGTGAGTCGGCCGTTGACCAGGTCCGCAAACTGATCGTTTCCGCCGCCATTGCCGCGGACGTCGATGACAAGGCCCGTTGCGCTCTTGAATTGTTCCAGTGCCCGGTCGAAATCCGCGACGAGGTTTTGTCTGCGGCTGTCTCCCGTCCACCGCGCGATCCGGATGTACCCGATGGACTGGCCCAGTTCGCGCGAAGAGATGGCCGGCTCTCGCCAGAATTCCGGCATCGACTCGCGGCGCAGCGTGACCCGCCGCAGATTACCGTCCGCCCCTTGGACGCTGAGCGTCACGTTCGTGCCGGACATGCCGCGCAGCAGTTGCCCGCAGGCCTCGCGCACTCGACCGCGCTCCGTGGAATTGCAGACCCGCTTCAACTCGGCGGCCAGGCATTCCTGGACGGGCTTGCCTTCCACGAGGACGATCACGTCCCCGGGCACCAGTTGCGTATCGGCCGCTGCGCGGATCACCGCCACCTTCCCTTCCACGCGGTTGAGCACGACCGGGGGCGATTCCAGCCTGGGCCGGCCGGGATAGGAGAGGATGCGGGTGTGGGTGTCGTTCAGGCTGGCCATCAACTCGAGGACAATCTCGTAGAATTCCCGGTCGCTCCGGGCCTGCTGGATGCGCAGCTCCGCTGGTTCGATCCACTCTGGTCCGTAGATCCCCTTGTATTCCAGTGCCGGATAGGTCGAGCTCAACGCCTTCCAGAAAGCTTGGAGAACCTCCAGGCGCTTTTCGGTCGAAAGCTGTTTTGCCCCGGCTGCCGGTTCGGCCACCTGCTCCGGGGGCATAGGCGCGCTGGGCCGAGGGGATTCCGCGATCCGGGCCTTCCCAGCGAGCTTGCCGTCGTTGCGGTTGGGCGAGAAGTCCTTGGCCGTGCCGTCGTCGAAGCTCCAATAGGCCACGAGGCCGGGCTCCTTGCCCGTCAAGGGGCCGTTCATCGTGGCCTGGATCTCCTTCGGCGAGCGTGCCACCTTCCAGATGCGGACTTCGTCAAGGTCGCCGTGGAAGTACTCGCCGTGGCTGAACTCCGGGTCGCCCTTGCCGATGACCAGGTCCGACTTGTCGACGTTCATGCGGCCGGCGAACTCCCCGCTCTTGATCCGGACGCCGTTGACGTACACGGCCACCTGGCTTCCGTCGTACGTGCCGGCCAGGTGGTACCATTTGTCCTTCGCAAAGTCATAGGGCGCCAAGAGCACGCCGATGTCGCAGCCGGGGCTCATCTCGACCAGCGGCTGGCCGCGGACCGTGCGAAGGCGGAGCAGGAAATTCTCCTCGTTGGCCGCGACGTTCTTGCGGACGATGGAGTTGACGTTGCCGTCGTCCGGATAGAACGAAGCGGCCTTGAACCAAGCCTCGATGGTGATGGCGTCCTTCAGCGAGTGCAGCGATTGCGAGTCCGGGACCTGCACGCCACTGGCTTGCCCATCGAGATTCAGCACCCGGTTGGCGGCCGCCTTGCCCGGTTTTTCTTGGGCCGGCGAGGGGCCGGACGCGGGCGATCCAGCCAGCAGGAAACCGGCCGGGTTGGCAGCCGCTACGCAAAGAGCGACGAAGTACCTAATCATTGTTTTTTCCTTTCCATCTCCCGCGCCAACGACAGTTCGCGCTGGCAAAAGGCTTTGCGTTGGGCCTCGCACCTTTCCTTCAAGGCGCCGAGGTCCAGCTTCTTCTGTTTGCCTTCCTTGTCCCACCATTGTTTCCACTCCTGGACTCGCGCTTTTTTCGCCGCCTCATCGAGGCCGCTCTCAAAGGAGAACTCACTCCCGGCGATGAGCTTCAGCAACGTCAGATACTCGCCCAGGTCCTTCTGGCCGATCGCGCCCAGGTCATAGTACCCCTCGGGCACTCGAACGGACTGGCCGTGCTCCATGGCGCGGAGCATGTAAGGGAAGGCGCTCTTGAAGTCCTTCTCCGCGTGCTCTCGATCGTCCCACGCGAGGCAGAACACGCCCCGCATGAAGACATATCCGGAATGGAATTCGTCCTTGGCAAGCAGCTCGTCGATACTGTCTGCCTTCCGGTGCCTCATGGCGGGGCCCAGGTACTCCGACATTACGTCCACGGCTTGCGCAGGCTCGCCGAGCGCGTAGTGCATGTACGCCTTGCCGTAGTACTCGTTGTTCCCATAGCCCTCCATAGCCCTCAGCATTGCTCCCCAAAGCCTGAGCTTCTGTTCGGGGTGGTATTGAAGCGTCGTCATATCGGGGTCAATGACCATGTCGAGCACGCGATGCCCGGTCAGAAAGACAAACTCCTGCGCCTGCTTGCCCTCGACTTTGAACATAGTTCGCTTCTCTCCGCCGAGCGTCTTGAGCAGGAGAGGACACGTGAGCCCGTAGTCTCCGTCGTTCTGGATCCTGACCTTGGTGCGGTAGCCCTCAGCGGCCTTCTCCGAGACGAATCCCGCCAGGCGGTAGCTGGCGAACCCCGTCGTCCACAGCAGCCCCCTGAGTTCCGAGGTCATGTCCTTTCCGGAGACGGCGTTAATGGTCTGGACGAACTCGTCGATGCCGGCCTGCTTGCCCCTGTACTTTTCTAGAAAGGCCTTCAAGCATCTGAAGAAGACCTCGTCCCCCAGGATGAGACGGATTTGGTTGACGACCAGAGGTCCTCGGAAGCGGTTCGCGCCGTCGACCCAGTAGGGGTCGTAGCCCTCTTGGAGCATCAAGGGGTTCGAGAATGGACGAGTGGGCTCGGACACCGGGAAGTAAAGACAGAACTCTCGCTGTTTCCAACCCAGGATGTTCTCGTCATGGAGATTGTGGTAGTTGTGCTCCTCGCCCATGGCCCGCAGGACCCACCTTGCCGAGAACTCGGCCATCGCTTCGCTGAGGAACTTCCAACCCGGCCCGGTGGGGCTGACCAGCGAACCCCACCAGGTGTGCGCCATCTCGTGGGCAATGTGGTGCGTGTCCTGCAATTGGTGCATGCTGACCATGGTCCCCGTGCCAAAGGACGCTCCGACCCCTGTCACGGCACTGCCCACGATCCGGTAGCCGCCGTGCCTCGGGTCTCCAAACAGCTCGCAATAGACCTTGCACATCCGCGCGTATTTCTCGATCCTTTCCGCCGCCTTGTTGAGGAGTTTCTCGTCCGGCGCGTAGACCTCGAACGTCATGCCGTCCACGGTCCGCTTGACGACCTTGAACTGACTGACATAGAGCACGGGCGTGCCGGGCTTCAGGGATTTCCATTCATCCCGGACCACGCCGTCCTTCTCCTCCCGCCGCCGCAGCTCGCCGTCGGTCACGGCGACGTATCCTGCGGGACACTCGATGGCGAGCGTCCAGCTCGGGCTGCGCGTCCTACGCAAGATGCCCGGCTTGAGGTCGAAATACACTGTCGGGCACCAGAGATAATCGCTTCCCCTCAGATACACCTCTTTGAATCCCTCCCGCGACTTCTCGATCGGCGCGCTGGAGTGATCCGGCTTTCCGGTCATCGTGTATTCAAACTGCAGCGAGAACCTTTCGCCGGGGCGCACCGGCGTGGGCAACGGTACCCGGTAGACTGTCCATTTGCGGTCTCCTTTTCTGACCCGGTCCGGAACCTCACGGATGGAGTGTGCCAGTTTCTTGGCGCCGTTCCCCTCTAGCAGATAGACGTGTTTGACATTCGCCCGAAAATCGGGGTCGTTCGTGGACGGGCACAGCCAGAACTCCGCCTTGTCCACGTTCTTGCTCGAAGTGTTCTCCATCGCGGCCTTCACCACGGCCTGCACGTTGTTGCTCTGGAAATCGGTCTTGAGCGCGATGTCCATGTGCGCGATGGACAGGTCGGTATCATACTGGTTCTTCCTGATGGCCTCCGTCTTAGCACGTGAAACGGGCTTCTCGACAGCGGCCGATTCGCCGGACTTCGCTGGCCCGGAGTCGCCGGTTCCGGACGACCCCGCCAGGACCTGGCCGGCCAGGCCCGCGCACATGACGACAAGGGCGGTGAGAAACTGGATCATGTTCTTCGCCTCCAAAGGACGTTCTGCACGGATAATCGGAAACGGAGCAACCTCTCTCGCCTCGTCACCTGGGTGGGCCTGCGCCGTACTCGGGCGCGTGCTGCCTCCACCAGGTCTCCCATGCGGCAATCAGGGCTTCCTTCGGCTCGTCCCGGCCGATCTTCCGTCCGGCAACGTCCTGGAGCCGGGCGATCATCCGCCCAAACCGCTCCTCGTCGCTGAAGTGCGCCCTCGGCCTGTCCGCCCGGTCGAACAGCTTGGCCCCCCGGACATGGCGAAGGCTGTCGATCATCACGCCCAGCGCGACGCCGAAGTCCGCCTTGGCGCTGTCCTCGATGCCGAGCTTCCGGTACGCCAGTCCGCGGGCGAAATGACAATAGTGTGGGACCGAGTCCGAGCCGCGGAAGACGTCGATAGCCTGGGTAAACGCCTCGATCGCGCCGGGACAGTCGCCCATCTCGTAACGCGCCCGGCCCAGCCAGTACCACTCCCAGTTCTGCCCGGGGCGGAGTCCCACCGCTCTGGCGTACCGGTCCGCGGCCGTGGCCCAATCCCCCTTCACAAACGCCTCCAGTCCCTCACGCTGGGCCGCGACCGCCGTGGCCTCGTCTTTGAGCCATTGCGGCTCCTCGGAGCGTCGGGCTCCGGGCCGTTTGTCCACGACCGGCAGGCCTTCGGGAATGACGAGGTCGAACGCCCCCGCCGGGGGCTGCTCGTAGCTGATCTCGTCGTCTCCGATCGCTATGGGGAGCCTCGTGGCGGGATCGATGTAACAGTCGACATTGAGTTCCAGCCAGCGCACGTGGTGAGCCGGCCGCCCGCGGTAGCCCGCATCCTCTTCAATGGTCATGCTGCCCGGCCCGGAAAAGTCGCTCAGGAATTGGCGGAGATTGGCGATCCACCGGTACTCCTGGTCGTGTCGGTCGTAAAGCACGACCGTGTTCTTGTCCCGGTAGTGGGCGAGCACCGTCTCGCCGTCTTCGATAGCCAGGAGAGAGTCCGCGGTATCCTGCCGGTACCTCACCTGGTAGCCGTCCGGCCCGATCTCGATCCAGCGCTCGTCCTCCAGGTTCCCGGTCTTGTCGAAGCGCCGGACGTGAATGAAGCGCACCTTCTCGACGGCTTTGAGGGTCTGCTCCCAAGCATACCCCGGCCTCGGTGCGCCGGTCAGGAAGATGCACAGGCCCACTCCCGCTGCCAGGACTGCGGCAGCCGCCGCACCCCAAGTGACGAGCCTATGCGGATGCGGGCCGGCCTCGCGCCTGCGCATGAGGTTGAGCACCTCGGTCCGCAGCGCGCCGATGCGCTTTTCATCCGGCTCGACTCGCATTCTCGCCGACTCCAGCAGCTTCCGAAGCTCAACGTCGCTCTCAGCATCAGCCATGATCCGACCCCACTAGGCAATTCACTACGCGTTCTTGTTCTCCAGACCCAGTTGCCGCCGTAGTGCTTTCAGCGCCCGGCTCAGTCGCACGCGTACGGCGTCTTGACGACAACCCAACACAGCGCCGATCTGCTCGAAGGGCATGTCCATGAAGTACCGCAGTGCAATCACGCTCTGATGTCTCGGGGCAAGACCTTTCAGGGCGACGCGCACCTGCTGCAACTTGAGGACGCCGCTGTCGTCCAGGCTCTGCTCCCCGGAATCCATCAGGGGCCGGCTCCGTTGCAGCCTCCGAAAGACTAGCTGCCAGAGTCGTTTTCGGCGGTAATGGGAGTTCGCCAGATTGGTGGCCGTCCGCAGCAACCACAGGCGAAGCTGCCCCACGGTTCCTTGAAAGCGGCGCACCGCGCGGGCCGCCCGATAGAACGTCTCGGCCGTCAGTTCTTCGGCCAACTCGGCGTCAAACAGCCGGTGCAGAAGACAACCGTATACCGCGACATAGAGGGGCTGGAATCGCTCGCCCAAGACCTCCGCGCCCGTCCAGGCATCCTGCGACGCTGCACCGCCTTCGGACGGTGTCGCGCAATCCGCGGCGGTCGTTTCCATGAAAGCGCACCCGGTTAAGCTCGCTCGGCCGGAACGTACTATAAACGCACGAACGGCGCTTTTGTGACACGATGGTGCCAAAGATCCCGCCCGTTAGGCCGCGGCTCTGCCATCGCCGCGGGTTTCGGACTCAAGTGTAACCCCCGGAACCAGCGACACAAGGCATTGCCGCACAATGCATTATGGCACGGGAGCGGCCGCCCGCGTGACCGAGCAATACGGGATCAGCTCGACGTTGGCGGCGGGATCCCGAAATTGGCAGCAGCCTCGACGTTACCGCCCCCGAACGCCCTGCGGGTTGGGGCGACCCGCCTCTCTGGCTACAGGGTGATCGGCAGGCAACGGCGGCACCCTTTTCTGGTCTGCGTCGGCGGGTTCTAATATCCGCAGCCCGGGACGAGCTGCGCCAGCGGGCAGCGGAGAGCGGAATCCCCTCCTCGGAGAGTCCTCCATGGCAACAACTCAAGCTTTCAACAACCGACGCGGCTTCCTGAAGACGTCGCTTGCGGCTGGGCTGGCGGCCACGGGCGCGGCGATTCGGCCCAGCCCGAGCGCGGCGGCCGAGCGGACGCCCGCCAAACCTGCCAGCCGCGTCGCCGTGACGGCCGGCAACGACCGCGCCGACATCGCTTTCCAGGGCCTGAAGCCCTTTGGGTCGGAAATCGCTCGGGCGATCGGCGACCGCCGCGTGGTCATCAAGCCGAACAACGTGGCCATCGACATTCAGCTTGCCGCCACCCATGCCGACTGCTTGGAAGGCATCCTGGAGTTTCTCAAGTCGATCGGCAAAGTGGGGCAGGCGGTGATTGCCGAGTCGGCCGCCCCGGGGGCGACGCTGGAGGGCTTCGCCAACTACGGCTACCCGCGGGTGGCCGCCAAGTACGGCGTGAAGCTGCTCGATCTGGACCAGGAGCCGCACGAGGTGGTTTATGTTTTTGACCAGAAGGACTTCCGTCCCCACCCGGTGCGGATGTCGCGGCTGCTGTTGGACCCGAAGAGTTTCCTGCTCTCGGCCGCACGAATGAAGACCCACGACCAGGTGGTGGCCACGCTGTCGCTGAAGAACATCATCTTCGGGGCGGCGATCAAGGACGTTGGATTCGGCTTCGGCACGCGGGGCAAGCCCGGCGCTAAGAGCGACAAGCCGATCGCGCACGGCGGCGGCATCCGCGCCATCAACTACAACCTCTTCGCCCTGGCCCAGCGACTTCACCCGCACCTGGCGGTGATCGACGGCTTCGACGGGATGGAGGGCTACGGCCCGACGCGGGGCACCAAGGTCGACCACCGCGTCTGCGTCGTGGGGACCGACTGGCTGGCCGCCGACCGCGTGGCGGTCGAGCTGATGGGCATCGACTTTGCGAAGATCGGCTACTTGAGCTACTGTGCCCAGGCGAAGCTCGGCGAAGGCGACCTCAGCAAAATCGAGGTCGTCGGCGAGCCGATTGCCGAGCACGTCAAGACCTACAAGCTGGCCTCGAACATCGAGCAGCAACTCATCTGGATGAAGCCGCCGCAGCCGTTCTGATCGGCCCGTAGATCTCGTAGACCCACTGGCCGCCATGGGCGGGATTGCCGATCAGGCGATGCGTGGTCGCGTCCACGACGAAGTCGAGCGCGTGCAACGGAATCATCCCGATCACGACCGGGCCTTCGTCGGAAGCCTCGGCGACATCGATCATGCAGTCGCGTCCCATAATCGTTAAGAGGACGCCCCGGTAGAGTTGGGCGGGCTTCGGCCCCGCACTTGTGCGGATGCACCGCTTCTGGAACGCTTCCAGTCCGAGGTGCTTGATGAGTCGCCTGGGCATCCACAACACGGTTGCGCCAACGTCCGCAAGCGCATCCTGCACCTCGACGCGGCGAACCTGTTCCGGCGGGATGATGCCTTTGTCGGCAAGGTACAAATCCGACAGGTTCTCGATCAGCGCCGTCACGAGCACTCTGCCCATCGTGGGAGTCTCCATGGCCCCCTCCTCTCTTGGACGGAACAGGTTGCGGCCCCTAAGTGGTATTCTATCAAGCGGTCGAGCGGCGTGCTAGAATGGCCGTCCTAACAAGGCCGCTCGACCCAACGGAAGGCCTTCTCATGAGCGCAGTCACCGAATACCGCTACAATCGCCTCACCTGGCAGGAGATGAACGACGCCATCGCGGCGCAGAAGCTCGTCGTCTTGCCCACCGGCTCGACCGAGCAGCACGGCCCGCACCTTCCGCTGGACGTGGACGCCTTTCTCGTGGAATCGGTCTGCCTGGAGCTGGGCCGCCTGGCGCCGGACCGCGTGCTGGTCCTGCCCACCGTCGCCTTCGGCCTGAACCGGCACCACATCGACTTCCCCGGCACCATCCACATCGAGCCGGAGGTGTTCATCGCATTCTGTTTCAACATCACCAAGAGCGTGGCCTACCACGGGTTCGAGAAGGTCCTGATCGTCAACGGCCACGGGTCCAACACGCCCCTGGTCGACCTGGTCGCCCGGAAGACCGTCTTGGCGACCCACTCGCTTTGTGCCGCGGTGAACTACTACAGTCTGGGCGTGGATGCCTTCAACCGCGTGCGCGAGACGCCGGTGATGGCCCACGCCGACGAGTTCGAGACTTCGCTCTACCTGCACCTGGCGCCGGAGCGGGTGCGGATGGACAAGGCCGTCGCCGGCAACGACGTGGCGGGCAAGTACATGAGTTCCGACAGCACGTCGCCCCACGTGCGGCTGAACGACTACTGGGGGCGTTGGACCAAGGTCGGCGTCCACGGCGATCCGACCGCCGCCACGGCGGAGAAGGGCAAGGTCATTTGGGAGGCCGTGTTGGCCCGCCTGATCGAGCTGGTCGACGAGTTCCGCGCCTGGCCGATTGCCCAGCGGAGCGATCAGCACAGGATCCCGCCGCAATCCCACATTTCTTGGTGACGACCATGCGCATTCGCGAGATTCGAGCCGCCGGCCTGCGGGGCGCAACGCCGGAGGGAGGATGGGACGAGGAACTGCGGCCGGATGACTGCGTCCACACGCTGGTGGCCGTACACACCGACGAGGGCCCGATCGGCCTGGGGAGCGTCTTCACCAGCGAGGGCCTGGTCCGCGCGGCCCTGGCCCTGCTGGAGCCGCTCTACCGCGGCGAGAACGCCCTGGAGCCGGAGCGGGTGAGCGAGAAGCTGCACCAGCACACCTTCTGGCTCGGGCGCGGCGGCTCCGTGACTCATACTATTAGCGGCATCGACATTGCCCTCTGGGACCTGCTGGGCAAGGCCGCCGGCCAGCCGGTCGGGCGCCTGCTGGGCGGCCGCTACCGGGAGCGCGTCAAGCCGTATGCCTCGCTGCTGATGCAGGAGCCCGGCCCGCTGGCCGACCGCCTCGCCCGGCTGAAGGAGCAGGGTTTCCGGGCGTTCAAGATCGGCTGGGGCCCCTTTGGCCGTCGCAGTAACGCGCTGGACGAGGCGATGGTGCGTGTGGCGCGAGAGGCGCTCGGCCCCGAGTCGCTGCTGATGGTAGATGCGGGCGGGAGCGATGCCTTCTGGAATCAGGGCTACAAGTGGGCCTTGCGGACCGCGCGAATGCTGGCCGCCTTCGACGTGGCCTGGTTCGAGGAGCCTTTGCGGCCCGACGCCATGCAGGACTACGTCCTCCTGCGGCGCCGCTCGCCGGTGCCCATTGCCGGCGGCGAGGTCCTCACGCGCCGGCAGTCGTTCCAGCCGTGGCTGGAGGCCGGCGCCTTCGACGTGGTCCAGCCGGACGTGACCAAGTGCGGCGGCATCAGCGAGGAGCGCCGCATCGCGTGGATGGCCCAAGAGCACGGCGTCCGTTTCATCCCGCACGGCTGGAACACGGCCGTCGGCCTGGCCGCCGACTTGCAGTTGGCCTCGGCCTTTCCCGACACCGACCTGGTCGAGTACCTCACCGGGTCGCCCTACGTGGACGACATCGCGCTGGGCGGCTGGCGACTCGACGCGGACGGCATGTTGCCGATTCCCGACAAGGCCGGCCTCGGCGTGGACCTGAACCACGACGCGCTTCTCCGCTACACCCGCGGCGCCCCGCTCCTGCCGTAGCGCGCCGGCACCGTCGCGTGTCCTTGCGCCCCATGCCGCACTGGAGGAGGTCACTTCGCCTCTTTGCCGGCCTCCTTCTTGGCCGGCAACTGCATGTCGATCTGCCCGTGAGCGGAGAGGACCCCGGGATCAAGGGTGACGTCCAGGTCCAGCCCGCGGAACCAGTTGAGCGGCGGGGCCTGATAGCCCTGGGGAACCTGCGCGTCGAGAGGCTTGCGCGGGTCGCTCCCTTCCAGGGCCGTCGAGGTCCAGTAGCCCACGCCGTCCGGCGGCTGCCGGTAGACGTATTGGCCGCCGAGCGGACAGATGAGCTTGGCGTCCAAGAGGAGCTCGGCCGCGGCCTTCGCCCGGTCGCCGGGGACGTGAAGCTGCTGGTCGAGTTGGTGCAAGAGCCGCAGGTTGCCCACGCTCGTCTGCCGGGTCCGCGAGTAGCCCCACGAGTTCAAAAAGGGCGTGATGCGGGCGTTGGAAAGATCGACCGCCCGCAGGCGGAACTGCGCGGGCCGCTCGGCCTTCACGTAGTGCAACTGCGGGATCACTTGCTGGAGCACCTCGCGATGGAAGGAGAAGACGCGGAAGCGGTCGAAGTTGTCGCTCCAGACCCGGGGCTCCACCTCCGGCGGGCCTTCGACGCTAATCCGTCCGATCCTGCGCGGCGGAATCAGCAGGCCGAGAAAGCCCAGGTCGCCGTCGGTCCCGAGGTAGCCGACCACGAGGTCCCTCAGGCGCCCGAGCGGGAGCAATCTCCCTTCGGCCAGCTCCACGGCCGGCCCTACCATTTGCAGCCCGCCGAAGAGCCGCTGCCGGGTGAGGACCAGCTCGAAGGCCACCGAGTCGGCGGGAATGGGCGCGAGCCGCCTGGGATCGGGCGCGCCGATGAGCTGCGAGGCATGCTCGAAGTGCTTTTTGGCAAAGGGCGTCATGCGCGCGTCGAGCACGACACGCTCGCGGTTCTCGGGCCGCGGCTCGCGCTGGATGCCCACCAGCACCGGATCGAGCCGCTCCCAGGTCGATTGGTAGAACCGGGCGAACTCGCCGAAGGCCGCGGCCTCGGCGCGGCTCACGCGGTTCACCTCGACGTCGGGAATTGGAGTAAAGGCCCCGCGCTCCCCGCGGAGCGAATCGCGGATTTCGCCATGTTCGATCACCGCCCGGCTGCCGTCTGCGCGGGGGCCGAAACCCGGCGGCAAGAAGCCGCCCGCGACAAGCTGCTCGATCGTGTCGCCCGGCTTGCCTTCGGTGGCCGAGGCCAGGAGGGCCATCTCCACGAGCTCGATGTCCGCGAGGGCCTCCACGCGGCGGGCCATCTCGACGCGATAAGCCGGAGAGGTGAGGTGGCGGAAGAACTCGCCGGAGAGATAGACGAAAACCGTGTCCTTGCGCGAAAGCGGCATCACGGTGCGGGCGTAGCGGAATTCCTTGCTCGCCCCCAAGGTCCCCTTGCCCGAGCGCGTCTCCAGGAACCGCTGCACCAGGGCCTTGGAGGTGGTGACCAGGTGGTAATCGCCATCGACCACGTAATAGGACCGCACGCTGCCGTCGGGCGAGGAAAGGTACGAGACCTTCTGCCCGGCAATCTCCACGGTCTGTTCGGTGACGCCCTTGATGCTCTTGACCCGCTCCTGACGCTGCCGCTTGAAGTCGCTTCCCAAGATCATGCTGCTGCGGGCCTGAAACACTAGCCCGTAGGCGCCGCCTTCCCGGAGGAAGAGATCGGTGCCGACGATGGCCACATCGGCTACGAGGGTGTCGCCGAGGAGGCGGGCCAGAACGGTCGTCTCGACGCCCAGTTGCGTTTCAAACCGCTTGCGGGTGCCAAGGTCCAGGCCGCGGGTGGCGACGAGGTTTTGGAAGTCGCCGCCCCAGCGGGCCAGGGTGTCCTGAAACCAGAGGAAGTTGTTGAAGCTGCCGAAGCGGACGTAGAGCCATTGGGCCGGGATGCGTTGGGCCAGGCTTTCGATCTGCACGTCCTTGGCGGGCTCCGGGACTGCCATCTCCGGCGTGGCGACCGGCTCCGGGAGCGGCTGGGCGGCCTGTTCACTCGCCGCGGTCGGCCCGAGGAAACGCTCCTGTTCCAGCGCGAGCCTGAGCGATTCGGTCCCCGCGGCCAGGCCCAATTCCCTGGCGAGCTTTTCGTGCCACGACTGCGGCTTGCCTTTTCCCGGCAGGGAGATATCGAGACGCCGGGCAAGCATGGCGCGGAGGTAGTTTTCGACGACGGGGGGATAGTCGGGCTTCTTCTCAAAAAGCCCCGGCTCGGCGTTGTAGTGGCGCCACCAGGCGGCCAGCAGCCGGCGATAGCCGGCCGGGTTGGCCCGCGGCGTGATCGTCAGGCCGTCGGTGCGGCGGGACTGGACCGAAAGCTCAAGCGGCCCCTCGCCGACGAAGAGGAAGTAGACGCTGGTCCTGCCGGGCTGGTCGAGGAACTGGCCGAAAATCCGCGCGGCCGGCCGCTTCGATCCGCTGAGCACGTCTTTAACGGCTCCCAGCAGCGGCCTTCGCTCGACGGCCGGATAAAGCACACGGTTGTCCTTGGCGGTGACGCCCAGGCCGTCGCTGCCCAAGATTTCCGGCTGGAGCGACTCGGAGACTTCGACCTCCACCCGGCCCACGCCGAACGGCTGCCCCGAAAAGGCCTCGCCGCGGAGCCGCACTTGCGCCGGAGCGGCTGCGGCCGCGAAGAGGCAACCGAGAACAGCGATGGTCGGCACGCCAGTTCGTCGCAGGGATCCCAGCATGGCTCGTTCCTCGCAAAACGCCGCAGAGACTTCCGAAGTCTTGAAGACTTCGGAAGTCTGGTCCACCAAAGCCCAGGGGCTGCAACCCCTGGGCTTTACGAGTTGTTTCGCGCAGCCGGGGGCGGCTGTGCCACGGGTCATCGGCCGACCGGCTTCACGCTGGTCTGCTTGGTCGGCTTGAGCTTCAAGTCGGGGACGCCGGGGACCTCGATGCCGCGGGCCCGGAGCGAGGCGGCAATCGCCGGCTTGTAGTCCTCGGGAGCGGCTTCCAGCCCGGCCTTGAGGGCCGCAATGGAGTTGCCGCCGGGGACTCGCTGGAGGGCCGCGCGGACGTCTTCGCGTAGTTCAGCGTCGGAGAGGAACTGGGCCGCCCCGTCCACTTGGATCTCGCCGTCCTGGATGATCTCGGAGAGCATCCAGACCATGTCGCGGCGGAGTTGGATCGGCTGCTGGGCGTCCCGAAACAGTCCGAGGAGGGCGTCCACCGTGGCCTTTCGCTCGGCCTCTGCTCCGGGGCGACCGACGTAGCGGACGATGGCCCACATCGCGCGGACCGCGGAGCGGGAGACCTCCAAGGCGCCGTCTTGGGCCAGGGCGGCGAGCGGCTTCATCGCCGGGGCGCCCACTTTGCCCGCAGCTTGCCACGCAGCGGCACGGACCTTGTCGTCCTTGTCCTTGAGCTTGGCGATCAGGGTATCGACCGTGAGTTCTTCATCCATTTTGGTGTCCTTGGTTGCTGTTGGGTGCTCGCGTTCAGGGTCAGGAGGGCAGACATTCTTGTCTGCCAAATGTGTGACAGGCAGGAATGCCTGTCCTCCTGTGGTTACAGGTAATACGGGAATCGCTGCGGGCGGCTCATCATGCGCCGGGCCTGCTCGTCGCCGACGATCTCCTGCTTGACCGGGTCCCACTCGATCTTCCGCTTCAAGGTGAAAGAGATGTTGCCCAGGACCGTCAGGTTGGCGGTAGCCACGCCGGCCTCGATGTTCATGATCGTCTTCCGACCGGTCTTGATCCCCGCGAACCAGTCTTCCTTGTGGCCGGGGCTCTTGTAGACCTGGATGCCGCCTTCGGGGACTTTGAAGTCGCGGGCTTTTTTTTCGGTCCAGGTGCCGCCGTCGCCGCCGTAAAGGATCAGCTTGTCTTTCTCGCCGTGGTAGATCGCGCCATAGTCGTTGTGCCCCTGGTCGCCCTTGGGCGGCTTGTCGCCGGGCTGGGCCCAGACCAAAGTCCAGTCGGGGTCCTTGAAGGTATAGACGACCTCCATTTGCACCGCCGAATCATACTGGCCCTTGGTCGGGGCGGTCCCCTTGGCCTCGATCGAGACGGGCCCCTTCTGGTCGGCGCCCATCAGATACAAGGCGCAGCTCATCACGTGGGCGCCGCGGTCGCGGATCTGCCCGCCGCCCGACTCCAGGAACCAGCGGAACGCCCCGTGGTAGTAGGCGGTGTTGTGCGGCCGCGACCGCAGGGGGCCGAGCCAAAGGTCCCAGTCCAGCTCGGGCGGGCAAGGGCTATCGGGCTGCTCGCCGCCCGCCGGGCTCGGGTAGTGCCAGCAGGTGACCTTGCTGATCTTGCCCAACATCCCGTTGCGGAGGTAGGTGATCGCGGCGTGGCAATCGGGCGTGGAGCGGCCTTGCGAGCCTACCTGCACCGCGATCTTGTTCTTTTGGGCCGCGGCGACCATCGCCTTGCCTTCCTCGATCGTGCAGCAGGCCGGCTTCTCGACGTACACGTGCTTGCCGCACTCGCAGGCGTGGACGGTCTGCACGCCGTGCCAGTGGTCGGGGGTGGCGATCACCACCGCGTCGATGTCCTTGCGCTGGAGGACGTAGCGATAGTCGCGGTAGACGTCGGCCTGGGGACCGGCCGTGCGGGAGGCGCCGGCCAACCGCTTCTCGTCCACGTCGCACACGGCCGCGATGTTCACCTCGCCGCGATTGGCACGACCTTTCATGTCGCCCAGATGGTAGCCGCCCATCCCGCCGACGCCGACGTGGCCGAACGTCAACCGCTCGCCGGCGCCCGGATTCCCCGGCTGGGCGAGGGCCCGCCCGGGGATCAAGTAGGGGAGACTCACCGCGGCGGCCGCGGTGGTGAGAAACTCGCGTCGCTTCATCGTCAACCTGCCTTTCCGTTTGGACTCCTCGAGGGGTCGTTTCGCAATTCCCGTAGGACGGAATTCCACTGCGTCCTCCGTGCGGGACGGGATACAATCCGGTCGCACATCTCGGACGGGATACAATCCCGTCCTACTCGCGGCTCTGAGACAAGCAAGCGTCGCAAGCCGGCCGCTCTTGGGGAGGCCGGCTTCCGGCTCCCTACAAGCTATCGCCCGAGGGCGCCCGGATCAAGGGTTCCCACGCGGGAACGGTTCCCACGCCGGAGCGCCGGAACCAGGAGAATGCTGGGGCACCGCTGCGCCCTGCCCCAGCCACCCCGCCGCTTCGCTTTGCACCAGCTACCCTGCGGCGGTTCCGGCTCGGCGGGAGGCTCGCCCTCCCGTTTTCCTGCACGGGCGGAGTGGATATGATGAATGAGGACTGTCATGACCACGCCGACACACCCGCCGCTGAGTTCATTTGCCGACTGGATCCGGGCCACGGACGAGCACGCCGCGCATCATTTGCCGCTGCTGGAAGAGGCGGCGCGGCTGTTGACCGCCGAGGGCGAGACGACGTCGGCTGCCCGGCGTGCCATGGCGGCCAGGCTGGAGCGGTGGCGCTACCAGTATCTCAACCAACGTGGCGGCCGGCTGGCCCGCGAGGATAGGGAATTCATGGGCGCCATCGATCTGGCGGCCAACGAGCTCGCGGCCAGGCCCCCGCGGCCGCCGCGCTCGACGCGGCCGGCGATTGGCGATGCTTGCAGCGATGACGCGGCAATTGCCGAGGCGGTGCGTGCGCTCGATCCGGCCGCGGGCCTGGAATCGGTGGCTGCAAGGGCCGCGGCGTTGACCCGGGAGCACTTTGCGGACGGGCAAGATGCCCGTCCTGCGGTTGGCCGGTGGCGGATGCTGCTTTACGCCCCGCTGTATCTCTCGAACTACTGCACCAACTACTGCCGCTATTGCGGCTTCCGGCACCCCCATGCGATCGAGCGGCGGCACCTGAACATGGACGAGGCCCTGCGCGAGGCCGAAATCCTTCGCTCCCGCGGCTTCCGTCACATCCTCCTGGTGGCCGGCGATTTCCCCAGCCTCACGACCCCGGAGTATTATGCCGAAATCCTCCGTGCCGTTCGGGCCCGCGGGATCCTTCCGGCCGTTGAGATTGCGCCGCAGAGCACCGAGGCGTACGAGACGCTGGTTGGCGCCGGGGCGATCGGCGTGACGCTGTATCAAGAGACCTATGCGGAGCCGCTTTACGCGGAGTATCATCCGCGGGGGAGCAAGGCGTCGTACGATTGGCGGCTGGAAGGCCTGGACCGGGCCGCGGAGGCCGGCATGGGGCGGCTCGGCCTGGGAATCCTCTTGGGTCTGGGCGACCCGCGCGAGGACCTTCTGGCCCTGATGCGGCACGGGCGCTATCTGGCGGGCCGCTTTCCCGACCGGACGCTGGCCTTCAGCCTGCCGCGGATTCACGAGGCCCCGGGGGGCTTCCGCGTGAGGTTCCCGGTCGACGACGAGTTGTTCGTGCGGATGTACTGTGCCCTGCGCGT
>Ga0315280_10005891_pt1 | contig 17218 bp, 17 predicted proteins | sample YL17G06_40_MG_FD_203697 | JGI IMG/M metagenome (GOLD analysis project Ga0315280, IMG submission 203697) | Sediment microbial communities from Yellowstone Lake, YNP, Wyoming, USA - YL17G06_40 | ecosystem: Environmental > Aquatic > Freshwater > Lake > Sediment | place: USA: Wyoming | collected...
CTGACGTGAAGTATTTCTATGTAGGTCCTGTTGACGAGAACCGGCCGGCCAATTGTGTCCAGTCTGAGCGTCGATGGAACAGCACCTGGATAGGACATGTCGGCTATGAGGATATCACCCGGCTTGGCAAACGACAACCAGGTGCTGAAAGTATAGGAAAGAGGATACGGCGGTGTGCTCCAACCGCCAGGCAGCTTATTCAAGTTGAACTGACGCTCGCTCGCCACCTCAAAAAACTCGGCACGCAAAACATCCATCGTCACGAAATACTCGTAGTTCCTACAAGGCAATACTGAGTCAGCATTTGCGCGAAGCCACTCACCAGCCTCAAATTCCCCTCCGTATACGGTGGGCCGAAGAGCAAGCTGCTGGTTCACCACGAGAAAACCCTGCAGTGATATGTTGATTGTAATTACTCCGAGCAGGATCAATGCTAGAATCTTGGATAAGTTTCTTGAAGAAGGCATTGTCACTCTTAGTTCAGTTACTTTCAGCCCCGAGACAAGCTTACGAAGATTGCCGACAACAGGACCCAGAAGTATTGGCGCAACTGCGGAGGCAATAAAGACATGCTTTGACGAGAAATATACATTGCCAGTGAAGTAGTATAGCAATAGGAAAGAGAAATTGAGTGTAAGGATTTCGAAAATCGTGGTGGACTTCCAAGTATGCGAGTAAGCCAGGGAGGCAAGTCCAAGCAATATGGCCAGTCCGAAATTCAATCCAAAATTGTAGCCGGGGACGTAATAATAGTTGCATGAAACAATGCAGTCAATTGAGCCGGGTTTGTGAAAGATCACAGCAAGATATGGGTATACAGCTACGAGCATAAGAGCCATCGCAGTCGCAAGCAAGCTTGCCTTGGGCTTGGAATGGCTCAAGTAGAATTTCTTGGCAAGAATCAGGACGGCAGTGAAAATCAATGCCAAAGTGATTAACGGAGCAGCATTCGCGATCGCGAGTGCATACATCTTACCTAACGTCGAAAGTATGCGCACAGAAAGCGCGGGTGCGATAGAGGGCCCAGCTGTAGTTCTTGTTTGCAACATTGTGAAGAGACCAACGCCAATTGCAGACATTCCGAAGGTTGTGAAGGAAGCGTGTACCGCGTTGCGTTTGTTTGCGGTGTGGAAAGTCATCAGGATCACTCCGCCCAACGCCAAAGGCGTGTATAGCGGGTAGTAGGTCGATAGTCCCAGAGCCGAAAAACCTAGAAGCAGGGAATCGAGAAAAGATTGCTTCCTTTCAAACTTCACCAAGAAAAGGCAAAAGAGGGACACGAAGAGAATCCCCCACATCGTAGTCAGGGAACCTGCTTGCGTCGACAATGCCAGCGGAGCGCCAACAAAAGTTAAGATGGCCGAGATGACGGCGCTCTTTCGACTACCATAGAGGAGCGCGATGTAGTATGTGACGAGGGATGTAAGTATTGCAGCGAAAACTGAGACCGAGCCTAGGAGGACGATTGGGGGGGCGCCGGTCGCTTTTGCGAGTATTGCGATTAGCAGGTGCATGCCTTGCGGATAGTTCCAGCTAATCGATCCGTAAAGTCCATGATGGACAAGAGGGTACATGTCCGAGGACGAGTGGGGAAGTGCCGAGTACCGAAACAGGTACTCCACATACGAGAAATGGTGAGCCGTGTCTCCCAAGCTTGTCGGATAGAAGCTAGGTGCCAAAGGTCCCAAGCCCAATGCTGCATCTACGACCGCCACAAACATGAACCCACGGAAGCCATCAAATCTAATCTGAGGTAATTCCCTGCGCAATATCCTTGGAATAGACAGCAAAAGTGTCGAAACAAACGCTGCAAAGCCTAAGGCACCGACTGAGATTCCAGTCACGCCTATTCCAAGCGCGTCAGACAGGTAGAGAAGAAACGGAATCATCGAGAGAAACACGGTCGAGAAGCCGAGAAGAAAGTAAATTCCGTCAAAATCAGCACTGAACCGCATCAAAATCAGCACCGAAGCGATTGCGACCAGCACGAGGCCGAACAAAGCCAAGAGATCAATCAAATTAGCCACTCCTTGGTTCGTCCGACTCGAGATCATAACACTTGGAGTTTATATCTTCTTGTGGTCAGTCGCAGACATGTTCATTCGGCCATCGGTGGCTGATTCAAAGTTGATACTTGTCGATTGAACTAGCGTAAGCGCGTTGGAGCGTTCGCCTGCGGAAGTTCTCATGTCGGGAAAAGTAAAAAAGAAAGAAGGGTCACCAAGTTGCCGTATGAAAATGCTGTAGCAAAGAGCGCAGGAAATTCCATATTGGAAAAGGATACGGCCAATCACAGCGCGTCCATTATAATTTTGACCTTCAACGGGCTGAAATATACCCGGCTCTGCGTCGAATCTCTTTTCAGATACACAGGAGCTCCCTTCGAGGTGATAATCCTGGATCAAGGTTCGCGCGACGGCACGGTTGACTATCTGCGGGAGTTGCAATCTCAGCATAGTAATGTGAAGATCGTAGCGAAAGATCGCAACATCGGTTTCGCAGCAGGATGCAATCAAGCAGCCGAGTTGGCGACAGGGGATGTTCTAGTTTTCCTGAACAACGATGTTATCGTTTCTTCTGGGTGGTTTGAAGGTCTAATGGGCCAACTTGTCAGTGACCCCGACCTTGCGGCGTCGGGACCCAGAAGCAACGCGACTGGCGAACTACAATTCGACGCTTATTCCGTCGAGAAGATTCGCAAAATTCCCGAAGACATAGACTCGTATGCGAACGATCAGAGGAGATTGATGGCTGGGAAAGTGTGGTATTTTCACAGACTCGCGGGTTTCTGCCTGGCAGTAAGGAAGAAGGTCTTCAGCGAAGTGGGCGGCTTCGATCAGCGGCTCACCTTCTTCGAGGATGACGATCTTTGCTACAGAATCATGAGGAGGGCGTATAAGCTTGCAATAATTCCTTCTGTATTTGTGTACCATTTTGGTTCTTCGACTTTCAAGGCCCTACGCTCGAACATCGACGTCTTACTGCAAATCAACAGAAACAAGTTTCTGTGGTCTACGACAAGACCCGAACTCGATGGACAAACCGGCAACAGTCCACTTGTCTCAGTCATAACGACCACGTTCAACAGACCACGCGAACTCGAGGCGGCTGTCCAAAGCATCTGCGACCAGACATATTCAAACTGGGAGGCCATAATTGTCAATGATGGTGGTGATGATGTCAGTCATATGATCGAAAGATTTCATGATCGGAGATTAAGGTACATTAATGCAGCGCATGTCGGTCGATCCGAAGCGCTCAATATCGGCATTGGACATGCGACCGGGAAGTACCTGGCTTATCTCGATGACGACGATATCTGGTATCCGGAACATTTGGAGTTGTGCGCCAAATTCCTTGAGCGGAACCCTTCAATCGGAGTCGTTTACACGAGAGCGTTGAGGAAGAACTTCAGGATGAAAACCGATGGCACGAGAGAAGTGCTTGATCAATACATTGATCATGCGATGGAATTTGATTGGGCGCGCCTTCTTTGCGTGAACTGGATACCAAATCTCTCCGTGATGTATCGCAGGGCTTTACTACAACAAGTGGGCAACTTCAGGGACTTGGCTATTCTGGAAGATTGGGATCTATTACTTCGCCTAAGCTCAGTAAGTGAATTTGCGCATTTGCCAGTGGTCACAGGCGAGTACTACATTGATGTCTCCAGAGAAAGCCGCAATGAACGATTACGGAAATCGAACCCCAAACTCTACTTCGAGATTGTTAACCAAATAAGATGGTCTCAGAGGGCCGCACAAACATCTGAGAGAATAAGGTTTGCAGCGGAGCAATTTGCAAAGAGCGGGGATCATGCTCAAAGTCTGAAATTGAACACGCTCGCGCTCCAATATAACCCGTTCAATTTCTGGGTGCTCATATCATTTGTGCACGCGAGCCATGCCAGCGGCGTTGAGGCAGGGCTAGTGAAACCATTGCAGTGCTTCTTGTCGGAACGACCCGACAAGGGAGTGATTTGGAAGTTCTATGCGCAGGAACTGATCAAGAAAGAACAATACGTCAATGCACTTCGAGCCCTTGAGATGGCCCTGCTGACCAGAGAGACCGAAGGGGATGCGAGTGAAGTCTACCGGCTTATGTCGATATGCTACTCGGAGATGGGAATGAGCGATACTGCAATTGCGTGTCACTTAAAGTCAAATGAGCCCGCGCAGAGTGCGCCGCTACTAGACGCCCTACCGCCGCTGCCAGAAGGACCCGCCCTGGACCAGCAATTTCAAACTGGACTGTTCGCGACACCACTAAAAGGGCTGACGTACTTCTATCTATACTCAAGACGTTGGGGGACTCGTCGGGCACTCCGGAAGATACTTCGTCATCTTCGTAGCTCGCGCGGCTAGTTACGGACAAAACTTTTCAACCCGGCTTCCGAACTCAGCTGCGATACCGGGTTAATTTCAAGAAGGAAATATTGATTGCAGGTTTCGTAATTATGCTTTAGTTCGTGCAAGCTTGACGCCAATATCTCATTCTTTGCCAACCGGCGCGAGCCTTCCACACCAACATTAACATCGCCGAATTCGATCTGAAAGTTTTCGTCGAATCCATCCAACTTCTCGAATGATTGCTTTTTCACCATCATGCAAGCGCCTGTAATGGCTGAACAGTTTCGGATTACATGGGCCAATTCATAATAACCGTGATCCTTGTTAGGTAGCATATAGAAGCAATGACAGGTATACAGAAGGCGCTTGCCTCGGGCGCGGATGTCATCGTCAAACGTTTTGGAAACAAGGCCTTCACGAGAACAGTGAACTGGCTAATTGGAACAAAGCTGACCGACACACAATCAGGCTTTAGGGCATATTCACGAGAAGCCGCTCCAAGAATGAGTCTGTTTGGGCGCTATAGTACACGCAGGAGGTTTTGATGAACCTAATAGGAACAGGCCAACGAGTATCTGAAGTTCCGGTCAAGGTCAAATATGATCCATCTCGAAAATCACGAGTGGTCGGGAACATTTTCTCCTACGCCGTTAGGGTGAACGGCATAATGCTTCGAACAATCAGGGATTTGAGACCACTCGGCTTCTTTGGGATCGTATGTCACGTATCCGAGACTTTCCCTCAATGAAATAGCTGTTGTTATTCCCGGTCTAAATGAGGAACGGACCCGCTACGCGCAGCCACTACAGCAACAATACTCTCGCGATGAAGTCCTACCATGCCCTCTGCAGGAGATGTGAACACGTTCGACATTTGCGATGTTTCCTGGGGGCCGCATCAAGAAGTTACTTGTCTGCGCATGGAACCTGTCGATAACAGGAATTGGGACTGAATAGAACTTGCGTTCGTTGCTGAATTGTCGGTCTTTCGAGTCCTTCCGGACATCATCGTTTCAGGGCTGGAACGAGAAACGATGATGTATTTCTAGGTACTGCTGAGTCTAGGCCACCTTCCCGTTTACGGGGATCGTAGATCATTCCTATCGAACGTGACCGCCGCGGAAGGACCACTTATACACACATGCATATAAATCGCTGAGTGTTCTGTGCGCGCGGGGATTTGGTTCTCAGGAGGGCTTGCATGAAGGCTTCGGTGGCTGTCGTCATTCCGGCCTTGAACGAGGCAGGAACTATTCAGAGAGTGATCGAAGCAACTCCGGGAGAGTTTGTGAATCATATCATAGTGGTTGATGATGCGAGTCGCGACGGCACTTCGAGCATTGCAAAGGCGGCGGGGGCAGTGGTGGTTCGCCATGGTCGAAATCTTGGTGTGGGCGCAGCGATCAAGACTGGGTACTCCAAGGCATTGGCCCTGGGGGCGGGCATAGTCTTGGTGGTTGCGGGGGACGGTCAACATGACCCTCGGGAAATTCCCTCACTGATTCAACCAATTCTTGACGATGAGGCAGATTATGTCGTCGGAGACCGCCTCTCCGGCAACCCCCTAGCACGAGGCATGCCAAGGCATCGGTACTACGCGAATAGGTTGCTGACCTACCTTACTAAGAAGCTCACTAGACTCGACGTGAAGGATTCACAGTGCGGATTCACCGCTGTCAGCGCCGTCGCATTGAAGAAAATCAACTTCGGTTTTCTATCCGACCGATGGGGTGTACCCAACGATATGCTGCTTGAGTGCGCTATGCGAGGTCTCCGTGTCAAGTATGTTCCTGTCAAGCCAATTTACGGAGGGCGAAAGTCATACATCAAACTCTCTGGGTTTGGCATTCGAATTCTGTCGATTCTCTTACGGGGCCTGCTTCGATACCTGTACTATTATCGTGGAACGATCGTCTTTACAACGGGCGGAGGCCTGCTAGCACTAATTGGTGTACTGTACGGGATGCTGATCGTTTCGGAAACATTTGCGACGGGAAGGCTTCCAGGAGTCGGTGTGGTGATATTCGACGCGATGATCGTATTAGGCGGAATCCAACTCCTCGTATTCGGACTAATAGCAGAGATGATCAAAATGATTGAAGGTAGAATCACACGAGAGGAGGCCGGAGCCTAGACAGGCTCACAGGACTGACTCAACAACTTGGAGTAAAGCGGCTCCGATCTGTCTTGTACTGAACCTCTCAGCAAACAAGTCATAAGCATTTTCGGCAATGCGTCCTCTGAGCGTCCTGTCTTGCTTTAGCTCGACTAAAGCACTTGCGAGGGATTCAGGGTCCGAAGAATCGCAGAGCAGTGGATTGTGGTGATCAGCTAGAACCTCTCTTACGGCCAGCGTATCTGAAGTCACGATCGTTTTCCTAACGGCCATGCATCGGTAAACCTTGTTTCGAACAACTCTCTTCGCCTTTTTCGATTTCCCGAAGATGCCAAGACAAACATCGCTCTGAGCGATTTCCCTTGGCAGCTCCTCATATTCAACCGAATCTTCGAACAGTATGTTCTTGAGCTGAAGATTTGACGCTAAGCTTGCATTCCGATATGTCTGCCCCTTTCCGATCAGCTTTAAGAGTACGTCATAGGTCGTGTCTATCGACTCACAATCATTGGGGAAACATTATCGACAGGAAGACTCTCCGGAGTTGGCTCAGTGATACTCGACGCGACTGCAATCCTAACCGGAATTCAACTCCTGGTGTTTGGTCTATTAGCAGAAATGATCAAGATGATTGAGATCAGGGTCTCACAGGAACGTAGAGTCCTAGATCATGGAGAATCAACTCGGAACATCAGTACGCACCTCGCGCTATCTAAAGCGCCAAGGCTTTTCGAATGTCACCAGTCACATTGGTCACACCGATGAAAATCGTCTTCAGCGGAAGAATCGGTTCTCTCATAGAGGTCATCGTCCATTCATGGCCGACTTGCTTCATGATGCAGGTTTCCTGAAACAATTCCGTTCTCTGGGCAAGTTCGTCCGTTTTCATTGCACTTGCTACGATGAACGTTTCCAGAAAATCCCCGTCCAATCAGCTTTTCTGATTGCGTCCTTTATCGCGTTCGCGTCGCGAAAGTCGTCGACAGCTGCTTTGCACTGACCTAGGGCACCATAATCGTCTATCACAACGTATCCTCCATTAGACAGCTTTGGATACATACTTGTCAGTGCATCCATGGTAGACTGATACATGTCAGCATCTACTCGCAACACCGCCAGCTTGCTAATTGGAGCGCTCGGTAGAGTCTCGCTGAACCAGCCTTTGAGAAATCTAACCCCGTCATCGAGGAGATCATACTTGGCGAAATTCGATCGTACCTCTTCTAGAGGAACTTTCAACAGGTCAACGGTGTGATGAATGTCTCCCCTGTCCGCTGGATACTTGTCTGGATTAGGCGGAGGTAGGCCGGAAAATGAATCAGCCACCCAAACCACCCTGTCAGTAACCCCATGTGCTTTGAGGATGGCGCGCATGAAAATCGAGGCACCCCCGCGCCAAACCCCGGCCTCAATCAGGTCGCCTGGTACGTCATTGCGGACTACGTCCTCGACGCAATACTGTAAGTTGTCGAGCCTCGCCAGACCAATCATGGTAAGAGCGCTCCTAGGCCAGTCTCGTCCCTCTATTCTCGCCTGACGATCGAAAGGGCTCCACGGGCTCATTGATCGTACAAATCTCAATGACTTTCTCAATGACTTCAATGATCTCAATGACAGTAATGACCTTACGTTCGCGCTCCTTCGCAAACTGGGGTCCTCCCAGATCAGACCCGTCAGGCATTTCTTCATGAGGTCAAGGTACAGTGCCTTATTTTGGTCCAGTCGTCATTACCACTCTACGAGTTGCTTGTAGGCTGTATATTTGTTTTAGCGCAATGAACAATCTGGACTTTTGGACACCTCCGAATACAATCGATATGTCCTTCGCTCCATTCTTGGTTGACCAAGTTGACAAGGCGGTATGACAAGGCGCTGACAACATCCTCGTTGCTTACGCCAGGCCACTTCTCATACTTGTCGATGACATCATGGTGCAAGTTGAGGTAATGAGAAAGGACGGTTCCAACTTCTAACACACGCCGGGGGCAATTTGCGACTCGTTCCCATATGATCGGCACCTCGACACATCTGGGGTTGTTCCATGTGACGTCATAGCAGTGATAGAAGTACCTGCACCGTTTTCCATTCATAACGAAAGTTGTTTTGTATCGCCCAAGCTTCATATTGATATTGAAAGCGACAAATTGGTACACACACATTTGCGGATTCCGTAGTGTTTTAGTTCCCACAGAATGTATTTTAGATAGTCCGATCATTGCGACAATTAGGAATCCGTTTGAGCAACGTGTGGCAGTATGTGGACGAGTTCTAGTGAGGGTTCGTAGCAGCTTGGCGTTGGGGGAAGACTTTGAATCTGTGCACTGGGGCGACATGGAGATCGGGGGCCCGCGTCATATTTATCGTGAGCGTCGCATCGTGAGGTTCTTTCAAGGTTGCTCAGGGGACAGGTTCGCTCTGGAGGCTGGCTGCGGAAGTGGCACACTGAGTCTGAAACTAGTGGCTCGTGGCTGTCAAATGGTCTCAATTGATCTATCTCGAGGCTTTGTAAATAGACTATACGAAAAGGTTACTTCATCAGGGCTACAGGACAAGCTTCTGATAGTACGAGGCTCAGTGACTCATTTGCCTCTGAGGCAGGATTTATTCGATGCAGTGTTTTCCGGGGAAGTTCTAGAGCACATACCAGACGACCAGGGCGCGGTAAGGGAATACTACAGAGTGTTGCGAAGCGGAGGTACGTGCATCATTACGGTGCCTTGCAACCCAAGACTATGGACGATCGCGGATAACTGGGCAGGTCATTGTCGGAGATACACCACCCGTATGATAGAAGGCACGTTTGAGACTGCAGGCTTTGTCATCAAGGGGATTAGATACTGGGGATTTCCGCTTCTGAACGCCTTTCACAGATTGGTTTTCGTCACTTGGGTCAAGAGGGCCGCCAAGAAGAAGAGTGCAGAACAGATCGTCTCCAGCAAGATAACAAAAGCCGGAGTACATCCATTTACTTCCAAAGTGCTATCGTACGTATTCGAGCTCGACAGTTTGTTCGGATGGTCTTCCAAATTTGCAATCGGCCTTATTCTTAAAGCGCGCAAGCCGTAATTGTTGAGTTTCCGACAAAATATTGGGTCGATAGATTCAGAGGATCGGCTCCAATATCTCCACGAGCGATGCGCCCACATTCACGCTGGTGAATCTTTGTTTGAACAACTCGTATCCCTCGGAAGCTATATCCTCCCTCAATCGTTCGTCGTTCCTCAACTCTAGTATAGCACGAGCCAATGCCTCTGGGTTCGAAGCGTCACAGAGGAGGGAATTGCGGTGGTCTACGAGGATTTCTCTTGCAGCTGGCGTATCGGAAGTCACAACGGGTTTCCTCATAGCCAAACATTGGTAAACCTTGTTCGGAATGACACGCCTTGCCTTCATGGTATCGCCGAAAATGCCGAGGCAAACATCGCTTTTACTAATTTGTTTGGGTAGTTCGTCATACGGAATCCACTCCCTGAAAGATACATTCTGGAGCTTGAGGTTCGAAGCTATCCTCCTCGTCTCCGAGTAAGTCTGGCCCCTACCAATGAGAGTGAACGAAATGTTATATGATCTGAGGATGTTGGCCGCTTCGAGGATATAATGGACACCGTGCAGGGGAATGTACGTACCATAGAAAAGCACCCTGAAGTTCTGATTCCTTCTTGGTTTGGGGCGCGGGAAAAAAACGTCTTCATCCGCTCCGACGTAAATTGTGCGGAGTTTTCTCGCATCAGTGCCCAAGCTGTAGCGGTAAAACTTGGCCTGCTCGTGTGTGTCAGCAACCACTATGTCCGGCAAATCCAGTAGGATGGACTCCGCTAGTCGAATAGTTTCCCCAAGAAGGGATCTGTTCGAAATCAACCGTCTGTCATGCACAAGCGTGTCGTAAATTGAGATGTAAGGATCGAAAATTAGGGGTTTGCGATTTAGCTTAGTTAGTATCTTTGCTAAAGGTAGGTCATGGAGAGTTAGAAAACCTAGAAACATGACGTCGTGGTCTCTCACTGTCGCGTACTTGGCTAAGAGCGCTATATTGTGTGGGAGCAATCTCAGGAAACTGTCGCCAATTAGCTTGCGCCGTGAGGCTATGAAACCTGCAGCGGTTACGCTCGGCATCGGAACATGGCATTCTATGACTTCTGAGCCACTTTTTTCAAGTCCTTTAGCTAGAATAGTATTCCGTTCATGCCTTATGCGATAGGAACCAAAGAAGCACACCTTCAAGCACTATCATCTGAATCCGGGATATGCGACTGTCGTGCACGGTCCTTGTCGGGACGTAACCACCCTCCGTACTTAAGCTAATTTCGTCCCAGTGACAATCTTGCACATAAATTCCCGCAATTATTGGTTTGGGAAAACCATGTTTACCAAAGGGACCGTTAGGGATTGGCTTCTTCCTATTTACTTGCCAGATCCTATCCTGTGGCGCGTCTGAGCAACCGCGCTCTTAAAGTTCAGGAGGATAAAGTGCAGATAACAATCTTGTGACGTTTGGTTGGTGGAGCTGTTAGTTACTGGGGTTTGGGTTCCATTGGGAGCAACTTTGTCCGTTACGCTCTTTAAAACCGGAAGGCATCGGATATCGTCAACTTGGATGCCATCTCCTACGGCGCGGTTCCGGAAAACCTCGCCGAGGTCTGCTGGCTGGGATCTGGCGTGACCATGTTCGACTCCATGAAATGGATTCATCGGAGAGGCTCCTCAGCGTTGCAGGGTTCAAGGTTCAACAAATGCGAAGATTGACAGGAATCGCCTTGCCTTTCAATCACTAGTTGCTGTCACTCATACGCGTCCTAGGCGCGTTGATAAATCCAGTTGCGACGGTCTTTGGTGGGCTGAATCAAAGTGAGGGAGGCCGGTTTGTCAATGTAGCTATACTTGCCAAGAAAGCTTCTTTCAAGAACTGATACGATATAGCGAAGATTGTCAACTGTTTTCTGCGAGAACCTTAACCAGAATGTGACTACCCAACCTTGTGACCTAGCAGTCCTCTCCCTTTGTATTTCTGGGCAATCTCGGTGGGGTTGTCCTGTGATCCGCTGTCAAAATCACTGCGATGTGTCTCAACCTTTTTATAGAGAATTATCGACTCAACCACGACGAGGAATCTTACGAAGTGGTAAGTTGTTGTCTGAGAGAATAGTACGTGAATTTCACAAGTTATACTACGAGTCAGGGAGTAGGACGTGGGAGAATACGTTCTGGTTTGGAGTCCCTGCGCGGAAGTGCCCGCTTGACCTCTGGATATACCAAGAAATCATATGTCAGTTAAAGCCCGACTTGATAATTGAGACTGGAACGTACAAAGGAGGTACCGCACTATTCATGGCCAACATTTGTGACCTGTTGAGTAGCGGTGAGATCATAACGATTGACATTTCACCCATCCCTGAAGAGATTAGACCCAAACATAGAAGAATCACATACCTCATCGGTTCGTCAACTTCACCAGAGATTCTCAACCAAGTTCAGGAGAAAAGAAAGGGAGCCGCGAAATGTTTAGTGATCTTGGATTCCGATCATAGTAAGCTCCATGTTCTGAATGAGCTTAGGCTTTATTCCAGTTTAGTCAGCAAAGACAGTTATTTGATCGTCGAAGATACCAATATCAACGGACATCCAGTGCTGGAGAATTTCGGCCTAGGGCCTTGGGAGGCCGTTGAAGAGTTTCTCGCTGAGAATACGGATTTCTTGTCTGATGAAAGCATGGAAAAATTCTACATGACCTTCAATCCCAAGGGTTTTCTTAAACGAATACGCTAAGAAACCCGAAACGGCATGAACTAAACGGTCAGTCTAGAAAACAACCGATTTCTTACAGGAAGATAGAAATTCCACAGCAATCGAGGACTTGACGTCATCAAGCATCATAATCTGTAATATCTCCGCGCACGAAACTTACAAAATCACCCTTTGGAACTACATTCTTGTTCGAAAGGGTCAGATTGTCATGGACCCGCCCCTCGTAACCCTTTGAACCCAGCAAGGCGCCCAAGTTTCGACCTATGAAACCAGCGCCGCCAGTAACAAGAATCGACTGTAACATGTCAATTTCCTAGAACGCGGCTACGTGCTCTTATTTGTTCGGAGAAGGGGCTCCTGACGTCGGCGAGACCTTCGAATGTGATGCTCAATCAGCAATAGCGATATACGTCATAGTATAAGACGAGCATGAAACAATGAGATCTACGTGAACTGAATTTTGAGGTGCAGGTGCGGTTAACCTTTGGCTTCGATCTTGGTTACAGGCGGCTTGGGTTTCGTCGGCAGCAACTTCATACTCCACACGCTGGAAAGAGGACCCTTCGATGTGGTGAACTTGGACGTAGTATCTTATGGGGCCATGCCTCAAAACCTTTCTGAGGTTGAAACAGATACCGATTTGTGAAAGGCGACACAGCCGACCGGAATATTGTCGAGAAACTCATGGCCGAGGTCGACATGGCTGTGCATTTCGCAGCCGAATCTCACGTGGGCAGGAGCATTGCCCATCCCGAGCAATTTCTACACAGTAACATCGTTGGGACATTCACTCTGCTTGAAGTGGCGAGAAGGGCTCTCAAGGCTGATTCCACAAGATCAGCTCGAGGCATTATCCTCGAGATTGTTCGCGTATTCCAATGATTTTCGCAGTTCTATTCAGAATTGGAGCGAATCTGGAAGGCATGATCCCCATAATGAATTCAACATCAGCCGCTGTTATCAATCGGAGCGCGCGCAACGAGCCAACGTAGATTACTGCCCCAAGGACAACGAAGAGAGGTAGCAGAGCAAGTTGTAAGGTGAAAGAGTGAACCGACGCGACCAAACCAAACAGCGCTATACCCATGATCGTGGCGCTTCCCGTGGCGCTCAAGAACGCCTTCAAGTCCAGTTCTAGAAGGTCGCTCCTTTTGGCCGCGGCTACATAGATGCATGATGCAACCACTCGAAGGCTTGCTCTCCCCAATGCTGGACCGACCAGCCCGATCACAGGCGTCAAGAGGGCGGACACTGTGAATAGAGCAACCAGCCCCATCACATTTGCCCCAGTATACCATCTTAGTTCCCCGACTGCAAGCAGAACACCTGCATAAACCAAGCCTATTGCTGTCAGGCCTGTGGTCAGGGTCACGATGACGGACGGAGCGAAACCGGCGGCATACTCTGGACCGAAGATTCGGAGTACGACATCCGAAAGCGACGCGAACCCGAACGCTATTGGAAGAACCGCCATTGAGACGTACCTGCTGTAGGCTCGAATCATATCACGCATCTCTCTTCTCTTACCTGAAGCGCGGAGAGCCGAAAGAGCTGGGAGGAGAGCCGTGAGCAGGGCGTATGGTGCGAATCCAGGAAGATTCGAGGCGACGATCGCGACATTGTAAACAGCCAGTTCGGGGAGCCCCTCTTGCGCTAAAGCGAAGATCTTGTCCGCTTGACTTATTGCAAAGCCCATCAATGCGCTGCCAAGGGTATAAGCAGAATACCGTGACAGCTCAGCAAGTGAGAGTTTCGAGTTTCCTATAGTCTCCCTTAGGTTGGTTCGGCAGTAAGATAGGGCTAGGATGAGCAGGATGAGGTCGCCAATGATGAATCCTGCGAGAATTCCGACTATTGCATACCTCAACTGTAGCAGCGTAGCTAGCCCGAACTTAGCAACACCGGATGAGATGATGTATGTGCCGGCCTTCTTCATTTCACCTAAGGCGATGACAGTCCCAAGGCATATCTGGGCCATTGACATCACTAGCACATCTAGGCCTGCAAGTCTAATGAAAACGGGCAATACTGCCTGCCCACCGAGAAATGGAACCACATAGGACGGAACGCCTAGAAGCGCAAACATCGCTGCTCCGCTGAGAAGTGTCGTTAGCGTCAAGGAATACTTGAAAACCATCCTGGCAGCGACATTCGATTTCTCTGATCCAACCTCAGGCAGAAACTTCAGAACGGCCATAGGCGCCGGGATCGGCGATTGCGTGATGATGGGTTGGGCAAGTATCGAGACTGTGACTAGGAGCGTTATCATAATGTTCAGCGATGTAATTACTCCAACATCCAACGGCGCCATGACATGCGTTAGAAATAGGAAGTATCCGGTGTTTGCTAGGAGCACGACGATATTTGCAGCATAGAGGAAACTCGCACCTTTTGCCACGGCGGTTTGGCTTTGCAATAGCCTGGAAGCCCCTGTCAGATGCCTCACGCTCAAGGCACTCCATCCCAATTAGCAGTATCGATTAGCTCGTCAAGGCATGAGCCAGGAAAAAGGATCGAAGGCCCCCCAGGAACAAGCTGTTGAGTCTTCCATTTCGTCTACCCAAAGACATGCAGTTGAGGGTAAAGCATTGTGGAGTTGAGTGAAAATTCACACCTTGGCTTCAGATTAGTTGGTGAACTTGCCGGCTATTGGTAGGTTAGGGTCGGAAAATATCGGGTCATCTACAAAATGACGAAACCAGAAAAACGACAGTCCTTTACGACATTGATTTGAGAAGACGGATCTACGAGTAGAAAGCTAGGGCGTTGGGGCCAGCGTGTCTGCAGCGGATGGTGTGATTTTGGGTCCCCCGCAGGGATACCTCGAAACTCTGGCGCTTCTGAACAATTGTCCTGCTTGATCGTAACCTCTGTCGTAAGTGCCCTTCTTGACTGACGAGGTATCATTAGGTACTACACATGGTTCATTTCCGACTGCACTTGGAATCCTCAGCGGCACGGACATCTACACCCAGTTCTCCTACGTGGTAGTTACCGGCTCCGGAAATGTCTATGTGGTCTGGTACGGTGATCAGAACGCCAGCCCATACCAGCCCTTCGTGAGGTTCAGAAGCCTCGAGACGCACCCCCAATAATGTTGGATATGACCAAAGATGCCTTCATCGCCTACGACGGGGATGGAGTTCTGAAATGCGTTCTTGGTGATATGTGGCGGAGGCTCAAGGAACTGGGCGCTAGGAGGGTGAAAGCGAAGAAAGACTACTATTGGATGCTTAAGCCCGACGAGGTCGTTGAGGTTTGAAGGATATCCGTATGCCGGGGGACTAAGCGGATCATGCGGAACGGCTCCTAGGGGAGGCCGAAAGCGCTCTCTCAGCTGAAGATGCCGCCACTTACAGCGGGCGAACACAGGAAGCATTAGAGTTCGCGGCAAAAGCTGCGCTAAGGCGGTTGTCGATTGAATATCCGCGCGAGCATGATGTAAGCGAGGCCCTCGAAGATACCGCCCAAAGGCTTCCAGACTACCTGAAGATGAGGGTCGACGAGGTCAAGCTCATGCTCGTTGAACTTGCAAGAGTTAGAGGGCCTGCATTCTATGGTTATGAAGCTGAGAGCATTCCTGCAAGTCAGGCTTTCACAGGGGAGTACGCCGCTGAGACTCTTGCGAAGACTAAGCCGCTTGTGGAATTATGCGTGAGATTCGCATCGAATAGCCTACTTCGAGGAGAAGCCGGTCCTTAAGGAGTACCCGATAAGCATGAGGATACACGTACCGGATAAAGAGGTTTTATGATACTGCGAACCTAACACAGATCTCGCACAGTACGTTATGCCTAAGCTTGTCAGCGACCGAAAGCCAGTGTACGCGTGTTTGACCGACAAGCGACTACGCGTCCCATGATCGCAACTGCGGCGCGACAAGGCATAAATCACGAGTCTGATGAGATTCGTAACATGCTGGTATGAGGATGGAGGAGGCTCTAGAAAAGGATGTCGCGGGGGAATACAATACTTTCAGGATTTATCTTCTCATGCTCAGGATTCGGAGAGGGTCCGTGCGGGACATCGCAAGAGCCCTAGATCTATCTAGTCCTTGGCTCGCGAAGCATCATCTTGAGAAGTTGGTGGGATTCGGTCTTCTCAGCACAAATGAGGTTGGAGAATATGAGGTCATCCCGAAACGGTTCGGCGTGCTCAAACTTTTCAGCCTGATAGGAAAGTGGACTGTGCCACACACTTTTTTCTTGGCCATCATCTTCCTTGTGATGACGCTTGGCTTTCTTCCCCGTATCGCAGATGAACCATTGTTCACTTTGGCCTTCATCGCTTCTGTCATTGGGTTGGCTTTCACCTTACACCTGACGCTTCGAATGTACAGGTTGCTTCTTCCCAAGTAGGTCGCTCGCAACTTCTTGCAAAAAGTTGCAAGAAAATGGCTAATATGCGTATGCCCACTAATCAGGATACCAGAGTTGGCATGTTTGTACACTTACAGTTCCAAGAAACTTGTGCTGATGGCCGCAGTGGCTGTATTAATTGGGCTAGCGGTGGTTCAAGGAGTCGTTCTACAGACAGGTATGGTTGGCCATGAAGGATACACAACCGGGCAAGGGCTAGTAGTCTGGGGCGGGAACGAATCCAACCCCTCATCGCCGATCCGGATAAAGTTGGGCATTTCTGTCCCTCCCGCTCTTGGCAAAACTGCGGAACTCTTGGCGGTTATTTCCTCTGCGATGGACGCTTCAAACGTGGAAGCTCACATCGAGATCCCAAATGGTTTCGTCGTAACCGCAGGGAACGCTGTTAACTGGAAAGGGAGTGTTGCCCACGACCAGGGCGTTCAGCTCCGCTATACGATCAAGTCTGTGCAAGTTGGGGACTGGATTATCGAGGGCTCCGTGAAGTGGAACTTCGGGGAGGGAAGCTTCTACACGGACACAGACAGAATATGCATGGTAGTCTCGGAGAACTCGGCCTACGTCACAACCAAAACTCTTTCCCAAACGACTGGCCTTCCCTCCGGGAATGAAACTAATCCCCCTACAGAAAGT
>Ga0315280_10005892_pt1 | contig 17209 bp, 19 predicted proteins | sample YL17G06_40_MG_FD_203697 | JGI IMG/M metagenome (GOLD analysis project Ga0315280, IMG submission 203697) | Sediment microbial communities from Yellowstone Lake, YNP, Wyoming, USA - YL17G06_40 | ecosystem: Environmental > Aquatic > Freshwater > Lake > Sediment | place: USA: Wyoming | collected...
TCCAAATTGTTGCAGCCTTCGACATTGACAGCCGAAAAGTTGGAAAAGACTTGTCTGAGGCTATTATTGCACTGCCAAACAATGCCCCAAAATTAGTTGATGCCCCAAAATCCGACATCGTCGTGCTTAAGGGTCCAGTTTTGGACGGTGTGGGTGAATACACGAAAAAAGTGGTGCAGATAAGCAATCAGCCAGATGTAAACATCGCAAATGCGTTGAAAGAAAGTGATGCAGAAATTGTCATTGATTTGCTTCCGAGCGGAGCTGTGAAGGCATCTCAATGGTATGCAGAACAAGCGTTAAATGCAGGCTGCGCATTCGTGAACACCACGCCAACCTTCATTGCTAGTGACATTGCATGGGCTAGACGTTTTGAAGAGGCTGAATTGCCACTTGTGGGAGACGACTTGATCGACCAAGTTGGCGCAACCACATTGCATAAAACCTTGTTGAAACTGCTTTCCATGAATGGTGTCCGCATTACCGAAACTTATCAGCTGGATGTTGGTGGAGGCACGGAATCCCTAGATACGCTTGAAAGGACAAGGGACGTTAAAAGAGCTGTCAAGACGCGGTCTGTTGAGGCTGCTTTGCCCTATAAGGCTGAGGTGGTGGCTGGCTCAATGGATTACGTGGACTTTCTGCAGAACCGACGCGACAGCTACTTCTGGATTAGGGGATTATACTTCTGCAAGACGCCCATGCAAATAGATTTGAAACTTTCAGTAGTTGACGCGCCGAACGCTGGTTCCGTCTTGTTTGATGTGATAAGGGCTGTGAAAATAGCCTTAGATAAGAGGCTGAAGGGGGCAATGCTCCCAATTTGTGCTTACGCCTTTAAACATCCGCCGCAAATGATGTCGCTTGAAACTGCGGAGAAAATGTTCGCTGACTTTATCATGGAAAAAGCTTAAGCTAAGCGTTTATTTTGCGGAAAATTTTTGCAGTTCACGTATTATTTTTTCCTTTACCCCGCTCCGTTTCATCTTCTCCTTCAACAAAGTTATCGTTTTCACCGGCGTTGGGTCTATACCTCGCATTATAGCCAAGTACACGCTCGTGAAGTCGCCAGTGCAGATTACTGATGACATTTTTGCTAGTCTGCTTTTGCCAACGCTCTGAACTTCGAAAACTTTCACCGATTCTTTGCATATCAGCTCTTTCGTGGCTTGGATTCTTTGTCGCATCGCTTCTGACTCATCATCGTCTCGAATTAGGATTACTGAGAAATATTTTGCAAGTTCCTCCACTGCTTCCCAACCGACAATCTCGTTGTGATTAAGTTCTGGGAAAAACTCCCATTTTGCTGGAAACTTGCTGTTTTCATTAAACTGTGTCTTAAGACGCTGAGCAACAGCACGATAAATCCCAAATCCATAAATGACTGGAACTGTCCCGCAGATGTTTGATGCCAATTTCTTGGAAAAGTTGTCTTTGAACGGTTTTTTAGGCGAGTTTGAATCACTAACTTGCCTTAAGATTTTAATGGTTTCGGAAATTTCAGAAGTAACATCAGACACCAGGCCTATTTTCTCTAGCAATATAGGCAAGGGCACAAACAAATATGGAAGAGTTGCGCGTGGCGCCATCCCAGAAGGAACACACAAATGCGGAACATCCAGTTTCTCAGCAAATTCATGCAACACTCCTCCGGAGCTTATGCAAACAGTCATGCATTTCCGCTTAATAGCGTCTAGAAATACGCTTAACGATTCTTCGGTTTCTCCCGAATAGCTTACAACAAACACTAGAGTGTTTTTGTCTGCATATGCCGGTAATGAATATTCTCGACAAACTTCTATGGGAACGGCTATTTTGTCTCTTGCCCAGTCTTTTAGAAGCTCGCCGCCAATGGCGGAGCCGCCCATGCCAGCGACGATTATTGTTTGCGGTTGGGGATAACTGATTGAAACTGCTTTAGCTATTTTTGCAGCTTCGGCATAGTGTTTGGGAGCTTCAACGCAAAAAGAAAGCATATCGCTCTTATCAATCCTTTTGATCTCGTTAAGATTATCCAAAATTTTTGCTTTTGACAATTCTCTCTCACTCTTTTCCTCAATTTGTAAAAATTTATATTGCGCTTTTAGCTTTTAAGCAGAAGCCATATCATAGCCATTTTTAAGATTTTTATCTGCGAAAAAATAATGTTTAAACGGGTTAAGGCGGAAAAATAAGGTTGCAAAGGAAAAAACTTTCCATAGCTATACCTGCTTCTGTTGTTTCAGATACCCCTCACTTACGCGAGAAAACCTCAAAGATAGGTTTAGTTGGAAGAGCCGCCGCAATTTTCAGAGTTGACGAAATCATAATTTACCCAGACAATCCAAAGGTTAATCAAACAGCCGACATGGATTTAATAGCCACTCTACTTGCTTACATGGAAACGCCGCAATACCTGCGGAAAAGACTTTTCAAGCTTAGACCAGAGTTGCAGTATGCGGGCATACTGCCACCATTGCGGACGCCGCATCATCCCCTAAACCGCAGAATGAAAAATCTGAAGGTCGGTGAATACCGTGAAGGTGTTACGTTATCAAGAACAAAGGAAGGAACACTCATCGACGTTGGAGTTGAACAACCAGCGTTAATACTGAACAAGCAGTTGCCTATGGAGAAGAGGTTCACCGTAAGAATTACAAAGGTTGAAAGGCGGGTTGAGGTTGAACTGGCAAATCGAGATGAAGCACCAACGTATTGGGGCTACGTGGTTACTGTGGAAAGGCATCCTCTTGGAAAGTTTGTAAGAAGTGGAGACTTTGACTTAACTGTTGCCACCTCTAAACGTGGTGTTCCATTTGCCAATGTTGCGGAGAAAATAGCTGAAAAATGGAAAAAAGCAAACACCATTCTTGTAGCGTTTGGAGCACCAGCGCAAGGACTATACGAAATAGTCAAAAATGAAGGACTCAACTTGGACGACGTTGTAGATTTTGTTGTTAACACTGTTCCGACGCAGGGAACAGAAACCATTCGGACCGAAGAGGCACTTATCGCTTCTTTAGCGATTTTAAACATGCAATTTCGCTTTTAAGGTTTAAATGTCTGTCTTGCTTAGGTGTGAGTATGTATTTCGATGTTGCCATGCCTCTGACGCTTTTCTTGGTTACCCTAGTGGCTATGTTTTTAGAGGAAAAAGTTGAGGGAAAGCTAAAGGGTGTTTTTGAGGAGAGGAAGTTTCATGTTCGGGATGCTGTGTTGCTGGTTGCAGCAATGAGTGTAGTTGTGTTTCTCGTTGTTCTTATTCCGCAAATGGCTATCATGATAATGTTTCTCTTCGCCTATTCCATGCTACTCTTTATGTTCACATATCTTTTCTCAAATTTCCGAAAAGCTGAAGCTAAACTTTTCTGCATCATATTTCTTGTAGTTAGTTTTCTAGCAGCTACCATCAGCTTGTTCAATTTTGGTGCGAACATTACAGTTGCTTACGGAGCCTTAGCGCTTTTCGGCTTGTTCGGCTTCACGTTTATGGCATTGTTATATGAAGAACGTAGGGCAAGCAGGGAAGAACGATGGTATTTAGCAGTATTACCGTCGGTACTCTTCATATGTCTATACTTATTCTTCAGTAGAACACGCATATGGTTCCCCTATCTGCTAGATTTGTATGGAATCATCTTCGCAGTTTTGATAATTCTTTATATTGGAAGCCTATTCACATGGAGAACAACACTCATTTTTGTCGGACTTCTCACAGTTATGGATATAATTCTGGTCTTGTTTACTGGTACAACGGTTTCTGCAGCAAGCCATGTTGAAAGCTTGAGGCTTCCCGTGTTAATTTATTTGCCAACCGTTCCGGAGATTGTGACAAATGAAGGGACGCTCTATATGGGTCTTGGTTTGGGTGACTTTTTCTTTGCAGGGCTGATTGGCGTACAAACTCTGAAAAAATTTGGTAAAGGTTTTGCGGTTTCATCCGCTATCGCAATGTCTGCGTCGTTTTTCATTTTTCAAGTAGTGATGTTTAATTATGGATTAATTGCGTTTCCTGGCACCTTGATGATTATCTGCGGATGGCTACCCCTACTGCTCTTTAAAAGCTTGAGAGCCTAAAAAAGATGATTAGTGGTTAATACTGGTTTTCCGCCGACCCCGCTGATGATGACGTTTTCAAATCCTATTTCACGAAGGCGCTTGGCTATTGTTTCTGAATTTTCTGCATGGGTATTGATGAAAACCGACGGTCCAGTGTCGATTGAATACCATGCCAAGAGCCCGTCTTTTCTCATCTGGACAACTTCCTTTATGATGCGAATCGTGTCTGGTTCCCAGAGCACCATGTGCGATTTCCCGGTCATGGTTATTGCGTGAAGGCTCAACGTGTCCTCCTCAGCGAGGCGTCCTATGGTGGCGGTGTCTCCTTTTCTAATAGCCTTTTTCATCGCCTCAAGTAAGCTGTTGACATTTCTCAGCCTCGCCTCAAACAAGGGAGAACTGAGTACTTCGAAGTGTGCTTCATCGGTTCTCACGTCGGAATGAATGGGCACAATAATCATCGAGAAATTTATGCGCTCTGGCGCGTTTAACTGCACGGCATAGGACCTACCATTTCTATTAGAATACCAGATAGCAAACCCTCCTGCCAAGCTTCTCGTGGAAGAGCCTGCTCCCAACCTAACAATTTCCGAAAGCGAAATCATATTGAGGTTAAGGTTAAGCGCTTTAGATGCCGCTAAGCCTACGGCTGCAAAACCTGAGGCGGAAAAGCCTAAACCCTTGCCTATGTGGAGGCTGTTTTTTGAAACGACTTTAAAGCCGCCTAAAAACCCTCCCAACTCCTTTAACCTATCAAGAACTATTTGCACTCTTTCCTTGTCTGTTCTGGCTGGCTCTTTTCCATTTATGATTATTTCATTTTGCTTTAGAGAATCTGACGCTTCAACAGTTGTTGTGGTGGTTAGAGCTTTAATGCAGACGGATACGCTGTCATGATAAGGGATTCTCTGCTTTGGCTTTTTCAATCCATGATATTTTATTAACCCTTGTATTGGATGCGCTACAGCGGTAGCCTTCAACGCTAACCACCTTATAGATAGTTAAATAGTAATCAGATTTCTCTTGTTCAATAACGTAAAAGATAATAATAACGGCGAGTCGTTAACCGAACAGCGCTCCCAGTCCCTCAAGCGCTGCCTCTTCTTTTGCCTTCTCTTCTTCTTCCTTCTTTTTCTTCTCTTCCTTCGGCTTAGCTTCTGCCGCAGGAGCAGCTGCCGCTGGTGCCGCTGCCGGAGCAGCCATCATTGTTGGAGCAGATTTAATTGCCTCTTCAATGTTAACCTCAGTCAAGGAAGCCACTAAAGCCTTTACTCTTGTTGCATCGGCGTTGATGCCTGCAGCTTTCAAAACCTGCGTTAGGTTTTCTTCGTTTATCTCTTTCCCAGCCTTGTGAAGGAGCATCGCAGCGTAAACATATTCCATACCCTTTCACCTCTTCATTCAGCTATTTTAACCTTTTTCAGACCCTTTTTCTGGAACAGCCTTTTTCTCTAACGTGGGCAATCTACTACTTAAACTTAACATTTCCATATGTGCTTTTCTAATCAAATCCGCCATTGTTTCCTTGGTAGGCGCAGGCGCGTTTAACGAAAGCAAATAGGCTTCTCGATGGGCAACCTGCAAAAGCATCACTGTGTTTTCCGGAGTTGGATAAGCTATACTTAGCGATAATGCGAAGGCGCTTGAATGAGCCTTTTCGATGTTTTGCTTAGTTTTGCTTATGTCTATCTGCATTTGCTCTTGAGTTATTATCAAGCCGTCGTCAAAAGCAACCTTCATGATAAGCCCCGCTTCAACGGGTTTTATTCCAAGCTTTGACAATACACTTGCAAGCCTTTCAGGGATTGTTTCACCCTTCCTAACAACCAACGTATCTTTATTTATCCAGACACTCCCAGCCTCAATCCTAGTGGGCAAACCAACAGCGTTTAACTGGCTGATTATTGGACCAGGCGGCTGTCCGGTGTTTCCGGCTGGAACTATGACGTCAAAAGCTGCTGTGTCACCGGACTTAGCTGTTGTTTTTACTTTTCCCCTTTCTAGGAGCAACGCTAATCTAAACGGGTTTAAATCTGTGAACAGATAAACGTTTGACCCTGTTAAGTATTCTTCAAGCTTTTTCAGTTCTGTTTTTTCCGTGCAGTTCTCAATTGATATTTTCATAATCGTGTTTTTTATTACCCGCATATACACTTTGTCTGCCAAGTTCTTCTTGAACTCTTGGAGTTGAGCTGATCTAACTTTCTGCAAATTGGCAATTCCGATGATCTTATGCTGTTTTATTAGCTGTACTATCTCTTCAACTTCGCTGACTTTCTCTTGTAAAACTTGTTGTGATGGCATTGGTTTTCCTCTCTTATGGTCTGATACTTACTGGTTTACCCATAGATGTTTTTATATAGGCGAGTTTGATGTTCTTCATTCCTCTTTTAAGTTTTCCTTCTACAACCCTTAAAACAGCCTGAACGTTCTCAGCTATTTCCTCCTCTTTCATATTTTCCGACCCAACACGACACTGCAAAATTGGTTGATTACGCATCCTTACAACAACTGTTTTACGGTGTTTATCTATCAAACTTGCTATGTCTGCTGTTGGTGGAACTGGCATGGGCATTTTTCCCCTAGGCCCTAAAACGGGACCTAAAATTTTACCAATCAAGGGCATTAAAGGAGCCTCAGCAATAAAGAAATCATATTCATTAGCAATTTTTCGCAAATCCCGTTTTTTACCAGCATATCCATCAAGCTCAGCCCGTTCAATGACAAGGTCTGCGTTTGCCCTTCTTGCCTTCAGAGCCAATTCTCCCGAGGCGATAACACATATTTTGTTTTGTTTTGCCAGCGAATACGGTAACTCTACAATTTCTTGAAGCTTGCCTTCGGAAGATTTCATGTCTATGTCTTTCAGGTTTAGAACTAACTCTATTGATTGATTAAAATTTCTTTTTTCGGATTTTTCCTTTGCTTCTTTAACTGCCTCTAATATTGTTTTCTGGTCTAATGGCATTTTAGAGACCTCGTGCCAATGAGGGAATGGAACACGGTTATAAAAATATTCTCATACTTCACTCTTACTAAATATTTCGTCATGCTTGCCTTCGTCGATTTCTTTCTGAACTTCTCGGGGGTCTTTTCCATCAACAGTAACTCCCATACTAACACAGCTCCCCAAAACTTCCTTAGCAGCTGACTTCAGAGTTTTTGCCAAGAGCTCATGACGCTTAATCTTTGCTATGCGTAAGACTTGTTCAATTGTAAGGTTTCCAACTTTCGCCGTGCTTGGTGTCCCAGAGCCTTTCTCGATTTTTAATTCGCTGACAATTAAAGCAGATGCTGTGGGCGTTCCAACGCTGACTTCAAACTCTTTGGTTTCAGGATCAACAGCAACTTTCACCGGAACCTTCATTCCAGCATAATCCTTTGTAACCTCGTTTATTTTGTTCACAATCATCATGACATTAACGCCTAATGGACCTAGAGCTGGACCTAATGGCGGTCCCGCTGTTGCTTGTCCCCCGCTTATGAGTAATTCCACAACTTTTTTATCAGCCATTTATGCTTCCCTACTTCAGGTTTTTGCTTTTTCCACCAACTTTACGTAATCAGAATGAACGGTTATTGGCAAGGTGAAGGTTGCCTCTAACAACTCTAGTGTGACCTCCGCCTTAGCCCTATCGATACGAGTTATTTTTGCACGCATACCTTTAAACGGTCCACCTGTCACTTCCACAACGTCGTTTTCGCTCAACTCTTCAATTATAGGTTTCCTAACAATGTATCTTTCAATTTCAGAAAAACTTACAACACCCGGCACTCTTGACCGCACATGCCTAATTCCTGTTATAGCTTCTTCTACGAAATGTGGTCCTTCTGCTTCAACGAAGACGTATCCCCTTAGAGTTTCAGGCACAAGAATAGCCTTTATGGGTATATTATTCATTTTGATTCTCGCAGCAATAAGTTTAGCTACGTTTCTCTCTTGTCCTGTTGTTGTTTTTACTACAAAAATTTTTGTCGGGTATTCTTCATGTTTCTCCATAAAATTCCTTCCTCTAAGTTGCAGGGGCGCCTAGCAACGCACTAGATATTAATTTTATAACAAAACCGATTAAGCCAATTGCACCTATGCCCAGAAAGCATATTTTTATTGATAGCCAAAGCTCGCTACTTCCTGGTTTTACTGCGAGTTTTAATGTTCTTGCACATTGAGATAGGAAGGATCTTACGCCCATGGTTCATCGCACACTCAACATTTCAATCTGATATAAACGTTGCTATAGCTGTTGGTCTAGATAAATCTGAACATTTCTATTAACCTTTCTCCCTCTTCTATGTTAAACTTTCTTGGATGGGATGCTTATTTCTTTAAGCATTTCAACTAGTTTTGATTTGTGTTCGCCTTTTATTCCCTTCCAATCCAAAACTACAAATTCCACCTTTTCCTGTGTCTTCTCTACGCATTGCCTAAGAATTTCTAGATCTACGTATGGAACTGCGTATTTAGGAATTATATGGCTAAAAGCTATTTCACTTTCCAATGCGATACGAGTAAACTTATCGCTGTAGTGGGGCCCACCTATACCCAGCACAGCTTTAGCTGGAGATTCACCGAACTTTGAAATGGCTTTCATCGCTGCGTGGGCAACAGCTTCTGCTGCTTTCAAATCATTCCATTGCTTAGGCGAGCTTCCTAGTTCAGCGAACATTGCAGGCACGTTTAAAGAAGGACCATGATGCGTACACTCGTAAGAAACTTCATATTTGAGCTGCATTTCCTCTTTAAGGCACACCATTGCTTTTAGAACAGCTCTCATAGCATTTGCTGGTGAAACTGAAACTTTTCTGGCGAACCCGCCAAGTTCTGCCCCGCCTAAATTACCTGGAGTGTGAACAGAAAGCGTTGGGGTACCGCTTACGCTGCTATGCCTTGAAATGAAAAGCACAAGTTCCAGATTGCCAAAGAAATTAGTCAAGTTTTGCGCATAAACAGATTCTTCGTTCAAAGTTACGAGTTTAACTTTTCTACCCTCAATATTTGCTTCGTAAATCGGGTTTTCTTGAAAATTCTCGGCCGTTTTTTCGAAAGGGTAATGGCTTAAGATTTGTCTAGCAATATTTAGGCTTGCAGTATCCTTGTTCGAGGCGACAAGTAAGATTATTTTTTTATGCCTCCTTTGATGATTTTGTAGTAACTAATAAATAGTCATGACGGTAATGAAGTTGCCGTTGATTTTGAAGTGAATCAGCCAAGTGAAGCTTGAGAAATAATAAAATCTATCATGAGCCGTCATCTTACTTCGGAAAAGTTTTATAACACAAATCTAATGGTTTTGGTCTGATAAAGGTGGAAACATGCATTTAATTAACTTTAAAGAATTGTCTAGTCAACAGCTTATGGAGATAATTGACAAGGCTATCGAGGCTAAGCCTAATCCGGAAAAATATCGAACTGCTTTGAACGGCAAATCGTTAGCTATGATTTTTCAGAAAACTTCCACAAGAACTAGGGTCTCCTTCGAAGTTGCTATGACACAGCTTGGTGGCCATGCTCTATATATAGATTGGAGGACGACAAACTTTGCTTTAGCGGACGTATCTGACGAAACTCGATATTTGTCGCGTAACGTTGATTGTATAATGGCAAGGTTGATGAAGAATGCTGATTTGCAGGTCATGGCTAAGGCGTCGCGTGTTCCGGTAATCAATGGATGTGACGAAAAATATCATCCAAGCCAAACGATAGCAGACTTGATGACCGTAAAAGAGAGAAAAGGCACACTAAAAGGTGTGAAGCTAGTTTACATAGGTACCCACAACAACGTTTGCAATTCACTTATCGAAGGATGCACAAAAACAGGCGTCAAAATAACCACAGTAACACCAATATTCAACGAGCCATCAAGAGATGAAGAACTACTGGAAAACGCTAGAAAAACCGGCCTATACGAAACTACACTGAATGTTAAGAAAGCAGTCAAAGACGCAGATTTTGTTTATACAGACACATGGGTTGACATGGAATTCTTCCAAGACCCGAAGTTTGCCGCAGAAAAGGAGAAGCGCATCAAACTTATGATGCCCTACCAGATCAGCAAGGAACTGTTGAAGGAAAGTAGCGCCTACGTTATGCATGATATGCCTATCCATCGAGGATATGAAATAAGCTCAGATATTATTGAAAGCCCAAAATCAATAATATACGAGCAAAGTGAGAACAAACTCTACTCAGCAAAAGCCATACTACTAAAACTGTTAGGAAGATATTAAAACAGAACCTACCAAACACCTCCTCGATTGAAAGGTAATTGACAATGTCAACCGAAAAATGGAATTTGGTTGCTCCTTGTGGACTTTATTGTGGAGAATGCACAGCTTTTCTTAATGAAGAATGTGGAGGCTGCAGATCTAATGAGGGCTTAAGCAAAGAGTACAGAAAATATTGTAAAATCTATCAATGTTCAAGTGGTAAAAACCTAAAAATATGTTTAGAGTGCGAGAAATTCCCATGCAATCTTTTTGATTTCTTTAAAGCCGAAAGATTAGAGGACAGTTCTTGGTTTTTAGATGTCTGGAGCAACATGAAACAAATTGAGCAAGCAGGACTAGCAAATTTCTTGAAGAAAAAAACAAACTGGTTGAGAAAAAGGAAGGGATGCGCTGAGAAAAGAGGGATTAAATATTGTGATGGGTGCAAGCGATGGCCATGCGAATTTCTGAAAAGACCAGTTCTTGTTCCAGCGGATTTAAAGAAATTTAAAGAATTTATAGAGAAAAGCAAGTAAAATGGAAGAATAATCGCGACTTCATTAAGTGCTACTTTAAGATCATCTGGACAAATTTTTCTGGATCAAACTCTTCTAAGTCTTCATACTTCTGTCCTGTTCCAATGAACAAAATGGGTTTTTGCGTGACATATGTTACGCTTAGGGCTGAGCCCCCTTTTACGTCTGCGTCCACTTTTGTTAATATTGTTGCGTCTACGCCAACACTTTTGTGGAACTCCTCTGCCTGCATAACAGCGTCGTTTCCAGTGAGCGAATCTACAGTTAGAATAGTCAAGTCTGGATTTACAATGCGTTTAATTTTTGCCAGTTCATTCATCAAGTTTCTGTTTGTCTGCATTCTTCCAGCGGTGTCGATTAAAACAACGTTTATTCCGTGGGCTTTTGCATGGTTTATCGTGTCGTAGGCTACAGCCGCTGGGTCTGCACCATACTTATGTTTAATCATGCGGATTCCTAAACGTTTTGCATGCTCTTCCAACTGTTCAATAGAACCCGCTCGGTAAGTGTCGCTGCATGCAAGAACAACGGAATAACCCTTCTTATTTAAGAAGTGGGCAACTTTGGCTATGGTTGTGGTTTTTCCAGTGCCGTTTATTCCAACAAAAACTATGACGAACGGTTCGTTTTTTTTGCGTTTTTCTTCAATAGCCTCTAAAAAATCGGTTTTATTATTTGTGAGCATTATCTCCAAAAGGACTTCTCGCAGGTTTTTCTCTACGATTTTCCTGCGGTCTTCAAGTCGCTTAATCTGAACTCCGTTTAAGCGTTTTTCCAGTTTATCGCATATTTGCTCTGCCACGGGAAGGGCAACATCGTTTTCTGCGAGGCTTATCTTGAATTCTGAGAGCACAGGGTGTAGGTTTTCAGCTTTAAGCTCTGTTGTTGTAACCTTGTTTACAAGCCCTTTCAGTCCAGATTTCAGCTTCTCAAACATTTTTCGGAGTTTTCTCCTCTCGCATCTCAGCCACTAAGCTTTCAAATTTTTCTCTATCTTCAGTGATTCTTTCTGCAACTTGGGCTAGCTGTTGCTGAAGTGACATCCTGGTTTTCCCCAAGTTTTCCTGACGGTTTTTAACTATTTCTTTTGCTTCCTGAAATGTTTTTTCAACCGAAACTCCTGCGCCCATTCCGATGATTACTTTGTCTGGGTTTTCAAGTTTGGCTTTGATGTAGGAGTTGCTGCCTATTGGGACAAGAAGCTCCGAGTTTTCCTTTTCTTTTTCTAAGCCTTCCAGCGCCATACTCGCATATACTAGGTCTGTTATGACAGCGTTTACCATGTTTATCCTGGACTGTATTGCTTCCGCAGTTTGCTCAAGAAATCTTAATTCAGCGCTGGTTCTGCGGAGTTCTTCTTCACGTTTATTCTCCAACTTTTTCTTCTCCAATAATCAGCTTTTTAATTAATGGATTTTCGATCTCTTGAGTCGGAACCTCTTCAACACTTACTATTTTTATGTGGACACGTTTTACACGGTGTTTGCTTCCCAGCTCGGCGTAGACTTTTTCAACTGCATGCTCAGGTTTTAGGGCAATCACTTCTTTTCTGAAAGAAGTTTTTAAATTTGGCTTTCGAATTTCACCGGACACTCTGAAAACTTTCATCTGTTTCCTCTTCCTTTACAACATCCAAGGCGTTCCCAATTATAAATATCTCGGGTCCCGTGGTTAAGGAACCTGCAACAGCTGCGTAACGATTGCCGATCAGACCACTGCCAACATAGGGTATGCCGCAATTAATGGTGGTTACATCAACTGGAACCTTCAACACATCCTCCAAAAGTTTTCGCTCAGAATCCTTCAACAAGGGATGAGCCACAACTCCTTTGTTTGTGGCAACAGCTAACGATCCAACATAGGGTAAGCCTGCAATTTCACCCGGCACAGCTTCAACGCCCAAAGTTTCAGAAATTTCCCTGATTTCAAGTTCTTTTAATAGAGGGTCAACAATTGCGCCGTAATCGTTCGCTAAAACTATGTTTCCGTGTGCTGTTTTCTTTTTTTCTATTACAGTTATGTTTTCTTTGAAAACAGATTTTATGGTTTTGATCTCTTCTTCTCTAACGAAATGGGGAAGCAAAATCCCATTTGAGTTTGCACATGCAAGTGCACCAACAAGGACTGAACCGCCAATTGATGTTTGTATTAGCTTAACTTTGAGCCATTCACCCAGTCTTTCAGCTTTCTTAAGCGGAACCAGTTTGGGGATTATTACCATTTTGTCTGTTGCAAGGGAGTATACGCCTATGCTTGCGCTTCCAACAAGGTCGAATAGGTAAATGGCCAAGGATTAGTCTCCTTCTAGTAGATTGTTTCTGAGCTTTTTGTTTTTCTGCAATAGTGTCAGCCAAGTTTATAGTTTTTGCTTTTCCTTTTAAAGTCTATCATAAGGCCAATCTTAAGGTTAGCGTTTTTGTTCAAAATAGGAGCATAATTTATAAACTTTGCAGATTCTGAACGAAAGATTATGGTTATTCATACTTTGGCTAAAGATGTGTTGATGGAAACTTGGAGACAAAACAGAATATAACGCATATGCCTCCGTGGGTTCAAATCCCACCCCACCCCCCCACCCCCGCACCAAATTAGAACTTTTTGCGTCTATGGTTAGCGCGCGCTGAACCTATATTGCATGTCGCCTAGGTTTATGTAACGGGCGAAAATAGTTTATGCGGGAAATTGAAATAGCAAATAATAGAATCTGAAGGAGGTGAAACAATGGAAAATAGGAAATTGGAACTTTCATTCATCGATAAGGATGGGAAAATGTATCCATTAGATGAGGTTACCCGTGGAGAATTAGCTAAGGGTCTTGAAAAAATCTCTAAAGAAATTGCAAAGAGACTGTTAATGTTGAAAGAACAAAGATAGAACTTAGTCTATCCCTTTTTTCCTGTTTCGTGGAAAACAAAGCCAATCTACCAACAAAGCTGCTATTCTGATAGTTCTTGTTTGTAGTCTTCCCATGATGTCTTAAAATATTGACAACAGGTTTTTTTTGGAAAAGATACTATATAGACAATTGAGTGGTGAGGTGACAGAGCATGAGTAGAGAACAGAATCCACGTAGAAAAGCCATCGAGAGCGCTCGCCGTGACAAAGCGAAGGGTCATCAAACGAGAAGAGCTCGTGGGGGAAGGAAACAGAAGAGAAGGTAAGAACGCAATTAATATTACATACATACAGAGGACTCATAAACAAGGTGAATTTTATGCCCAAAAAGTTCTATGAGCGTGGAGAAGATTGGTTAGTAGCCTGTCCTGTATGCCATGGTACAGGTACGACAGGTGAAGGGGCTTCCAGAAAACGATGCCCAAAATGTGATGGAGCAGGAAAACTGAGACGCTAGCAAACGCAATAATTGGAAGTTCTGGTTTCAGCGCGCGCTAGCTAAATGAATGGCGCAAAATCAAAGAAAAAAAAGAAGTTTATCGTATTACGCATAGCGCACGCTTAGATCGACATTGCAAAGGTAACCGCATCAATTTGGCAGTAATCAGGTTCGATTAATAATTTAGGCACACGCTGAGAGATCCTTTTCTCCCAGTGAATGTTTTTTAGAATATTTTGGATTTAGCTTGCGCGTGAACGTAAAAGTTATATTACCCTTTCTATTTTGAGCCTTTCGATAATAGAGTTGGGAGTATGATTAAAGTTGACTGAATCCAATCCTTCCGCGATCCCTGTTCTTGTGCTGAAGGAAGGGTCTGGACGTTCACGAGGAAGAGACGCGCAACACGCGAATATTATGGCGGCCCAAATTGTAGCTGAGACTGTTAAGAGCGCGTTGGGTCCCAAAGGCATGGACAAGATGCTTGTAGATAGCTCAGGCGATGTTACTATAACCAGCGACGGACGGACGATCCTTGACAAGATGGATGTTCAGCAGCCAGCAGCCAAGATGATGGTTGAAGTAGCCAAGACCCAAGACGCAGAAGTGGGGGATGGAACCACCACGGTGGTCATAGTGGCCGGCGAACTCTTAGGGAAGGCTGAAGACCTAATGAGCAAGGGCGTTCATCCAATCGTAATCATCGAGGGATACAGTAAAGCAGCAAGCAAAGCTCTTGAAACCCTTGAAAAGATTGCGATTCCAGTCAAGCCTACAGGAAAGGAATTCTTGAAGAAGGTTGCTGCAACATCTATGGCCAGTAAGCTGGTGTCTGAGAACAAGGAGCAACTTGCCGAGATAGCTGTTGAAGCCGTTTTAAACGTGTCCCAAAAAGTTGGAGACGACTACGTGGTAGACTTAGACGATATTATGGTGGAAAAAAAGCCCGGTGAATCTGTAACTGAAACCAAACTCGTTGAAGGTTTAGTTCTGGATAAAGAAGTTGTGCATTCAGGCATGCCCAAACGGGTCGAGAAGGCAAAGATAGCATTGTTAGGAAGTGCACTTGAAGTTAAAAAGACTGAGTTCGATGCTAAAATCAACATTGAACGTCCGGAACAGATGGAATCTTTCTTACGTGAAGAGGAGAATATGCTCAAAGCAATGGTTGAAAAGATAGTCACCGCAGGAGCCAATGTCGTTATCTGCCAGAAGGGCATAGACGACATGGCTCAACACTTCTTGGCTAGGAAAGGAATATTGGCCGTGCAACGAGGTAAGGAGTCGGATATGAAGAAATTGGGAAAGGCAACCAGCGGAAAGATTGCCACTAACCTAGAAGGACTTACGAAAAGCGACTTGGGTTATGCAGAGCTTGTTGAGGAACAAAAGATCGGCAATGACAAGATGATCTTCATCGAAGGATGCAAGAACCCACGCTCAGTGGCTATTCTAATACGAGGCGGAACAGAACGCTTCCTTGATGAAGCTGAACGATCAGTTCACGATGCATTATGCGTGGTCCGTGATGTGGTGCAGGAGCCTAAGATCCTTGCCGGAGGCGGATCTCCAGAGATGGAAATCGCCAGAACGCTAAGAGGCTATGCTGGATCTCTGCCAGGGAGAGAGCAACTCGCGGTTCAGAGCTTCGCCGAGGCCGTAGAGAGTGTGCCATTGACGTTAGGTGAAAATGCAGGTCTTGACCCTATAGACATTCTGACGGAGCTTAGAGCTCGTCATGAAAAGGGCGAAAAATGGGCAGGCGTCGACGTCTTCGCAGGAAAAATAGAAGACATGTGGAAACTAGGAGTCTACGAACCCCTCGCCGTTAAGAAACAGATAATCAAGTCTGCCACTGAAGCTGCCACAATGTTACTGAGGATCGATGATGTCATCGCTGCTGGAAAGATGAAGACTCCGCCAATGCCTTCTGGTGGACCAGGCGGCGGTTATGGAGGTATGCCTCCGGAATACTAAGCGCGCCCCAGCGCAGTGTCCCTTCACTGGGCAACAACAGCCAAGACCAGCGCTAAATATGTAGCGCACGAGTATGGGTATAAACACACCATCTCCGTCGGTCTCTTACTCGGGATAATGTTTGCTTTGATGGTCGACGTCATACTGAGCTAAGCTACGTGCACGCTGATGATGATATGTGTGTGCATTGTGAGCATATTTTGACCATATTTTTACCGGTAAACTTGGGTGTGGGTCCCGTCCCCCGCACTTTCTAACATCATCCGTATTAAAACCAAACCGCCTGCCAGAAAAAACCATATCCCACGCTGGAGTTATCTTGTTACCAGTAGATGGAAGTTGCCTATTCATATAACGAGTTTGGGATTGCATGTAACAGATAGAATCTATAAAACTTTAGAACACGCAACCCACGTATTTGGCTCCAAATAGAGGGACCTAGCACCGTTGCACGCACACACAAACGAGTCCACTAGTCTCCTTCAGCCAAATAAACAGTAACATTGCCCTCTTTGTCCTTCGCCGCCCTTATCCTAATCTTCCTAGGAGGCTTCTCTATACCCCTACCCCAAACCCTCTCATTCACATCATTACTAATAACAAGCCTCTTAGGCTCCTCTTCCTCCTCTTCCACCTTTTCACCACGCTTCTCCAACTTCATATGCTTCATTACAAAACTCCTAATCATCCGCATCGCCCTCGGCGCCCTCTTATTCGGCGGCACAATCCAACACTTGCCCAATGGAACCGTATAGACCCTCTCCTCAACAATTTCTTCTTCCTCTACCTTCTCCTCCCGTGGCGGTGGCTTAGCCTCCTCTTCTGCAACAGGCTTAGGCATCTCTTCGCCTTCAGCCTCAACAGCCCCCTCTTCTACAACTTCCCCCTCTTTTTCGGGGATTTCTTCCTTTTCTGAGACTCCCTCGGTTTCTTCTTCCACTTCTGCTTTTGCTTCTTCGACAGTTTCAGCTGATTCCTTCGGCTCTTCCTCAGTTTTCTGCTCTTCTTTCTCTTTTTCCTCTTCCATCAGACACTTCCTCCTAAGCCTTTATTTTTCTAGTTCGCCATTGCCTTCTCTTAGGATGTGTCCTGAATTTTCCGGCTGTTTTCGCTATAA
>Ga0315280_10005893_pt1 | contig 17207 bp, 11 predicted proteins | sample YL17G06_40_MG_FD_203697 | JGI IMG/M metagenome (GOLD analysis project Ga0315280, IMG submission 203697) | Sediment microbial communities from Yellowstone Lake, YNP, Wyoming, USA - YL17G06_40 | ecosystem: Environmental > Aquatic > Freshwater > Lake > Sediment | place: USA: Wyoming | collected...
GACGCCTTCGTCCGCCGAAGCGGAACTTCGTCGCCCGCGAAGGCGGATTCCTCGCGGAGTCTACCCTGAGCGAAGCCGAAGGGCTCGGAATGACATTTTCCTTGCCTTACGCATAATCCGGGTCTAACCGAGACTATGCGTAGCGAGCGTAACACGCTCACCCGGCGGGTGATGTCACCCAGAGCGAAGCGAAGGGTCTCGGCTGCGTGGTTGCACATTCCGCACCGAGATTCCTCGCTGCGCGGCTAGGTCTGCCGACCGCCGTGGCGGCCCTTGGCCTAGCCACTCGGAATGACATTCGTCGGGCTGTACGCATAATCTGCGTCCAAGCAGTCGCGGGCGCCTGCGTCAGGCGCGCGATCTCGTGCCGGCTGCCATCTGCCCGTACACTTCTTCGATCTGATCGACCATTCGCTCCAGGTCGAAATAGCGTTCGACGCGCACACGCCCAGCCTCTCCCATGCGCCGGGCGCGCTGCGGATCGCGCGCCAAGGCGAGAATCGCCTCCGCCAGCGCCGTGGCGTTCGCCGCCTCGACCAGCATTCCGCTCTCGCCCTCGATCACCACCTCCGGCGTGCCTCCGACCCGCGACGCGATCACCGGCTTGCCCACCGCCATCGCCTCCAGCGCCGACAACGACAGTCCCTCCTTAAGTGAGGGCAGACAGAATATATCCATCGCGGCCTGGTACGGCCTGACATCGCGCTGGAAGCCGGCGAAAGTGACTCTTTCCGCAATGCCACAGCGATGGGCAGTGTCCTCGAGCACCTGCCGCTGCCGTCCCTCGCCCACGATCAGCAGCCGCAGCGGCAGCCCTGCCCGCGCCGCCAGCGCCGTGGCCTCAATGAGGTAGAAGTGCCCTTTCTCCGGCCCCAGGCGGCCCACCGCGCCGATCACCAGGTCGTCGGCTGAAAACCCCAGCTCGGCGCGCAGCGCTCCGGCGTGCGGAACCTCTCGATAGCGCTGCCATTCCACGCCGTTATAGATCACCGTCACGCGCGAATCGGGCAGGCCCTGCTCGATCAGGTTGCGGCGCACGGCCTGCGAGATAGCGATGACCCGCCGGGCGTAGTTGAAGCAGGTGCGACGGTTGAGGCCGTGCACGGTGGCGACCGCAGGCACCCCGGCCAGCCGGGCGGCGAGGCTGCCAATGAGACTGCCGGTGGAGAGGTGCGTGTGCAGCACGTCAACGCGATCGCGGCGCAGACGAGCGGCCAGCCGCGCCAGGGTCAAAGGATCGAACTTGCCGGTGGTGCGCGGAGCCCAGAGGTCGATTCCGTGGTGACGAAGCTCGGTCACCAGCGGGCGTCCGCGCGGGCAGACGGCGGTAACGTGGTGGCCGCGCGCGGCAAGCTTGCGGCACAGGGCGATGACGTGCACCTCCGCGCCGCCGATCTGCGAGGGAGTGATGAACTGATACACGCGCACGGCTGACCTCAGGAACGCACGCGCGGCGGCATGAGGTAGGCCAGCCGCAGCTTGCGCGCGAACAGCGGCAGAAAGCTGTAGCGTCTGATGTTAACGCGCTTGAGGCTGAACGGATCGCAGCCGACCCGTACCACGCCGCGCTCGGTGCCGTAGCCGCTATCATAGCCCGCTTCGGCTGTGGCCGCGCGCACGCCCTGGTTATGCTCGCCATAGGGATAGGAGAGCGCCATCACCTCGCGGCCCGCCAGGTCCTCCAGCTTCTTCCGCGAGTCCTCCAGCGCGCCGCGCAGCTCCGCCGGCGGCAGTCGAGTCAAACGCTGATGGGTCATGCCGTGCGAGCCGATCTCAACGCCCGCCCGTGACAGCGCAGCCAGGTGGTCGGCAGTGAGCATTGGCTCGGGCGTCACCAGGTTCGGTTCCCAGTCGTTCACGCCGCCCACGCTGCCCGCCAGCATGAAGAGTATCGCCGTGAAGCCGAATTCCGCAAGCACCGGCAGGGCGTGATGATAGACGCAGTCATAGCCGTCGTCGAACGTGATCGCCAGCGGACGCTCTACGGCGAGGGCTTCTCCCTGCGCGTAGCGCACGACCTGCGCAGACCCGATCGCGCGATAGCCGCTGCGATGCAGAAAGGCCATCTGGGCGCGGAAAAGGGCGGGCGAGACGTACTGCGACTTCACGGGGGCGCCTGCTGGATAGCGCCCCACCTTGTGATAGAGCAGCACCGGCAGCCCGTCGGCGAAGCTGAAGGCGCGACCGCGGCGAAATCGCGAGGTCAAGTCCACCCCATAAGTCTTCGGCGGCAAGCGGCGGCGTCCTTCCCCGGGGCAACCGGGACTGGCCGTAACCCCGCTCGCCCGGCCGAAGCCAGCGCGTCAGCGGGAGCGCCGTGCGGCCGAGATTCGGGCGCCTCGGCCGCGTCGCTACCCGCCGATGCGCGTCGGCAGCAGCTTGCCGCAGAGCTCGCGAATCGCCTCCAGTGCGACGCGGGGCATAGCCTCGCGCGCCGGCCACCCCCGGGCGCGACCCAGCCGCCGCCGCTTGGCCTCACCCAGCGCGTGGTATGGCAGCAGGTTCAGTTCGGTCGCGTCGGCCTCGGCTGCCAAGCGCGCCAGTTCTAGCAGCGTTGCGGGCGCGTCATTGAAGCCAGGTATCACCGGCACGCGCGCGATAAACAGTCGGCCCGATTGCGCCAGCAGCGCCAGGTTGCGCCTCACCCGCTCGTTCGACGCGCCGGTGAACCGCCGGTGCAGCGCCGCGTCGGGATGCTTCAGGTCGAGCAGCACCAGGTCCGCCGTTTGCGCCGCCGCCGCGAACACTTCTGCCGCCACATTGCCTGCGGTATCCAGCGCGACGTGCAGATTGCGCTCCCGACACGCGCGCATCAACTCCAGCGCGAACTGCGGCTGGGCGAGCGGCTCGCCGCCGGACAAGGTCACGCCGCCGCCGGAAGTCCGGTAGAATGGCTCGTCGCGCAGCGCCACCGCCAGCACGTCGTTGACTGTCATCTCGCGCCCGATGACCTCGAGCGCGACGACCGGGCAGGCACGGACGCACTCTGTGGCGCAGGCGCCCTCGCCTGCGAGCGGCAGGCAGCGGCGGCGCAAGATGCGGCTGGGGCGGTCGAAGTCGATGGCGGCGCGCGGGCAGGCGCGGGCGCAGGCGCCGCACTTGATGCAGCGCTGCCGCCAGAAGTAAACCTCCGGGCGGCGTGCGATGGATTCGGGGTTATGGCACCAGCGGCAGCGCAGCGTGCACCCTTTGAGGAAGACCGTGGTGCGGATGCCCGGCCCGTCGTGCAGGCAGAAACGCTGAATATCGAACACAAGCCCCGTCGGCATTATCTCTTGCTGTCTGACGCACTGGCGGCGGCATTGGCGCGCTTCGCTCGCCTCAAGCGCAGGCGCTAAACCAGCCGCAGACGCCGCACGCGCTCGGCGAGGCGATCGCGCCGCTCCACCCAGCGCCGCATGTTCTCGATATCGGGCCACGGCACCTCGAAGGCCAGCCCCGGCCCCCACGCCATCTCGAAGTTGTGGTGAAACGGCGCGCTGCGGGGGGGGAAGCGCATCACCCGCGCGTTCTTGTCGAGGGGGCGGATGACCATCAGCGACTCGTCGTACTGCTGCAATCGGCTCAAGCCGCCGCGCGCGCGCGCGTAAGCTGGCGCCAGGCGCGTGACCTCCATCCATTCGTACGTCGCCTTCTCCGCCTCGCCCTTGAAGTAGAGCGCCAAGCCGTAGTTGCTGTGTGTGATCGGATCGTTGGGCCGCATGTTGAGCACCAGCCCCAGGTGATAGACCGCCTCGTCGAGCTGGCGGTTGCGCGCATAGGCCAGCCCCAGGTTGTTGTGCGCCTCGGGCGAATGAGGCGTGTAAGTCAGCACCTTGCGGAAGCAGGCGATGGCCTCGATCATCCGCTCGCGCTTGAAATACGCCAGGCCGAGGTTGGTGTACGCGTCCGGGTTGAGCGGCTCCAACTGCACCAGCCGCTCCCATTGCTCGATCGCCTCGTTGAGCATCCCCTTGTCCCGGTACACGCGCCCCAGCAGGTCGCGCCCGTTGGGCAGGTCGGGGTCGACCTCGAGCGCCCGCTTCAGCACCCGCTCGGCGGCGTCCGCATCGCCCTCCAGGAAATAGGCGACCCCCAGGTTGCTCAGGGGCAGCGGGCTCGTCGACAGCAGGTCCACCGCCCGCGTCAAGCTCTCCACCGACTCCACCGTCAGCCCCTGCACCAGCGCCACCACGCCCAGGTTGTTGTACGCCTCCGCGAAACCCTGGCTCAGCGTGATCGCCTGCTTGAGCTGCTCCTCGGCCTCGGCCAGCATTTGCAGCGAATCGTACGCCAGCCCGGCATCGTAGCGCGCGATCGCGTATTCCGCACTGGCCTCTACCGCGCTGCGGAAGTATGCCAGGGCGTTGGGCAGGCGCCCCTTCAGGTAAGCCGCCAGCCCGAGGTTGATCAGCACGTCGGCACTGCGCGGCCGCAGCTCGTCCGCTCGCTCCAGCTCGTGCAGCGCGAGATCGAGCTGGCCTTCATTAAGCAGCATCGTGCCGCAGTTGTAGCGGATCTCGAAATCGCCCCCGGCAAGCTCGACCGCCCGGCGAAACGCCGCTCCTGCCTCCTCAATCTGCCCCATGCCGTAATAGGCCAGCCCTAGCTCGGCGTGTGATCGCGGGTGATCCGGGGCGTTGTGCAGCGCCGCGGCGAACCGCTCCGCCGCTTCGGCGAACTCGTTATGCATCATGTACGCCACGCCCAGGTTGTAGTACGCGAGCGCGTAATCCGGGTCATAGCGCAGCGCCAGGCGGAACTGGGACACGGCGGCCGCCTCGTCTCCTTGGGCGCGGTAGATGATGCCCAGGTTGCTATGCGAGGACGGCGATCGCCGGGAATGGGCAAGGGTGTACTCCAGGTCGCGAATCGCCGCCTCGTAGCGGCCCAGCCGCGCCAGCAAGGCGGCCCGGTCCTGGCGCAGCCCGACATCGCGCTCATCCAGCCGCAGCCCTGCCTCCACCGCCTCCAGCGCTGCATCGTACATGCCCGACTGGCTCAAGGCGTTCGCCAGGTTCGCCTGGGCTCTCACCGAGGTCGGCATCTCGCGCGCGGCGCGTTGCAGCAGCTCCATCGCACGCGCGTTCTCACCTCGCAGCGCGGCCAGGACCCCTAGGTTGTGAACCGCCACCGGGTCGCTGCCATCCGGGGTCACCGCGTCTTGCAAGTGCTGCACGGCCGGCAGCAGCTGTCCGGTCAGAGCCTCGATCACAGCCAGCCGGTGCAGCGCGACGGCATCGCGGGCCTGCTCGACCGCCTTGCGCTGGGCGGCGGTCAGCCGGCGCACGCGTCCGTCAGCCACGCGTCTGACCACGCCCAGCCGCGCCGTCAGCGCCCCGCGCAGGAATAGACGCAGGGTAATGCCTGGAAGATAACCCGCGAGGAAACCCGCGATGGCGCCCGCGAAGGCCAGGCCGACTGTGTCGCCCGCATCCGCGCCGCGCGCGCTCGGCAACACCAGCAGGGCATAGACATACCCGCCCACTGTGCCTGCCACCACCAGGGCAATCGTGCGCCATGCGCGCCGGCGCTGCGACATGGTGGCCCGGCGCGCGCGGCGGCGTTGCGTCACCTCGAATGCCAGGCCGCAGCGCCCGCACGCCCGGCGATCAGAGGGATTAATCGCCCCGCAACGCTGACAGATCACCCCGCATCTCCCCTTGCGCCACGCCGGAGCCGCTTTGACTGGTTACGCTTATTCCCTAGCCCCTTCGACTAACGCTCCTTGGGCCTGGCTCAAGAGCAGGTCGGGCCAGGCATGTACCCGCAGCCCTGGAGCCCAGCCCGCCTGATGCAGCCTCCAACGAGCAGCGGCTCCCGTCCTCGCTTCTCATGGGGCTTCCACCGGCGCCTCGGCCTCTGTCGCCGGCGCCTCGGCTGCCCGCCCTTCAAGCGCCCGCACGTTGCGACACTTGGGATATGCCGAGCATCCCGCGAAGACTCCTCGCCTGCCGGTGCGCACGACCATCGGCTCGCCGCACAACTCGCACTTCTCGCCCGTTGGCTCGGCAGCCCGCCGGGAACGCGCCAGCGGCTCGGCATGGCTGCAATCCGGGTAGCCGGTGCAGCCGAGAAATGGCCCCCGGCGGCTGCGCCGCACCGCCAAGGGTTTGCCGCACTTGGGGCAAGATTTCTCTATTTGCGCGCTCTCGTCCTGCCCTGGCAGGGGGCTGGTGTGGCGGCAGGCCGGGTAGCCGGAGCATCCCAAGAACTGCCCGCGCCGTCCGCTGCGCAGCAGCATCGGCTTGCCGCACTCCGGGCACTGCTCATCCGTCGCCTGCGGCTGCGGCGGGGCCTCGCCCTCCACCGGCGCCGCATAGCGGCATTCGGGATAGCCGCTGCACGCGCGAAACGGGCCGCGCCGCCCGATGCGAATCACCAGGGGCTTTTCGCACTGCGGGCATTTCTCGCCGGTCTCGCGCGCCGGCATGCGGACGCCGCCCATGCCTTCCTCGGCCTTCTCCAGCGATTCCTCGAACGGGCCATAGAACGCCCGCAGCAGCTCGACCCAGTTCTCCTCGCCCTGCTCCACCCTGTCCAGTTGCTCCTCGATGTTGGCGGTGAACGCAACATCCATGATGCGCGGGAAATGCTGCGATAACTGGTCGGTAACGACGAATCCCAGGTCAGTCGGCCGCAGGTGCCGCCCGTCGAGATAGACGTAGCCGCGGTCGCGAATGGTGCTCATGATGGGCGCATAGGTGCTGGGGCGGCCAATTCCCTTGGCCTCCAGCGCACGCACCAGGCTCGCCTCGGTGTAGCGCGGCGGCGGCTGGGTGAATTTCTGTATCGTCTCGAGGTCGAGCAGACGCAGCGGCTGGCCCTCGCCCAGCGGCGGCAGCTTTATCTCTTCTTCTTCCTCCTGCTTCGCGCGCAGCGGCGAATAGACCCGCATGAAGCCGGGGAAGATCACCGCCTGACCCGTAACCCGGAACAGGTACGACCCTCCCGCCGCATCCACCACCATGACATCGAGATTCGCGTCCGCCATCTGGCTCGCCACGAACCGCGACCAGATGAGCCGGTACAAGCGGAGCTGGTCGCGACCGAGGTGCTCGGCCAGCGCATCGGGGTGGCGTGTCACCCCGGTCGGGCGGATGGCTTCATGCGCCTCCTGGGCGCCCTTGCGGGACGCGAACTGGCGCGGGCGCTCCGGGGCGTAGTCAGCGCCGAACTCGGCCGAGATGTAATCGCGCGCCTCGGCCTGCGCCTCCGCCGCCACGCGGGTGGAATCGGTGCGCATATAGGTGATAAGGCCGACCGCGCCCTCATCTCCAAGCGCCAGCCCCTCGTAGAGCTGCTGCGCGATGCGCATCGTCCTCGCGGCCGACATGCCGAGCCGGTTCGAGGCCTCCTGCTGGAGCGTGGAGGTGATGAAAGGCGGCAAGGGGCTGCGCTTGCGCTGCGACCGCTTGATGCGCGCCACGCGGTATTCCTGCCCGCGCGCGTCGGCGGCGATGACTTCCGCCTGCTCGCCATTCTCCACTTTGGCCTTGGCGCCGTTGACCTCGACCAACTTGGCGCGAAAAGACTCGCCTTCTTCGGGCGCGGCCTCGCCGAGGCCGCGTATCGTGGAGTCAGCAACCCCGGCCGCGAACTGTCCGAAGAGGTCCCAGTACTCATGCGACTTGAACGCCTCGATCTCGCGCTCGCGGTCGCACACCAGCTTGACCGCGACCGACTGTACCCGCCCGGCGCTGAGGGTCCGTCGCCGCAGCTTGCGCATCAGCAGCGGGCTGAGCTTGTAGCCCACCAGCCGGTCGAGAATCCGCCGCGCTTGCTGCGCATCCACCCGGCGCGGATCGATCCCCCGCGGATGTTGCAGCGCCTGCTGCACCGCCCGCCGCGTGATCTCGTTGAACTCGATGCGCCGCGGATCCTTGATCTTCAGTGCCTGCGCCAGATGCCACGCGATGGCCTCGCCCTCCCGATCCGGGTCCGAAGCCAGGTAAACCACGTCCGCCTGTTTGACCTTCCCGCGCAGGTCGGTGAGGGTGCTCTTGCGCTCGGCGATGGGCTCGTACTGGGGCGCGAAGTCGTGCTCGACATCCACCCCCAACTGCTTGGGCGGCAGGTCGCGCACGTGGCCCATGGAGGCGGCTATCTCGTAGCCAGGGCCGACAAAGCTGCTCAGGGTGCGGGTCTTGGCGGGGGACTCAACGATTATGAGGGATTTGCCCATGTGCGATAGAATACAGGTTTTGCACACCCCGTGCAAGGGTCAGGGCGCGCAAAATGCAAACCGATGTTCTGCACCGGCGGCTCTCCTGGCGTTATTCCCTGGGAGAGCACGTCGCAAACTGGCGGCACGGCGCGTCGCCCGCGACGGGGATTCGGGGACCAGCTCCCGGTCAACCCCCCGGGGGCTCCAGCACCCCCTGGCGCGCCTCGCGCGTGACCCGGAAATGCAACTTGGCGACCTCGCCCAATAGCGCCTCCCCTCCGCGCCGGTAGAGCTGCCGGGCCACCTCGATGACGTGGGTCGAGCCCTTGGGCAGCGTCACGCCTATGCGCCGTGAGAGCTGCTCCAGCGTCTCCAGAAAAACCGCTCGCGCCAGCACCGACGCCGCGGCCACCGCTGCGTCCTGCTCGGCGCGCGGGGTCTGCACCAGGGTCACCTGCCGCCCCTTCTGCATGAGCGCGTCGCGCAGCCACTGCTCGTCGCCGAACTGGTCGGACAGCACCAACCGCGCCGGGCAGCGCTCCAGCAGGTTCTCGACGGCACGCGCGTGCCCCCAGGCGAGGATATGGTTCAGGTTGCGCACCTCCTGGTACATCTCGTTGTAGCGCCGAGGCGATATGCGCACGACATCGAACGGCAGCGCCGCCTTGACTGCCTTGGCGGCCTTGCGCACCGCTCCATCCGACATGTGCTTCGAGTCCCGAACGCCCATCTGGCGCAGGGCATCGTGCTGGGGCGGCTCGACGAACACCGCGGCCACGACGAGATAGCCGAAGTAGTCGCCCTTGCCGGCCTCGTCGGTGCCGATATGCGGGCCCTCGATCCCGGGCGCGGCCTCGCCCTTCGACAAGCTCAGGGCAGGCTCTGAGGCTCGCCCGCCAGAGGCGGGCGAGTTTCGCGCGGTCAGCGACCCCGCGCCCGGACTCGGTCGAGGCGCGGGAGTGGTGGTGTCGGGGCTCATATTCTATGATCGCGGCGGCGCGAGGACTCGCAGCGCCCCGGGAACGGCTTCGATCTCGACCGGCGCGGCGCCGGCGAGGTCGCCGTCTATCTGAAGCGGCAGCGGCCGGTCGCATTCGACCCGCAGGCGTTGGGCGCGCAGCGTCACCACCGCGGGATGTTGCCCGTGACGCCCGGTCAGCACGCCGACGACGTGCGCCGGCACATCAACCGCGCGGCGCACGCCGAACACGACGACATCGAGCAGCCCGTCGTCGCACCGCGCCTGCGGGGCGATGCTCCAGCCGTAGGTGTAGCGCGCGGTATTGGCCGCCACCAGCATCAGCGCCTCGACCGACAGCTCGCCCTGCTCCCAGGCAAGCCTCAGCCGCCACGGCCGGCAGCGTATCAGGCGGGCGATGCCGGCGGCGACGTACGCGCCGGGGCCGGTCGCTCGCTTGAGCCAGGGGTGGACATGGGCCACGACGTCGGCGTCGAAGCCGACGCCGGCCATGAGCGCAAAGTAGCGCCCCGCCGCCTTGCCGACATCAATGGTGCGCTCCTGGGAGCCCGCCGCCACGTCGCACGCCGCGCTCCAGCTCAGCGGAATGTCCATCTCGCGCGCGAAGGCATTCGCCATGCCGGTGGGAATGACGCCGAGCGCTGCCGGCGAGTGCGCAAGCGCCCCGATGACGGAGTTGATAGTGCCGTCGCCGCCGGCAACGATGACGCGCTGGCAGCCGCCGGCAATCGCCCTGGCGGCGGCGTTGCAGGCGTCGTCGGCGGTGGAGGTGAGCCAGAACTCGACCTGGAGGCCGCGCTCGCGCAGACAGCGCGCGATGTCCTCGGCGCGACGCCCGGTGCGCCCGCGGCCGGAGGCAGGGTTGGCGATGAGCAAAGCCCGGCTCGGCAAGTCCTTCTCCCGCAAGCTGACGGCTGAGCTCGAAACCTCGCTCGGCCCCTCAATGCCGCGAGCGCCGCACCCGCAGAGACCGATGCAGCGCTCGCCAAATCTCGCCCCGCCCTTCTATCTGATGGAGAACGGCTGCTCCGCCAACGGCAGGCGGCGGCTCTTGCGGATGCGGTTCTCGCGGTCGAGGATGCGCAGGAGCTCGGTATTGGTCCTGGCCTTGCTGGCGGTCTGCTCGTTCCACCAGTCAACCGCCGAGCGGGCGACATAATCCCGCTTGTCCCGCCTCAGGCAGTCCTTCCACACCGCGATCGCCTTATCCACCTGCCAGGTGTTCTCGTAGCAGTGCGCCAGCATGTGCCGAACATAAATGGGGCAGTCCGGGCGCTTGAGCGTCTCCTTCCAGATGGGGATCGCGCTCTGGTAGTCCCGTATCTTGTCGTGGTAGAGCCAGGCGAGGTCTTTCCACAGCTCGTAGCGGTTGGGGTTGAAGTAGATGCCGCGCTTATAGACGTCGATGCCAGCCTGTATCCAGCGCGGCTTGTCCTGGTCTGGCGCATCGGCGTAGATGTTCCACGCGCAGTGCCAGCCGAAGGTTGACCACGCGTCGATGAAGTGGGGGTCCATCTCGCAGATCGTCTGCAGGATGCCCACGATGCGCCACCAGCCGCTGGCGCCGGAGTGCCAGTACTGGTCGGCCTTGAGCCACAGCAGGTTGGCCACCAGCGGCCGGAAGCCGCCGAGCATGGCCATGATGGCCACCGTGCCGCCCTCGCGAATGTTGACGATCGGCTGGTTATACTCGCTCGGGTAGTGGGGGTCCTTGACGATGCGCTGCTGCATCGGGTAGACCAGCACAAACAGGGCTAGCGCCGGCAGAATCACCCGTCTGCCTCGCCGGTGTCCGCTAAACATGAGTCACAGCTCCCTTTCGTAAAACAAGACCGCCGCGAGCGCGATCACGATAGTGGTGTAGAGCAAACCGTAGGCGACCATCCAGGCGATCAAGCCCATGGGGATGATCGCGCCGTCCACGACCGCGGGCCGGATGTCGAGCGTGGAAAAGTTCGGCAGGATGGTGTTCATCACCACCAGCAGGTACTTGGAGGCCTGGTTGTCGGCGTGCTCCGCCAGTTGCTTGATGTAGATCTGGCTATAGCCGATCGACCAGAACAGGAAACCGCACACCACCGCCATGAGCGACGAGGCGAAGGTGCTGATCATCATCACCAGGGCGGTCATGATCATGAGCGAGAAGAAGGTGCCGATCAGCGCCACCAAGAGCCCTGGGTTCCACACCTGCTGCTTGAGGTAAAGCGCCCCCACCAGCACGACGCCCATAATGGCCACCGACAGCAGCAGCACCAGCACCGCGCCCAGGTACTTGCCCAGCATGAACTCCAGCCGCCGCACCGGCTTGGCCAGCACCGCGTAGACCGTGCGCCGCTCCACCTCCGGCTGAATAAGGCTTACCCCCATGAAAATCGCCATCACCAGGCCAAACACGGTGATCGCCGTCAGCCCCAGGTCCTTGAGCATCTTGTCCTCTTCGCCCGGGGTCATGAAGGTGAAGAAGAAACCGATCACCAGGAACAGCAGCCCGAAAATCAGGATGATCTGCAAGACGATCCGGCTCAGAGCGTCGGCGACGGTGTTGCGAGCGATGACGAAAATGCTGCGCACTATTCCGCCTCCTCTCGAATCATGCTCATGAATACTTCCTCCAGCGTCGGCCGCGGACGGCGCAGCTCGTGTAGGATGCCGCCGTCGGCCTGCACCAGGTTGAGTACCTCCTGCGCCCGCGCCACCGGGGCGGCGATCCTCGTCAGGCCGTCCGCCGGCGCAACGTAGGCGCCCATCTGGCGCAGCTTGTCCTGCGCCTGCGCGTTGACCCCCTCCGCCACCAGCACCACCTCCGACGCCGGCGGCAGCAGCTCCTCCATCGTCCCGCACGCCTTGAGGTTGCCGCGGTACAGCACCGCCACGCGGTCGCACAAGTGCTCGACCTCGTTCAGCAGGTGGCTGCACAGGATGATCGTCGCGCCGCGCTGCTTGAGGTCGGTAATGAGGCTGCGAATCTGGTAGGCGCCGACCGGGTCGAGCCCCGAGGTCGGCTCGTCGAGGATGAGCAACTGCGGCTCGTTGAGCAGCGCCTGCGCCAGCCCGATGCGCTGCAACATGCCGCGCGAATAGTGGCGCAGCAGCATGTGCCGCCGCTCGGTCATGCCGACCATGTTCAGCAGGTCGTTGATGCGGGCCTTCTGCTGCGCGCCGCTGAGGTCGAAGAACTGCGCGAAATACCGCAGGAGCTGCTCGCCGGTCAGGTAGTCGTAGAAGTAAGGCGCCTCCGGCATGTAGCCGATGAGCCGCCGCGCGCGCATGTCGCCGACCTTGCGGCCGAACAGCCGGGCGCTGCCCCCGGTCGGATAGATCAGCCCCAGCAGCAGCTTGAGGCACGTCGTCTTGCCGGAACCGTTGGGGCCGACGATGCCGAAGGTCTCGCCCTGCTTGACGTCGAGATCGAGCTTGTTGAGGGCGAGCACCCCGGTGCCCCCGAAGAATGAGCGGTAGATCTTGGTGAGCCCCTGGGCTTCGACGACGGAGCCCCTGATCCCGCTTGCTGCGAGCGTTTCAGATGCCACAGGCGCCTCCCAACGAAGATCGCGTCAACGGGACGACAGCGCCGCCGACGGGCGCGGGAAAGAGTGAAACCGGGACCGTCCCCTTTCCCCCGCCGGCCTGTCAGCGCAATCTCCCCGGGGCGACAGGGGACTGCCCTTATGACGCCCGGCGCTGACTAAGGCTCCACGATGACGCTCAGCCGCAATGCTGTTCGGTTGGTGTCATCCTGAGCGAAGCGAAGGATCTTGCCCCAGGCAAACGGCACCTCCAAGATTCTTCGCCGGCGCGGCATGGCCGCGCTCCGGAGCGGCGCACTGCGCCGCACAGCTCGGAATGACGTCATTCTCTGCTAACCGAACAGTATTGCCTAGCCGGGCCGTCTGCCGCGAAGAAATGTGCGCCCGACAGCAGGTGCACAACCCTCGCGAATGCCCGACTCTTGCTTAAACTGAGTATACCCATCCCCAAGGACGAGTGTCAAGGAATGCCGGGGATGCGGCCGGCCATCCATGCAGGTTCGTTCTACCCTGCGCCGCCGAGGGGAAAACGCAAACCGCGGCGCCCGTGCGCCGGCCGCGCGGCCGAGGGGCTGAACGCACGATCTACCGTGGGGATGCGTCCTCCGAGCCCGAACCGCGCAGTTGACCCCGGGCTCCGAGCCAGCCGCCTACCTCGACCGCGTCGCTTTCATCCGTAAGGTCTTGATTTCGTACGGCTCGACGTTGACCCGGACCTCGCTGCCCTCGGCCTCGAGCGGCGCCTCGGTGGGCTTCTCCAGCAGCGTGGCCTCGGTGGCTAGGCCCGCAGGGCCGCCATCCCGGCTTCGCCTAGGGATCGGCGCCGCCCACTTGAAGCCTGGCACGATGCGCGCCCGCGCCGCCACGCCCGCGGCATCGTAAAACCTCAGGATCGCGTCGTCGCCGTCCTCCGCCCGCTTGAGCGCGGTGACGACCATCTGGTCCGGCTCGATGCGCAGGAAGGAATAGCTCGCCGGCAGCTCTCCCGCGTGGCCCGGCTGCGCCAGCGCGATCAAGGGGTTGTTCAGATCGTATCCCTGGCGCACGGTGAGCGCGCGCCGCCAGCCGCCCTCGTGCGGGTAGAGCGAATAGGTGAAGTGATGCACGCCTTCGTCCGGCCGCGGGTCGGGGTCATACGAGCAGCGCAGCAAAGTCAGGCGCAGCACGCTGCCGTTAACGTCGTGGCCGTACTTGCAGTCGTTGAGCAGGCTGACCCCGTAGTCCGCGCCGCCCGGCGCGACGCCGGTGAGGTCTATCCATTTCAGCGCCGGCGCCTCGTGGCCATTGGCGGGGCGCACGATGCTGCCGTAGGGAATCTCGAAGCTCGCCTCGGCGCGGCTGAGCGCGACCGGGAACGCGACCTTGATCATCGGGAAGTCGGCATTCGGGGTGCCGATCTCGCGCCAGTCGGCGGTGGTGATGAAGTCTATGCGCTGGACGCCGGCGTAAAGCGTCACCTCCTGGGTGAAAGTCGAGGCGCGCCACTTGCGCGTGATGCGCATCGCGGCGCGCGCCGGCCCCTGCTCCGCGACGCTGACCTGTGCCGGGCCATCGAGGTCCTCCGTGTGGCTGATCTCCCCGATCTCCCATGCCGACATGCCGTGGGGCTTCTCGAAGAGCGCCTGAAACAGGTTGGCCCGCGCGCCGGGCGGGACCAGCTCCATCTGCTTGCGCTTGTCGTAGATGCTCGTGACCAGGCCATTACCCGGGTCGATGCGCAGCCGCCAAAACTCGTTCTCGATGCGCCCCGAGTCGTCGGCCGTCGCCCCGCCCGAGGGATTCGCCGCTCCCGCAGCCGCGACGCGGTAGACCCGGTAGCCCAGCGACGGAACCGCCGCCGTGAAGCACACCTGAAGCGGTCCCTGCCCTCCTTCGGTGGCTAGGCCCGAAGGGCCGCCTTCCCGGCTTCGCCCAGGGACCGCCACCACCTGCGCCGGAACCTGGTGGCCGCCGTTGTCCGTCACCCGCACCTGCACGGTCCCTGGCGGCAGGTCCACGCCCGCGGTGACGGTGTCCGTGCGATCCCATGCCATGGGGTTGAACACGATAAACGCCTGGCCCGCGCCGCGGGTGTCGATGCGCGCGCCCAGCGTATCGAGCGCGCCGCGCAGCGCATCGCTGCCCAGCTTGTACGCCTGGTCGAAAAGCCCGCGCGAGTAATCATACGAGCCGTGAATGGCCGACCCGTCGAAGATGTCGTGGAACTGGTTGAAGCACGTGTTGCGCCATGCGGTCACGAAATCATCGCGCGGATAGGCGCGGCCATAGCTGGCCGCGAGCGCGGAGAATGCCTCCGCCGTCGGCAGCAGGTTCTCGCTCGCGCGGTTCATGCGCTTGATGTCGGCATGGGTGGTGTAGCAGCCCTCGAAGGTGAAGTTGAGCTCATCGCGCACGACTGGCAGCTCCGTGGGTTCTGATGTGATGGCGTCGAAAAACCCCTGGGCGGTGGAGAACTTGACGCGCGGGAAGATCAGCCGCCGCTGAAGCTCCAGCGCAGCGTCGATCTCACCCCGCGTCGGCCCGCCGCCGTGATCGCCGACGCCGTAAACCTGCATCGCGTGAGTGACGCCGAAGTCGCGGTGAAACTGAAGCGGCAGGTTGCCGATGGAGGGGTTGACGTCGCCGCTGTAGCCATCCCAGTTGTAGGCCAGGACGCGCGAGCCGTCCGGCGCCTCCCACCAGAAGATGGGGATGCCCTTGCCGCAGCGGCAGAAGTAATAATAGCTGACGCCCGCCTTCTTCAGGATCTGCGGCACCGTCCAGGCGTGACCGAAGGTGTCGGGCTCCCACGCGATGCGCACCTCGACGCCGAACTTGTCGCGGAAGTAGCGCTTGGCGTACAGGATCTGGCGCGCGATGGCCTCGCCCGAGGCCATGTTCATGTCGCCCTCGACCCAGGTGCCGCCGGTGACCTCCCAGCGCCCCTCTTTGACGCGGCGCCCGATCTCGGCGAAGATCTCGGGGTAGCCCTGCTCCATCGCCAGGTAAGTGCTCGCCTGGCTCTGCGAGAAGGTGAACTCGGGGTACGCTTTCATGAAATCGAGCGCCTGGCGAAAGGTCGAGCGGCAGACCTCCACCGTCTCCGGCCACAGCCACAGCCAGTTCATGTCGATGTGCGCATGACCCACCAGGTCCACGGTGTAGCCCTTGACCACCGTCGCCGCCGGGCGCAGCGGCTCGCGCGCGGCTCGCAGCGACGCTAGAAATGCCGCCTTGTCGCCGGCCGCCAGCGCCTTGAGATCCACCGCCGCCACCGACGCCGCGAGCGCATCGCGCAGGCCCTCGCCGCCCATGATGATCTGCTCCAGCGCCGATTGGCCGAACTGCAGATCGCCGAGATATGCGCCGACATCGCGCCGCAGGTCGTTCAGCGCCTCGATCCGCAGTTCCGTCGTGAACAGCTCCCCCTCGCCCGCGGCGTTGATCCCCTTGATCGCGATCAGGAACTTCTCGCCCGGCTGCGCCTTCTCCGTCAGCGCCACCCGGCCCTCATCCCAGTGGAACTTCTGGCGCAGCGTCCCGTTAACGTAGATCTCGCCGTCGTCGTCCACGCCCACCAGCAGCGTCACCGGCGACCCGGTCACGTCGAAGCCCGCGACCTTGTCGGGAATTACCACCTCCTTGCGGAACCAGGCCACCGAGTTCTCGGGCCCCCAGCTTATTCCGGGGCTGGCCACCGCCCACGAGGAGTCGTCGAATGCGGGCTGCTCGGCGCCGGGTGTCTCGCCCTTCTTCCAGCGCCAGTCGGGCAGCGACAGGCCCAGGATGTCCTGCAGCTCATCGAGCTTGCCCCTGACCTCCTCGGCGAGGTGCTTGCGCCCGGCGGGCACAACCTCGAGTTGCAGCGTGGTGGCTCCCGCTGCTGCAAGCGCCTGGCCCTGTTGCCCCAGCAGTCGCAGCTCGAGCGTGTACTTGCCCGGCGGCGCCATCGCCGGCAGGTTCATCTGCGCCGCCCACATGCCCTCGCCAGCCGGGTTGAGCTTGATCTCGATCTCGGGGATGCCGCGCACGCCCAGCGACACCTTGCCCACCTGGCGGCGCGGGTCTTCCAGCGCGACGCGCAAGCTCACCGCCTCGCCCGGCTCGGCCTGCTGCGGCACGATGACCAGGCTCTGAACGACGATGTCCGTGGTTGGCCCCACGGGCGCATCCGTGCGAGCCCGGTCCCCCGGGCGATCGGAATCGCCGCGAGACGCGGCTCCCACAGCGGGCGCTGCGGCGGGCGTTTGCGCCGCAGCTTGCGCCATCAGGGGCGACGGTCGAACGGCCAGGATCAGTGCGCCCACCGCAGCGCCCATGAGCGCAATCGCAATCAGCACGCGTCTGGACATGGGATGGTTTCCATTCCTCACGGTTGCGCGAATCTTTCGGCGGTGTGGGTGCGGCGGCCTTCGGGCTTAGACCCGGATTATGCGTAAGGCAAGGAAAATGTCATTCCGAGCCCTTCGGCTTCGCTCAGGGTAGACTCCGCGAGGAATCCGCCTTCGCGGGCGACGAAGTTCCGCTTCGGCGGACGAAGGCGTCCCCTATCGCCCCTTCAGCAACCCCGGTAGGG
>Ga0315280_10005894_pt1 | contig 17204 bp, 18 predicted proteins | sample YL17G06_40_MG_FD_203697 | JGI IMG/M metagenome (GOLD analysis project Ga0315280, IMG submission 203697) | Sediment microbial communities from Yellowstone Lake, YNP, Wyoming, USA - YL17G06_40 | ecosystem: Environmental > Aquatic > Freshwater > Lake > Sediment | place: USA: Wyoming | collected...
TCCTCCCAAGGCATGGCAGATCATCCTCCCTGCCCTTACCTTAAAACTGTTACCCATGTCCTCGGTCTGTTTTGTTACCTATCTCCCCGGTTCATACCCTCTTATCCCCTCTCCATTCCATGTAGAGGGGAGGTTAGTGCTGGTGCAATGCGGCGGAATGGTTGGATGCAGGCATTGGCAGCGATACTGGGCGCGGGCGGCACGACCTGAAGGTAGTGCCCTACATTTTGCACGATTGGAAATTGCACCGGAAGGGTCTGAAGCCCCTTCCCTACGGTGGGGAGAGTGGACGGGGCGAGGAAAAGCTTAACGGGGATTGATGTGATAGTCAACTAGTTCCACTTCATAGGTAAAATTTGGATCATCGTATTCAGACGCTGATTCTGTATAGTATGAATATATCATTCCGACATCAGGAGCATAGTATTCGCTATAATCCACGTATCTCCAATCACTACCATAGTTTTCACTACCAAAATTATGTAATCCATCATAGTGTTTGAATATTACATCGTTAAAATTGCCGGCAATCACATTATAATCTACATAACCACTAAAATCCATCCAGTCTATGTCATGCACGAGTCCCCATAATTTATCATCTTCTTTCTCCATTGGATCAGTTATAAAATCTCTATATATCTGATCATCTGGAATCACTAATGGATTATAATAACATTTATAACATGTAGCGCCATTATTTCTTACATGATCTGGAAATGGACATATATAGTTGTCTAGCATTACAGAATCTGGACATTTCACATTAATGAACCATTGATCACCAATTTCGTTATTGCTTTCTTCAAGTGCTGACACAGAGCAATCCACTAGGTAAAGTTTGATTGGATCTGGTGCTCTACTGGAAGTTACTTGGTATGTCCAATAGTTACCTGTGTTCAATGGGAAATATCGGTTGTAATAGCGAGGCCCCGCTTCTTCACAACCAACTAGAAGAAACCCAGTAACGATTGCCAGTAACAGGGCAAGAAATCTTTTCACCTCGTCTCCTTTTTGTTGGGCTATTAATAGTATATCACCAAATAAAACAGGGGCTTACCGAATATGGCAAGCCCCTAATATCACAACGGAGCGTTAGTGCGTATCTTGCATTGGGATCTGCGATTCGACCTAGGAGTTGGATGACATTGCTATCACCGGGTAACTCCTTAGAAAGGAGGTGATCCAGCCGCACCTTCCGGTACGGCTACCTTGTTACGACTTCACCCCCCTTACTAAACACACCTTCGGCGCCTTCCTCCCCTTGCGGGGTTGGAGCAGCGACTTCGGGTGCACTCAACTCGGGTGGTGTGACGGGCGGTGTGTACAAGGCCCGGGAACGTATTCACCGCAGCGTGCTGATCTGCGATTACTAGCGATTCCGACTTCATGCAGGCGAGTTGCAGCCTGCAATCTGAACTGAGCCAGGTTTTTTGGGATTGGCTTGATCTCGCGATTTTGCGACCCTTTGTCCCTGGCATTGTAGTACGTGTGTAGCCCCAGACGTAAGGGCCATGCTGACTTGACGTCATCCCCACCTTCCTCCGGTTTATCACCGGCAGTCTCCTTAGAGTGCTCAGCTTTCCTGGTAGCAACTAAGAACAAGGGTTGCGCTCGTTGCGGGACTTAACCCAACATCTCACGACACGAGCTGACGACAGCCATGCAGCACCTGTGTAAAGATACCTGTTAAGGTGGACCGTGTTTCCACGGCTTTACTCTACATGTCAAGTCTGGGTAAGGTTCTTCGCGTTGCATCGAATTAAACCACATACTCCACCGCTTGTGCGGGCCCCCGTCAATTCCTTTGAGTTTTAATCTTGCGACCGTACTCCCCAGGCAGGGAACTTAATGCGTTAGCTGCGGCACAGAGGGGGTCGATACCCCCTACACCTAGTTCCCATCGTTTAGGGCGTGGACTACCGGGGTATCTAATCCCGTTCGCTCCCCACGCTTTCGCACCTCAGTGTCAGTATCGGGCCAGAAGGCCGCCTTCGCCACGGGTGTTCTCCCGCATATCTACGCATTTCACCGCTACTTGCGGAATTCCACCTTCCTCTCCCATACTCAAGACTGGTAGTTTCACGAGAAGCCTTCCAGTTAAGCCGAAAGATTTACCCCATGACTTGCCAACCCACCTACGTGCTCTTTACGCCCAGTGATTCCGAACAACGCTCGCCCCCTACGTATTACCGCGGCTGCTGGCACGTAGTTAGCCGGGGCTTTCAACAGGTACCGTCATCGCCATGGCTATTTACCATGACTTATTCTTTCCTGTCTAATGAACTTTACAACCCAAGAGCCTTCATCGTTCACGCGGCGTCGCGTTGTCAGGCTTTCGCCCATTGCAAACTATTCCCACCTGCGCCTCCCGTAGGGGACTGGGCCTTGTCTCAGTCCCAGTGTGGCCGGTCAACCTCTCAGTCCGGCTATCCATCGTCGCCTTGGTGAGCCGTTACCTCACCAACAAGCTAATAGAGCGCGGGTCCATCCCAGGTCGGCAGCTTGCGCCACCTATCATCCCCCAGCCATGTGATCGAGGGATCTTACGTGGTATTAGCAGCCCTTTCGAACTGTTATCCCACATCCCCGAGGTAGGTTACCCACGTGTTACTCACCCGTTCGCCACTAGAGCATTGCTGCTCCCGTTCGACTTGCATAAGTTTAGGCACGCCGCCAGCGTTCGTTCTGAGCCAGGATCAAACTCTCCATGAAATCAGTTTCAAACGCAAATGCGTTTGGAATCATTGGTTATACGATTGTCGCAAAACACTAGCTTTCCTCGTCTATACGCTCCGTTATTTTACTCTGAAAAGACAATAAAAGCACGCCTGTGAGCGTGTTTTCAGTCTCCATCCTGTCAAAGAACAATTCCCCGAAGGGACGAACATTCTATCCCATGCATTCCTATAAGTCAAGGAATATTTTTGCGGCACTACTTTAATAAGTTTGCACCGCATTTGGTTCTAAATCGTCAATTCAAAAACCGACTTTGTGGATTAAAATCAATCCCTTTTTTATTACTCTTTGCTAAATGTAAAAGGAACGACAACCACAGTATTACCTCTGTCAGTAGAGCCGAAATTGAGGTGCCGTATAAGGGACATGATCTCATTGCCGAATGAAGGATCGCCGGTATCATTGCTTACAATACTAGAGGAGGAAACTGATCCATTCATTTCGATAGTGAAGCGAATAATAATAGTTCCTTTTAAATTGGGGTTGGAATGCAACGGGGTCTCGTATTTGGTTTTAGCGCTGCTGGTGATGCGGCTTACCACCTTGTAGATATCGGAGGATTTGCGATTGGAGCCACCGGAACCGGAACCGCTGATACCACTGGGTCCAGATGTAGTAACTCTGCCAGCGATGTGCATAGTCTCATCTGAAGTGAGCGGTTCATCACCACCAAATCCTTTCGTGTTTTTTAAACCTTCACTTGTTGATTCTGTTTCTTGTGTATTGATATAGCTCTTTTCTTCTTTAGTATTATTTAACAAATTTCCCATGAGATAGCCACCAACCGCACCTATTAGCAAAGCTCCGATAGCAATTAAAATAACCGATGGTGTTTTCATCCTCTCCTTCCCTTTGACTTTGCCCAGGATGGTTTGGGATATATTGGCAGATGGAAGTTTTTTTGCATCTCTGCAAATACTCTCTGCTCTCTCTCTAATCTTTCTGCTACGGTCAAGCCTTCACGCTCTTTTTCCAATTCCTCCCGAATGCGATGAAGCATCTCGTCTATTTCCTTACTCTTCATACTCAATCAACTCCTCTGGTGATGCGATTATTGGACTTCTATATCCCTTCAAAAAGTTGGCTGTTTTTATCTCATCCCTGGTTTTTATTCTGACAATATGCCTGAAATTATAACTGGCTAAATACTCAAGGTCATAAAAAGTCGCATAAGCTATGTGAAATGCATCGTTCCTAAACTTGGTCGGTATTATTGTTCGCTCAACATAGAAATCAGCTAAACTGATGATTTCGCTATCAGGTTGTAGTTGAATTGGGGCAATTTGATAAATGAGTCGCCTCAACTCAATTCTGATCAGTTCTGGTGCCTTGGATATCTCCTCTAGAACAATATCCGAAATGAAGAAATCAAAACGAATCTTTGAATTAAGAAAAATTTCAGCTGCTTCCCTTCTATCTGGGACATCCTCCGCCAGCAGGAAATTCCAGACCGATGTCTCCACATACACACGATTTTTCTTCATATTTGTCAGTATATCATCAAAAGAAGCCCTGGTTTGATTTTACGGGGGTATAATAGTGATTAATCCATTGACTAAGCACATAATCTGAGTAAAATCTTCTGTTATGAAATTTGTATCAATAAAGGAATATATCGCCGGGCGCAAAGAGCTGAGTGGCTGGCTTTTGGGGCTTGCCTTCCTCTTGCTATATATCTTCCTTCCCTTCAAGGTCTTCTTTAACTACGATCCCTATCTTTATGCCAGCGAAACCATAAGCCCCTTCCACGAACAGTGGTTCAACCCGCACCATTTGCTCTTCAGCCGCACCCACTGGCTCTTCTTTGAACTGATCCACCTCTTCAGCCCTAAAGCCGGTGTTCTTTCCACCATGTCCTGGCTCAACGCCATCTTCGGTGCCCTGGGGCTTGTGCTCTTCTATCGCCTTGTTCTTAAGCTCTCCGCCAGGGCTTATATATCCATCCTGCTTACTTTGGCTTTGGGCACTTCGTTGGGGTTTTACCTCTACTCTACCGTGGGTGAAATAGTAGTCCCCACCTGCTTTTGGCTGTTACTCACGCTGACAATGGTCTTGGAAGGCGCGGCAATGACCTTCCGCCGTTCACTGGCGACCGGATTGTGCTTTGCCGCGGCACTGCTCTTCCATGAATCAGCATCCATCTACATAGTCCTTGTCATTGCCATCCTGCTGATGCGAAGCTTGCCTGCTCAAAGATTGGGAAACCTGGCAATCTTTATTTCCAGCATTATCGTGCCTGTGATTACCGCCTATGCGCTGGTTCTCATCTTCGCCGAGGGGCTGCCACCCACGGAATGGTATCGCTGGCTTTCCGGTATGATAGGAACCGGCGCCTGGCTCCGGGGCACACCCGACAAATTCCCATTAGCCATGGCATATTGGCTCAATACCGCCAATCATGTGTTCCTGCTGCCCATACCTCGACCGGGCAGTTTGTGGTGGTGGTTCTTGCTAAACAAGATCGCCACCTGGGGATTGGTGGCATTCCCACTGGCTGCAGTCATTGCATTCACGCGCAAAAAGAACTACCTGGGGCTGATGATTCTGGCTAACATCCTGATCGCCATCGTCATGGTGATTTGGTGGGAATATAACTGCTGGGATTTCTATGTTTTCCCCTTTATTTTGCTGCTGCTGCTGATTGCCTGGGGTGCACACCGCTGGTGGGCATTCATGATAGCCGGCTGGCTCATCTTCTACCTGCCTTTGACTGCGTTATTCAACTGGCAATCCTATCTGGATCTGGTTACCAATCCAAGGCAGGAGGTGCTGGCAAGGTCGGTGAATAACCTAAGTAGAATATATGGTGGAAGAGATGTGTTGGTTCTGAACAGTTATGACTGTCTGAGCGAGATCTGTGTTTTTTCACGAGTCCCTTCTCTATATTCCCGTGAGTTTCAAACAGAAAACGAGATGTTGCAGCTTATTATTCAACGGTTGAACGAGAGCCGGGAAAGAGAGTTATATACAGTTGTATCGGATGAGGTTCATCAGGCAGTTCTTAATAATCCTCTGCAAGATCTCACAGCGTTAGATCGCAAGACACTTGAATGTTCATTTAAAAAAGCCACATTGCTTATGAATTTGCACAATGAGCTTGGGCAAAAAGTTCAGTATTGGGAATTGGGTAAACCAGAACCAGATAAAATGAACGACGGTCAAAAATAATCCTTCAGTTCAATACCTTTTAAAATAAGAGGATTTTGATTTCCAAAAAACTGATCATACAAAAAAAATTCTTGCCACTGTTCCAAGGTTTTTATGCTATCTTTAGGCTTAAAGCAAAAAGCTTTCATACTCAATACACCACTTTATAGGAGGATTTCAAACATGAATCCCAAGTCATTGGCAGTCACCGGCATGATTCTCGGCATATGCGCTATTGTTATTTGTTGGTTGCCCTTCGTGGGACCTTTCTTAGGATTAGCATGCGGTGTCGTTGGCTTGATCCTATCGCTTAAGGCTAAGAATAAGGCGAAAGCTGACAATCTGGGTGAAACCTGGGATGGCAAAGGCATGGCTATGGCAGGTTTGGTTTGCAGCATTATCGGCATGGCTGTTTCTGCCATTGCTTTAATCGTAATGATAATCGCACTCACAGCTGCCTCAGCAATTATTCACGCTTACGGAACAACCACAACCTGGTAATCTGTCTTTATCGCCTAAAGCCACCATCGTTTGATGGTGGCTTATGAATTTATGTCTGATTTGAAGGCGGTGGAATCGGAGTTTGTTTTTTTCTAGAGAATAATTTTGCAATAGTCTTTCCCAATAAAATCAAACCCTTGATTGACCATTTGCATAAAAGATAGAGCAGTCTAATCATACCGATAAGTAGAAATCCAATCCACCCAAAGAAGATGAGAATTAAAAACCAGAGAAAACAACCTTGTCTTCTTTTTACCTGTATCAAGTTTCGTTGTAACTCTGCCAATTGGTCGGTCATGTTTTTCTCATTTCGCTTTAAATATTACCTAGAAATACAGAATCAAACGCTTGACAGTGGTTAAGTGTTATTCTCAAAACTCCTCTTATTCAAATAATTATTCTTTCGTGCTAGTGCTCGAAAGAACAATTGCTGTAACAAGCATTCCAATAAATCCAAAAACAGTTACAGCTTCCCAACCACTAGGTTCAGCGTAACTATTACCGAGTCTAAAGATGAACTGTCCAAACCAACCACTCATCATCACAAAGCCGCAGAAAATTACCCAACCAAGTAACTTTATCACTTTCTTCCCCTTAAGTAGATATGTTCGGTTTATTGTCTTATACTTGCCAAGTATGTCCACATTTTGGACAAGCTGTTGGTTCTCTGTCTGCTAATAAGGAAAGTAGCCCTATTGGGAAAAGGCAAATTGACACAATAATTTGCCATGTTTTAAATCCGCCTCTTGTTGCTAATTCACCACATTTAGGACAAGAAAGTTGGGATGCCATTCTATTTCCTCCGAGTTTAGAAGTTACATGCTGATTCTTGCAAACCAATTAAATAATAAACTGATCAAAACCAATTTACAAGAAAAATCTGACAATGAGGCCACTAATTCCCCTAAATTTCTAAAAAGTATAGCAAGTGTTCTCAATGGTATTTGAATAAAAATGGACATCACTATAAAAATACCAACAGGATTGTATTGTAAAGAAGATCTAATGTCTAATTTTGAAATCGAATCAATACTTCTTATAATTCCACATCCTGGGCATGGGATACTGAATAATTGCTGAAATAAGCAAAAATGTGGCAAGTCATTAAGGATTTCTACAACAACTCCAGTAAAGGAGAAGATAATAAGGACAAGAGCACTGCTCACAATAATATTGAGGTGAATTTGTTTTTCTTTATCTTGAACAACCTTATTAATGAAGAACTTCGGAATTATTGAAATAACCATAAAAATTCCCCTTTTCTATACCTTTTAACATTTGAGGGTGACATTGCTTGTCATGTAGATTCAGAATTAAGTCTGGTGCTTGGTCTTGGCGTTTTTCACCAGTTCTTCCCTTCCTGCGTTGGTGCCTGCGTGGTTTGTGCTGCCAGTTCTGGTGGAACTATGACCACTTTGCTCTGATCGTTGGGGTCATATTTTATCGGGAAGGTATCGCCCACCTTTGGGATAGCAATGCGTGAGACTGTTGCCTTTACCTGCACCTCAAACACCGATCCCACCTCCGGTTGAATGCTTAGCGTCATCTTTACCATCGGATTGTCGTTTATGGTCCAGCCGGTATCCTCCAATCCCACGATGGTGGCTTTGCCGGGATAACCATTAAGCAGAATCTCCTGTTCCCGCTTGCCCGAACCCCGGAACGCCCTGCCGAAGAAGAATGGCGGCACCCCCAATAAAAGGATCATACCGACAATGGAAAATGGCAACAGTCTCTCGTTTTGCAGCGCGGGTATGACGAAGAATGCCAACATCACGATGCCCGTCCATATGAAATAGCCGATGAACATAATCATAAATCGTTGAATCATCACTATCCCCCCTGAGTGGTCAGCAGCAAAATATATTATGAAAAGGACCTGATTAATGTCAGTGTATCATGCCCATCAGTTGTGGACTGCCTTTATGCTAGAATCGCCACAAGTGGGAATTGACAATCTTGCAGCATGGTTCATTTTATAATAAGTCAGCAAAGGCAGTGTGAGATGGCAAAAGATGTGGAAATAACCCTTCCCAATGGCGAAACCAGGTCTGCACCGGCTGGGACTACACTTTATGAGATGCTGGGTGAAGATTTGCGCAACTCGCTGGCAAAGGTGATGGCGGCGGAGTTGGGCGGTCGCTATGTGTCGCTGCATGAACCAGTGTGGGTCAATTCTGCTTACCTGCCATTAACCATGAATGACCCCGAGGGGCGCCGCAGTTACATCCGTTCTCTTTCCATGCTGGTCATTCGTGCCGCCCAGGATGTGCATCGGGAAAAGGAATTAATCCTGGATTACAGCCTGGGTAACTCACTTTATTGCCATTGGGATGAGAACCATCTGGCAACCCGCAACGATCTGGCGAACCTGGATGCGGCGATGCGCAAGCTGGTGGCGGCGGATTTGCCCATCACCCACCGGAGGGTGGCGCTGGATGAAGCCCGCACCATCTTCCTGGACGAGGGACAGAAGGATAAAGCCCAGTTGCTGCAATTCTCCCGCCTGGATACCGAGGATATCTACGAGCTTGATGGCTGGGTGGATAGTTTCTTTGGTCCCTTGGTGCCGAGCACCGGCATGTTGGATCAATTCTCACTACTATTTTACCCCCCGGGATTTTTGCTGGTTTACCCCAGCGCGGGAGGGATGGAGCAGGACGAGAGCAAGGTCAATCACACCAAGCTGTTTGAGACGCTGCTGGAGAATGAGCGTTGGGGATCAATCCTGGGGATATGCAACCTGGGCGAGCTGAATTCCGATATAGTCTCCCGCAACATAGGCGACACCATCAAACTGGCGGAAACGCTGCATGAGCAGAAGCTGGCGAACATAGCCGAGGACATCATTTCCCGTCATGCCCGCCCCCGCTTCGTGCTGGTGGCGGGACCCAGTTGCAGTGGCAAGACCACCTTCACCTTCCGTCTTGCCATCCACCTGCGAGTGATGGGCATCAAGGCGAAGTTCATCTCGCTGGATGACTACTACCGTCCCCGCGAGAGCATTCCCCCCGGACCCGACGGTAAGCAGGACTTTGAGAGCATCACCACGCTGGATACCGATCTCTTGGTCACACACCTTAACGAACTGGCGGTGGGCGGCGAAGTGACTATGCCTCGCTATAACTACTCTACCGGGTTAAGGGAGGAAGGGGAACACCTTAAGCTTGGCACCGATGACATTCTAATCATAGAGGGCATTCACGGCTTGAATCCGGATCTAATGCCGGGTTTGCCCCGCAATCTGGCTTACAAAATCTATGTATCAGCGCTCACCCAGCTTAATTTTGACAACCACAACCGGGTGAGCACGACCGATATGCGTGCTTTGCGCCGTGTAGTGCGGGACGCCAAGTTCCGGGATTGGGATGCGGTGCAAACCCTTTCCCGCTTCCCCGCGGTCGTTAAAGGCGAGAACCGCAACATCTTCCCCTATCAGGAACAGGCGGATATCTTCTTCAACTCGGCGCTGATATACGAGTTGGCGATTCTGGCGCCATTTGTGGAGCCGCTGCTTGCCGCGGTGCCACCCGACACCCCCGAGCGCGCCGAAGCCAATCGTCTGCTTACGCTGCTGGGTCATGTGCTGCCGGCGCCACTGGAGGGTGTCCCACCCACCAGCATCATCCGGGAATTTGTAGGCGGCTCAAGCTTCCACTATTAAGCTTTTACGATCGGCAGACAGACGGTAAAAATCGGTCCGCCATCCTGGCGGTTGTGCGCCGATATCGTCCCGTAGTGCTCCCGGACTATGCGGCGTGCTATGGCGAGTCCCAGCCCGGTCCCTCCGAATCCCGACACGAACGGCTGGAACAGCCTGCTCAGGATATCCACCGGGATGGGAGGACCATCGTTCTCTAGTGTGAGGCAAGCCATGCCGTCCCATTGCCCGGTTGTGATGGATATCGTCCCGCCATAGGATGCAAGAGCGCGTCTACTGTTCCCCAGGATGTTGATGATGACAAGGCGGATGAGATGTGCATCCATCATAACATCTGGCAGGCTTGTATCCGGGTGAAAATGGATGACGATGCCTGCATTTTTATATTCGGCTTTAAGGAAGGAGACTATATCGGCTATGAGTCGGTTCAGGTCGGTGGGCTTGGGATGTGGCTTAGGCGGACGGGCGTAGGTAAGGAACAGCTCCAGGATTGCCGCCATGCTGTCTATTTCCTGGCGGGTGGCAGTAATCAGCTCTACCAGTTCGCTTCTGCCCTCATGGGCAAGTGCATCGTGCACCAGCTTGAGGTTCATCGCCATGGCGTTGAGCGGATTGCGCAATTCGTGGGCGAGTGCCTGTGCCCACAACACTCTTACCACGCTCTTCTTGGATGCGCGCCGGGCACTAATCTTATCCGAGGGGATGACAGGAAGCTCGGGCATGGTTTTGAATCATCCTACCGAAAGCTATGGGGATTAAGGCGCAACTTGCCCCAGCGCAACATGGCAAACACTCCCATGATCCCACCGACAAAATCGGCAGCCCAATCGCCCAGGCTGTAGATGCGTCCGGGCACGAAGTATTGATGAACCTCATCCATATAACCATAAAGCGCTATCACCATGGGAAACAGCCACCATGCCAGTTTGCGCCATACTTCACGGGGTGAGGTTAACGCAAACCGCCCCGCCAGCGCACCTAATATGCCATATTCAACGATGTGTTCCAATTTATCAAAGTAGGGAATCCACGGCGGACCGGGAGGTGCGGTGGGTATGGCTGATCCAATGGATATGGCTGCCGCGTATGCCCAGAGTGGAATAATAACCCACCAAAGCCGGCTTCGTGGTTTTATCACCCCAGCCGAAGTCCTGGGCATCTGATTAAGTTCCCACCATGATCAGGCGTTGACCGCCAAATATTTGATCCCTGATCTCATGGAAATCATCATAGGGGACAAAGGGCAGACCCATGGCTTTAAGGTGCTTTACCAGTGATTTGTTGCGCCGGGCATAAATGGTGTTGGCAAGCGGCGCGCTATAGCGGTCGGAGTGTCCATCCCCGATGAAAATGATCTTTTGGGCGATTTTTGTCAACTCGGTAAAATGGTAGAACTTGCAATTGCCGCAAATACCACACCCAAAGTTATAGAAAGGGAACTCAGGTACAAATGTATCCTTACCGGTGAAGATGAGACGATTGGCGCGGATTTCTATCCAATCCAGCTTGTGACGGCTGAATATGCGGTGGATGTAGAAATCAAAGCCGTCCGAGACGACCAGGAGCGGGGTGCCGGTTTCCCGGCAGGAATTGGCGAAGGCAGCAAACCCGGGCGCCGGCTTGAATTGCGAAACGAAGTCGCTGAGGTCTTCACGGGTTGCCCGTGCCAGCTTGGATTCCTCTATCAGGCATTCGCGGCTGTCAATTTCACCGCGCTCCCAGCTATGCACTACCTTGGACCATCCACTCTGCGAGAATCGTGCGAAAAGGAGGTTGCCTACATCGTAGGCACAGGCGGTGCCATCAAAATCCACCATTATTGCCAGGGTTTTTTTGTTGCCTGCCGCGGATTTGATTGACAATGGTTCCAACTGCTCCATAGCTATTTAGTATAACACAATTGTTCGGCAGATTGTCCCCACAGCTTAATCCTTTCCATTTAAAGTTTAAAACTGTAAGAGAAATTGTTAGAAATTCAAGGATAAGCTGGCAAAATCCAATTGGAAGGAGTAAACACTATAATTTGCTGTTATAATAATGTGAAGGTGATGGATTTTGAATCTGATCGCAATACTAGCCACGCTGCTTGTTGCCGGTCAATATGACAATGTCGCCCGCTTGCAATGGGCTGATCCCGACCATCATCCCATCACTTATCAGGAATACACGAATCGGGTGGGACCATTCCAGCCCTACAGCGTCACCGAGGTGAACCACAGCCAGCCCCCATCCTCACGCCGCCTTCTCATCATCACGAACTCCTCGCTCTACCCCGATATTCAAAACACGCTGGTAAACACCTTCATCAACCAGTTGACCCAGGAGAACTATGAGGTATGGTCAATCACTGCTACAGGGGGCACACCGGCTGATTTGCGTGACACTATCGTCAATTACTACAATGATTATCAGATAGCGGGCGTATTTTTAATCGGCGACCTGCCCGTCGCCTGGTTCCACATAGATAACGATTATGGTGTGTATGGTCCCGTAGATTTCCCCTGCGAACTGATCTATACATCCCTCAATGCCACCTTCATAGATGCCGATAACAACGGTATTTACGAGGATTATACCGGCGACCTCCGCCCGGTTCTTTACCTGGGGCGGATAGTGCCCTCGGCGGTAAACATATTCCTTGGCAAAACGCAGGCGGAGCTTGCCAACACCTATCTTACCAAGGATGTAAACTTTCGCACCGGTGGTCGTCCGCTGGAGGATAAAGCACTCTCCTATATTGATGACGACTGGTCTGACTATGGTGCACAATGGAGTGCATCCGTCGCTATGGCATACGCAGACACCACACCCGTTTATGACCCATACATTACCTGGTCCACCGACTATGTTGACCGCTGGGATGATCTCTATGAGCACATCATGGTCTGCGTCCACTCGGCGCCAACGCTACACTGCTTCTTCCGTCCCGGCGGGCATACCAGCAACCTTTACTACAATTCTATCGTTAAACAGCAGCCTAATGTGCATTTTTACAATCTTTTTGCCTGCTCCAACTGCAATTTTGTAGAAACAAATTGCATGGGCTTGCACTACATCTTCCACGGTGGCGATGACGGCTTGGTTTCCATTGGCAGCACCAAGACCGGCTCCATGCTGGATTTTGACTATTTCTACACCCCTCTGGGTGCCGGAGATAGCTGGGGGGAATCACTACGGCAGTGGTTTTACGACATCGGGACTACTGACCCCAGCTGGTTTTATGGCATGACTTGCCTGGGTGATCCTACCTTGGTCAAAAGCAATTATGTCGGTGCCAATGATGTTGACTTGATCGCCGAAGCAAGCTCCAGAGGGATACTACTATCATGGCAGGCGGAGAGTTTACTGGGTTATAATCTTTACCGGCTGGATGGAGAAGCGAATATTACCAAGATTGATCGCACTAGTTTAAAGCTTCTCAACATATCGCCTATAAATGGATCAGGAAGGATATCCTTTCTAGATAGTGCAGTAAAGCCGGGCAAGGTCTATACCTGGCTATTGAGCATTATCAGCGCCGATGGTCAGGAGCGGCTGATTGGCAATGTGACCCTAGATGTACAACAGCCTCCGGTGGTTTTGATGCTGGCGCCGCCACGACCTAACCCTGCCCGGACGAGCGTATCATTTATTGCGAATCTGAGCATGGGGACAAAAGCGCGGTTGGAGTTACATGACCTGAGTGGACGACTGGTGCGTCTTTGGGAATTGAACCAGCCTTCCAATGGGGAAACAACAGTGGGTTGGGATCTTCGCGACAGAGGCGGGCAACCGGTTGCCAATGGTGTTTACATCGTCAGCCTTACCGATGATAGTAATACTGTCCACCAGCGAGTGGTTGTGGCAAGGTAAATTAACCTGCAAACCGGTGTTAAGTTCAATACCAAACACAGGGATGAATAGGATAACAGCAGGCACTAAAGCCTGCTGTCATTTTCAATTACGCTGTAATTATTTTGCCTTCTCGTCGCTCTCCATGATGCCAAAAAGGTTGCCCTCGGTGTCTATGCAGTAGGCAAACCACCCCACCCCGGGTATTGGCATCTTAGGTGCGATTATCTTACCACCCGCCGCCTCTACCTTTTTGATAAAGTCATCCACCGAAGGCACGCCGATCGTATTTACCAGCACCTTTACCGGCTCCCGCGGCATGATTGCCCCGTCTATGCCGGGTTCCGGTGCTTTACCGGTCTCGCACAGCCAGTAGTCCATACCCTCCCACTTCTGTATCTTCCAGCCAAATACATCGGTGTAAAACTTAACCGCCCGATTGGGATCATCAGCGGGAATCTCAAAATGAATCACTCGTGGCATTTCTTCCTCCCATTTGATTGATTAGTGGATGCTATAGTTTGACTGCAAAATTACCTTCCTTATAAATCAATTCATCATCTGCCCACACTTCACCCTGCTCCCGCATATCCAGCAAGAGATCGTGATGGGTGATGGACTTGTTCTGACCGCCGGTTTCACCGGGGGCAAGCCCAAACGCCATGTGCATAGTCCCGCCAATCTTCTCGTCAAACAGCATATTCAAGGTATAGCGCTTGATGCCGTAGTTCGTCCCAAAAGCAAACTCACCCAGCCGGCGGGCGCCTTCATCCAAATCCAACTGTTTGTGGAGGGTTGTCGGGTCGCCATCGCAACCGGCGTCCACTATTTTGCCATCCTGGAATTCCAGCCAGACACCGGTGAGCACCCTGCCCATCAGGTTGGAGGGGAAGGAGAAGGAAACCCTGCCCTGTGCGCTGGTTTCCAGCGGTGTAGTGAACACCTCTCCATCGGGGAGGTTATTCTCGCCGGCACAATTGACCCACTTTCGTCCGGCGCAATTCACGGAAAGGTCGGTGTTTGCTGCCAGGATATGGAATTCCTTCCTGCCTTCCAGAAATGTGCAAAGGAGGGCTTGCTTCTTCTCTATCTCCCGCCATTCAGCCAGAGGGTCGGGTTTATCCAGAAGGCAGGCTTCAAACACAAACCTTTCGTAAGCAAAGCGGTTCATATCGGCTTCCTGCGCCGCCGAATCGGTGGGATACTGCGCGATGCACCATTTAACTTCCTTGGAGTTGATCCGCTCCATCATCCGCCTGGAAATTTCCTCCCGCGACTTTTGCAACATGAATATCTTTTCGGGCGGAAGGTTGGTGTTGGCACGGGTATTAAGCCCGCCGGCAATGTTGATCAATGCACGGATATTCTCTATCTCCACGCTCTCGGTGGGAAAGATAAAGCTTATTTGCTCATCGGTGGCATATTCCATTTCCAGGTTGGTGACTCCATCAAATCCATGATGGGCATAAGGATTGGCGCCCGCCAGCCATAACTCCTTATAAAGCGCCAGCACCAGCGGTTGCGCCAGCGCTGAGGCATTGATTTTGACGATTGCTCCCTTTGCCACACCGCCCAATCCGTGCTGCACTATCAGACGGGCGTATTTTTCCATTGCCGGATCCAGCATCTCACTCCTTTTATCCCTTTCGACATAAATTATATGCACAACTTAAAGGAAATTACAGTGATATAAGTTTGCTATAATAACGCCATGCCAGAGCAAGAGCATCAACCTCCATTCCCGCGATCTCCTTGGGATGGTCTGCGTTGGATTCTGGAGCGGGGGTTTCGCAGGCTGCGCATAGGTTTCTTCTCCCTGATTTACCGGAACTGGCTCCGATTGCGCGGAATGAGGGTTGGACGCGGTGTCAAGTTTGAAGGCAGAATGCTTGTCAAGGGAGCTCATCGCATCAGGATTGGTGCCTATACCACGGTGGGTCGCTTCACCCAGTTGGATACGCTCCACCTTGGATACATAGAGATCGGCAAACATTGCTTCCTCGGTCATTTTTCCATCATTACTGCAAATAAGCTGGTGACAATCGGCGATAAGGTGCTGATCTCGCCCAACTGCTTTATCACCGATGTGAATCATGGGATCAAGCTGGGTATGCCCATGATAGAGCAGTTGGGCACCAACATCCCCGTTAAAATCGGAGACGATGTCTGGCTGGGCACCATGACGGTGATTGCTCCCGGGGTAGTCATTGGTGATGGCGCGGTTCTGGGCGCAGCTTCATTCGTCAACAGCGAGATTCCACCCCTGGCTGTAGCGGTGGGTCAACCCGCCAAAGTTGTAAAGATCAGGGATGAAACCGACCCCCAATCCAAGTATACAGAGTAGAAAGTGGGGGATGATAACGGAGAAGAAGGGTGAGCAGATTAAGAAGTGTGCCTGGCATAATCCAGAAGGCGGACCTCCTTGCAGCCATGAGGCTGTTCCCGGCAGGCGCTTTTGCCCCTCGCATGATCCAGGCTCATCTGCCGATGCCAAACTGGCACAGCAAACCGAACTGATTGCCCAAAAGGACTTCAGATGGTCCGGTTTTGCCATCCCCTTCACCATTGACCTCTCCCATCAGGAGTTGGAGAAGATTGATTTTTCCCTTGTCACCTTGGAGGGCAGTTTAATCCTTGAGCAGTGTCATATCCAAAGCCTGAATTTGAACCGGGCACTCGTGCATGGCGAACTCAATCTTTCCCATGTGATTATCCTTGATCACCTTACTCTGGAAGGTTTTGTTCTGCAGGGCAAGGCGGATTTCTCCAACTCACATTTGGGGAGTGTGGACCTTAGTCTGAGTCACTTCAACAGCACTGCCGATTTCTCCAATGCCTTATTCACCGGACGCAGTATGTTTGCCATCACTATCTTTGAGGATTTTGCTGATTTTTCATATGCGATCTTCACCTCGGAAGCTCATTTCCAGGGTACTATCTTTCTGAAGAGAGCCTCATTTTACAGATCGCGCCTGGGCAGGTCATTGTTCACCAATACCGAGATGGAAGGTGTGAGCCTGGCTGGTGCGGATATTCGCGAAGTCATATTCAACGGGGCTGTATTTCCCAAGGACAACCGCCTGATTGAGGAGCGGAATGCTGTTTATCCCGAGGACTATACCCGCGCGGAGGGAGTTTATCGGGCGATAAAGCAGAATTTACAGAGTACCGGCGACTACGAAGGTGCGGGCAGGTTCTTTGTGCGGGAGATGGAATGTCGCCGCCGTCAATTGCTGCACAATGGTCAGTGGTTGAAATGGCTTTGGTTCAGCACCATGAAATGGCTCTGTAACTATGGTGAAAGCCCACCCCGCGTGTTCATTGC
>Ga0315280_10005895_pt1 | contig 17201 bp, 14 predicted proteins | sample YL17G06_40_MG_FD_203697 | JGI IMG/M metagenome (GOLD analysis project Ga0315280, IMG submission 203697) | Sediment microbial communities from Yellowstone Lake, YNP, Wyoming, USA - YL17G06_40 | ecosystem: Environmental > Aquatic > Freshwater > Lake > Sediment | place: USA: Wyoming | collected...
CTTGTTGCAGACCCAAATATGCCACGCACCTTGGGCGGCCTTGGTACGTCCGGCATGACTATTGAGATGGGAGGCACTTTACCACCCAGATGACCCAGTTCGCAACACGCCCCCTCCACCTAAAGGTGTCCTTCTGACATTTACTCACCTTGCTTTCATAGTTTGTCACGCATCTGCTGGGCCTTGGTTGCTTTTTTGAGCACCCTTTTTTCTCTGTGCGTTAAGCTGTGGATGCCGGAGTCGTGAACCTTTTGCAGAATTCTGTCAAGCTCTACCTGCAGCTTGCGTTGTGCAGCCATTTTCCTTTCCCACCGACCGGTTCGCATTTTCAATTCGAGCTTGGTTCGCCAGGACTGCGAAAAGACGTAAATAGCACCTGCTGCCATACCGCCTAAGTGAGCGGCTTCGCCGCCGGCGTTTGAGCCGCGACCCAGTATTATGGCTACTGCTATAAAGATACATATAATTGCCGCTACCCTGATCGGCACGGGGAAAAATATTATGAAGACCACAAAATGAGGGAACATTATTGCACAGGCGGCCAGCATCCCTAATATGGCTCCTGATGCACCAATAAGAGGCAAAATCGGATGAGGGGAAATTATTCTTAGTGCGAGCAGGATGGGATAAACCAGGCCCCCTACCACACCGCAGCCAAGATAAAAAATCAAAAACTTTCTGCTGCCCCAATGGTGTTCGAGCGTAGGCCCTAAAAAGAATAGGCCGAGCATATTAAAAAGGATGTGAAGGACATTGCCGTGCAAAAACTGGTAGGTTACCAGCCGCCAGAGCTGCAGTGTCAACCATAAAGAGGCCGGATAAACTGAAAGCCATTTTTTCAACAGTGTATCGCCGCCCGAAATCTGGGCAAAATACACGACTACGTTAATAATCAAAAGCCACTTGACCGCTGGTGTAAGCTGGGGAAAGGCCAGCCGCATCTGCGGGGAGTGGCGGAACTGAGACTGGTAATTCTCCTGTGTGTAATCTCTGTCGTAAAGACCCATTTATTCCTCTAAATTCGAAGCACGAAGCACGAAATACGAAACAAATTCAAAGCACAAATTCCAACCCGCCAAAGGCGGGCAAGAATTCTAGCCGTCTGAAGTCCGTTGACACGGCAATAAATAATATCGTCAATTTGGCCAAAATGTTCAACGGAAAAAGACACCGGTACCAGGAAAGAGATTAGGCGGGTATTAATCCGCCTTCGGCGAATTGGTTATTTCGGACCACCGACCGAAATCTTATCCGGTGCCATTCTCTGAAATACGGCCATCAAGACCGCCCCGAATACTAACATCAGGACAGCAATAATCTGTGAGATTGTCAGCCACCAAGCAAATTCAAAGGGATTGTCATCACGCAAAAACTCGATAAAGAATCGAGTGGTGGCGTAAAGTATAAACATCAAGCTAAAGGTCTGGCCTGATTTGGCAAGGAATCTATTTGGGTTGCCGGAGGACTCGGCATTCCGGACTCTTCGCCAGAAAAGATACAGGAACAGGCACAGAACAGCAGCACCGGCAGACTCATATAACTGAGTCGGGTGGATAGGCAGGCAGCGATATTTGCCCGTTGTGACTTCAGTTTTTTGCTCAGCAGTCAAATCTTGATACGGTTTTAGGTACCGCTCGCCGTCTTTGTCTGTGTAGCTGAAGTACTCAGGCGGCAATTGCAATTGCGGCTGGGGTCTGTTCCTTGCCATATTTGGACTTATTTGACTGCGGTAGGCGAACGAGTTGTATGGAAACCGGACTGCCCAGGGCAGATTTGTCGGCTTACCGAAGCAGCAGCCGTTGAGAAAGCAGCCGATTCTTCCGAACACCAGTGCCAGCATCAGGCCGATAGCAAGGATGTCCAGATACCGGCGGACGGGCAACTTATGATACAACAGATAAAAAAAGATAATGACGATGGCTAAAATGACGCCGCCCAAAAGCTCTAGGCCCCCCTTCCAGATGGCAAAGACGGAGGACAGATTATCGCGGAAGTCGCCGAAATAATGAACCACGTAAAAAAGACGCGCCCCTGCCACGCCGCCTATTAAAGAGTAAAGGGCAGCGTTTGTGATAAGCTGCGGGTCTGGCGTAATGTCGCGGCTAAGGTATCTTATCAGCCAGACGGTGGCGAGGAAGCCGATGACCATCATCAGGCCATAGCTTTTCACAGTCAAATGGATGAGAGGTATCTCGAAAAGTTCAGGATGCATTTTGCTCGTGACCCATCGCTCGTGACTCGTGCTGGTCAACGAGCGCAGATTGTTAACCTTTGTTTTTTATTTTGTTATTTTTGTCAAGAATAATAATTTTCGGCTTAACTTTCACGGCTTCTTCGGGAGTGTAATAGCCGAATGCAAAAATGACGATAACATCCTTCGGTTTTACCAAGCGAGCTGCCGGGCCAAGTATGACGACCTGGCCGGAATTCGCTTCTGCGACAACAGTATAGGTTTCGAACCTGTTGCCGTTATTTAAGTCAGCAACCAAAACAGACTCGTAGGGCAAAATGCCGGTTGCTTCCATCAGCGCAGAATCTATCGCGATACTGCCCGGGTAGTGCAGTTTTGTATCGGTAACTGTCGCGCGATGCAGTTTACTCTTTAATAGTTTTACGAACATAGCTCATGGTTCATCGTTCGTTGTTTATTGCTTTTCACGAATAATCGGAATCAGGACCAGATTGCGATATTCCATCTTAGCACCTTCGGACTGGATGCATATCTTGCCGGGCGTTTCCCAGCACTCGGTAGCTGTGTTTTGCACCAGTTCGTTGACCTTCAGTTCCAAATTAGGGCCATTGAGGGTAATCTCGTACTGGTTCCATTGTCCGAGCGGCTTTTCGTTAGACTTGTGCATCTTGGTCGTGTGGCGACCATCGGTCCTCGGCGGGTCGGTCTTCATCGGGAATTCATCGATGTTCCATATATCACCGACAGAGCCGGATTGGCCCTGGGCCTCGATGCTGCGTGGCCAGACCTTGTCAGGGCCGACTGTGCGCAGCAGGACGCCGCCATTGCCCTCGGTGAGGTGCCTGAACTGAAGCCGAAGAATGAAGCTTGTGAAGTCTGCTGTTGTACGGATATAACCGGCGGGACTGCCCTGGTTGACCATTACGCCGTCTTTGACCGACCAGACGTTTTTCAACTGGTCGCTGGAGAAAGTCCAGCCCTCTAAATTCTTGCCATTGAAGAGGAGTTTCGCCTCGCCGAAGTTGTCGGGCAGGTGCTTGACGCGGATGTCCTTGAACTCAACGACCATTGGCGGGCCTGCGTGAATCTGCAGGGCGAGGATGCCTTCGAGTGCCCGGCCTTTGGGGTCGTTGTCAATCAATTCGATTGTCTGGAAGCCGTTGAGGATGTGGATAAGGTGATTGCCCCGGCCGATGATGGTGTATTCGTTCCAGTCTTTATCCTTGTAATAGCCGGCTTTGATAAGCTCATCCTTGTCGGCGATTTTACCGACGACATTTTTGTTGCCCTTTTCGTCAACGACCATAATGTCACCAACCTCGACGAGCGAGCCTCGGGCGCGCTCATCGTAGAGGAAACCGACACTGCCGGGGCTGTTTACGACTTCGGCCTGATAGCCGGCGACGACCCAGTTGCCGACGTCTTTGCTGCGGTATTGGATGCCTGAGTTGCCGTTTTCGATGCGGAATTTTATATTGAGGATAAAGTTTTTGAGCTTGCCGCCGCGCCATATACAGAATGTGTTACCCTTCGCTGGGTTTTGCTCTGTGGTCTGGCCGCGTATTGCACCATCTTTAACAGACCACAGCCGCGGGTCGCCGTCCCAGCCGGTCAGGTCTTTGCCGTTGAAAATCTGGACAAAGCCGGTTTCTATTCCTTCCCGTTCGGCAGCAATTACCTGCGAGTCCCCTGCTACTAACGCAATGACCCAGAGCAATCCACAAATAACAAGTAATCGTTTCATTGGTTGTCTCCTTATGAAACCAAAATTTTTCGTGTCAAATTAGTACGGCTACGCCGCCATGCTTTTGGTTCACAATTCTACACGGTCCTGCAAGGTTATGCAAATGATTTAGGCCTTGAGTTAGGTGGTTATTGCACATCATAGTTAGCCGGCCTCTATCAGAATGTTGTCAATCAGTCGCGTTGAGCCGATTTTGACGGCGACTGCGGCGAGGACTTTGCCGGCAACTTTATCTATATTCTGGAGGGTTTCAGCGTCAACGATACTTATGTATTGTATTTCCGCCGATGGAATCTGTTTCAGAACTTTTCGCATCTCGGCGATGATTTTCTTGGTGTCCCTGCCCCCCTGCTTAATCATTTGCCGGCATTTCCGGAGGGACTTGTAAATATACGCGGCATCCTTTCTCTGCTGCGGCGTCAGGTATTGATTTCTGCTGCTCATAGCGAGGCCGTTTTTCTCACGCACTGTTGGGCAGACAACAATTTTTAGCGGCATATTGAGGTCGGCAACCATCCGCTTAATAATTATCGCCTGCTGGGCATCCTTCTGGCCAAAATACGCGATGTCGGGTGTAACGATATTAAATAACTTGGCGCAGACGGTGGCCACACCGCGAAAATGGCTTGGCCGAAACTTTCCGCAGAGCGGTTCACTCAGTTTTTCGACATCGACCCACGTGAGGTTTTCAGCAGGATACATTTCCCGCGGCGTCGGAGCAAAAACGACATCGACACCTGCCTTCCTGCACATCTTCAAATCGGCCTCGATAGGCCGGGGGTATTTTGCGAAATCTTCGCCGGGGCCGAATTGTGTGGGATTGACAAAGATACTGACAACGACAAAGTCGCACTTTTTCTTCGCGGCCTCAATCAACGAAATATGGCCGATATGAAGCGCACCCATCGTCGGGACAAAGCCGATTTTCTTACCGGTGCTTTGAGTGGCCTTTACCAGACGTCTGACCGATTTTATTGTTTTTGCAACTTTCATTTCTACAGCGTACAGCGTTTAGGTTTTAGATTCCTGCTTGTGCAGGAATGACAAAATTACGAGTTATGTACTATTTACAGCAACGTAACATTTTATTTGATTTGCTAAATTGTCAATATCAGTGGCTCTGGTACAATCAAACCTCGATGCCGATATGCGGATGACGGGGCAGGTTCTCCAATCGGCAAAAAGTTTCCGGTGAGCGGAATCGAGGGCTTCCAAAAATTGCCGCTTTATTTTTTGCTCATAAGGACGGTTACGCTTATGGATACGCTCCAGGCATTTTTGCGGCGAATCTATCATATATATTACCAATACCGGCGGGGCAACTTTTGCAGCGAACGGCGGATAAATCCTTTTATACAAAGCAAGCTGCCGCCGACTGAGCAGCAACCCGGCATAAATGAGTTCTTTGTCGAAGATATAGTCACTGATGGTTATTTTTCCCGTCGGCAGGGTGTCACGATTTAACTGCTCGGTTCTATTGGTTAGAAAATATAATTGCGAGTCCAGTGCCAGTTCTTTTTTGCCGGCATAAACAGCCGGCAGGAAAGGATTTGTATTGTATGGTTCGAGAAAGATTTTACAGCCGAGCCCGCCGGACGGACCCGCCACACGGATGGCGGGCAAGCGGCGGGCAAGCAGTTTTGATAGTTTCCGTGTCAGGGTGGTTTTCCCGACGCCGATAACGCCGGCCATACTTATAAGCTGCGGCACATCGGGATTGAGAACGAAATCACAGCCGGCAAGCCGGTCGGCCAATTCGCTGACAGGTTCTTTTATGACAGGGTGAAGTAAATCGCCATTGAGCTGTCGCAGCCCTTTAAGCACAAATGAGCGTAAGTGCATCTGCGGATGAGGAACGGTCAAAGAGGGGTGATTTATAACCTCTTGGCCGAATAGTAAAAGGTCTAAATCGATAGTCCGTGGCGCCCACTTCTGTCTCGTCACTCTGCCGAGGGCTTTTTCGATATTAGCCAGAGTCTTGTGCAAATCCTGTGCAGTTAAGGTCGTCTTTATTTCGGCAACTGCGTTTAGATATTTGGGCTGATTCATTCCACCCAGAGGATTGGTTTCGATTATGTCACTTACGCCGGAAACCTGGATGTGCCTTGTTTCAGCGAGCATTTTAAGAGCGCGTTTTATTTGGCTTGCTCTATTGCCTAAGTTACCGCCAAGACCGATATATGCTGTTGTCATTGGGACACACAAAAATTCAAAGCTTAAAAGTAAAAGCTAAAAACCATAATGCAAAGCTCAAAATTTTAAGTTTTTAGCTTTGGTTTTGCGTTTTTATCCGCCAGAGGTAAGGCGGATTTAGCTTTGAGTTTTACATTTTTTCGAAGCGCTCTATAGCTTCTTTGACGCTGTCCGGGGTGGCGAAGGCACTAATGCGGAAGTACCCTTCGCCGGCCGGTCCGAAGCCGACGCCGGGCGTAACAACGACATTTGCCTTTTGCAAAAGCCGGTCGAAGAAGTCCCACGAGCTAAAGCCGTCCGGTGTTTTGACCCACAGATACGGTGCATTTACGCCGCCATAGACTTTGTAGCCAAGTTTGGTTAGCGATTCGCGGATTAGAGCGGCATTGCTCATATAAGCATCGATAATCTGCCGGACCTGTTTTTTGCCTTCAGGAGTATAAATCGCAGCGGCACCTGCCTGAGAAATATAGGAAGCGCCGTTAAACTTCGTCACGTGGCGTCTATTCCATAATGGATTGACTTCGACCGCCCTGCCATCTTTTGTATAAGCCTTTAACTGTTTCGGGACAACGGCAAAGGCGCATCGGACACCGGTAAAGCCGGCGGTTTTGGAAAAGCTGCGAAACTCAATTGCTGCTTCCTTTGCGCCGTCAATTTCATAGATTGAATGAGGAATATCAGGCTCGGTGACAAATGCCTCATAAGCGGCATCAAAGAGAATTATTGTCTTGTTATTGCAGGCAAAATCGACCCACTTTGATATGATTTCTTTAGTAGCTACCGCTCCTGTAGGATTGTTTGGAAAGCAAAGATAAGTAATACTAACAGGGGTACGGGGCAGGTCGGGAATAAAATTATTTTCCGCAGTGCAGGGCATATAGACGATTTTTTCATACTGGCCGTTTTTGTCAGCCTGGCCGGTTCTGCCTGCCATTACGTTAGTATCGACATATACCGGATATACCGGGTCGGTTACGGCGACAATATTATCCAGACCAAATATTTCCTGGATATTGCCGGTATCGCACTTTGCTCCATCGCTGACAAAGACCTCGCTTTTGTCTAAATCGACACCGCGCTGGTTATAGTCGTTTTCAATTATCGCGTTTATCAGAAATTCATAACCCTGTTCGGGTCCATAGCCGCGGAAAGTGTTTTCGCTGGCCAAATCAGCAACTGCCTTTTTCATCGCCTTGATGACGGCTGGCGGCAACGGCTGCGTGACATCACCTATCCCTAAGCTGATTATTTTTGCATCGGGATTTTGGTCTTTGAAGGAGCGGATACGCCTGGCGATTTCCGGGAACAGATAGCCGGCTCTTAATTTTAAGAAATTTTCGTTGATTGTTGCCATACTTAAACCTCGATACTCGTTATTGGTTAATTGGTAACTGGTGAATTAGTTAATTGGTGATTGGTTAAACGGTTAATTAACTATTCACTAATAAAAGCTCAAACGGAGTGAGTAATTCTATTAGCCATTCGAGCCGGCGTCAAGGCCGGCAAATGGCTGAAGGGGGAAAATCCCCTGCATATCAATCTTTTTTCTTTCCTCTGGTTTGGGTTCTGGATATACTGTTTGAGTTGAGTAAGTGTGAAAACTGACATTTTTGGAAAGGGTTTTGCAATGGATAGCATAAATCGACGTGATTTTATGAAAGCCGTGGGTCTGGGTGCAGCAGGTCTTGGGACGGCAACGCTCTCATCGTGCAGCACTGTGAGTAGTTTTGGAAAGCCCGCTGGCGGAATCGGTCTTCGTATCGGCAAACCTATTAAAGTCAAGCCGGCTCTGGTTTATGGTCTTAGCCAGAGGAGGGAGGCGACGAGCTGGCGGCCATGGGGTGGGCTGCACAACCAGAACGATGTGGAAAATGAGGCCAGAAAGATTGAGGCAGAGTTGAAAACTTTATCCTCGAAGGCGGATTTTTTGGTGGAGGTTCTGCCAGTATCACTTGTCAATAATGACCAGCAAGCCGTCGCTGTAAAGGACTCCGATTGCGATGTTATTGTAGTTTATGCCGCTGGTGGCTGGGGCGAACTTGATACGCTCGCAGCTTCCAAGAAGCCGAACATTATGTTCTTACGGCATAAATCCGGTCCGGTGTATCTGTGGTACGAAATCGCACATCCGCACTTTTTGCGAAAAGCCACAGACGAATTTAAGCAGCCGAATATGGATATATGGGACATCGTGGTGGACGACTACGATGAGGTTCTATGGCGGCTGCGGGCGCTTTACGGACTAAAAAATGCCCTGGGGACAAAAATCGTAGCAATCGGCGATGCAGGCGGATGGGGAATCGGCTATGAGCTTGGACCAAAAACTGCAAGGGAAATCTGGAAGTTAGACATAAAGCCGGTAAGTTACGCTGAACTGGAGCCGATGATTAAGAAGAACCTCGGGGACAAGGAAGCGGTTGCGGAGGCCGAACGCCAGACGGATGAATACCTCGCTCAAAAAGGCGTGTCACTGCATACGGATAAGAAATTTTTAGTCAACGCATTTTTGCTGACGAAGGTCTTCAAGGAGCTTATGGAGAAGGCAGACGCTCCTGCTATTACCGTCAACCAATGTATGGGGACAATTATACCGATGTCGCAGACGACTGCGTGTATGCCTTTGAGCCTAATCAACGATGAAGGTTTGATGGCATTTTGCGAGTCGGATTTTGTGGTCATTCCTTCAGGGATTTTGCTGCGTTACATCTCCGGCAAGCCGTCCTTCCTGCAGGACCCGACCCATCCACACGATGGCGTGGTTACGTGCGCACACTGCACTGCGCCGCGGAGAATGAACGGCGTAGATTACGAACCAGCCGAAATCCACACACACTTTGAATCTGATTACGGCGCGGCTCCCAAAGTGCAGATGAGCAAAGGCCAGATTATCACAACCCTTGTCCCGAGTTTTAGCTCCAAGAAATGGCTCGGATTCAGGGGTAAAATCATTGACCATCCCTTCTATGATATCTGCCGGTCGCAGATTGATATCGAGATAAAGGGGGATTGGCGTAAGCTGCTGGAAGATATGCGGGGATTCCACTGGATGATTTGTTACGGCGATTACCTGCGTGAGGTCGGCTATGCCTTAAAGAAACTCGGAATAGAATGGGAAAATATCAGCCAAACCGCGTAATAGGCGTTTCTGCCGTGCGGGAAAGGGTAACGTGATATGAGACTAAAAATGAGGCTTTTTTTGTATCTGGCGTTTTTCGTATTCATGACTCAGCACGCCAGAGCGGTCACTCTGTATGTTTCCACTGGGGGTAATGATAAATGGTCGGGACAATTGGCCCAGCCCAATAAAGAGAACACAGATGGGCCGCTGGCTTCGCTGGCCGGCGCTCGGGATGTAATTAGGCGTTTGAAATCGCAGGGGCCGCTGAAAGAGCCGGTGCGGGTGATTGTCTCAGAGGGGACATACACGCTGACGGAGCCATTTGTATTAACTGCTGGAGACAGCGGGACGAAAGATTGTCCTGTTGTCTATGAAGCGGCTGCGGGTGCCGGACCGGTCTTCACCGCCGGACATCAAATTAGCGGTTTCAAACGCGGGGAAGGTGACGTATGGCAAACTCATATACCGGAGGTTGCCGCGGGCAAATGGTATTTCGAGCAGTTGTTCATCAACGGTCGCCGTGCTGTTCGTGCCCGCACACCCAACAAATTCTATCACTATATGGTGGCGACCTCTGAGGTTCCTGTCGAAAAAGATAAAAACGTCTATCGAAGGACTACAACTGTCCGGCCGGATGCGATTGAAGTTTTGAAGAAGGTGAGCAGCGAGGAACTTGGTGACGTTACACTGGTGGCGTATCATAAGTGGTGCATAACGCGGCGGTTCTTAAAAGAAATTGACCCGGCGGCCAACACGATAATTACGATGGGAGAGAAGTTAAAAGACTATTCTGGCTGGGAGCCGGATACGTGTTTTCACTTAGAGAACTTTAAGGCCGCGCTGGATACTCCGGGCGAGTGGTTTCTTGCCCGCGATGGGACGCTCTACTACAAGCCGCTGCCTGATGAAGATATGGCTAAAGCAAATGTTGTTGCACCGGTCGTGGAAAAATTTGTAATCTTCGAAGGCAAACCTGATGAAGGAAAATTTGTTGAGCATATTCGCTTGGAAGGATTGGCTTTTAAGCACAGCCAGTCTCTGTTGCCAGCCGGCGGATATGCACCGTATCAGGCCGCTTTTGCGACAGAGGCAGCTATTATGGCCGACGGTGCGCGTAATATCGTGATAGAGGATTGCGAGGTCGGCCATACGGGCGAGTATGGTGTATGGTTTCGGCAGGGCTGCCGGGATTGCCGGCTCGAACGCTGCTACCTGCACGACCTCGGTGCCGGCGGCGTGCGAATCGGCGAAGGAAGGATTCGTTCTAATGAACCATCCCGGACCAGTCATATTACAATTGACAATAACATCATCCGCACTGGCGGACGCATTCATGCCGAGGCCGTAGGGGTCTGGGTCGGGCAAAGCGGCGACAACACCGTCACTCACAACGACATCGGCGACTTTTTCTATACAGGAATTTCCGTCGGCTGGCGGTGGGGCTATGCCGAGAGTTTATCCAAACGCAATATCATCCGCTTTAATAACGTCCACCATATCGGCTGGCGTGTGCTCAGCGATATGGGCGGAATCTACACCCTCGGCCCTTCTGAAGGCACTATCGTCAGCAACAATATCTTTCACGATGTTTACTCCTACTCCTACGGCGGCTGGGGACTTTATACCGATGAGGGCAGCACTGGCATCGTGATGGAGAACAATCTGGTCTATAACACCAAGACCGGCGGCTTTCACCAGCACTACGGCAAAGAAAATATCATTCGCAACAACATATTTGCTTTCAGCGAACAGCACCAGCTCCAGGCGTCACGCATAGAGCAGCATCTATCTTTTACCTTCGAGAACAACATCGTCTATTGGAAGACCGGGCCGCTATTAGCAGGACCCTGGGACAAGGTTAAAATCAATATGGATAAAAATTGCTACTGGAACGCCTCCGGCAAGGAGGTTGACTTCATCGGTATGAGTCTGCAACAGTGGCGGGAGAAAGGCTACGATGCAAATTCAATTATTGCAGACCCGCTTTTTGTTGATGCGAATAATTTTGACTTTCGGATAAAGTCGCCGGACTCCCCTGCTATCAAACTTGGCTTTAAGCCATTTGATTACAGCAAAGCTGGCGTATATGGGGATGCAGCGTGGATTGATAAAGCTAAAAACGTGACATTCCCACCGTTGGAGAAACCGCCCGCCCCGCCGCCAATGTGAGTCAATGATAGGTTGAATATATTATTTACTGCCCAGCCAGGTCGGGCCAAAGGTTATATCGACTTTCAGCGGGACATCGAGCAAGATTGCGCCGGTCATTTCCTTCGCTATCCACCTGGCGTGCTTTTCGGCCTCGGCGGCAGGCAGCTCGAAGACAAGCTCATCGTGAATCTGTAAGATTAGTTTTACCGGCAGATTTTCGGATTCAATTTTTCGCTGGATGTTTATCATAGCAACCTTGATTAAATCTGCCGCTGAACCCTGAATAACGGTGTTGATTGCGAGGCGCTCGGCCTGAGCGCGTTTGTTTGCATTTTTGCTGTTTATGTTTGAGATTTTTCTGCGGCGGTGCAAAATGGTTTCGGCGTAGCCGGTGCGCTTTGCGCTGGCGATGCAGTCGTCCATAAATTTGCGGATTGAGTTGTAGCGAGCGAAATAATCGTCAATAAATTTTTTCGCCTCGGTTTGGCTGATGCCTATTGAGCGTGAAAGGCCGAATGCGCCCTGGCCATAAATGATGCCGAAATTGACTGCCTTGCAGTTCGAGCGCATCTGGTCCGTAACCTGGTCGATGGGGACATTGTAAATCTGCGAGGCGACGAAGCGGTGAATATCCTGGTCTGCGGCGAAGGCGGCCATAAGGGCTTTGTCTTTTGAAAAATGCGCCAGAAGACGCAGCTCGATTTGTGAATAATCGGCGCTGAGGATGCAGTCGCTTTTCTTTGCGGGAACGAAAGCTGCGCGGATTTTTCGGCCAAGCTCAGTACGTATCGGTATATTTTGCAAATTCGGGTCGCTGGAGCTGAGTCTGCCGGTAGTGGTAACGGTCTGATTGAAGGAAGCGTGAACGCGGCCTGTGCGCGGGTTTATAAGCGACGCGAGTTTGTCAACATAAGTATTTTGCAGTTTGCTGAGCGTGCGGTAGTAAAGAATCTGCTCAATAATGGGGTGCTGGTCGGCCAATTGTTCCAGCACCGCTGCATCTGTGCTCAGGCCGGCCTTGCCGATGCGAACCGGCGGCAGGTTCAGCCGCTTGAATAAAATCTCGGAGAGCTGTTTGGGCGAATCGATATTAAAGACCGAGCCGGCAAGCTCGTAAATCTGCTCGGTAACGGTTTTGAGCGCCTCGTTAATTTCGCCGGACATTTTTCGCAGCAGCACGGTATCCAGCGAGACGCCGTTGTATTCCATAGCTGCCAGAACCGACACAAGAGGCATTTCGACTTGCTCAAATAATTTTTTGAGGGCCGGTTCTTTTTCAAGACGCTCTTTAAGATAAATATAAAGCTGGAAGGTTATGTCCGAATCTTCTGCGCTGTATTCGCAGGCGGCAGTTGTATCGACCATATCAAAGGTGAGCTGGTTTTTGCCTTTGCCGATAAGAGATGAGATTGGAATACCCTGATAGTTGAGAAAATCCAGCGACATCTGGTTCAGCGAGTGACTTTCGCGTTCGGGGTCGAGACAATAAGAAGCAACCATTGTGTCAAAATAAACTCCCTTTACGGGTATGCCGGCGTTTTTAAGGACAAGCAAATCATATTTTATATTCTGGCCGACCTTCTTTACGTTTTCGTCCGCAAGGAGCGGCGACAGTTTCGAGCGGACCTGCTCAATATCGAGATGATTTGAGCCGAGCGGGGCCTTTATGGCAAGATAAAAACCCTTATGCGGCTGCCAGGAAAAACTGATGCCGACCAGGTCGGCCCGCATCGCGAAAATCGAAGTTGTTTCGGTATCGATAGCGAACAATTTTTGCCTTTTCAGTTCGGGCAAAAACCGCTCGAACTTCTCCTGCGTGTCGATTAGTTGATAATCGTGGGTAACAGTTTTGATGGAGGCGAGTTCCTCATATCTGGCGATGCGTGACTCGGGACTTGCGGCTCGTGACTCGATAGAGGAATCTTTTGTCAGACCGAGTTGCGTCAGGAGGCGGTTAAAACCGAGTTCAGTAAAAATCTCGGCAAGTTTGGATTCGTTGAATTTCTTCAAGGCCAGTGCATCGTAATCTATTTGCAGTGGGACATCGCAGTCAATCGTTACCAGTTCTTTGCTCAAGGTAACACTGTCCTTGAACTTCCGCAGGTTGTCGCCGCGTTTGCCTTTTATTTCATCGATGTGCTCGTAGATATTTTCAATCGAGCCATATTTGTGTATCCAGTCGAGGGCGGTTTTTGGTCCCACATCGGGTATGCCGGGGACATTGTCCGAGGCGTCACCCTGCAAGGCAAGGCAGTCGATAAACTGCTCGGGCGTAACGCCCATTTGCTCAACCATCGTAACAACGTCCGTGCGGGTATCGGTCTTAATATCAAAGGTGCTGATATGGTCATCGAGAAGCTGCAGCACATCTTTGTCGCCTGAGCAGATTAAACAGTCGTAGCCATCGGCGGCGGCCTTTTTGGCCAGCGTCCCGATTACATCGTCCGCCTCGAAGCCGTTCAGCCGAAGCACAGGGACATTCATCGCTCCGAGAATCTGCTCGATTCGGTTTATCTGGACCGGCATATCGTCCGGCATAGGCGGGCGATGGGCCTTGTATTCGGGATAGATTTTGACCCTGAAGGTCGGGGTTTTGCTATCCATCGCGACGGCTAACAGAGCAGGTTTTTGCCGCTGGATGAGACCCAAGATAGCCATTGTGAAGATGTAGGTTGCTTTTGTCGGCTCGCCGGCTGGGCTGGTTAACTGCTGGCGCATCGGGGCATAGTGGGCGGCGTAGATGTATGCGTGGCCATCAATTATAAAAAGTTTCTTTGCCATTGCTGACAGTATAGCCATCAATAGCGGGCAGCGTCAAGGAAAGACAGCGGATAGCAGATAGGGCGTTGGGTTTGGTGAATTAGTATTTAGCCCGCCGTTTTACGGCGGGTCACTCGAAATATGGGGGATTTTTTGCTTGCCTTTTGCGACAATCCAGACAATAATATTACTAATTTGGCGCAGGGAATCTCCAACCATTGATTTGGCCAATAGGCGTCTTAAACGGAACCATGTAAGACGTAGTTGGGTACAAAAAAACGAAAAGATTAAGGAGTGAAACATGAAACTGGACGACCTGTCTTCCATTTTGCTATTTGTGTTTTTCTTCCTACCAGGCTTCGTGTCGCTGAAAGTATGGTCCCTATTTTTCAGACAAAAAAAGGCTGATGGCAAATCGCTCACTTATGATTGTATCTTTTTCTCCATAGTTAACTTTGGGCTTCTCTCGCCAGTTTCTCTTCCTTTCTTTATCTCTGGATGGTACAAGGACCACCCCGTTCTGACTGGGTTCTTTGTCCTTTTCTATTGTGTTGTGGCACCAACATTGTGGCCTATTCTGTGGAAGTTTCTTATAAACAAAAAATTCATGTATAGGTTCATTCAACTTCCGTACCCGACGGCGTGGGATTACTTCGTAGGGCAGCGAAAAAGCTGCTTCATGCTGGTGCATCTCAACGATGACAGCATGATAGGCGGACATTATGGAGAAAATTCCTATGCCTCAACTTGGCCAGATCCACCGAGCATATATCTCGAAAAGGTATTCAAAGTAAAACCAGATGGAACCTTCGGCGAGGAGATAGCAGATTCATTTGGTTTGGTTCTATCGAAAGAAGACTACAAATATATCGAGTTCTTTTATGAGAAATAAGGAGTCACATATGGAAAAACATATGGAACACGGTTTTGAGAAGAGTAAGGAATTAGGGATCAGACCTATCACTGAAGGGACTAAGCCCATCACGAGGGGAGTCAAACCAATATCCGGGTCGCAAGCACCCAAGCCTCCCCAAGGAGGAACCGGACAGTCCAATAAGGCGAAGTGATTTGTGCAAAAGGTCTTTCATAGGCGTGGTGGTAACGAAGACCATAAATTTGTCTGCGCTCGGAATGACTGCCGTCATTTTGCTTTTTCCTGCTCGTAGTTTATGGCTCGAATCGGGTAAGGAATTATTATGCCTTCCTTAGCGTAGCGATGGTGCAGCCGTTTGATAAATTCGTGCTTAATCAAATACTGGTCAACATACTCCTTTGCCCGCAGAATCACCGTAAAGCCAATACTGGAATCGCCAAAGGTATTGAATCTGACAAGCGGCTGAAAGTCCGGGACGCCGCCGGCGACAGTTTTCATCACTTCTTTAGCAACCTCGCAGGTAACCTTTTCGACCTTCTCCAAATCACTATTATAATGCACGCCTACGTTGACCAGGACCGCCATTTCTTTATCCGGCATATAATAATTGATAACAATGGCCTTGGTTAATTTTTCATTGGGGATTAAAACCACATTGTTAGGCAGCATTTTTATCTTGGTGGTCCGCCAGGTAATATCAACGACGTATCCTTCCTCGCCGGTATCCAGCTTTACGTAATCGCCGACCTTGATTTGTCTGGCGGCGATGATATGGAAGCCGGCAAAAAAATTGGAGAACGTGTCCTGTAAAGCCAGAGCAACCGCCAACCCCCCTACTCCCAACGTAGCTAAAATGGGCGTTATGGAGATGTCCAGACTATTTAGAATAATCAGGATTCCGATAACAAAGACTACAACCCGGGCTATGTTCTGCGTGAGTGAAGTTACCGGCAGTGCCACTTCGAGCTTGCCGGAATGTATTTTTATTAGTCTTACGGATAGATTTGCAAGGACCAGCGTTACGGAAAAAATGCCGAGTGCAAGCAAGGTCTTGTTGGCAACGCCAACTACTCTTTCCGATAGCTGCGAGACTGCAAGGGCGAAATAAATACCTAACATCAAAACCCAGATTATGAGCGGGCCTTTGATAGCGGAGATTATTATGTCGCCGAGCTGGATTCCGGTGTTTTTGGACCATTTGGCCAGCCGCTCAAAGATGATTTTCCTTACAATGTATCCAAATACTAAAGTTACAGTAACAACTACCGGCGGTAATACCATTTCGAATACCTTTTTCATCGAAACTATCAATTGCTCGCTCATACAAAATTACTCCTTAACAGCAGAAATCGGGGTTTTCTGCTAAAATCCGAAGCACGAAATCCGAAACTCGAAACAATATCAAAACTATAACTCAAAATTCAAAATTTTATTTTTGTGCCTATCATGTGCCATAAGTCTTTGGTCTTGAGTATGCAATCCGGTCAACGCAACACGATATGCCATAGGCGGACTGCGAACTCGGCGTTCTCGGCGGTGAGAAATACGGGTTAACCGATTCTACCGTCCTCGTTAATGTCTTTTCCGAGAATATCCTCAAGCTTCTTAACTAAGGCACGCAACGTGTTCTGGGTCGATTGAAGCTGGTCTTCAAGATACTGGACGCGGTCCCCAATCGAATCGGACTTGCGATGCTGACCATACATCAAGCCGGTTTGTACAATTTCCCAAAGAATGCCCATATCTTAACTCCATTCATTATAGCCACAGAGGGCACAGAGAACACAGAGAAACCAGACAATAAATTATTAACCACCTATAAAGAAGCAAAGTCAAAAAAACTGATTGCATTGTGGTCGAAATTATCGGGAGAGGCAAGGGAAAAATCGCGCCAATGGTATTCTTGACAAATAGATACGCCGATTTTACTATGTCGGTTTTATGGTTTAGATATTCTAAGGATTTTTGATGTCAGAAAAGAGCGGTAAAAGCTATAGCGATACGTTGAATCTGCCAAAGACCGGCTTTGCGATGAAGGCCAATTTGGTGCAGCGTGAGCCGCAACTGCGCAAGGAATGGGCGAAGAATAATATCTACGGCAAGATCCGAGAAGCCCGGCGCGGCGCCCCGTTATATATATTGCACGATGGCCCGCCTTACGCCAACG